>SWCA01008788.1_pt1 | contig 122473 bp, 101 predicted proteins | sample 4692961 | NCBI WGS metagenome assembly SWCA01 (sample SAMN10267275, study PRJNA491770) | bioreactor metagenome | isolation source: DHS bioreactor inoculated with | place: Japan: off Shimokita Peninsula | reverse complement strand
CTCCTAAAGGAGAAGGGACCTTCTAACTATAATTGGTTGTTCAAATATCATTCCCCTTGTCCCGTCCCCTTGTCTCCCTGTCTCTCCCTCCCCCATCTCCTTGTCCCCGAAAAGTAGGATCTTAAAGAGAATGCCCGTCCCGTCCTCTTATTTCCTACAGTCAAATAAAAGCTGAATTCAGCCTAGCATGCATCGGCCTAAAAAAGGCATCCCAAACCATTCATTATAATTATCTTTGTGAGCTGAAAATGAATATACAACTTATGTCAACTGAAGATACTACACCTATGCGTACCGAGCTTTCGAGCCTGGGAGAATTTGGATTAATCGATCACCTGACCTCAGGAATGAAGTCAGGGAATAAAAGCACCATAAAAGGTGTAGGCGATGATGCTGCCGTAGTGGATGCGGGCAAAAAATTGATGCTGATATCGAAAGACTTGTTGCTCGAAGGCGTTCACTTTGACCTCACTTATACGCCACTGAAACATTTGGGCTATAAGGCAGTGGCTGTGAATGTGTCGGATATTGCCGCTATGAACGGAAAGGCAACGCAGATATTGGTGGGCATTTCGGTATCCAATCGGTTTTCAGTGGAAGCGCTTGATGAACTGTATGCCGGCATTCGTCTTGCCTGCGATCGATTTAAAGTGGATCTGGTAGGTGGCGATACTACCTCATCGGTCTCTGGATTGTTTATCTCAATTACAGCAATAGGAGAAGTGGACAAGGGTAAAATTGTTTACCGAAATACAGCTCATAATACTGATCTTATATGTGTTTCCGGCGATCTGGGTGCTGCCTACATGGGACTTTTATTGCTTGAGCGTGAAAAGCAGGTATTTAAAGCCAATCCTCAGATGCAGCCCGACCTTGAAGGATTTGACTATGTTTTGGAGCGTCAGTTGAAGCCTGAGCCCAGAGTGGATGTGATTGTGAAGCTGTCCGAAGCCGGAATCAGGCCTACTGCTATGATAGATATTTCAGATGGCCTGGCAAGTGAAATACTGCATATCGCTAATGATTCCGGTTTGGGATGCCGCATTTATGAAAATAAATTACCCATTGATGTTCAAACGGCCGAGGTAGCCTCCCAGTTTAAACTTGATCCAACCACAGCAGCCATGAATGGAGGCGAAGATTACGAAATGCTTTTTACTGCAAATGTAAATGATTTTGAAAAAATTAAGTCGATAAGTGGTCTTCATGTTATTGGCCATATGACTGATAAAGAGGAAGGTAATTACCTGATAAGTGCAGGGGGCAGTCTTTATCCCATTGAAGCACAGGGGTTCAATCACATGCGGGAGGTAGAATAAACCACATGGAAATCTGATATCATGTCCAGGAAAGCACTTCTTCAGCAAATACTTCAGACCCTGCCCTCCAAACCAGGGGTATATCAGTACTTTAACAAAGAAGGCACCATCATATATATTGGTAAGGCGAAAGACCTTAAAAAACGGGTATTGTCTTATTTTAATAAAGACCTTTCGCACTCCGGTAAAATAAGGGTGATGGTATCAAAAATAACTGACATTAAATGGATAGTGGTGGACAGCGAGTCGGATGCCCTGCTCCTGGAAAACAATCTGATTAAGGAATATCTTCCCCGTTACAATGTAATGCTTAAGGACGATAAGTCCTTTCCCTGGATTTGCATAAAGAATGAACCTTTTCCACGGGTTTTCCCTACACGAAATATTGTTAAGGATGGCAGTGAATATTTTGGTCCCTATGCTTCGGTAAAAATGATGCATACATTGCTGGATCTTATCCGTCAATTGTATCCATTGCGCAATTGTAACCTCAACCTTACCAAATCCAATATTCAGAGCGGAAAGTTTAAAGTTTGTCTTGAATATCATATTGGCAACTGCCTTGGACCCTGTGAAGGCAGGCAGAGTGAGGAAGATTATATGGAAACCATCCGCAACATCCGCAGCATTATTAAAGGTAATATTGGGATGGTTAAAAGCCAGTTGGTAACTCTTATGAAACAATATTCAGCTGATTTCCAGTTTGAAAGGGCTCAATTGGTCAAAGAGAAAATTGAATTGCTCGATCGTTACCAAAGCAAGTCCATGGTGGTAAACCCGGCCATCAACAATGTGGATGTGTTTTCAGTAATAGAAGACGAACATGCGGCTTATATAAACTTTCTGAAGATAGCCAGTGGAGCCATCATTCAGTCACATACGGTAGAACTTAGAAAGAAACTGGATGAAACTACTGAGGAACTGCTCACCATGGCCATTTCTGATATGCATCCACGGTTTGGTAGTGATGCCAAAGAAATCATTGTGCCATTGATGCCGGAGTTTACGTTGCCTGGAATAACGTACACCGTTCCTCAAAGGGGCGACAAAAAGCAACTGCTGGAGCTTTCGGAGCGGAATGCTAAATATTACCAATTGGATAAGCAACGCCAGAAAGACCTGGTTGATCCCGAGCGGCATACGAAACGTTTGCTCGAAACCATTAAAAAAGATCTTAATCTTTCAGAACTGCCGGTGTATATGGAGTGTTTCGACAATTCCAACATTCAGGGAACCTATCCGGTTGCAGCCATGGTAGTTTTTAAGAACGGCCGTCCAGCTAAGAATGAGTACAGGCATTATAACATTAAAACGGTGGAAGGGCCGAATGATTTCGCTTCCATGGAAGAAGTGGTACATCGGCGCTACAGCCGTTTGCTGAATGAGGGAGCGGATTTGCCACAGGTCATTATCATTGATGGAGGGAAGGGACAATTACATTCGGCATACCACAGCATCGAAAAGCTGGGTTTGCAGCACAAAATTCAATTGATAGGTATTGCCAAAAGGCTGGAGGAGCTATATTTTCCTGGTGATGCCTTGCCCCTGCATCTTGACAAGAAATCCGAAACGCTTAAAGTAATCCAGCAGATGCGCGATGAGGCTCACCGCTTCGGCATTACCCATCACCGTAAAAAACGGGAAAAAGGTACCATCAAAACTTCTCTTATGGAAATTGAAGGCATAGGCCCGGCCTCAGCTCAGGCTTTGCTGAGGAAGTTTAAATCGGTGAAACAAATAAGCAGGACTTCTACTGAAGAATTACAGCAGGTAGTTGGCAAAGCAAAAGCTGCTTTAATTGTCAAGCATTTCAAAAAATCATCAGATAGTTAATTATTAGCAACAGCACTAAACCAAACCCATTGAAATTTGTTGTATTATCATTGATTGAAAGGCGATCTAACCCATTAATTATTATACTTTATCAACTTTTAGCCGCATATTTTTTATGAAACGAATTTTTACCGGAATCATATTTCTTGCCGTCTGGCAATCAGTTATTTTAGCACAAACAGAAGTCACTTCCCCAAACAAAACGCATGATGTTTTTCAGGCCGCATTAATATTAAAATATCCTGATGCTTCAGAAGTGATTTGGTCGCCAAATTACGAGGGAAGGAGTGTTTCCTTTAAATCCGAAGGTCAATATATTGAATCTGTTTTCGATGAAAAAGCTACCTGGATTTGCACCCTTATTCCTGCAGAATTGGAACAATTGCCTCAACCGGCAAAAGATACCCTGGTGAACGGCAGTTTTAAAACCTGGCAAAAGGGAAGTGTGTATTATGTTAAATCATCAGAAATTCAAGATTATTTTAAAATACTGGTCTATAGCCCTGATTGGCATGAATTGGAACTCAATTATGATTTAACAGGAAAAAGTATAGAAGCCGGTTTACCCTAAAGTTTCATGCGGTAAGTAAGCTTATGCTGCTGCAGCGCAATGAAATTTTATTGATTGAGCTAAAACTTATCAAACGGTAAGTGTGGATATCCGGAAACCATGCTGCCGTCCCGTTCCAGGTCAATGCTTCCGCCTTCGTACCCGCACTCGCCCATCCCTGGGGAATTAACTATCGGCATGCAGTCATACTCAGCAAAATCATCGCATTTTTTCCCATGTTTCTTAGAGCATTTTTTGCAATAAAAAGCATCTTCGTCCCACAGACAAACACTGCACAAGTTTACAGGCGGTTCTTTCCCGCACATAACACACATTATCTTTAATGGCTCATTAAAGATGCTTTGCAAGATGTTTGCCTATTACTTTTTCGATAACATCTGATCGCAATACAGGCATTTGCCTTCGGATGTGAATTCTGAGTTTTCCATGCTTTCAGTTTAATTGGTGGATAATGTGAGTTTTTATTTCATGTTACAGTTGAAATTCAGGAGGTTCAGCCGGATTTATCATTTCATGTTCATCAGTCAAACCAGCTTTCCTTCATCTTTTTCCATACAAACCGGAGCGCTTAAAGCTTTATAAACTTTCCCATAGCTTTCTGATCATTCCCATCAATTTCCACGAAATACATGCCTGGGCTTAATCGCCTGATATCAATCCCATTTTCTATGTTCGCTGTACTGACTTCCATTAACATTTGACCGGATGTATTGTATATCCTGATCTTCCCTGTTATTGCCTTTTCCAAATGCAGAAATAGCTTGTCAGAAGCAGGATTGGGGGAGATAGTTAATAAACAGTTGACTTGCATCGGGCTGCTTATCCCAACGATGACTTCTTCGCCGCAGGCAATACCATTTTTTTTAAAATAGGTTACCTTTTCACTGTTGGTATATGCATAGGGAGGGTAGCCTATAAAGCTTTCATCTATATACAAACCAAGTCCGGCAACATACCTGATTTCTTCAATGGGTGGCGGACCCGGAATGTCAAAAGGTCCCCAGCAATTGTCCTCCAGACAGTAGGCCAGATATTCCGGTTTAACGGAATAGGTCCACATGGGAACTCCGCAATAATCAACCAGCTTAAGATACCGGTGGTTCAGTGTATAATCGGGGTAAAATTTGTCGTAGGGGAGTTCGGCAATAGATCCGTTGCGCGCATATTTCAGGTATAAAGAGGTTGTGATTTCATTTGTTTCCCCCATATCAAAAACGGTCCTGTTTACCAGATAAATTATGGAGTCCTGGGTATCTTGCCGATCAACATACACATACTTTATAAAACGGTTGTAATGGTCGTAAGGAGGTGTATTATAACTGTAAAAAATCTTTTGATACTGTATTTCATCGCCGGGCTGATGGTCGTAAATCATGGCATTGGTTAATTTATACAACCCTGCTTCGGGTGAGAAATTGCCAAGGATGGCAAGTGGATTCAGCACTTCAGGAAACTGATCAATCTGAAAAAACCGGATCAGACCGAAATTCTTACCAACAATGATTGCCTGGTTATTTAAAGCGGAATTTATAGTGTTGCCCTCTATGTCAGTATGAAGAATTCTGTAAATCTTAACGCTATCAACCAGGCCGAGGACTGACATTGTATCTATGGCTTCGCTGAATATCTCAAAACGCTGGAACGCATCCTCATAGAACTGGGAATTTCCTCCGGTTTGCATCCCTAAGTCGAATTTAAGGGTGTCGCCCTGATTGTTGAAAAACCAATAATTGGCTGCATTGTCAGCAATGATCTTTTGGCCAATCCAGATTGGTTTGATTTGTGGACGGCAATCGGGTGGCCCCCAGAATTCGCAGTTTTCAGAAGTAAAATAGTAATCTTCTACGCCATAATACGGGTAGTAAACCGAATCGATTCTTGCTGTACGCACTGAATCAAAAGAAAGGCTGTACGTAGAATCTGCCTCCGGGAATTCGGTAAAGACCTTCTTAGAAGCGCTGTTAAACAGCGAATAATTTTGTGCAGTAGTCCAAAGACTGGATATTGCAAAAACAAGGATAAGAAATTTTTTCATCAGTTCGCGATTAAGAAGTGTACCACTCTGATTTATCAGCAACTGCTGTTACTTCAGGTAAAGATAAGACATATAACAAAGATATCAATGCTTTTTTGCAACTTATTCCCTTTTGAAATCCTTTCTTATTTCACAAACAACCTGCTGTCAAAATTAAAGGGTTCTAATTTTTGAATGGATATTTTCCTGCTTTCAGGATGAAGGGGGGTTGATCAGATAATTGTATCCTCAACGAATTACAGAAAAGAAAACCGCCAGGAAAATATTACCTGACAAGTCAGGTGCCTGAGCGGTGGTTGGTGAGCTCTTCGCCGAACCAGGTCGAAGGCCGATTTGTTAGGTTTTAAAACGATAATTATTACAAAAAGAAGACCTAACAGGTTTAAAGAAAACCTGTTAGGCCGGTTATTTTTTAAACACTCCTTAAAATCAGGGCTGTTCCCATTCCGCCGCCAATACAAAGTGAAGCAAGGCCCAGCTTTTTACCGCTTCGCTTCATTTCGTAAATAAGGCTTACGGTGATGCGGTTGCCCGATGCACCAATGGGATGGCCGATTGCAATGGCGCCACCGTTCAGGTTGCAGTGTGCATCAAACCAGGCGGCATCAACCTTATGGTCTTCGCTCAATTGTTTCATTACACCCAGTGATTGAGCGGCAAAGGCTTCATTGAGCTCAATTACCTCCATATCGGTGAGGTTGAGGTTGGCTTTTTTTAATGCTTTGGCCATAGCCGGAACCGGCCCCATACCCATATATGCGGGATCAACGCCACCTTGTCCAACAGATACGATCTCAACCAGTGGGGTCAGGCCATGCTTCTTAACAGCTTCTTCTGAAGCCACCAGGACAAAAGAAGCACCATCGTTTATGCCCGAGGAATTTCCGGCAGTTACAGTACCGTCTTTTTTGAAGGCGGGGCGTAATTTGGCCAGTTTTTCGGGAGAAGTGGTGCGATTTACATATTCATCCGTATCAAAGATGGTGGTCTCCTTGCGGGAAACAATCTCCACGGGAACAATTTCATCCTTAAATTTACCTTCGTCTATAGCCCTGGCTGCTTTTTGCTGTGAACCATAAGCGAAAGCGTCCTGCTCTTCGCGGGAGATGTTGTATTTTTCGGCAATATTTTCAGCAGTAATGCCCATGTGGTAATCATTGATGGCATCGGTCAATCCGTCAAGTATCATGTGGTCAACAGCTTTGAAATCGCCCATTTTTATACCGTTTCGGATAGATGCAGGCAGCAGATAGGGTGCGCCCGACATGGTTTCGGTACCTCCGGCAAGAATAAGTTCAGCTTCACCGGCTTTGATGTTGTTCACTGCGGTGATGATGGATTTCATGCCACTGCCGCAGATCATGTTTACGCCCCAGGCGGGAACATGGTCGGGAATCCCCGCTTTTATAGCTGCTTGTCGGGCAACGCCCTGTTTCTGGCCGGCCATCAGAATATTTCCTACAATTACTTCATCAAGTTTTGCAGGATCAATTTTAGTCTCAGCCAAAATGTTCTTTATGACTACAGCAGCCATATCGGCGGCTGACATAGCGGAAAGCGATCCGCCAAATTTTCCAACGGCAGTACGTTTGGCTGCCACGATAAAAACCTTGCTCATAATTTTCTATTTTTTTGACCCGGAGGTCGGTTATTAAATTTATTTTCATTCAAGATGTAATACCACGCAAAGACGCGGAGACGCAAAGTTTATTTTCTTTTTATTTAAAAAAAGCGTGTACATGCGTTGGGGCCTTTGACAAGTGCTCTGGCACCGGCGTGCAAACAATAATTTACTAAAAATCATTGCGTCCTTGCGTCTTTGCGTGATTCTTTTGGTCGTCTGCATAGAATCTCTATCCGTGCATTCTCTTATTCATCTCTTCGGCAATGTAGGAGGCCACATCGTCGGCATAGGAATTCATGCTGAAGCCGGCATCGTAGCCCAGCTCCTTAGCCAACTCGTGTGAAATGCGCGGCCCGCCGCAAATGAGTATCACCTTGTGCCGCAGTCCTTCGGCTTCAAGCATTTCCACCAGTTCCGTCAGGTTTTTTATGTGTACATCTTTTTGTGTAACCGTTTGTGAAACCAGCAATACATCTGCTTTCAACTCAATGGCTTTGGCAATGAATTCCTCGTTGAGTACCTGGCTGCCCATGTTCAGGGTGTCGAACATTTCATAGCGCTCCAGTCCGTAGTGGCCGGCATAGCCTTTCATGTTCATAATGGCGTCAATGCCTACGGTATGTGCATCCGTACCTGTGCTGGCGCCAATGACTACAATTTTGCGGCCGATGTTTCGGTTGATATATTCATCGGTTTCTTCCATGCTCATTACCGTTGATTCTACTTTGGGCACCGAAATGGTGGTGTAATCCACGGTGTGGGTGCAGCTTCCGTAGCAAACAAAAAAGGTAAAGCCGGGTGTAAGTTCCTTGTAATAAACAATTTGTGGATTTTCAAAGCCCATCTTCCGCATCAGTTGCCTGGCTGCTTCTATGGCTTCGTCGGTGCAGGGAACGGGCAGGGTAAAGCTGAGTTGTGTTTTTCCATCGTTCATGGTGTCGCCGTAAGGCTTAATGTGGGTAAAATCCAGGGTCTGATCGCCCACTTTTTTATCCATAGAATATTGTCCGCCGCTCATATTGTGGTTTCTCCTTTCATTAATCCAATAAATGGGTTGTTGTATTCAGCCGATTTCTGCACCACGCCCTGCAGGCCTTTGCCGCCCGTCTTGGCACGTTTTACATCACCAAAAATACCTTTTTCAAGAGAGGAAAACAATCCCTCATTATCAATGCGTTTCAGCAATTCAATGGCTTCTTCCAGCACCTGCTGAGCACGCTTGCGGATAATGCCGTCTTCCTTAAATTCCACTTCATCGCCAATGTTTTTCATGTTGCTGAAGATGTAACGTGCATTTTCGATAGCCACTGCGCGATCGCTCATAAATGGGGTGTGAATGGCTTCGGTCATCATGCCGAGCAGTTGAATGCCCTGTCCTGTCCAGATGGATATCTGATTGAAAAGTGCATTTTGAATCTGTCCTTTAAAAATATTACCGGTCATAAATTTGGTGGGCGGCATATATTTGAGGGTTGCTTTAGGGAATATTTCGCGGGTCATTTGTGCCTGCGCCAGTTCATAGAGGAACCCGTTTTCGAGTTCGGGGTTCATCTCAAAGGCGTGTCCCAGTCCCATTTGCTCTTCGGGCAAACCCGCCATGAGCGCCAGTTGCTCATTGATCAGGTCGCTGGCCAGCACAGTGCGGGCTTCTTCAAAAGCATCGGCAGTGGTTAGGTAGTTGTCTTCGCCGGTATTGATTATTACTCCTGCAAACGCATTGATGGCCCGTGAAAAGTACTGGTCAATCAGGGTGCGTTGCATATTGATATCGCGGAACAAAATCCCGTAAAGGGCATCGTTCAGCATCACATCCAGGCCTTCGAGTGCACCCATAGCAGCAATTTCGGGCATACACAAGCCCGAACAATAATTGCAAAGCCTAATGTAGCGGCCCACTTCTTCGCCCACTTCATTTAGCGCGGTGCGCATGATGCGGAAGTTTTCCTGGGTGGCAAAAGTGCCTCCAAAGCCTTCGGTGGTGGCGCCATAGGGCACATAATCGAGCAGGCTTTGACCCGTAGTACGGATAACTGCGATGATGTCGGCTCCCTGACGTGCAGCGGCCTGAGCCTGAATCACATCTTCATAAATGTTGCCGGTGGCTACAATTACGTAGATATAAGGTTTGCTGCCCCCGCCCAGGGTGGCGATGTAATTCTCACGGCGTTTCCTGTTGGCCGAGATCCTTTCAATGGCCTGTTTGATGTATGGATTCAGGGCAGCTTCCCGCTTTTCAGTGGAATAGACATTTATGCGATTCAAATCCAGTTTGCCCTCCGAAACCTGCTCCGCAATTTGCTGGGGATTCAGTCCGGTTTCTATCAAAGCGTTGGCCAGATGAAACAAAACACCCTGGTTCAGCACTCCTTTTTCTTTGAGGGTGTCCACCAGAATGTTTGGCAGCGGCACTTCGTTGGCATCAATGCCATCAATGCCCAGCAGCCGGCATAATGTGCGCTCTACTGTAACCGTGGTGTAGCCTTCAACAAACTGCTGCACCGGGATGGCTATGCTTTGCGCCAGTCGTTTGGCTTCTGCAACTTTGTTGAAATCAAGTCCTAATTTACTCTTTTGCATAGGTTGGTTATAAAAATTCTACAATGTTTTTCTCGTTTTGGTCGGCATAATGTTTAGCTCGCCGGATAAGTTCTGAATCTATATCCAGTATTTGTGCAATCTGCAGGGCTTCGCGCGGCACTTCATCGTGAGAATGTTCCATCAGGGAATAATCCATGTACCGGTTAATATTTGCTACCGTAATGGGTTCACTGTTTCGCGGAAAACTAAGTCCTTTTACGCGCAGTTTGCGGCAATGGGTTTGCAATCCGCTGTAGTGTGTGGTGATCAGGCTGCGGACATTTAGCTTCTCCAGTAAATCAATCAGCGCATTTGCAATGGCAATGCCTTCGTGGGGATTAGTGGTTCGTGCAGGTTCGTCTATCAGCACCAGCAGTTTGTTCCCGGCTCTTGCACTGGCTATGATGGATTGAATGTTCAGCATTTCGGCTGCGAAAGAAGATAGGCCGCTGAGTTCCGATTGCTCATCGCCAATGCCGGTCATGATTTTTTCCACCGTCACCATTTCTGCGGAAGCGGCCGCCACATAAAAACCGAACTGAAATAAATACTGGTTCAGGGCAAGAGTTTTCAGCAATACGGTTTTGCCGGCCATATTGGCGCCTGTAATTAGGCAGGGCGCTGGGTACAAACTGATGTCCCAGGGCTGGAAAGTCCGGTTTTCCTGCTCCAGCACGGCTTTTACCTGAGGGTGGAACAATCCTTTGAAGGTGGTAACTTCTTCCGAAATTTTTGGTTGCACCAGATGGTGGTCAATCGCCAGCCGGGCACGGGCCATTATAAAATCGAGTTCCGCCACACCCTGCCAGGCCAGACTGATGTCTGAATGCAAGGCCCAAAGCTTTGCCGAAAGTTCCTGGCGGATGGAATCTTCCAGTTCTATACATTTTTCATGGAGCACGTGGGCCTCATCTGACTGCGGATCTTCCGCCGCTTTCAACTTGTTTCGCAATTGAGCCAGCTTTTCGCTGTATGCAGCATAGATGAAAAAATGTGCGGTGCGGTTGCCTTCCGGATCAAGCAGTTCAACCACATCATTTAATGATGGAAGTTTAATGTCGTTGTAATCCAGCATTTTAAGTTGTTTGCCGATTTCATCTGCGATAAGCGCGAAACGTTTGATTTCGAAAAGTTCAATGTCATCCAGTACATTGCGACCGTCCAGATTGTTGAGGGTGGCCTGTATGTCGTGCAATTGCATCAAACCCTGAATAATACTGATGAATGCGCCCTGGTATTCCGTATCTTTGAGGCGTTCCACCATTCCCGAAAGAAGATTGAGTTCTTTTTCCAGTCCTGTTGTATCGGTGAAAAATTTCTGCGAAAGCATACGTTGCCTGCCAGCCGATGAGTGCAGTTGCAGCAGCCCGGTAATATAACGGAGCCCATTTTGCTGATGTATTGCGTTTGCGAGGGTCATAGTTTAAAAATATCGTAAACCGGAATACCTAATTTTCGGGCCAGCTTTTCGCGAAGCTGTTTTGAATCAAGGACATAGCCTTGTGGAGAAACCGGATTTACGCATACGGCAATCAATTTTGTATGCAAAAGTACTTTAATTTGTCCGCCTCTCTTCGTAAATGCCTGATAACTTTCCTTATCGGCGAAAATTCGGGAGAAGTCGCGGGCAATAATTACGGTTTCTTCAATGCCGGGTTGCATGCGTAAGAAGTTGAGCAATCCCGCGGTTACAGCACCACTCACGTAAAAAGTGTGACTATGGGTAAACAGTTTATCTTTATTGGATTCCAGTAAAAATGCCGATTCGATGCCGAGGTCATGAATTTCTCCTTTCGCATCCACTGCCCATAGTCCATTGGTTATCTGCAGCAGGGTTTCATTTTGCTGTGACTCCCATTCCGGCAGGCAGATCAACTCGTGCAAAAAGGCCGTTTTGGAAATCAACGTATGCATATTTGCTGAAAGGGCCGCTCCGGTGACTAAAACCATGCCGTCGGTAATGGCAGGGGAGCCAAGACTTTGCCTTGAAAGGGCTCCATCTACCAGTGTGGTATTTACCCCATATCGATCCATATCACCAATCAACTGTTTGAGCCAAAAGGTTTCCGAAGGCCCTGAAATCATGACTTTTCCGCTTCCGGTAACGCGTGCCGTTACCAGTCTGCCCAGCGAGGTGCGTTGCCTGCTAAGATCGAGTATTTCGGCATCCAGCTTTTTCGTGCGAAAATGAGCTTCGCTGGTTACAAATACATCACCCTGGTTCAGAAATATTTCCGGTTTATGGGTTTGGGTAACCTGATCCAGACCTTCACCATCCAGGCCAATGGAAGTGATGGCCAGTCGGTGGTTTGAGTTGCCCAATCGCCTCAAAATATAATTCAGACACTCGGTTTTGCCCGTGTTTTTCTCCATTCCGACAATGGAAACACTTTTGTATTTTAATATTTCATCTACAAAGGGCATGGTGTGAATGGATAGAGGAGGTTTAGGCCGGTTTGTATGTAGGGAGGGGAGTTTTGGGTGTTGAGAAAGCAGAGTTTTCTCAACACCCGGGCTCCCCTAAAATAATAACCAATTGCTTGTCATTCTGAGCGAAACGAAGTGAGCTGAAGAATCTCTTTCTTAAAATGAATTTCATCGGGGCATAAGTAATCCAAAATCACATCTCCCCCGATGAGCAGGGAGATGTAATTTCAGTTTAGTTTGCAGGCAAAAAGTTTATTGGACTTCCTCTTGTTTTACCAGATTGGCCGGAACACCAATTTTGCGTAATTTCCGGTTTAATACGGCTGGCTCGAGAGCGAGCTGCTTGCCGGCCAGCAGTGAGGATACTCCTTCGCTCTCCTGTTTGGTGCAATCTTCACAATGGCAAACATTTTCGTAATCAGTTGGTTGGGAGTAGGTGGTAATTACGCCTTCAAAATTGCGCAATGCTACTTTCTCAGGGCTTTGCGAGATGAGATATGTGGGCATTACCGGAATTTTTCCGCCCCCACCGGGCGCATCTACCACAAAGGTGGGCACTGCATAACCGGAAGTATGGCCGCGCAATCCTTCAATAATTTCAATGCCTTTTGAAACTGGTGTACGGAAATGTTCCAGCCCCATGGAAAGGTCGCATTGATAGATGTAATACGGACGCACCCTTATTTTCACCAGACCATGAACCAGACGTTTCATTACATTTACGCAATCATTCACCCCGCGAAGCAGTACACTTTGATTTCCCAAAGGAATACCTACATTGGCCATTTTGGCACAAGCCCCGGTGGATTCCGGGGTAATTTCGTTTGGATGGTTAAAATGGGTGTTCAGCCAGATGGGGTGATATTTCTTAAGCATATTCACCAGATCATCGGTGATGCGCTGTGGGCACACTACCGGCACACGGGTACCCAGACGGATAATTTCCACATGAGGAATGGCCCGGAGCCTTTGGATGATGGATTCCAGCATCCTGTCGTTTACCATTAGTGCATCGCCACCCGAAAGCAGTACGTCACGTATCTGAGGGGTACGGGCAATGTAATCAATGCCGGCCTGAATCCTTTCGGTTGGAGAAGCGTGGTCGGTTTGTCCGGCGAAACGCCTGCGGGTACAATGGCGACAGTACATAGAGCACATGTCGGTAATCAGGAACAACACCCTGTCGGGATAGCGGTGGGTGAGGCCCGGCACCGGAGCATCCTCGTCTTCGTGCAGCGGATCAAGCAAGTCAGCGGGTGAAATGTGGGTTTCGCTTCCCGATGGTATGGCCTGTTTGCGCACCGGATCGTTGGGATCATTCGGATCAATCAATGAGAGGTAATAGGGCGTGATGGCCATACGAAGGGTTTGCAGCGATTTTTTAACGCCTTCCTCCTCGGTTGGGGTAAGCTCTATGTACTTTTGGAGCTGTTCAAATGTTTCCACCCTGTTTTTTACCTGCCATTTCCAGTCGTTCCATTGCTCGTCGGTAATACCTGGAAATAGCAGATGTCTTCTTTCTATTGGAGTCATTTCATTCCTTTTTTTAAGTGTGGCAAATCCCTTTTCGCCACGAAGGCGAAAAGGGATGTATGATTCTGTTTAAGCCGTTTATGCGTAAAGCTCAGTAAAGATATCCCGCAACTTTTTGCTTTCGCGGAGCAGTTCAAGCGTAATTTCAGCATGACCTTTAGTGTAACCATTTCCTACAATCATAGTAACATCGCTGCCTACTCCTTCAGCACCCAAAGCAGCTTTGGTAAAGCTGGTGGCCATAGAGAAGAAATAAACGGTACCGGTATCTTTGGTGCACAATATGCTCGTCATTTCTGTATCATTGATGTTCACGTTGTTGATGGTAATATCGGCCATCTCGCCATTGGTTAGCTCAGCAACCTTTTCCATGACGGCTACCGGAAGCGTTGCATTAGCTGGGAAAACATGGTCACAGAAACCTAAATCCTGCAAGCGTTTTGTGCTTTTTTCACTGTGTGTGATGCCAATAACCTTACCTGTTACACCGGCGCGTTTTTTAGCTTCGTAGCAGCATAGCATGCCTGATTTACCACCGGCACCGATGATTACGACTATGTCACCCGGTTTAACAAGTTTGGCAGTTTGCGCAGGAGCTCCGGCTACATCAAGAGCAGATAAGGCCAGCTTTTCAGGCATGTCATCCGGAATTTTGGCGTAAATGCCACTTTCAAATAGAATGGCTTTGCCTTCAATGTCCACCTGATCCACATCTTTGCGGATGGCTTTGATCTTGTCAATGCGAAGCGGAGTAAGCGAAAGCGAAACAAGCGTGGCAATTTTATCACCAACTTTCAGGTTAATTTTGCCTTCGAGGGCAGAGCCTATTTTCTCTACTCTGCCAAGCAGCATACCGCCTGATCCGGTTACAGGGTTGCGATGTTTACCTTGTTTGGCTACGATGTCGAACATGATTTCTTTGATTTTCTCCTCATCGCCTCCGGATTGTTCTTTAATCTGTGTGAAACTGGCTGAGTCCACATTCAGGGTGATCACATCAATCAGGATTTCGTTGTCGTACAACTCGTCCATATTATTGTCCAATTTATTGGCCGGTTGTGGAAGCACACCCTGTGGCTCAATTACACGGTGAACACCGTATTTGTTTCCTTTTTTCATTCAGTTTGTAGGTTTTTTTGTTGAAGTTTCCGTTTTATTTCAAAAGTATTTTCAGCCGGCTAAAATAATAGATTGAATTTTACCGACTGCAAAAGTTGATTATTTTAATTCAGTGGTTTCAGACCTAAAATGCGACGTGCTTCTGCCGGAGTAGCAATTTCACGGCCCATTTCTTTGGCCATGCGAACTACTTTGTCCACTAGTTCACCATTCGATTTTGCTAAAACGCCCTTACTTAAATAAACATTGTCCTCAAATCCGACCCTTACGTGACCGCCGTCAATAATGGCTGCCATGGCAAGCGGGAATTCAAAGCGACCTATGCCAGCCACTGTATAAGTAGCCCCGGCAGGCAGGCTGTGACGCAGAAAAACAAAGTCGCGCAGTTCCCCGGTAATGCCACCATTTACGCCCATCACCAGGTCGAAATGCATGGGATCCTGAATAAATCCTTTTTTGTGCAGGCGAAGAGCCATGTCAATCATGCTTTTATCGAAAACTTCCAGTTCGGGCTTTATACCCAACTCAATCATGCGTTTGCCAAAGTATTTAATGGTATTTTCGGTATTGGTAAACACTTCATCACCGCCAAAATTCAGGGTACCACAGTCGAGGGTGGCCATTTCGGGACGCAGTTCGGTAGGCTGTAAGCGCTCGTCATCGGTCATGCCCACGGCGCCACCGGTTGAAGGTTGTATGATTACATCGTGTACTTCTTCTTTTATGGCATTTATAATTTCCTCGAACCTTCCTTTGTCCTGGGTGGGTGTACCATCGTCCCAGCGGACATGCAGATGGATGATGCTTGCCCCGGCATCGTAAGCTGATTTGGCTTCGCGCACAAATTCTTCTTTGGTGTAAGGTACGGCAGGGTTGTGCTCTTTGAGTACCTCGGCACCGCTAATGGCGGCAGTGATGATTAGTTTTTCCATAATTTGATTGTTTATTACTGATTTAAATAACCGAATGGAAAATGATCCGGCTTTATTTGTTTTTTCTTTGATTTTTTACAGGAACAACACAAGTTCCGGTAGCACGGCAAACCACAATTGGCTCTTCCAGAAAGTCGGCTGCCGAAGCTGAAATTTCCGGACGTGGAATGACCACCTTCCGGGCTTCAAAAGTCATTTTGCGTGAGGAGTTGCCTATGCTGGTGATGCTGCCTTCGGCTTCAATAAATTCACCGGCATATACCGGAGCGGTAAACTGAACCATGTCATAAGCCACAAAAAGGCCTTCATCACCGTCGTTGCGGATAAGCAATTCGGTAGCCACATCGCCAAAGAGTTGCAGCATTTTGGCACCATCAACCAGGTTGCCACCATAGTGCGCATCGTTTGAGCCCATGCGCAGGCGGATCATTACTTTTTCCATGTGAGAAAATTATAGTTTTTATGTTAGAAATCAAGGTGTTCACAGCTAAAAATACTACTACTCCCGCAATTTTGGTCACAGGCCTCTAAAGGGCTTCAAAGGTACAAATTAATTTTGAGATTTTTAGAGGGGTGGGGCGCTACTATAATGACTGATGGGAATGAAGCCTCTACCCTTCGCCACGAAGGCATAAAGACACAAAGAATAACAAAGGTTTTTTAAGGAAGTGTTTCCCGGTTCTGTTACAAATTCCTTTTTCGCTGCTCGCCACAAATTCACAAAGTCTCAAGAAATCATAAATGATTATTTAGGGAACTCATTCGGAGCCTGCTGCAATCAAACCCTCACAATAAATTTACGCTGAGCATTTCGCCGAAGGACACCTGATCACCCACGATAAGAGTATTACTCACAACACGGGTATTCTTTGGAAATGGAGTTTTTAAGTAAGAGATTCCTGCCTGTTTTGATTGTACCCCTTCTACTGGCTGCAGGCATTCTATAATGTTGCTTACACTAATTAACCTTTCACAGCTAAAACCAATAAAGTCACAAAAATGAAATATAGTCAGTACAATCAGGTAAATCTCTTAAAAAGCTTGTGTTGGTTTGAAGATGTTGATACTTCCGGGTGGCCCACACTTTTGAAAAATCCTTCATTAAAATGGGATACAATAAGAAAGACGCTTGAAAATGCGGTGCTGGCGTTTATAAAAGTTCTTTAAAATAAGGGAGAGAGTGGAGTCCCTAATTTTTCAACATTTCCTGACACTAATTGTGCAGATTAATATGAATAAAATATTCTAACCGCTAATTTTGCAGATTAATGTCAAATAAGAGTTTTTAACATAACTTAAAGCGATTTTCGGTTTGAATAAATCGCATCTTTTGAAACACCTGCAAACCATGTCTGAATTGACCAACACCAAAGCGAAGCGCATACACAAGCTGCATGAAGTATCCAAAATGATATTGGAAACAGGCAATGCACGTCCTTTCATAGTTGCCAACTCTGATTTTATTTCTGCAGTAACACCTTCTGACTTTATTACCCTTTTTGATGAAATCATTCAGCAGGGTACGCCCATGGAGGAAGTTAAAATGCTGACCAATAAACTGCTGAATATTTTTCATATTCCCATCAGTGAATATAGTAGGGTAGCACCAAAGGCTGGTTCATTTCTGGATGTGCTGGAGCAGAACAACCGGGAAATGGAACAGGTATTGGATGAAATTCGTCCGATTTTTAAGGCCTTTGTTAAAGATGCGAAAAATAAGGAATTGCATGCAGGATTGAGCCGCTTGTTTCGGAAATTAGAGGTATTTGCGAAGCATTATTCCATAAAAGAGAATGTGCTGTTTCCGGTTATTGAACAGGCCTGGCCCGATTACCGCTGTTTGCAGATTATGTGGTCGTTTCATGACGATATACGCCGGAACATTAAGTCAGTGCTTGAACAATTGGTGCAATCAGAGATTGATTTTAAGCTGTTTAACCGCTGCATTGGAGATGTTTTCTTCAATATGCTGGCCATTAAATTTCGCGAAGAGCGGATTTTGTTTCCTTATGTATTGTCAACCATACCCGAAAATCAACTTAATAGTTTACAGGTAGAGGCATTTAAATTGGGTTATCCCTACATTCAGCCACCAAAACCAATTATAAAAGAGGAGAGGCCCGATGTGGAAAGCGGCATGGCAAACCTGGGCACCGGATTATTAAGTATAGAACAAATAAAACTTATTTTTAATCACCTGCCGGTGGACATTACCTTTGTGGATGAGCAAAATAAAGTGAAATTTTTCTCCAGTCCCGCCAAACGGATTTTTCCGCGAACCGTTGCCATCATTGGCCGCGATGTAAGCAATTGCCACCCTAAAGAAAGTGTTCATGTGGTAGAACAAATCGTGGAATCTTTTAAGAAGGGCAAAAAATCTCAGGCCGATTTCTGGATAAAAATGCGTGGAGAATTTATTCTCATCCGGTATTTTGCGGTCAGAGATGCGTTGGGCAACTACAAAGGCGTCATCGAAGTATCGCAGGAAGTTTCTGAAATAAGGGCGTTGGAAGGGGAGAAGCGACTGTTGGATTGGTAAAATAAGTCCGGAGGGCGACAGTAGAAAGTAAAAAAAAATCAATGTGAAGAGAGTGGGATCGGATTTCAACACTTATTGGTTCAAATAGTTTTCAAAAGCTATTTTTTTTTGATGCTGCTGCCTTTGCCGGCTGCTGAAACTCAAAAAATAAGGAAGCGACCCTGTCCCCGTGACAAAGCCGCTTCCACTCGTTTTACCCGGAGTTCTTATTCGGTAATATTTACATTCATTCTGGTGTAAACTGTCTCGTTGATAAAGTAATATTTTTTGCTGTCAACCGATTGGGAGGTAATGTTGTATGGACTAACAGAAAGCAATCCGGTAGTACTGATGGCTACATTGGTGAGATCAGCGGAGCTGAAACTGATTATACCTGCATTGCCCGCTACAATTTTATATGCCGACTTATTGTTGCTGCCGACAACTACAATTACTGAATCGGCATTACTTATTTTATTGCCTAAACTAATGCTAAAACCGGAAGCCTTGCTTATACTCTCCGGCAAAGCATCGGCTGCACTATAAGCGGGAAATCCTCTGGTAACTGTTTTATTTATGGCCGGAACGTCCCCTTTGCCTGATGCAGTCCAGCTTACTGTGCTAAAATCAAGTGGATTCATTACATCATCGTATATATAGGCGTTGTTCTGTACCTTTTTAAGATTCTTATCATTCAGGCTAACGTCTCCACCATCTATCATGTTAGTAGCACCTGCTGAAGGCATAAATGCTGCAGTAGCCGTATTGAATTCAACCGGGATGGTCATGCCGCCAATGGTTTGTGTTGAAACTGTTTTAATTGCTACAAATACTCCAAAAGCATCATCATAATTGAACTGATTAGAAGTATTGTTGATGTTTTCGTCTGGAGTGTCGTCATCTTTGTCGCATCCTGTAAAGATGGCTGCTGATAAAGCTAAGAAAAAAATGAGGGCTTTTGATGATGTTTTCATGGTTTCAGTGTTTAGATTGGTTTTATTTTTTTGCAAACCCCTACCGGGTGAATGGTACAAAGGTAAGTGCGATTTAAAGACAATGATATGCCTGCTGCTCGGTATTTTTATTACGTATCATTAGGTATGAGTTATAAGTTTTAGTCATATTCATCAGCTAATCCAATGATGAACAATCTTTACATCTCTCTTGTGCCTTCCTTTGTCTGGAGCTGCCCGGTTGGTAACAAAAATGCTCGAGCAGCCCCATCCTGATGGCTACCTTGGTTAATCCTGCAAGCGATTTAACTTTTGTTTTCCGATTAATGTTTTTGCGGTGGGTTTCCACAGTACGGGTGCTTATCTGTAATAAGTCTGAAATTTCAAGGGTGCTATTTTCCTTTACTACCAACTTTAGTATTTGTTTTTCCCGCGAAGTGAGGCCCGAATGGGTACATGCTGGCTCCATAATACTTTTTGTACAAAAGTAGGTGTTGTATTAAGCAGATAAAATACAAATGGTTAGGTATTTTCAATCCGTATTTGTACGGATAAAATCCTTGAGCACCCCCCGAATAGTGCTTTTTGCTACCAGGATCTAAAGAGCTGCCCGCATGGGCATGCTGGAAAGATAAAAGGATATTTTAAATGATTTATATAATATGATGCCCGGCTTATTATGGTACTGTCTTATAAATTGTATTCCGTAAGGTTGTTTTCAATAGCAAACTTTAGTAAGCCAACTATGGTGCGGGTATTGGTCTTTTGAATTATGTTTTTCCGGTGGGTGTCAACGGTCCGTTTGCTGATAAATAGTTTTTCGGCTATCTCTTCGCTTGAGTATTCTTCCATGATAAGTTTCACAATTTCTATTTCCCGGGGGGTGAGCAAAGAGGTGTTCTTTTCAATGGTTTTGTGCTTTTTTAGACGGGTCATCATAATATTTAATACTTCGGTACTATAATAGGTGCTGTTGTCAGCAATGCGTTTTATGGCATTTGTTAGTTCTTGTTTGCCGGTATTTTTCAGTATGCAGCCTTCGGCTTCCGACATTAGAATTTCATTTACAATTTCCCGGTCGTTATACATGGTTAGTACAAGTACTTTAACTTCGGGATGGTGTTGCTTAACCCAGCAAGTAAGCTCCACTCCGCTCATGCCGGGCATGCTGATATCGGTAATGAGCAAATCGGGTGGGTTGTGGCTGATAAATTCGGCTGCCTGATCACCACTGCTTACTTCTCCGATGACCAGCAGGTCCTTTTCACGTTTGAGTAGCGCCTTTAAACCATCAACAAACATTTGGTGATCATCGGCTATCAGGATGCGTATGGGTTTGTTTTCGTCTGTGTTCATAAACTAGATTTGCTAAAGTTGATGTTCAGGCGGGTACCTTCGCCCGGTTGTGAGTAGAGATTCATTTTTCCGTTGAACATGGAGACCCGGCTGCGGATATCTTCCCAGCCTATACCCCTGCTGTTCTTATCTGCATCTTTGGGCATTCCCTGGCCATTGTCGGTGATTTCAAGTTCCAGGGCTTCCCCGGATTTTCTTAGATTAACCTGAATAACAGTAGCGTTGGCATGCTTAAGAATATTGTTCACACTCTCTTGTACCACCCGATAAAGGGTAATTTCAAAAGGCTCGGGCAATCGTTGGCTTATACCCCTGGCAGATATTTCCACATTTATCTTTCGGCCTGAATTTATTTTTGAGGCCATATCGTTGAGTGCCGCAACCAATCCCAAACGGATAAGTGCAGAAGGCATCAGGTTATGCGAAATCTGTCGAAGGTCGGCAACAGACTGATCTATGAGTAGTCCGGCATTGTTAATGGCACTTTTATTCTCTTCATCAGTAACCACATCTTCAAGAGCCGAAATATTTAACCTGGCGGCCGACAGTAATTGTCCCAGGCCATCGTGAAGTTCCATGGCGATGCGTTTGCGTTCATGTTCTTCCGCATTTAACACTTCGGAATAGGCCTGTTTTTGCATCAGTGCCTTTTCATGCTCGGCCTCCACCTGCATGCGGTATTTGATGCGCTGTTGCCACAGAAGCACTCCACCTGCAATCAATAAACCAATAAGAGCAACCGCAAGTAAAAGATTTCGGCTTCTTACCCGCTGTTGTTCTATCTCCAGCGTTTTTACCCTGTTTTGGTTTTGAAGTAGTGCAATCTCAGTCTCTTTTTGCCCTGACTCAAAGCGTGCTCCCATTTCGGCAATGTGCTCACTGTTACTTCGCGAGTAAATACTGTCATTGATGGAGTCATAAACTTTTCTGGCTTCATAGGCCATTTTATAATCTCCCTGCCGGGAATACATTACGGCGTAAGCCTCATAGACCCGCGCCAGCCGAAGCATAGCTTTTTGATTTATTGCCAGCGCCCGGGCTGAATCTATCATAGTTTTCGCTTTCCCAAAATCCTTAAGAATAGTGTAAGTCATGCTTAGATTAATGAATGCGGATATGCGTGTATTGTGATCGCCAAGGGCCTGCCCTGCTTCCAGAGAACGCTCATACATGTCAAGGGCTTTCTTATACTCCTTGCGCTCCTGATAAATAATGGCCATATTGTTTAATAGTATTCCCATGCCATATTTGTCATCGATGGCTTCCTTGATTTTGAGTGATTTTTCATAATAAGGCAGTGCGATGTCATCCAAATCCATAAAGGAATAGGTCAGCCCGATATTGGTAAGCGAAGCTCCCATGCCATATTTGTCATTTATCTCTTCGTAAATTTCAAAGGCTTTATTGTGGAATTCAAGTGCTTTTGGATATTGTTTCAGCTCGGCATATACCAATCCAAGATTATTGTAGATGTTAGCCACAATCTTAGGATTATTCTGGTTTTTAAAGATGTTCAGCGCCTGATAATAGGTGCGTATGGCCTCGGGGTAACTTCCCCTGCTCTTATGCACCATCCCGATGTTGTTATATACACCGGCAGTTATTGCAGTATAACCTGTTATGCGGCTTTTTTCCAGCGAAAGCTGATAGTAGCGCAGGGCACTGTCATACTGAGCTTTAATGTCATATACAATTCCAATCAAATTATATGCTACGGCCAGTCCCCTGTTGAATTTCAGCCGCTGGCCTTCATTTGCCGCTTCATTAGCCAGTTGGCCGGCTTTCTCGGTGTCTTCATAAATGTAAGCATAGGATAAGCGGTTAAGTGCATTTACCAGGTTGGTGTCGCGGGCCCGACCGGTCCGTATCACTCTTTCCAGACTGTCAGTAAGATGAGGTTGAGCATTTATATTGCCTGATAGTATAATAATAAGGATGGCAAACAGTGTGAGGCTCTTTCGCATAGGCTGAAAAATACTTTTAGGGTTCGATTAGAATTTGTATGCTCATCTTTCTTTCTAGTTTATCTCCATATTTGCTGAAAGTAATTTATAGTTATCATTCTCTGTCGCCACCCAGGATTTCAGGTTTCATCTTTCTCTAACTTTTATTGATAGAGAAGAGGATGCCTGCATGGTTCCCGTTGATCGTGATATAAATTCCGCAAAAATTGCCAATAGCTGGTTCGGCGCTACCTGAATGAAATGTTTTGAGATGAAATGAGGGTTACCGTTTGGCATTTGAAATCTCAGTTTTAGGGTGGAAAAAAAATAAGCATCAGAAATGAAGTTAATTTGAACCGAGTTTCAATTTATAAGCCGGAAACCCAGAATCAAAATTAAAACAAAGTTGATGACTTAATGCTCAATAGAAGCAATCTTCAAGAATACTTCTATGCGGTAATGATTTTTGTTCCCGGATAAGTTTCCAAATTAGGATGCCCGCATCAAAAAAAATAAAATGTTTATTTCTGAGTGAGCAGCCAGGCAGACTTAATTTCCCCACTTCTTAAGATATTTAGCTGTTCAAGCGCATGCTTCTTGTTAGAATAGCCGGCCAGGCTCACCATATGTAAACCCTGTGGGTTTATCCCGATGATTTTGGCATCATACCCCTGGTTTTTAAGCGATGATACCAGATTATCGGCATTGTTTTTAACTCCGAAAGCACCGGCAATAATGAAGTAAACATCATTTTTGACCGTAGCGTTCACCTCAGGAAGTGCCGGAGTCTCTATTGATTTGGTTTCTTCATTAACAGCAGGTTTAATTTCGTAGGTACTGGCAGGTAAAGTCGTATTGGCCGGCCTGGGTATGGTGTGTTCCACGGCTGATGGCCAAAGAGACGCAGTGCCACGGGCCAATGCGGTTACTTTATCAGGGTTAATCAATGCCCAAACGCTCAATGCAGCGAAGGGTAAAAATATGGCTGCGCGCATTAGGGCAACTCTCAGCTGTTTGTTCGTGGTGAGGCCGCGTACACTGCTATTTTTATGATTGCGTAAGGGACTGCGGTCGATGGGAGGAGAAATAAAATTTGGCAAACCAAAGGCGTCATCCAGCAGGTTAAGGTTATCCTGTGGTATAAATTGCAGTTGATTTTCTTTATCTGCACACAATAAACCTATGCTTTCAATGGTGATTTTATCACCAATACTTAACCGACTCAGGGTTGAAATTACTTCCCTGTCGATGAGCTGCATCGCGCTGGTATATGATATATGATGCTTTTGGCCAATATAATTGGCAAGCAAGCCATCATTGGTATTTAGTCTGGCGTTAAACGCAATTTGACGTGAGGGCGGGTTAAAAGTATGATGCTCCGGATGTATAAATGCCGGCAAATAATTGGCAACAAAGCCGCCAAGTCCCGGAACGATAACACAATCGTTGGTGCGGAGCAGTTCAGCTATTTCTTTTTTAATGCCAATCATAAATACACTTAATTTTTGGTATTATATCCTTGTTAGGGATGACTCCTGTTACAAATCGGCTGCTAAGATAAGGAGGGGGAAGCAAATTTTCAAGTATTGTTGGTAAGTTTTAATAAGTCTTCAGGGGTGTCAATGCCGATGGTCTCATATTCAGTAATATTGGTATAAATGGAAAAGCCATGATAGAGCCAACGCAATTGTTCAAGTGATTCATTTAACTCTGGTGGGGCCGGGGCCAGATCGATCAATTTGGGTAATGTTGAAGTCCGGTATCCATAAATTCCAATGTGTTTATAGAAATTACCCGATTCTCCCCATTTTTCCGGCAGTATATTTCGCTGATAGGGTATGGGTGAACGGCTAAACCACAGGGCACGGCCCAGGCTATCGGTAACTACCTTTACCACATTGGGATTGTTTATGTCATCAGCCTTAGTAATCTTTTTTATAAGTGTGGCTATGTTAACTTCCCGCCTGCTTAACTGAATAGCCACAGCAGCAATCTGAGCCGGATCAATAAAGGGTTCATCCCCCTGAATATTAATGGCAGTTGCGAAAATTTCATTCCTCCGGGCCAGGATTTCAAGGGCTTCACCAAGCCGGCTGGTGCCTGTTTCATGATGGTTGCCGGTTAGTATAGCCTGGCCCCCGAAACTTTCCACATGTCGTAAAATCCGTTCATCATCGGTTGCCACAACCACCTTATGGAGGGCTTTGCAGGCAAGGGCCTGACGGTATACCCGCTCTATCATGCTTACTCCCTGGATAAGGGTAAGTGGCTTGCCCGGGAATCGGGTTGAAGCGAACCGGGCCGGAATAATGCCAATACATCCGGAGGATGAATCAGAAGAGTCCATGAATTTCGGCATTGATACGTTCAATAATACTGGCCAGGTCCTCGGGCCGTTCTGAAAAATTGGTATTGTCCACCTCCACAATCAATACTTTCCCGGAAGAATAGGTGCTTATCCAGGCTTCATAGCGATCGTTGAGACTGCGCAAATAATCCAGGCGGATGGAGTTTTCATATTCACGACCGCGTTTTTGTATCTGGCTCACCAACTTGGGTACACTCGCCCGAAGATAAATAAGCAAATCGGGAGGCTTTACAAAGGTGCTCATCAACTCAAATAAAGAAGCGTAATTGTCGAAGTCGCGTTTGGTCATTAAGTTCATGGCATGAAGATTTGGGGCAAAGATGTGAGCATCTTCATATATGGTTCTATCCTGAACTACTGTTTGTCCGCTGTTGCGAATTTGTATTACCTGCCTGAAACGGCTGTTTAGAAAATAAACCTGCAGGTTAAACGACCACCGTTGCATGTCCTCATAAAAACTGGGCAGATAGGGATTGATATCCACATCTTCATAATGGGCCTGCCAGTTGAAATGCCTGGCCAGCAAACCGCATAACGTGGTTTTACCGGAACCAATGTTTCCTGCAATGGCTATGTGCATGGGTTTATCCGAATTGTTTTCCATTAGATGAATTGCATTTTATGCGTTGTTTTGAAATGCCTGAATCAAACGCGCTAAGTTAATGTTTGTAAAATTTCTTCCAGATGATTCCGGTTATTTGACAATCTGGGGATTTTGTATTGTCCGCCCAAACGGTCACGGTTTTTAAGCCACTGATAAAAGGTTCCTTTGGGCAAAACCCTGATCACTGGATTGTTAAGCACCATATTGCGATATCGTTTGGCCTCATAGTCAGAGTTGAGCGACTGCAGAGCTTCATCCAGAGCTTCACCGAAAACATTAAGGTCCTCCGGCTCTTTTTCAAATTCTATCAGCCATTCATGGGCTCCATTTTTACCCTGGTCAAAATATACCGGAGCGGCCGTAAACTCATTAATTAGTGCACCGGTCTTTTCGCAGGCCTGATCCAGAGCCTTAAGTGCATTGTCTTCAATAACTTCTTCACCAAAAGCATTGATAAAAGTTCGGGTACGCCCGGTAATCTTAATCCGGTAAGGATCTGTATCCGTAAATGTAATGGTATCACCTATCTGATATCGCCACAAGCCTGAATTGGTGGTAATGACCATCGCATAGTTTTTGCCGGTTTCAACCTGATGAAGCGGTATAGGCTCAGGATTGCCTTTACCTTCATCGCTCAGCGGAATAAACTCATAAAAAATACCATAATCCAGCATAAGCAACATATCATCGGCCTCAGAACGATCCTGGATGCCGAAAAAGCCTTCTGAGGCATTATAGGTTTCAAGGTAATTTATGGGTTTCCCGATGATGTTTGCAAATTGGGTGCGATATGGTACAAAACTTACCCCGCCGTGAATAAAAAGCTCCAGGTTAGGCCATACTTCAACAATACTTTTCTTGCCTGTAATTTCAAGGATGTGCTTAAGCAATACCAGTGTCCATGAAGGTACACCGGTGATATTGGTCACATTTTCTTTTGAGGTAATCCGGGCAATCTGATCAATTTTTTCCTCCCATTCCGACATCATCGCAATGCTTAAATCAGGAGTGCGCATCAGCTCCACCCACGATGGCAGGTTTTCCATAATTATGGCTGAGACATCCCCCACCATGGTGCCTGCTTCGGGATTGTCCGGAAAGTGACTTCCCCCCATACCCAAAAGCTTCCCGTTAAATATCTGTGTATCAGGGTTGTTGTTGCAGTAGATGGATAGCAGGTCTTTCCCGCCTTTAAAATGACACTCCTCCAAAGACTCCTCGCTCACCGGAATAAATTTACTCTTGTGACTGGTAGTTCCCGACGATTTTGCCATCCAGGTAATTTCAGAACTCCATAAAAGATTTTGTTCTCCTTTTCGCATGCGCTCCACATAGGGTTCCAGATCAGGATATTCGTTTAACGGCACTCTTGATGCAAAAGAGTTATAACTCTGAATGCTGGCATAGTCGTATTTCTTGCCCCATTCAGTATTGCGCGCACTGAGAATGAGCTTCCTGAGCCACTCTTCCTGAACATCGTGCGGATATTTCATAAAAAGTTCAATCTGATGCATACGCTTCTTCATGAACCAGGAAATCACAGAATTAAATATTGTCATAAGTCAAATGCTAACTTCAGCAAAATTAACCGAATTCCGGTTAAAAATTAATAAATATCAGGCTTTACATCCTTTTTTTATTTTAAAGCCTGATTGTTATCATATTGTAGAAGTGATTATATTTGCTTTTATAAAATCTGTCTACGCCATGATCACTTTCCCGAATGCAAAAATAAACACAGGGCTTCGTATTCTTAACCGGCGAAATGATGGATTTCATAGTATTGAAACCATTATGTATCCTATTGGTTTGTGCGACGCCCTTGAAATTGTACCTGCCGATGATTTTGGATTTTGCGTTACGGGATTTGACTTAGAAGGAGATCAGGAAAATAATTTATGCGTAAAAGCCTATAAATTAATGCATCAACGCTATGGTCTAGCACCGGTTCATATGCATCTCCATAAGAATATACCTACCGGTGCCGGATTGGGTGGCGGTTCATCGGATGCCGTATTTACACTCAAACTGCTGAGACGGATATTTAAATTAAAGTTCTGCCGGAGTGAATTCGACGAAATGGCAAAACTACTTGGAAGTGATTGTAATTATTTTGTCAGTAATCAACCCTCTTTGTGCACCGGCAGGGGTGAATTGGTTAAGCCGGTTAGCTTCAGCCTTAAAAACTGGCATCTGTTACTGATAAAACCACCCTTTAGCATCCCAACTGCTTTAGCCTATGCAATGGTAATGCCTTCCGGAAAAGCCCTACCTGTTGACCAGGATTTTCTGGCTGACCCAGACCTTTGGAAAGATTGGATGGTGAATGACTTTGAGCACTGTTTGATAGAGAAGTATCCGGTGTTGGCTGAAATCCGGGAGAAATTATTTAGTTTGGGAGCATCTCATGTTTCTCTTAGTGGAAGCGGATCTGCCATGTTTGGATTATTTAAAGAGAAACCTGAATCCACGGAATTATTTCGGGATATGTTTGTCTGGGAAGAAAAACTCACATAAATTTTATTTGCGAAGATTCCTCAGCATGCCAACCGGGAAAGTAACCGGCTATTTTGGAGCTACCCTGAGCAGATAAATACTCAGAATTCCAAAAATAAAATTGGGTATCCATACTGCAATCACCGGTGGCAGGTTGCCAAGTGTGGCAAATACTGTAGTAATTTGCATAAACAATATAAATGCAAAGCATATGGTTATGCCTATACCCAGATGAAATCCAATGCCACCCCTTACCTTTCTGCTGGAAAGAGAAACACCAATTACTGTTAGTATAATGGTTGCAAAAGGAAATGCTATGCGTTTGTGCTTTTCAATTTCAAATGTAAGCAGATTCCCTGAGCCACGCATTTTTTCCATTTCGATAAATTGCCTCAGTTCCCGGTATCCCATATAAATGGCATCATCCACATCTACATAAAAGTCAGTGGGTTTAAGGTTAAGCAAAGTATCAAGGGTAGCTCCACGGGAAATCACCTCTCCTTTTGGGCCAATTTCACGCCTGACCCAGTTTTTAATGGTCCACAATCCCGAAATACTATCCCATATTAACTGATCGGCAGTCAGCTTTTCGGTCATGCCATCATTGTCAAACTGTTCCAGTGAAAATCGGAAACCCGACTTTTTAACTGCGTCAAAATTCTCCAGATAGGCAAATACTCCTGGGCTGATCTGCATGTGAATGTTGTTTTGTCCGCTTTTTTGCCGCCCCTTCAGATAGGTTTTCTGAAACTCCTGCATGTTTTTACTCGTTACCGGAATGATGAAATTTGAAAGGGTGAAAGACATCAATGCCAGAAAGGTCGCTGATATAATGTAGGGGCGCAGCATACGTTTAAAACTGATGCCGCTGTTTAAAATGGCTATAATTTCAGTATTGGAAGCCATCTTGGAAGTGAAGAAAATCACCGCAATAAAGGTGAACAGCGCACTGAAAAGATTAATAAAGTAAGGAATAAAATTGGCGTAGTACTGAAAAATAATGGCATTTAGTGGTGGCTTTTTCTCCAGGAAGTCATCAATTTTCTCCGAGATGTCGAATATGATGATGATAACGGCAAGCAAAGCAATGGCATAGAAAAAAGTGCCTAGAAACTTACGAATGATATAGAGATCAAGTTTTTTCATGCTATGCTTGCTTCGCGATTCAAATTAACGCAGCTTTTGCCGGATTAGTGTTTACAGCCGTTGGGCTAATTTTGTTACCATCGCCTGTTTCCACGATGCGAAGGTGCCGGCTTCAATTTGTCGGCGGGCTTCATCAACCAGCCACAGATAGAATGCCAGATTGTGCTGGCTGGCAATCATCGGACCAAGCATTTCGCCTGCCACAAACAAATGACGCAAATAAGCGCGCGTGTAAGCTGAATCAACAAACGAAGTACCCTCAGGGTCAAGTTCAGAGAAATCGGCTTTCCATTTTTCGTTTTTAAGGTTGATGATGCCGTTTCTGGTAAAAATCATACCATTTCGCCCATTGCGGGTGGGCATCACACAATCAAACATATCCACACCCTGCGAAATTCCTTCCAGAATATTTGCCGGCGTACCCACACCCATCAGGTAACGGGGCTTATCTTTTGGCAGGATGTTGCAGACCATTTCAGTAAATTCATACATGGTTTCAATGGGTTCGCCCACGGCCAACCCGCCAATGGCATTGCCATCTGCCCCGATGGAGGCGATTTTTTCTGCGGATTGTATTCTTAAATCGCGGTAAATGCTGCCCTGAACTATGGGAAACAGTGCCTGACGGTAGCCGTAAAGTCCTTCTGTTTCGCTAAAGCGTGTCACACAACGGTCCAACCAGCGGTGAGTGAGCTCCATGGATTTTTGGGCGTAATCGTAATCGCAGGGGTAGGGTGTGCATTCATCAAAAGCCATCATAATATCGGCACCAATCACCCGCTGAATATCCATTACCCGCTCGGGCGTGAAAAGGTGGCGTGAACCATCAATATGTGATTGAAAAACCACGCCTTCTTCCTTCATTTTTCGGCGGTGTGCAAGGGAATACACCTGATAACCACCACTATCGGTAAGTATTGGCTTGGTCCAGCCGTTAAATTTATGCAGCCCTCCCGCTCCCTGTAAAACATCAAGGCCTGGCCGCAAATATAGATGATAAGTATTTCCAAGAATAATGCGGGCTTTAACATCTTCTTCCACATCACGGATGTGTACCGCCTTTACCGTGCCTGCCGTACCCACCGGCATAAAAACAGGGGTGGCAATTTCACCGTGGTCGGTGGTTATAACTCCGGCGCGGGCATTGCTTGCAATATCAGTATGGGTAAGCCTGAAATCCATTTATTGATCTTAATATAAAGGCTGCAAAGTTAGTAATCTTCGGGGGATTGATAGCCGCTGAATTCACGTTTCTAAATGTTAATGCACGTTATCAGGCAGAGCCTGAAAAGATAAAATGGCAGAAGCTAACTTTCTCTATAAATAGAAGGAGAAACATATAGTGGACACTTATATTTAATTTTTAATAAGCTGCTGTTAAGCAGAATCCGTTCCCTCCCTCTTCATAGGGAGGGCTAGAGAGGGTAAGGGTACCTACCCCCACACCCGCTCAAAATCTCCCATCTGTTCCCGGGCAATGCAAACTTCGCGTGAGGTGCCGTTATATTCCAATACTATTTTCCGGGATTTTCTGTCAAGGCGGCGGACATAATTAATATTGATGAGTATGGAACGGGAGGCCCTGAAAAATAACGCCTTATCCAGCATTTCCCCGATTTGGCCTATGTTTACGGTTGCCATTTCTTTTTTGTTGTCGATAAGCAGGATTTCAGAATAATTTCCTTCCGCTTTAACCAGAATAATTTCTGCAGGCTCCACCAGAAAAAAACCATTGCGGGTATTGAAGCGAAGTCGTTCAGGATGGTGAAGTTGCTGTAAGAGCATGGAAAGTCGATCACTGAATTGTACTTTTTGTGATAACTCTGTACCCATTTTATCAAAAACAGCCTTCAACTGCACAGGGTCAACGGGTTTAAGCAAATAGTCAAACGCGGCCAGTTTAATGGCTTCTATGGCATAGTGATCATAGGCAGTTACAAAGACCACGTGTGTTTTTATTTGGAGTTTTTGCAACTCCACCACCACGTCAAGGCCGGTCATTCCGGGCATTTTGATGTCGAGAAAAACAAGGTCTGGCTTGTGAAGTTTAATGGCAGCCAGACCGCTTTGGGCATCATATGCAGAAGTAACAAGTTCCGCTTCAGGTAATTGTTTAAGCAGTTGGTCCATGATGTACCTGGCCTCGGCTTCATCATCAATTACTATACATTTGAAAAGCTGCTGATGTTTCATAGAGATGGCTATCTTTTTTTATATACAAAGCCTCGTGGTATTTTCACATATACACCTGTTCCATCTGAATCGTTGCCATTTAATTGTAAGTTGGTGATTTTCCACTCTAGTTTTTTAGAGTTCAATAAGTTAAAATGATCAAAATAGCCTTTCATAATTTTAAGGCCATTGGTGCTGCCCGTGGTTTTTAGTAATCTGGCTTTTTCCTGGCCTATACCATTGTCTTCCACATGAATAAACAGAAAATCACCTTCATTGTAAATATTTATGTTGAGTTTTCCTTTGTCATCTTTGGGCAATAAGCCATGTTTTATGGCATTTTCTGTAAAGGTCTGTATGCACATTTTGGGAATGATGGTTTGGGGGTTCACATCTTCGGCCATATTAATGGTGAAATCAAATTTATTGGAGAACCGGAGCTGTTGAATTTGCAGATAATTGGTTACAAAAGTAAGCTCATCTTCCAGAGTGGTTATCAATTGGTTGTTTGTTTGCAATACGGTACGCATTAACTGAGAAAGCTTAACAAAATAACTGTAAGCGATGGTTTTTTCTTCTTTCAATACAGCAGCAGCTATGCTGTTGAGTGCATTGTAGGTAAAATGTGGCTCTATCTGATTTTGAATACCAAGTAGCCGCAATTCGGACAAATAGTAATTATTTTCAAGTTCACGACGTTGTTTCTTTCGCTTTAAGTGCATAAAATAAGCGCCCGTGGCGAAAAACAGCAGGGCTACAATCAGGATTATGATGATTTGAAACGATCGCCTTTGATAGAGTGCCGGTAAAATGGTGAAATTAACCATGGCTTCTTTTATTGAACTCACGCCATCTGCATTCTCCGCTTTTACTTTAAAACGATAATGGCCAGGAGGGAGATTAGTGTAAACAGCCGATTGTGCGTGCGTTGGCTCTGACCAGTCTTCATCATATCCTTCGAGCATAAATGAATATATTACAGTTTGTGGGTGACTCAGGCTGATACCAATGAAATCGAATCTGAGGTTTTTCTCATCTGCCTGCATGGAGAAACGTTTTGTTCTTGTAATTTCAGGTTTTACTGTTTTCCAGGCCATCTCTTTATCCAATATCTGCAGATTGGTAATATAAACTTTTGGAGCTTCTGTATTGACGCTGATCATTCCCGGATCAATTCTTACACACCTGTCGTTACAAGGCAGCCATAAAAAACCTTTGGAATCCTTAAAAAAGCCGTTTTGTCCCGGTTCAATGCCTTCAAATCCTTTGTCTTCGCCCACGCTAATTATCTCAACAGCATTTTTTGCATAAAAATCTTTGAGGTTGAGCATATAAATTTTTTTGATACTGCCCACAAATAGCGTGGTATCGCCAACCGTAATAAGACTTACTACCAAATCATTTAGAAGAGCATCGCCAATTTTTTCAAAGGTTTGATAATTATAGAAATACAGTCCGGTTTTGTTGCCTATCCATAAATTATCGCGATGATCGCGCAACAGGGTATTGCCGCCATTTTCAAAAGGAAATTCTACCGTTGGAAGATGGATCAGGCTATCGCCCAGCAACATGCTCATCCCATTGAAGCCTCCAAGCCATATCCGGTTAAATTTATCCGCTTCAATGCCTGTTACTACATTGCTTTTACCGTTTCCGGGACGCACCCTTATGCTGTCGAATGTAAAGTCACTATTTACCTTGATATAATGTGAATAACCACCGATCATAAGGCTGCCATCATTCCTGTTTTGACGGATGATGAAAGAGGATATGGATTTCTTTATTTTTGGTGCAATTGTGAATGTTTGGCCATCGAATTTTATCATTGGATAATAGTGGGTGGTCAGGTATATATTATGATCTGCATCCACTATACTGCCCATAGCGAGGTTTGTTTTGGACCCATCGGGCAGGGTAGGCAATGTTTTTTCCAGTGTAAATTTTCCGTTTTTGAATTTTTGAAGGCCATCATAATAGGAACTAAAGTAAATCTCTCCGGTTTTTCCCTCTGTGATGCTCCATACATTTGTATGCATACCCCCTTTTTCGGGAAGGAAATTGATGATAGCCAATGAATTGGAGCGAAGAAGGCCATTCTCAGTACCAATCCAGAGATTTTGTTCCAGATCAAAGCACAAATGCGCAGTTATAGGAAAGCTGATCTCTGTTACTTTAAAACTTTTCGTTGCAATGATTTTGGCCTGATTTGATCCTGCATAGTAAACTACAATATTTCCTGTTTTGTCAATGGCCATGTCCAGTCGGCTGTTTGAATCATGGTCATTAAAAGCATTACGCAGTAGTAATTCCGGATGGTTGTTTTTTAAACAATACAGACTGCCATGATTAATGTAATAAAGCTTCCCGCCAGGTCCCGGTTCAAATCCCTGAAGTTGTTCTAAGTCATATTTTTTTATTGTCCCATCTTTAAAACTGTATAATATCCCACCCTTGTCGGCAATCCACAATGTCCCTGATGTCGGATCATATTTAAACGCATTGATTTCAGGCCGTTCAATCAAGGGCCTGGGAAGTTGTATTTGTTTGCCGGTTTTGAATTCTCCTTTTATTAAAAATGATTCTATTAATGTGTTGGTTTTCAACATATGATATATAACAATACTATCTGCTGCCAACGGAAAATAGGTTAGGAAGTCATGTTCCAGCATGTTGGGAGGGAAAATATAGTTTGTCAAATAATGACCATCATACCTGGTAAAGCCATCACGGAACAACATGCAGATGTTTTCATCGGCATCCTGGCTTATATGCCTTGCCCAACTGTTGAGCAGTCCATCTTTTTCAGTAAAATTCACGAAGTTTATGCCATCAAACCGGCTCACACCCAGCCGGGTAGAAACCCACAGGTAGCCCTTGCTGTCCTAAAAAATGTGATTGACCTGAGATTGCACCAGTCCGTCATTTACCGAATATCGTTTCCAGGTAAGTTCCTGAGAAAATAGATTCAATGAAAAAAGAATGAAAGCAATCAAGTAAGAAAATGAAACAGCATTCTTCATATACTGAAGTTAATTGGCCCTCACAAATATATGAAAATTAACAAATCATTAACAATCATTATTTTTGAATGAATAAATAAGAGGAGTAACTTGCTGATGCCAAAACTACAAGCTATCGGATCATTCCAATTGATATTGGGTTGGGCAGTCTGAAGAGGTTAAAATCCCGGTTATACTACTATTTTCTTTACTTTTGCTTCATCAATACTTCGGAGATGAAAGTGTTTAAATTCGGTGGAGCATCGGTAAAGGATGCAGAATCAGTTCGAAATGTTGCCAGGATTCTCTCCGGATACAGTGATTCAGTGTGCGTGGTGCTGTCGGCCATGGGCAAGACGACCAATGCATTGGAAAAAGTAGCTCAGGCCTGGTTCGATAGAGATATAGCAGCATCGTCGCGGTTGGATGCCGTAGAAGAATTTCATACTTCTATTTCACAGGAATTATTGGGTGAAACAGTCCCTCAGCTTGCCATTGAACTTCAAACCCTGCGTAGTCTGGTGCACAGCGAACCACCACCACTTTTTGACAGTGCTTATGATCGTATTGTCAGCCGCGGTGAATTTCTTTCTACCGCACTTGTAGGCGCTTACCTGCAAAAGCAACAACCGGGGGCACGTATATTGGATGCCTCGCAACTGGTTATTACCGATGAAAGTTTCAGAAATGCACACATCAACTGGAATGAGACCACGCCCCGCATCAGGGCTGTTTTTAAAGACCACCATACACTCACCATTACTCAGGGATTTATTGGCTTTAGTCTTAGCGGTCATCCGGTAACGTTGGGTCGGGAAGGCTCTGATTTTAGTGCTGCCATATTTGCTTTTGCTTTAGACGCTGAAGAAGTAATTATATGGAAGGATGTCCCCGGTCTTTTGAATGCTGATCCACGACTTTTTAAACACACAAAAAAGCTGGATAGAATTTCTTACCGGGATGCCATCGAGCTGGCTTATTTCGGAGCCTCAGTCATTCATCCCAAGACCATTCAACCGCTTCAAAATAAACGCATTCCACTTTACATTAAGCCATTTGCTGACCCGGAAGCTTCCGGAACCCTTATATGTAACCCTGATGGACTGGTCAATACTGTGCCCTCTTATATCGTAAAACCGGATCAGGTGCTTGTATCTATATCGCCCCTCGATTTCTCTTTTATCGCTGAGCATGGATTACATACCATATTTGGTCTGTTATCACACATAGGCATACACATCAATATGATGCAGAATTCAGCCATCAGCTTTTCCATTTGCATTGATGACCAGGATGATAAGTTGCAGCGGCTGTTGAAAACGCTTAGCAGTGATTTCAGGGTAAGGTATAATCGGGGTATGGAACTGATTACCATACGCTATTACAACCAGCGGGCAATTAATAAGCTGGTGGGCGAACGCAATGTGTTGCTGGAGCAAAAAAGCCGGCTTACTGTTCAAATGGTGGTAGAGCAGAAAAAGGACGTGAATGGCGATGGTTGAAAGTTTACATTAGTTTATGGAATTACTTTGCATTCTTACCATTTATTCCTGTTCCGGCTTTGTGTTTAAATTGAAAAGAATTATCTGTCATAATGCGCTGAATTATTTATTTTTGTGATTTGCATTTTCATCTGATCTTAGTTTATGAGCGCTACTTCCCAAAAATCAGGCTTTAAATCCTTCCCCAAAAACTTCTGGACTGTAATTACTATGGAGTTCTTTGAACGGGGATCGTATTACGGTGTAATGTCGGTTTTGTCGGTATATCTTATTCTTTCTCCGGCTGAGGGAGGGCTTGGATTTTCAAAAGAAGGCGTAGGCATTATTAAAAGTACCATTACTCCATTATTATACCTGCTGCCTATTCTTGCAGGAGCTTTAGCTGACCGGTTTGGTTATCGTCGTACTCTGATGATGGCTTTTGCGGTGATGAGTATGGGCTATTTTCTAACCAGTCTGTCTACTTCATATAGTCTGGTTTTTATGAGTCTCATTTTGATGGCGATAGGTGCAGGATTTTTTAAACCGGTAATTTCGGGAACCATCGCCCGGGTAACCGACGAAAACAATTCCACCCTGGGCTTCGGTATATTTTACTGGGCCATTAATCTGGGGGCATTTATATTTCCCTTAATTCTGGTTCCTTATCTGAAAGGCATTGGATGGAATTACATTTTTATTATGGCTGCGGTTGGGACCGGTTCTATGCTGTTGCTGAACATTTTCGTTTATAAAGAGCCACCCCGTCCGGAAAGTACCAAGCCACTTTCTGAAGTGCTGAAAGGCATCCTGCTGGTATTGAAAGATTATCGTTTTGTGCTGATGATTGTTATTTATAGTGGTTTCTGGATTCTATATTTTCAAATGTTCGATACCGTGCTTTGGTATCTGAAAGATTATATGGATATGACACCGGTGAATAATGTAATAAACCGCTTTTTGGGTCTGTTTACCGCTAATCCTTCATGGAAATTCGATGCCGAGCATGTAACTGTTATCAATGCCGGAGCTATAATTCTGCTGCAACTGCTGATATCTTCTCTGGTAAAGAAAACTCCTGCACTGCCAACCATGATAGTTGGCATAGGTCTGGGAACAATAGGTATGGGTATTCTCGCCATATCAACCTATGCATGGGTGTTCGTTGCCGGACTGGTTATTTTTTCCATAGGTGAAATGACTGCGCATCCCAAGTTTATCTCCTATATCGGATTAATTGCCCCGCCCGATAAAAAAGCATTATATCTGGGCTATTCCTTTCTTTACGGAGTAATTGGAAGTGGTATCGGTGGTATCCTCGGAGCAACTTTGTATGTTCACTTTGTTGACGGATTGGGACGTCCGGGATTGCTGTGGTTTATTTTCAGTATGATTGGTGTGGCCACCATCATCGGATTGTTGCTGTTTAATCATTATCTTAAACCGAAACATAATTCATGATTTAGAGCTAACCAGCTATTGGTTGATTCAGATTGATGAGATTATAAGCCAATGCGGGGTATAATCATTTAATATCTTTTGGCTTCTCCTTAGCTTTAGGTTGGCCCTGGTCTACCCGCATTGTCTTTTTTCTTTAGGGCTTAAATATCTCATTCAATCCGGTTTTCTTTTTACTTTTGCACTTTCTTTAAATTCCGGAAAACATTCTGAAAACAAATAAATCAATCATATATGAAAGGCTCAATTGCGATTTTGGCAGGAGGTGGCCCGGCGCCAGGCATCAATTCAGTAATTTCTTCTATTGCCAAAGTATTTATCAAGGACGGATACAAGGTTATCGGACTTCATCAGGGTTATAGAACCTTGTTCAGCGATACACCCGATATGATTGAAATAGACTTTGCACTGGCAGACCGGATTCACAATCAGGGTGGATCAGCATTGGAAATGAGTCGGCATAAGCCCAAAGATATGGATTTTAATACCGGATTTTTCATCAAAAACGATATCAGGCTATTGGTCACCATAGGGGGAGATGATACTGCTTCTACGGCAAATCGCATTTCAAAGTTTCTGATCTCGAATGATGTTAAAATTCAGAACATCCACGTTCCCAAAACAATAGACAATGATCTACCCTTGCCCGATGGCATTCCTACCTTTGGATATCAAAGTGCAAAACAGGAAGGTGTAAGACTGGCCACCACCGTATATGAGGATGCGCGCACCAGCGGAAACTGGTTTATGGTTTCGGCTATGGGCCGCGAAGCTGGTCATCTGGCTTTCGGTATTGGAGCCGCATGCCACTACCCCATGATTATTATCCCTGAAATGTTTAATCAAACTGAAGTCACCTTCGAGCGCATTTTGAGATTGGTAGTTTCTTCTATGATAAAACGCAAGATACTTGGAATTAGTTACGGTACTGCAATTGTAAGCGAAGGGGTATTTCACTTTATGACCGATGATGAAATCAGAAGCTCAAGCATAGTTTTTACATTTGATGAACATGGTCATCCCGAACTGGGCAATGTGAGTAAAGCGCACATTTTCAATATGTTGTTGCAAAGAAAAGTCAAAGAACTGAACCTGAATATCAAGAGTCGTCCGGTTGAGCTGGGCTATGAACTGCGGTGTGTGCAGCCTATTGCCTTCGACATGCTTTATTGTTCTTTGATGGGTATTGGCGTAAAGATCTTATTTGATGAAGGGTTTAGTGGTTGTATGGTGGTTAGTGGTCCTAACGGCGATATCAGCGCACTGTACCTCAAAGATGTGGAAGACGAAAATGGAAAGGTAAAACCACGCCTGGTAAATATGGAAGGTCAGAAGTCGAAAATGGTTTTTAATCATAGCCTCCAATATATTGAGCCTGCCGATTATGAGGCTGCCCGTAAATATGTTGCGGATCCCGAATACTATGATTTCCGGAAAATATTGAATTGGGAGCCTGTCAGGTAAGAAGTGAGAGACGATGCGGATTGCGCGGATTTCAACACATCAAATTCCGCCGGAGGCAGGAAGGCACTGATTTCAGATTGAATTCCTAACCACCGGTGAATGCGTGCGATTGTAGCACGTGCTATCACCGGTTTTAGAATCCCTCCAAACAAGAAGACCTGACAGGTATGAAGAAAACCTGTTAGGTCAGTTTCAAATTACCAATCCCACCCGAGGCGGGCAGGCACAGTCTTCGGATTGAATTCCTAATCTCAAGTTACCAATCACCAATTACCGATCACCAATCACCCCAACTAAAGATCATATCCAAACCGTTTCAACTGCCGGGGGTCATCCCGCCAGTCTTTACTGACTTTTACACGTAACTCGAGGTAGGACTTGCCTTCTATAAATTCTTCAATGTCTTTTCGGGCAGCCATGCCCAACCCTTTAATGGATCTACCCTGATGCCCCAGAATAATGGCTTTTTGAGATTCGCGGGCTACATAAATGGTAGCAGTAATAAGGGTAATGCCTGGCTTCTCTTTGTATTCATCTACTGATACCTCAGCAGAATAGGGAATTTCCTGCTTGTAATAAAGCAGTATTTTTTCACGGATAATCTCTGAGATGAAAAACCGCATGGAACGATCGGTCAGTTCATCTTTTGGATAATAAGCCGGCGATTCAGGCAACTTATCCAGTAATGCATCAAAAAGCTTGTCGAGGTTAAACTTATGCAGTGCCGAAACAGGAAGAATGATGGCTGTTGGGAACCGGGCTTCCAATTCGGTGAGTTTCTGCTTTACCTCCTGCTGTTCCATCAGATCTACCTTATTAAGTATAAGTATTACCGGTTTGTTTAACTGGTTCAGGCGTTGTACAAGATCATCTTCAAAGGGAACGTCCTTATTTTCGGTAACCAATAAAAAAATATCGGCATCTTCCATGGCTGCATCCACAAATTTCATCATGGATTCATGCAATTTATAGTGGGGCTTTACTATGCCTGGCGTGTCGGAATATACGATCTGGAAGTCGTCACCATTTACAATTCCCATAATACGATGGCGGGTGGTTTGAGCCTTTGAGGTAATGATAGAGAGTTTCTCGCCTACCAATGCATTCATCAATGTTGATTTTCCTACGTTGGGATGACCAATAATATTAACAAAGCCAGATTTGTGTTTCATAAAATAAATGACAATAAATTTGCACAACAAAGAAACAAAATATATCTTTGCAGTCCCGTTTAAAAACGGATTAACTTATAGTGCGGGGTGGAGCAGAGGTAGCTCGTTGGGCTCATAACCCAAAGGTCGTAGGTTCGAATCCTGCCCCCGCTACCAATTAATATTTAAGTAAAGCCTTGTTATCAAGGCTTTTGCTGTTTTAATGCATCAGGTTTCCAACTAAATTTTATTACCATATGTCGAACATAGTAGCCATTGTAGGCCGCCCCAATGTGGGCAAATCTACCCTCTTTAACCGCCTGACCGGTGAACGTAAAGCGATTGTGGACTCGATAAGCGGTGTTACACGTGATCGTCATTATGGTACCTCAGACTGGAACGGGGTTCATTTTTCCGTTATTGATACCGGTGGCGTGGTAATTGGCAGCGATGATGTATTTGAAGATGCCATTCACAAACAGGTTGAATTTGCTTTGGAAGAAGCGGATGTAGTACTCTTTCTGGTTGATGTCAAAGAGGGAATTTCACCCCTGGATCAAGATGTGGCCAATATGGTGCGACGCTCACCTAAAAAAGTGTTTCTGGTGGCAAATAAGGTAGACAACATCAAACTATCAACCGAATCCGTGGAGTTTTATGCCCTGGGTTTCGATAAAATATATGAAATTTCCGCCATCAATGGCAGTGGAACCGGTGATTTGCTTGATGATGTTGTTAAAGAGTTTTCTCCTGAGGAACAAGCCGATCACAGCGACCTGCCAAAAATCGCATTCGTTGGCCGGCCAAATGTAGGTAAATCATCCATGATTAATGCCTTGCTGGGCAATGAGCGCAATATAGTTACCCCTATTCCCGGCACCACCCGAGATTCTATATATACCCGGTACAATAGTTTTGGCTTTGATTTTTTATTGGTTGACACCGCAGGGCTTCGGAAAAAAGGAAAGGTAAGCGAAGACATAGAATTTTATTCAGTAATGCGTTCGGTGCGTGCCATTGAAAATAGTGATATTTGTGTGCTTATGCTGGATGCAACTCAGGGCATTGAAAGCCAGGATATCAATATTTTCGGACTGGCTCAAAAAAATCACAAAGGAATTGTAATTGTGGTAAATAAATGGGATCTGGTAGAAAAAGATACCAATACACATAAGGATTTTGAAGAGCTGATTCGTAAGCGGATTCAGCCTTTTACAGATGTACCCATTATCTTTACTTCGGTCATCAATAAGCAGCGTATCTACAAAGCCCTGGAAACTGCCCGGGATGTCTATCTGGCACGCTCTCAAAATATAACCACACGGCAATTAATGGATGTAATGTTACCCATTGTTACGGAAAATCCTCCTCCGGCGGTTAAAGGTAAATTCATAAAGATAAAGTACATCACTACCCTTAAACTCTCCTATCCGGCATTTGTATTTTTCTGTAATCTGCCACAGTATGTTAGTGATCCGTATAAGCGCTTTGTTGAAAACCGACTGCGCGAGCAGTTTAATCTTACAGGTGTGCCGATTGAAATCTATTTCCGGCAAAAATAAAAGTGGCTTATGGACGAAGTTTTGCGGATAGACAAATGGTTATGGGCAGTGCGCATCTATAAAACGCGCACCATGGCCGGAGATGCCTGCCGGGCTGGAAAGGTTAAAATACAGGGGCAGGCGGTAAAACCTTCACGCGCAATTAAATCAGGCGATATAATTCAAGTAACTTTGGGGCCGCTCAACAAAACCATTCAGGTAAAAGAACTGATTCACAACCGGGTTTCGGCCAAACTGGTTTCACAAAGCATGCTCGATATCACCCCTGAGGAAGAATATGAACGCATTAAATTTATGCACGAAATGAAAGCCGGTATGCGCGAACGTGGCAGCGGCAGACCCACCAAAAAGGAACGTCGCGACCTGGATAAACTCGCGGAGGACTAAATTGCCCGCCGCTGTTCAGGAATGACCTCCCACCACAATTTTAATAATTCTGAAATTCAGCACAAAAAATCTTATCAGTTGCCAGGGTATAAACCGGCGCCAGAATAAAGTACTCCTGGTGGGAAATGGAGGATAAGATTCATCAGAATAGGCCTGAATAGTTTTGTTTTTCATGGGTTTTCGATTTTTTTAAGAAATTTTTATTCAGGAAGCAACCACCAGAAGGGATAACCTTTGGCTTTGTGCAGAAACATATAATGCATAAACCATTTCATCCAGTGCCCCGCCAGTCCGGCTTCGCCCATGGTATATTTGATGCTGCGGCCATATTCAGGGTAGGTATCCCAATCCGGAACTATGGGGTGAACTGTCATGGTGGCGGCGGCTCCGCGTCGCATGTCGTATCCGGCCGAAATAATGCAGGCAGCACCCATTCTGGACATGCTTGCCCGGTGTTTAAAAGGTTGTTTGCCGGTTTTTACTTCACGAATGATGTTCAAAGCAACAATTTTACCCATAACACCCGATGGCATGCCGGTACGTGGAGGTGAGGGGAAAATGGCAGTGCCGTTTGCGCTTTTCATTGGTTTAGAGATGGGATGGGGCGGAGCAAACGAGATGCCAGGTGCGTAAATGTTGCCATAGCCTGGATTCTGGTATGTTTCAGGCCAGTCTGATGCTACCCATTCATCAAAAGGCTTAGGAGTATAATTGGCATCTACTTTCATAAAACCATTGGGTGCAAACAATGAAGAAGTGATGTCCTTTCCTGTTTTATCGAATGCCTTGAGGTCAGCCCCTGCAAACCCGGGGATCAGCATGGCAAAATCGAAACCTATGGTGTGATAATCGCCGCTGAGGTCCTCATAATGAATCACATCCTTTTCTACTTTCGTAACTCCTGCACGTTTAATCCATTTTATATTATGTTCACTCAGAAAGGATTCAGCAAAAACCCGGGTTGAGGTAATGTATCCACCTCTTTTAATATAAGCACCGCCCATCCCAAAATCGCCAAGCTCATATTCATTGGTCAGCCAGGTTAATTCAGCAAGATGGTCTAACTTTAACCGGCGTATTTCATAAGATACATTCAGGATATATTCAAATGCCGCACCCTGACAGGTTGCCATAGGATGGCCGGTGCCAATTACAAAGCGTTGTTTTTCGCCTTTTTGCATGCGTCCAATAGCTAACTGCAACTTTTCATATGCTTCGGCAGCATGATCATAGGTGCATACAGAAACCGAATTTTTGCCGGGGCCCAAGCCTTCGGTGGCTTCAAAATTCAATTTTGGACCGGTGGCATTTACCAGAAAATCATAATCCACGCGTTCCGTTTTCCCTTTGTGGGCTCCTGCGGTATATTCATACTCTACAAATGGTCTGAGCTGGGTTGAATCACCTTCCGGATAAATATTCAGGGCTTTGGCCTGACGGTAATCAATGCCCCAGCGCTTATAAAGCGGTGCCAGCTTAAAGCGTACCTGGTCCACTTTCATACGGCCAACGCCCACCCATATGTTGGAAGGTATCCATTGATAATAGGAGTTTGGCGTAATCACAATTACCTCGTGCTGTTTGCTCAATGACCGGCGCAGAAAGGCTGAAGCCGTATGTCCGGCAATGCCGGCACCTAAAACAACAATTTTTGCCATAATATGCGTGTTTAGCTTACAGCAAAGCTATTGAATAATATTTATATTTCCTTGCTTTTTCTCCGCTTTTTTGATTGAGGAAGATTTAAATGAAAGAAAGAGTGTAAAGTGTCGGACTTGATATTATTTCATGTGTAGAAGAGCGATAACAGAGCAGCACCCTGCCCTCAAATCTGAATATTGTGATAAAAAAACAAACTATTTTTGAAGGATGAAAGGATTTTATCCCTTTTTGTTGTTATGAATATTAACTAAAGGATTTATCATGAAGAAAAATTTATTATTTACACTGCTAATTATGCTCAGCATTTTGGTAGTGAAGGGGCAGCAGCCCATTGTTACTGAATATGATTCAGTGTTATTTGGCGAAACCAATTGTCCTGGAATATGGGTTACTATTCCCGAAACATCATTGGCCGACATACAGAAAGACTGGAAAAAGGTACTTGAAAAAGGTACCAAATCTAAAGTACTGGGCAAGGAAAATGAAATGACAATTTTCGGAGCACAGTGGAGCGACATTTCAGGGGAACCGGTAAATGTATTCAGCAATTATGCAGAAAAGGATAGTGCCATAAAACTCTTTGTTGCCGTAGAATTGCAACGTGACGAATTTGTAACCCGAGATTCACCGCAGTATACTGCATTGAACAATATGTTGATCTCCTTCGCAAAAGATAAATACATTTCAGTAGCCGAAGAGCAACTTTCTCAGGAAAATAAGAAACTGAAAGACCTGCAAAAAAACCTTGAATCTTTGCGTAAAAATAAGGATAAGCTGGAAAATCAGATCAAATCGGATCAAATAACCATCGATCAGGAAAACTACCGCATCGTAAACACCCAAAAGGAGATAAATGAAACGGATCAACTGCTTGATTTGAGAGGAACTGAGTTGGCTTCTTTGGATGGAAAAGAGCGCAAAGACAAGGAATCAGAAATCAAAAGTCTTGAAAAAAAGAAAAAGAACAGCCAGAAGAATATTGCTTCATCCGAAAGTAAAATTAGCAAATCTACCAACAACATTGCGGATAACAATAACGCCATAGCCATTAACCTGAAAGAACAAAGTAAGGTAATGGGTAACATTGCTGACCAAACCATGGTAGTGCGTAAATACGAAGAGAAACTTAATAAAATTAAAGCGTATTAACTACCGTTGGCTCCATTAAATAAAAGCGATATAAATCTTTCAATTAAAAAGACCTGATCGGTATCATACCAATCAGGTCTTTTTAATTTCATATTTTCGGGGATTGTGGTCGGATAGCGGTAATCAATTCAGCTTAACCTGCATTTGTCGCGCTTCTCTTTTTGAATTCATTTATGGCACTATCCAGGAAATCGAGGAAGTTTTCCACATCCAGGTCATAGGCTTTGGGTTGAACCAGCAGCTTGCCCTCGGTGTCAAGCAAGCAGTAGTATGGCTGAGCATTTACATTGTATTTGCTTATCTGAAAGTCGGCATACTTCCTTCCAATGGTTTTCTTCACCTTACCATCATAGGTTGAGGTTACCCATTCAGATTCTGGCAGGGTGGTTTTGTCGTCAACATATAGTGCAACAATCACAAACTCTTCGCGTAACTTTTTAAGTACCCGGGGGTCAGACCATACGCGGGCTTCCATTTCACGACAATTAACACAACCGTGTCCGGTAAAGTCAATAAATACGGGTTTATTCAGCTGTGCTGCACACGCCAGGCCCTGTTCGTAATCAAAATAGCCTTCCAAACCATGTGGCAGGTGAAGTATTTCGCTGTATTTGGGTTTGTCGCAGAGGCTGCTTTCTGGTTGTGTGGAGCTATTTCCGCTGCCCGTATATAATTGTACATTGTCGCGTACAATCTTGTTTAAATCAAAATCATGAGTTGCCTGAGGTGGCATGTATCCGGACAGGGCTTGCAGCGGAGCCCCGAACATACCCGGAATCATATAGGCTACAAAGGCAAAGGTGATGATGGCCATTCCCAGACGTGGAACACCGATGTATTTAAGATCACTGTCGTGGGCAAATTTAAGTTTTCCCAACAGGTAGAAGCCCATCAGAGTAAAGATTACAATCCAGAAGGCAAGATAAATTTCGCGATCGAGTATACCCCAGTGGTAAGTTTGATCTGCAATGCTCAGAAATTTAAGTCCCAGTGCCAGTTCAAGGAAGCCAAGTACTACTTTTACCGAATTGAGCCAGCCGCCCGATTTCGGCATGTTGTTAAGCCAGCGGGGGAAAAATGCAAAGAGGGTAAACGGCAATGCAAAAGCCAGCGAAAACCCAAGCATCCCGATAATCGGCATGAGCACCTGCCCACCCGCAGAAGCTACCAAAATGGCGCCTACAATAGGGCCCGTACATGAAAAAGATACCAGCACCAGGGTAAAGGCCATGAAAAACGAGCCGATTACACCGCCGCGGTCGGCTTGTGCATCACTCTTATTGATCATCCAACTGGGTAAGGTAATCTCAAACATACCCAGGAATGACGCGGCAAAAAAGAGAAAAATCAAAAAGAACAACACATTGGGAATCCAGTGGGTGCTGAGAAAATTTGCAAAATTAGCTCCCAGTGTAACGGCTACCACAGTTCCAATTATGGTGTAAATTAATATAATACTGACACCATAACTGAGGGCCTGAAACTTGGCTTTAACCTTGTCTTTTTCTTTCAGGAAAAAGGTCACCGTCATCGGAATCATGGGAAACACACACGGGGTAAGAATGGCTGCAAGACCGGCCAGAAAGGAAAAGAAAAAGAGTGACCAGAGCGAAGTATTGTTGGCCAGTCCGGTGTCAGCAGTGATCTCCGGGGTCGGTTCTATGGCTGTTGCCGCCAGGGATGTATCAGCATTATCCACGTTATCCTGACTTTCGGCGGGAGGCAGGATGGTGGCAGATGATAAGGTGTCTGAGGCTTCCGGCCTGGTTACTTCTTCAATTTTTGGGCTGCTGTCTTTTACACCTTTAATTTTAAATTCAAAATCAACCACTTCGGGAGCCAGGCACTGTTTATCGTCACAAACCATGAATTCCAGCTCGCCCGAAATGGTAAAATCTTTATCGCTCAGTACTTTTATTTTTTGTGTAAAAACAGCCTGATTCTCAAAATATTTGAGCGTGATCTGAAACTGATTATCGTATTCTTCAATGGGTTTGGGTTCTGTTACCTTTCCAATCAAAGCATAATTGGGTGATTTCTCAAAAGTAAAAGAGGTAGGTACAGGCCCATCGGGTGGAGGCGGAACATCCTGAGAGTATAAATGCCAGGTATGATCAATGGTGGCCTTAAATGTAAGCTGTACTTCATTGTCAGATAGCGCTTTACTGCTAAAGCTCCATTTTACGGGTTTCAGTACCTGTGCCTGCAGGGCAAATGGCAGAAACAGGGATAGTAAAATGAAAAGACGCAATACGGGAAAAAGCTTTTGTTTAATTTTCATGATTCGGTCCGTTATTTTCCTTAGATTAATTTTCCAGGAGTTCGATTTTCAAAATATTTTTCGTTTCGCCGGTTACCCTGAAGGAGTGACCAATGCGATGACCCACCAGCCAGGCGATCTTATTGCCTGAAATCAGCAGCCAGGCATTCTCTTTTTCGACTATCGAAAATTTATTGTCAATAAAGTAATCACTCAATTTTTTGCTGCTCGTCATGCCATAAGGCATAAAAGTATCGCCCTCTTTCCATTTTCTCAATCGAAGCGGCCAGTCAATAAGGTCTGCATCAAACATGGCTATCTGACCAGACTTACTGATTTCAGCAACATCGGTATTTGACAAATGAGTTATTTTGAGGTTTACCGGAGTCGTAATGTCTTCCTGTCCCGGCTCAATACGGATTTCATCGGTGTTGGATTCGTTACCGGGGCCAGTTTCTGTTAGCAACAATAGGTCGCGGTCCTTAATCACCCGGTGAGTAGGAGAAAAAAATTGCTTGCCTGAGAGTTCGTCCAGTGCACGGTAAAGATCATCTGTAGTGAAGCGGCTGAAATTATAAGGTTTAAGAAGTTCGTAAAGATATAAATCAGTAGGTTCAAACTCTTTTAAAGCTTCTATGTTAAACGCAGGCAAACCATCTACGATGGTTGTAACTTTCGCCTTTACCTCATCCATATGACGGCTAAGCATGGTTTCTGCTTCGCGTATTCTGCTGATGGTTGAAGTGAGTGTTTTTCTAAAATCGGGGTTGAGTTCACCAAGCAAAGGCAATAGATCGTGTCTGATTTTGTTGCGCATGTATTTGGAAGAGCGGTTTGAGCTGTCTTCGCGAAAGGCAATGGCTTCATCTACCGCAAACTCTTCAATTTGCCTTCTAAAGGCAAACATCATGGGGTGAACAATGTTAGAACGGTTGGGTAAAATGCCATGAAGCCCGCTTATGCCGGTTCCTCGCAATGCATTGATGAAAAAGGTTTCAATCTGGTCGTCCAGATGATGAGCCGTGGCGATTACCCGGTATTGCTCGGTCTGAAGGAGTTCGTCAAACCATTCATAGCGAAGATAACGGGCTGCCATTTGAACCGATATCTTATTGAAGCCGGCGTATTCCCGCGTTTTAAAATGCTTTACATACAGCGGAATATTGTGGGCCTGGGCAATGGAGGTAACAAATTTCTCGTCTTCATTAGATTCATTACCCCTGAGTCCGAAATTACAGTGAGCAATGGCAAAATTCAATCCGCTGCGCTGAAACAGTTCAAGCATGACCATGGAATCAATGCCTCCGCTTATGGCAAGCATAACCTTATCTTCCTGCCCAAAAAGGCTGTAATCGGCAATATACTTTTTGAATGCTGTTAACATGCCACAAAAGTATAAAAGAAATGCAATATGTTCACATTTCGTGCAATGCGTTTGAGGTTTTATAAGTTGAAGCCACTGCGTGTATGAAAAAGGAAAAGAATGCCATTAAGAGAGGAAGAATCCGGGCTTCGCAAAGTTTTGAAAATCAGTGATTTCAAATTAGTAATCCTTTGAGTCTGCCTGCACAACCACAAGGGCGGGGCTTTGGCCTGTATGGCGAAAAAATGCACTATCCGGAAGAGCACCGAATTACTATTTTCATTTCCATAACTGACAGGCAAAATGTCCTCTTCCACTTATTTTAGAATCATGAGAGACCGTTTAAAACTTTTCTCACAGCAAAGATTCATTACTTAGCCCGTGCCATCCCGTTTGGAAGAGGATTCTGAATGATAACCTTATAGTTTTTAATAATAAATGAGATTGGGAGTGGAGGGATGCGCAGCTTACTCCCCCCTCCAGCAGGAGACTCACAGGGAAAAGACATTGATAAAGCACTGGGCGCATCTGAATAAAAAAGAAGCTAAATTGGATGTATCGTCACCTATAACCGGGATATACCTCAGACCGTTCTTCCTGAATTCCTCATCTTTGCACAACCAACTGTGTAATGATTTGTTATATGTTGAACTCAACTATACTATTATGCCCATTAAAATGACACTTGACGCAATTAATGCTATGACCAAAGGCACGCTTATGGAGCAACTTGGCATTGTATATACTGATTTTGGTGCTGATTATATCAGTGCTACTATGCCTGTGGATCATCGCACCATTCAGCCTGCCGGGCTATTGCATGGAGGGGCATCGGTGGCTCTGGCGGAGTCGCTGGGAAGTATGGGATCGGTGGCTCTGCTCAATAATCCCAAAGCCATTGTTGGTATTGAAGTAAATGCCAATCATGTGCGGAAAGCCACATCGGGCAATGTTCATGGCCGGGCTGCGCTCGTTGTGCGTTCACGAAGATTACATGTTTGGGAAATAAAAATTCACAACGATGACAATGAGTTGGTTTGTCTTTCGCGTTTAACCATCATGGTCATTGCTACTGAAGAAAAACCTTCATGACTGAAATGATCTTTACTCATTTGAGAAATTTACAAACGGAACTCATTGGGGGAAACCTCCCGTTTGTGTCGTGGCGATTACCTGGAATGAGCGCACCCGAAACCGTTGGTTCTTCTACGCTTCCCGAACAGATTACAGATATTCGTAACCTGAATGATATGGGACCTGGATTCGTAATGGCCCCTTTCCAGGCAACACACCCCGCCTTGTTTATCCCAAATCACTGGTACAGGAGCGGTTTCCGTTTTGATGGTTTGCCACTGAAGTTTGAAAGACAAAAGCAGACATCGCTTCAGCGCAAGATTGAACTCACTAATAATAAGAGGGAATATATACGCAAGGTAGAAAGTGCTGTCCAACGCATCAAACAAGGCGGTTTTGATAAGGTAGTGTTATCACGGATTATTTCTGTACCACTTCACCATGAGTTTGATGTTGCTCTCTTTTTCGGGCAGCTCTGCTGCAGCTATCCTCAGGCTTTTGTTTACCTGTGCTATCTTCCCGGAAAGGGGATCTGGGCCGGTGCTACACCTGAACTTTTACTAAGCATAGAGGGGGAGGAGGTTACCACCATGGCGCTGGCTGGCACCCGTAAAGCAGGCATTACCGGCAACTGGCCTGGTAAAGAACAAGAAGAGCACCGCTGGGTAAGTCATTACATTGCCGGTGTTTTTACAGCAACCGGTGCTACCGGTATTCAGCAATCAGAAGCATACACCGTTAATGCAGGACCGGTGGATCATTTGCGAACCGATTTCAGTGCTCATTTGCCTGATATGTACTTTGGATCATTGATAAAGAAACTTCATCCTACGCCGGCAGTATGCGGCTGGCCACAGGAACGGGCACTTGAGACAATTGCAGACCTGGAAGATCATGACAGAGAATTTTATACAGGTTTTGCCGGGCCTGTGAATGGTAAAAACCGGAATAGCGAACTTTATGTAAACCTTCGATGTGTCCGGATAGCTGATAGTCATGCCGATATATATGTGGGCGGTGGCATAACGGTTGATTCCGATCCTGAGGCGGAATGGGAAGAAACCACATTAAAAAGTCAAACCCTGTTGGAGGTGATTAAAAAATGTTGAAATTAGCCACTGAAATTTATAAGCCTAAGAAATGAATAATTTACACCTGGCTTTGCTGGGAGAAATAATGGTTAAAAAAGGCATACAACATGTGGTGGTATCACCCGGTTCACGAAATGCACCTGCCATTATAAGATTCAACAGGATACAGGGTTTAAGGTTGTATTCCATTGTGGATGAGCGCAGTGCAGCATTTTATGCTTTGGGAATGGCACTGGAAACCGGTGAAACGGTTGCCCTGTTATGCACCTCGGGCAGTGCCGGACTCAACTATGCCCCGGCCATTGCAGAAGCTTACTATCAGCAGTTGCCTTTACTGGTAATCACTGCCGACCGCCCAGAGGAATGGATTGATCAGGGTGATGGACAAACCATACGACAGACACATATGTTTGCCAATATAATACGCAAAAGTTTTCAGTTGTTTGAATTTTCAGATAATCCGGATGAGATTGCCTTCTTTGCCCGCTTAGTAGCTGAAGCTATTGACCGAACGCAATATCCGGTTAGCGGACCGGTACATCTCAACGTGCCGGTCAGGGAGCCCCTTTATGATATTAACACTCATCCGCCCTTTCAAAAGGTAAGCCTGCCTGCAATTGCACAGACAGTGAATCAGATTTCTCCTGAAACAATGGCGACACTTGCCAACAGATGGAATGACAGTTTGGCAAAACTCATACTGGTAGGTCAGCTACCCGTTAATAATAATCTGAGTAAGCAGCTAAGGCGTTTGGCTGCTGATGGTTCGGTGGTAGTAATGGTTGAGTCTACTTCGAACCTTAAGAATGAAGATTTTGTTGGCTGTATTGATACCGTTATAGAAGGACTGAATCCGGAAACAGAGGCAGCCCTTTGCCCGGAAATATTGGTAACGCTTGGTGGAGCCATTGTTTCTAAGAGAATTAAAACCCTGCTTCGTAAAATTAATCCGGCTCACCACTGGCATGTTAGTCCCGACGTGGAAGGCTTCCATGTGGATACCTTTCGTTCACTATCGCTCACCCTGCCGGTTGATTCCCCCGGTTTTCTGGACCAGCTTGCGGGTCTTAGCCTGCTTACCAAAAGTACTTTTGCCGCAAACTGGAAGCAAAGGATGAAAGAACGGCTGCAGAAACATTCAATATTTCTTAAATCAGCACCCTTCTCTGATATTAAGGCATATGAGCTGATATTTAATCAGTTACCTGAGAATGGAATACTGTTTCTGGGTAACAGTACCCCTGTACGATACGGACAATTGTTTAATGAACTCAATGGTTATCCCATTCAAAGTAACCGGGGAACCAGTGGCATTGATGGCTGTGTTTCCACAGCAGCAGGTACGGCCATGCTTTGTGATCAGACGGTAACGGTAATTACAGGCGATATTAGTTTTTTCTACGACAGCAATGCTTTATGGAATAAGGCGTTACCCGCTAATCTGAAAATTATAATGATAAATAATGGAGGTGGTAATATTTTCAGGGTCATTCCTGGACCTGATCAGTTTGAAGAACTTGGACCATATATTGAAACAGCTCATCAACTTACTGGTGAAGACCTGGCTCGTGGCTTTGGATTAAATTACCTTAAAGCAAATGATGAACCTGAACTCAATCAGGCATTAAAACAGATGCATCACTATGATAACAGAGCGATACTTCTCGAAATAGTTACCCCAAACAAACTCAGTGCTCAAGTGTTGAAAGATTACTTTAAATTTATTGCATCATGAAAAATACACGTAATTGGTCGAAGATTAAAGAATACGAAGAGATTAAATTTGATTTTTTTGAAGGTATAGCGCGCATCACCATCAATCGCCCGCGTTATCACAATGCTTTTACTCCCGATACCGTAAAAGAGATGATAGATGCCATGCAGTATTGCCGTGAAGCTGATAATGTTGGGGTTGTAGTTATTACCGGTGAAGGGGACAAGGCTTTTTGCAGTGGTGGCGATCAAAACATCAAAGGCCATGGTGGTTATGTGGGAAAGGATGGAATTCCGCGACTGAATGTGCTGGATTTGCAAAAGCTGATACGCTCACTTCCCAAACCGGTAATAGCTATGGTAAATGGTTATGCCATTGGGGGTGGTCATGTGTTGCATGTAGTTTGCGATCTGACCATTGCTTCTGAAAATGCCATCTTCGGGCAAACAGGCCCCAAAGTCGGCAGTTTTGATGGTGGTTTTGGATCGTCATATCTGGCACGGATAGTGGGCCAGAAAAAAGCCCGCGAAATATGGTTCCTTTGCCGGCAATATTCAGCTCAGGAAGCATTGGATATGGGATTGGTAAACAAAGTGGTTCCCTTTAATCAACTGGAAGATGAGGTGGTTGATTGGTGTAAAACCATTATGTTGCGCAGCCCTCTGGCATTGAGAATGGTTAAACTTGCACTGAATGCTGAACTGGATGGTCAGGCTGGTCTTCAGGAATTGGCCGGAAATGCAACGCTGCTTTATTATCTTACCGAAGAAGCACAGGAAGGAAAAAAGGCATTCCTCGAAAAACGATTGCCTGATTTCCAGCAGTTTCCGAAGTTTCCATAATAATGAGGGTATAAAATAAATTTTTAATAAGTGAAGAATAAATCAGTAGTTGCCTGGATACATGCCGCCCGGCCGCGCACCCTACCGCTCGCCTTTTCGAGTACACTTATGGGTAGTTTTGTGGCCTGGCACGACCGCCCGTTTAAATGGAGCGTATTTGGATTGGCTTTGGCAACTACCTTGTTTTTACAGGTGCTCAGCAACCTGGCTAACGACTATGGAGATACCGTGAACGGTGCCGACAACCACCATAGAGTGGGGCCGGCCCGGTCGGTGCAAAGTGGTGCCATCAGCCTGAGAAATATGAAATTGGCAGTCATTATCATCTCCATAATGGCACTTTCATCGGGTATTGTACTTATCGGAATGGGTGTTGGCTTTGCACCATCCATAGATTGGCTTATGTTTATGGTTCTGGGAATTGCCGCTCTTATCTCCGCCATAGTATACACCGCCGGAAGCCGGCCATACGGCTATAAAGGTCTGGGCGATTTGTTTGTTTTTCTGTTCTTTGGGCTTACCGGTGTAGTAGGTACCTATTACCTGCATACCGGCTATATACCAGGCAGCCTTTGGTTGCCAGCGGCTTCGGTGGGTTTGTTCAGCACGGCTGTGCTTAACGTAAACAATATGCGTGATGTAAAAGGAGATACCCGTTCGGGTAAGCGTACCCTGGTGGTTGCCATGGGTGCCTCCTGGGCTAAAAAGTATCACGCATTTCTGGTGATTGGTGCTATACTGGCACTGATGATCTATACCCTGTTGAGCTTTAAGCATGCCAGCCAGTTTATATATCTGGTAATGATCTTCTATTTTTGGAGACACCTGATGGTGATATTTAAAAATACTGATCCCACAGCTCTTGACCCTCAGCTCAGAATATTGGCCATTGGCACCTTTTTTACCGTAATTTTTTTCGGGTTAAGCCTTATGTTTTGATGTCATGATTAAAGCCCGCTTATATAAGCATCAGCTTCAGTTCAAGCAAGCTGCCGGCACCTCAAGAGGAGTTTTACAGCATAAGATGGTCTATTATCTGGTGTTGAGTCATTCTCTGAATCCAGAAGTTTTTGGCATTGGTGAAAGCGGAACGATACCCGGGCTTAGTTATGATGACAAGCCCGGCTTTGAAGCCCGGATGAATCAATTGGTAAGTGAAATCAATAAACTGGGTCACCTGCCTGCCTATTCACCCGGAGCATGGCCTTCCATTGATTTCGCCCTTGAAACTGCACTGCTCGATCTGGCCTCTGGCGGCAGGCGCTTGCTTTTTGATACTCCATTTACCTGCGGCAAGGCGTCGATTCCCATAAATGGGCTGATCTGGATGGGAGATGAAGATTTTATGCTCACACAACTGGACCAAAAACTGTCACAAGGGTTTAAAGTGCTTAAAATGAAAGTGGGTGCACTCGACTTTGAAACGGAGCTTGGCATACTCCGGCACATTCGCGCTTCCTTTTCAGCCGATCAGATTACGGTTCGCCTGGATGCCAATGGCGCCTTCAGGGCGGATGAGGCAATGGAAAAGCTGGAGCAATTGGCAGCTTTTACCATTCATTCTATTGAACAACCCATCAGACAGGGACAGGTGCAGCTTATGGCACAACTCTGCCGCAATTCGCCCATCCCCATTGCCCTGGATGAAGAAATGATTGGCATAAATTCACTAACGGAAAAAATCCAACTCCTGGATAGTATTGAGCCTCAATACCTCATTTTGAAACCCGGATTGTTGGGCGGTTTTTCCGCTTCCCGGGAATGGATCGATCTGGCCCGGGAGCGGGGCATTGACTGGTGGGTTACCTCTGCCCTGGAATCAAATGTAGGCCTGAATGCCATAGCTCAATGGACGGCTACTCTTGCAAACCCATTACCCCAGGGATTGGGAACAGGTAGCCTGTATGCCAATAATTTTGATTCGCCCCTCGAAATAAAAAATGGAGCGCTCCATTATAATCCCGATGCTGCCTGGAATCTTAACTTTATAAAAGGATGAGAATATGAAAGGCATACCCGAAGAACTTATCCTTTCAGGACAGCATTTTAATCGTGCACAACTGCTGGAATATGCCAGGATGCTTGTGGAAGCTGAAGAGGTGGAATGGAAACAAAGTCTGGGACAGTTTATCATACATTGGCTGGATAACCGGAGCTTTGTTGAAATAATGACTTCAGGCTCAACCGGCATTCCTAAAAACATTCGCCTGTCGAAAGAAGCCATGGTAGCCTCGGCCAGCCTTACCGGCCGCTTTTTTGATTTACTGCCGGATCAACAAGCCTTACTTTGTTTGCGGGTGAATTATATTGCCGGCCTCATGATGGTAGTCAGGGCAATGGTGCACCGCATGAACCTGATTGCAGTACCTCCCACGAATTCACCCCTGGAGTTTATTCCCGATAATACCACCATACATTTTGCTGCCATGCTGCCGGTTCAGGTAATGAATGCGCTGGAATCCGAAGAGCTGAAATCCAAACTGGAAGCCATAAATACCATTATTGTCGGAGGTGCACCGGTAAGTCCCTCCCTTGAAGCAGGTATAAGAAATTTAAACAATCGTGTTTTTGCCACTTATGGTATGACCGAAACCATCACCCACATTGCGGTTCGCCGAATGTCAGGGAAAGAGAGTAGTCAGGAATTCACCTTGCTGCCAGGAATTACCATTTCCACCGATAAAAGAGGATGTCTGATAGCCAAAGTGCCCTATCTGAATAACCATCCGGTAGTGACCAATGATGTAATTCGCCCTGGCTCATCTGGTAAGTTTCGCTGGCTGGGCCGGTTTGACAATGTGATCAATAGCGGAGGTCTGAAACTGTTTCCGGAAATGATTGAACAAAAAATTGCCCCCCTAATTTCGCATCGTTTTTTTATTTCATCTGTTACCGATGATAAATTGGGCGAAGTGCCTGTACTGGTTGTAGAAAAATCCGAATTGCTGTGTAAGGAATATCTGGATGAACTAAATAAGAAAATGGCCAAATTGCTCAGAAAAACTGAACTTCCCCGCCAAATTTACTGTACTTCAACTTTTCATGAGGGGGAAAATGGAAAGATAAACAGAAAGATGACAATGAAAACTTTGCTTTGATATCTAAATCATAAACCTTTTACTTTTGGTTTCCCGGCAATAAAATCTTTCAGATAAAATGGTTCAAAATAGGCAGTATCTTCAAAATGTTGTTGTTCAAATTTAGCGGTAGCAATGCTCGCCAGATGAGCTGCTGAATTGGTAAAGTCATCGATAAACCTGAGATTAGGATGATTAAAAACTGCTTTACATTTCTGTGCACCATCACCGGCAAGAATGATTAGATGTTTCTCAATTAACCCATCAAACATATCGGGTTGGATTATTTGAGCGCTGACTGGTTGAACTACCTCCAATCTATGGTTATACAATGCAGTATATACCTCCATGCGGCGGGCATCAATCATGGGTGCATAGATGAATGGTAAATCAGAAGCACCATTAAAAACGGATTTCATGCCCCAGGCCATGCTTAAAGTCGTACCCACTGAAAGCAAGGGAATATCCAGCGCATAACATAAGCCCTTTGCGGTGGAAACACCAATACGTAAACCTGTGTATGAGCCCGGGCCGCTGCTTACCACTACCCCATCAATATCTTTAACACCTGAGAGGTGGTCGCGGATGAGCTCATCAATAAAGACGGCTACCAGGGCAGCATGGCTGTTGGTAATCTGGGTTTCGCGCAGTTCCGTAACGCTGCCATCACGCACCAGGGCAACACTACAAACGGCGGTGGCCGTTTCAAGACACAATAAAGTTGACATGTTCAGGCCCGGCTATTTCTTATTGAACAATGACTCTTTGGAAACCACTTCCACTTTATCACCATCTTTCAGGGTTTTGGAAACTGCGCGATAGGGGCCACTGATCACCTTATCACCCTCTGCTATTCCTTCAAGTATTTGTATGTGAGTATTGTCCTGTATTCCTGTTTTTACACGCTTCATAAGAGCGATGCCTCCTTCTTCAATAAAAACATATTCGGGAGTAGAGGTGCCCTCAGAAACTAAAGTACCCTCAACAGAAGTGGACAAATTGTCGTCATCCTTTTTTTCTGCTGATTTTTGCAGGTTAAGGGTAGAATCGCTGCGGGTGGTAACGGCCTGAATGGGAACAGCTAATATATTATCGGCCCGCTCAGTCTGAATATCCACAGTGGCCGACATGCCCGGGCGGAAAGGAGATGCTGCCGCCTGCCCTTCAATACTCAGATCAGCATAGGAGGAGGGCAGCATTCTTACTTTAACATCGAAATTTGTCACCTGATCTACACTTGTGCCCGCTACGTTTGCCGAGGTTGCAATTTGCGTAATGATGCCCTTGAACTTCCGGTTAAGGTAAGAATCGACTTCAACCAGTGCGGTATCGTTGATGGCTACACGGACAATATCATTTTCATTAACACTTACTATTACTTCCATGACCGCAAGATTTGCAATGCGCAATATTTCGGTGCCCGATGAAAATTGTGATGCTCCTGCAACACGCTCACCTTTCTCCACATTTAGCTTTGAGATGGTGCCATCCACCGGAGCATATATTGAAGTTTTATATAAGTTTTCAGAAGCTTCTTTCAAGGAAGCCTCAGCGCTTTTAACCGAATACTCAGCAGCCTTAACACTTTGTTCAGCCGCATTTACTTCGGCTTTCGCTACTTCATAAGCCGATTTGGCTGCATCATATTCGGAGGCAGAAATGGCATTTTGCCTGAACAGGGTTTCATTGCGTTTAAAACTTGATTCTGCATTAATGAATTGTGCCTTAACCTGTGATACCCTTGCCATTGAATTGGCAAGATTGGCTTTCTGTGTATTTAAAGCAGCCATCAGGCGGTCGTAATTCGAGGCATAAATTTTGGGATCAATTTTAGCCAGCAGATCACCTGTCTTTACCTGATCGCCTTCCTTAACATACAATTCAACCACCTCACCACTCACATCGGGTGATAGTTTGACTTCAATTTCGGGTTGAATTTTACCATTGGCTGAAACTGTTTCCACAATGGAAAGCCTGGCAGCTGTTTCAATGGTTACTTCTGTAGCATCCTCTTTGCCAATCCAGCCCTGTTTGCGGGCAACAGCCAGTATTACAATCAAAATCACCAGTAGCGCAATGCCCCAGCGTATAATGCTTTTTCTTTTCATTCGTTATTCTTTTTTATCGTATAAAAGTACATATTTTCATGCTTCTATTCCATTTTTAATGAGTAAATGCAACAAAATCGCTATAAAAAACAAAAAAACACCCGAAAGTAAATCTTCGGGTGCCTGCCATAGCTCCTGTTATTGAAGTGAAAGTGGTTTACCCATATAAAAATCAAGCACGGTTTTTTTAAATACATAATCGTATTTGCTTTGAAGCATTTCCGATTCGGCATTGGTGAGGTCCTTTTTGGCATTGTTGTAATCCACCGAATTCATAATCCCTACATTGAATTTCTGATCGGCATAACGAAATGACTCCTGGGTAGCTGTTTGTTTTTTTTGCGATGCATAATAATTTTTCAGTGCAGCTCTTGCATCGGCCCAGGCTTGTTGAATGGTTTTTCTCAGGGCCAGTTTCTGAAGGTCTAAATCCAGACGTGCAGACTCCAGGGCAATTTTGGATTTATTGACCATGGTTCGGCTCTGCCAGCCGTTTAAGATAGGAATGGTGAGATACAGTCCTATGGTTTGATTGTTATTGTCTCTGATCTGGTCGCCCCAGGGCTTGGTTTTTGTAGTGTAGTTTTCCTGATAGGCGTATACATTCAGGGGGTCGTTACCTGGTCTTTCGGCGAAACCAATCAGCCGGGGTTGCCCCAGTGTTATCTGATCAATTACAGAGCTTGCGCCTGAATACCCAGTGCCCCAGCTTCCACTCAGAGCCAGGCTGGGATAATAGCTGCCCCTGGCACGTGCAAGCTGACGCTCACTGCTTTGCATGCGATAATCGGCAGCCTTAATCTCAGGCATACGTCCTTCGGCAATTTTATAAACCTCTTCGGCACTGGCCATCAACCCGGGGTCATCTTCCAGACTTATTTCCGGCTTTTCAATATCAAAACCATCGGCAGATGGCAGATCGAGCAATTGACTTAAAGTAAGTAACGACAGCTCTAGCTCGTTTTCAGCACTTATCAGACTGGACTCTTCCCCTGCAAGTTGAGCCTCAATGGTAAACAGATCGCCTTGTGCCATGGTGCCGGCATTTACCAGTTTATTCATGCGCTCTACCTGTTGATTGGTAATTTCAAGCTGATTGCTGCGAATCTCCACCAGCTCTTTGTAAAAGAGTACCTGAAGATAAAAGGTAGCAATATTGAGTGAGATATCATTCATGAACTTATCGGCTTCTTCCCGGGTAGCCAGCAGATCCAACTGATTTTGTTTGATCAGGTTTAGCTTTTGAAATCCATTGAACAGGGTAACGCCCGACTGAAGGTAAAAGTTATTTGACTGTACCCGGCTGGTGGCAAACTGGTTGGTGTATCGGTCAATGGTTTGACCATAATTATAGGCATGTGAAGCATTGCCCGTTATTCCGGGCAGCAAATCCAGTTTTGACTGCAATACATCGGCCCTGGAAGCCTCTACCAGTAGCATTTGCTTTTTTATCTGAAGATTATTGGTCAGGGCGTGTTCTACACACTCCTGTAAGCTCCATATTTTTTGTGCAGGCGCTGTAGTTGCCATCAGCAGCAAACATCCGGTAAATATCAGCAATCGTTTAATTCTATTCATTTTAATGGGTTTGTGGGTTCAGTATCGAATCAAATGTTGTTAAATATTGTGCCAATCTGCTATTCGATTGATTAGCTGTGTGTTGAGCCTGATTAGTTCCTCGTGTCTGTACGCTAACGCTCACCGTAAGTTTCATAAACGGACACAACAAACTCCTGTTCGCTTTACTTTGTCAAAAATATAGTTTTAATTGGCAGTTTTAAGTTAATTTTACGCAAATTTACGATTAACCTTTGAGCTAAAGTATGAATTACTTCAATTTTAACAAACCGCGCAGCTTAATGTGTTTGACGCTTATATTGTTAACCTGGTTACAACTTCCGGCACAAAGCCATCAATGCGTTGCATTGAGCGATACCATTGATGTGGTGCATTATGGTATCCATCTCGATGTTACTGATTTTACCAACCATACGCTTAAAGGTATTGCTGAAATTGATTTTACCACACCCCTGCCGCTGGTAAGCCAACTCGGTTTAAATCTGCGTCAGCTTACTGTTGATTCAGTAAAAACAGCCGAAGGGGATTATTTATCATTTTCCCATTCCGGCGATTATCTTCAAATTATTCTGCAACAATCCGTTACTTCCGGCGATACTGCTAAGATATGGATTTATTATCATGGTATACCTTTCAGCGAATCCTGGGGTGGTTTTCATTTTTCGGGAAACTATGCCTTTAATCTCGGTGTTGGTTTTCAATCGGTACCACATAATCTGGGCAAAGCCTGGTTCCCTTGTGTGGATGATTTTGTTGACCGCGCGTTTTACGATTATTACATTAGGGTTGAAAACGGCAAACTGGCTGCCTGCGGCGGATTGCTTCAATCGGTTTCCACGAGGTGTGACGGAACGAAAGAATTTCACTGGAAATCGGACCGGAGCCTGCCCACCTATCTTGCTTCGGTGGCTGTAGGGCCTTATGCGCTGGTGGAAGATGCCTTTGAAGGTCTGACGGATACCATACCCATTATGTATTTTGTCCGGCAGCAGGATACGGCAAAAGTAGCTGGCTCGTTTGAGCATATGAAGCAAATTGCCGGTATATATGAAAATTGTTTCGGCCCCTATCCCTTTCAACGTATCGGTATTACCGGTACCGCTATAGGAGCCATGGAGCATGCTGAAAATATTGCTTATCCCCACAGCAGCATCAATGGGAGTTTGAGCGATGAATGGCTTTATGCCCATGAGTTGGCACATATGTGGTTTGGCAATATGGTCACCTGTGCTTCCGATGCAGATATGTGGCTAAATGAAGGCTGGGCAAGCTGGAGCGAAAGCCTGATGCGCGAAAAGCTATATGATATTGAAACTGCCAGAGGTCCCTTCCGAAACATGATGCAGGAGGTGCTGCGCTATGCCCACATCAGTGAAGGTGGTTATTTGCCGCTATCACCCATGCCATCCAATCATACTTATGGAACACATATTTACGACAAGGGCGCCATGGTAGTGCATGGATTACGCGGATATCTGGGCGATAGCCTTTTTTTTAATGGCATTAAAGCCTATCTCAGTCAATTTGCCTATCAACCAGCCAATTCTTATCAATTGCGGGACTTTCTTACTGTGTACACCGGTATCGATCTTGCATCTTTTTTCGATTTTCATGTATTCGGTCCGGGCTACAATCATATTTCTGTGGATTCATTCAACATTACACCGGTTGCCGGATTGTTTAATGTAGAAGTTTTCCTCAGGCAAAAGTTGAGGGGTGCAAATGTTCCGGCCAACGACTGCCGCACCCAACTCACTTTTATGAATTCCCAGAGAGATACACTTACCCGTACGGCCCTATTCTCAGGATTTTCGGGCTCCGTAAATTATATCTTACCTTTTGAACCAGTACTGGTAATGTGCGATGTGGATGAGCGCTTTGCCGACGCCACTACCGATAATTATAAAATCATCAATAAAGTGGGTGAATACAATTTTGCCAATACTTACTTTAAGCTGAACGTCCTGTCTGAAAGTGATACTTCCTGGATAAGAGTCACTCACCACTGGGTGGCGCCGGATAGTCTCCTGATACCATCTCCGGGTCTTACCCTGAGTAACAACCGTTACTGGTCAGTAGAAGGCATTTACTCACCCGACTTTGCCGGAAATGGTATCTTCACATATAATCGCAGCAATGCACTTGACAATGATCTGATACAAAATTCTGCCGATTCGCTGGTACTGCTCTATCGCGAGAATGCGCGCCAACAATGGAGAAGCATCTCGTTTATACAAACTGGTCCATGGCAGATGGGGTTTATAACTGTACCATTGTTGTTGCCCGGAGATTATACCCTTGCCATATGGGATGAGGCCTGGGTGGGAATTAAAACATCAGGCAAAACCCCGAAATCGCAACTCAGCATTACGCCAAATCCCGGAAAGGGCACATTCGATATTGAAAGGAATTACACCGGGGAAGGAGTAATGACCCTTACCTCACCAAGTGGAGCCATGATACAAACCAGTAGGGTAAAGTCATCAGACAAACTGATTAAACTTAATGCTTCCAAGCTGCAACCGGGACATTACTATGTTACCATCAGCAGTCTCCGCCAAAGAGAAAGTGCCACCCTGATAATACTTCCCTGATGTCTGGATTAAGAACAACATTCAAGTTAAAAACCATTTTTGCTTTTCTATGCTTTTTTGCAATGGGACAAAGCTGTATCATCATCAATGAAAATGAATACCGGACATTAACTCCCCAACATGCCGAACGTATTGTAGGATTTGATACTGCTTTGCTAAACCGGGAGTGGCCGCCTGGCGAACAACATCTGATTGAAGTGAATAAAAAAGACATTGACTTTATTACTCAGCAATCGGCCATTACCTGGATTAAGTTGTGGCGACCTTTTTGCGCTTCTGAAACCTGCGAGAATCTTGCTCTATATGCTATGGTTGCTGAAAATCACCCGGATTTGACTTTTATGCTGGTTTCAGAAACATATGGCTTGAAGGATATCACCAAAAAATTCAGGCAATCTAATTTTAAACTACCCGCATATGTTTTAAAAGATTCAACCTATGGCCACAAAATGACACCGGCCCGTAAAAAATTTATTGCAGAATTAGGCCATGAACAGCCTTTACAACCTCAATTTTTAAATACTGACTTTCTTTTTATAAAGGATAGCCTGATTTTTGCAGGAAAGGATCTTGTAATGAAACTGGACAGTGTGCTCAATACTTCCATCAGCAAATAACAAACAAGAAATTAATGCGATTTATGACTGAAATCGAAGCCAAAACATGGTGGTTGCACCAGATTAAAGCACCGGATAATTCGGCTGTAAAGCTACCGGCATCATGCAAAGTAATGCAGGCCATAAAACCCACCCGCTCATTTTATCTATTCTTATACACAGAGATTGGCCGGCATTTCCAGTGGTATAATCGCCTGATGATGCCTGCCAAAGAACTGCAGGAGATACTTCTTGACCCCTTGAATGAGTTTTTCGTATTATACATCAATGGTGTACCGGGTGGTTTTGCTGAACTTGATGTGCATTCAGATGACCAGACCGAATTGGTTTATTTTGGCCTTACCCCTGAATTTACCGGAAAAGGATATGGAAAACCTTTTTTGAAATACGTGATGCGCCATGCCTGGAAACGCAGCATCTCAAAATTTTGGTTGCATACCTGTAATTTGGATCATCCTGCTGCTTTGGCCTTTTATACCAAAAACGGCTTTGAAATTTATGATGAGGATATTGTGCATCAACCGATACCTGATGCCAATTCCGATCCCTATAAAAAATTACCCTGGTAAAATTGTTTATGGAAAAATACATAGCCCACATCCTTTCCTGGCTGCTGCATCCTATACTTATGCCTACTTATGCGCTTTTGTTGTTTTACAGTCAGGATGTTTATTTTGTGCTTGTTCTGCCTGAAAAGCTGAAAGTTGCACTGTCGGTGATGGTGTTCATCAACACGGCTTTGTTGCCCTCACTCATTATTTGGTTTATGGCCCGAAGGCATCTGATTACCAGCATTCAGCTTGTTCGCCGTAGTGAACGCATACTTCCTTTTGCCTTTACCGCACTGGCCTATCTCACTACTTATTTCCTTCTGCGAAACCAGGATTTACCACCGGTTTATCCCCGATTGATTCTTGGAGGGGCAGCATTGATTATATTTGCAGCAGGCATCAGTCTGTTTTGGAAAATCAGTGCGCACATGCTTGCCCTGGGAGGAATGACTGGCCTGTTTTTGGTGATGTACTTTACAGGATTTTTGAATACCGCTTCACTTTTTCTGCTTATGGTATTTCTTTCAGGGCTGGGCGGATTTGCCAGGCTGTCACTTAATATGCACAATCCCGCACAGGTTTATGCGGGATTTGTGGCAGGAATGATTATTATGGCAGGAATTTTTGTATTCTGATCAGAAGGGACGAAGCGAAAGACCAACAGAAATGGGGTATATCTCAGGGCCGGCATTCTCATCAAACACTTTGGTAACAGAGTAATAACCAATAAGGTTGATCCATTTATAACCTATCTGAACGGTAGGTCCGAAACGCCAGGTGGCAATATTTGGAACATAACCCTCTTTCAGCTTGGTCTTTTTACCGGTGATCAAATCATCGCCTTTGTACTTGGTATGTGCATTGATGAGTACTCCAACCTTTACCCCCAATGCCATCCTGAATCCGGAAGCTGATTTAAACCGAAGCTCCGCAGGTACATCCAGATAGGTAAGGGTTAATTTACTTTTCTTATAATCCACTTTGGCTCCATTGGCTGCTTTTTCCGGTATGGGATTAAAATATGATATTCCTGAAGTATCGTTCAGAACAGAATTGCTGAAAAAATTGTGTATGCCTAATCCTAATCCAATGGCGAAAGCAAAATTACTCTCTTTAACCTGATAGGTGCGCATCCCGTATATATTCACTCCTGGACTAAAAGCCCTGAAGTCAATGCCATCAGGAGCATCCATAATAATATCGGTAAAAATGTCTATACCGCTGGTATATTTATCCGTAAACAAATCAGTGGTGTTCTGCGATTTAAGGCTTACTGCAAACAGCAAAAGAACAATGGGAAGAAATAGTCTTTTCATAAATAGATATTTTGAATTTCGGCTTTTTTTAATGCAGAATCTGCAATTTTACAACCAACAATGGTTTGATAACACAAAGGTAAGAAAAATGTTTCAATAAGCAGTACGGAAAAGAAGAATTGAAAAAGGGTTGTCTTTCCAAAGACAACCCTTACTCGTTTAACTAAATGTGAAATCAGTTAACCTCTAATGCGTTTATGCAATCTCAAATGAATGTAACTTTACGGAAGTGTATGCATCCAATTTGTCTGAATGATTTACTAATACCCATCTCTTCACTGTTGACCATTCCTCAACGGTGAGCCAACGACGCGATTTCATCAGTTCTTTCCTGAACAAAGCTTTGTCGAAGCTAACCTTTTCTAATATTTCAATTATATAGTGTTCCATCCTTAACATAATTACTCTTTACAGATTACAAAGATGCATCAAAATAATAGGTTAAATGTGCCAATTTATCAAACGCCTGTATTCAATTATCAAACGCAACCAATTTGAAGGAATTCGCATTTTTTATAAAGCTTTAAATGACAGAAATAGTAGAATGCGCTGATGATTAGTCTGCATCTTTAGTTTTGTGTGACAGATAATGAAGCATAATGAGGATCATGCCTGGACATTGAGTGGATGGTAATCTGTAAAATCAGGGTAACATAAGGACTCATTTTCCGCTTCGGATAGGGGTAAATCAGATGTAAAATGTCTTATCAGTAAAGATCTTCTTTGTTCGATCCGGAATCCTTTGCTACACTTACTGTCTTACCACTTTCTGTTTTACAATATTGATAGCCGGATTTAATTTTAATGCAATTGAATTGATCACTGACAGCCATTTTAAAAAGTACAATGATGATGAATCCATTCGCAAAATTCCGAAAATTTTTGGCAGTACTTTTAATTGTCCTGGCCAATATTTTCGTCGTTCAAGGCATTGAAGCCCAGGTTCTACCTCATAACCTAAGCGTTGACAGTCTGACCCTTATGGCTGAATGGGATGTTCCCCGCGATATTCTCATTAATGAAGACTTTGAAAGTGGCATCTTTCCACCTTTGGGATGGCAGGCGCTTACGCAAAGTATAACGGGCTGGTTTACCTCAATCAATGGTGGCAGTGCTAACTTTGTTATTCCGCCACACACTACCTATGCTGTATCCAATGATGACCTTGACAACTGGAATGGCTGCTGCGATTACCTGATTACGCCTTTGATGGACTGGCGAAATCAATCCACATACTTCCTTCACTTTTCAAGTTATTTTCATGGTGCATATAGCCAGCAGGCTTTTATTGAAATCAGTACCGATGGTGGTGCAAGTTGGATTATCATCAACACATTGCCACTAAATTTCTATTCCTGGCAAGAGATTGAAATTGATCTTTCCATATATTCAGGTTCTAATGGACTTGAGAATGTTTTGCTTGCGTTTCATTCCGATGATAACGGAGAATGGGCTAGTGGTTGGGCCATTGATGATGTTATGATTTCATCTGCCCCGATTTTGCCCCTGGGCTACACTGTTTTTCTTGATGATATTGCTATTGATAATACCAATGAAACACATTACACCTATCAGCATCTTGTATTTGGGCAGGAATATCTGACCGGTGTCGCTGCAATTTATAGTTCCGGACTTTCCGAAACAGATACTTTTCGCTTCGTGAGCCGGTTTCTATATCCGCCACTGAATCTGCAAGGTTCAATGCCGGGCGGCACAGATTACAATCATTTAACCTGGAACCATCCGTACAATGGGGAGACAGGGGATAACCTGCCAGCGGGAATTCTGGGTTACAATATATATAGGAACAACTTAGCATTAGCCTTCATCGAATATCCTGAAAATGAATATTTTGATTTTAATATAAACCCTGGTTTCTATGCTTATCATGTTACAGCGGTATATGACCTCTCAGCCTATGGTTACCCCGGCGAAACGAGTGAATCGATGGTGGAAGGCCCGATTCAGTCAGATTTCATTTGTTGTTATTACCTTCCTTTTATCGAAGAATTTAATACCGGGTCTTTTGAAACCAATGAATGGACCGCTGATCCCGGAAACTGGCGAATAGCCGGAACCTCAGGAAACGATGCTCCTTCAGCAACGTTTTATCATTCACCTGCGGTTACAAATTATGCACAATCTCTTACCAGTGCTTTTATTATTGGTACTGATCTTATTGATGGCGACATCATTTTTGATTATGACATAAAACTTAATACGCTAAATGCTACCGGAACTGAGTTTCTTGCTGTGGAAGTGTTAAAAGACAGCAACTGGGTGGAAATTGCAAAATACAGCAATACCGCCAGCTTTGATTGGGAAAACAAAAGTATTCCTGTTACCAGTGTAACAAAAGGCACACTATTTCAGGTCAGGTTCAGGGCTTATGGAACCAATTCTCAGGATATTGATAATTGGCAAGTGGATAATATTCGGATTTATCGCGAATGTAAAGCGCCAACTGAACTGACTTATTATACTATTGTGCAAAACCTCAATGAATATGTTGTACTAAGCTGGCAGGAACCATTCATTGTTGATCACAATTGGCTGGCCTGGGACAATGGTGGACATTACGGAGCCTTGGATCTTATCGGCTTGGGAGCCTTTAGTGTGGCAAGCAGGTTTACAGCCAATCAACTATTAAATTATTTAGGTAGCTGTCTGACACAAATACGATTTTTCCCTGTTTCTCCCGGGGAGGCCATAACCATAAAGGTTTGGAGAGGAGAAAATGCAGGAGAACTCTTACTTACCCAACCTTTAGATTCCTATAATCCCGGTATGTGGAATGAAGTTGTATTGGATATTCCAGTGCTCATTGTACCAAATCAGGAACTTTGGTTTGGCTATACAATTACGCATGGTAATGAGCCTGTAGCAGGTCTTGATTCAGGTCCGGCAGTAGCAGGATTTGGAGATATGATTTCCATTGACGGCATTGAGTGGGCTTCGTTGAGAACAGGATATGGGAAAAATTGCAACTGGAATTTACAAGGTTGTGTCGATAATACATTCCCCGCTAATTCCGGTCAATTATCGTTGTTTCATCATGCTCTTCCAGGACTATATCTGAACAAGCCTGAGCGAAACTTAACGGGTTACAATATTTACCGTGATGATGTTCTTATTGGAACTTCAACCATTCCTAAATATTATGACCCCCTTCCCGCATTAAGCGAAAGCCGGTGCTATAAAGTTACCGCAGTATATGAAGATTGTGAATCTGACTTTTCTGAGGAGGTCTGGTACTATGGAATTGACATTTCTACCGATCTCATCAAATCGGCCAACAAAATTTACCCCAACCCTTCGGGTGATGTTGTAAACCTGGAGCTTACATCAGATATCAAACAGCTTATAGTTTACAACAACATAGGACAGGTAATCTATGAGCAGGAAATAGCTGGTGATAAAAACGTTCAACTGGATGTAAAAACATACAAGCAAGGGCTTTATCTGCTGAAACTTATTACTCACAACGGTGAACGTATTGATAAGAAAATTACCGTTGTTCGTTGAAACTAAAATACTGGTGCCTGAAGTTTCTTTGTTATCTACAATTAAACAGGCATAAAGCACAAATACTAAGACAACCCAATACACCCACTAAAAAATGCATAATCATGATAAATCAACTTGCAAAATCCCGCAGTTTATTGTTAGTGTTAGTTATAGCCCTAACAAGCGTCATCGCAACTCAAGGTATTGAGGCTCAGGTTTTATATCCGCCACTGAATTTTCAAGGCTCGATACCCCCTGGGACAGATTATGCTCATTTAACCTGGGATCATCCCGACAATGGAGCACCAGGAGGCGGCCTGCCCGATGGAATTATGGGTTATAACCTATATAGGAATGACACAGCAATAGCCTTTTTTATAGTATTTCCGGCGAATGAATATTTTGATTTGAATTTACCTTCGGGCGTCTATACATACTACCTGTCAGCGGTATATGACCTTTCAGCCTATGGATTTCCGGGAGAAACGGGTGAATCAATGAAGCAGGGCCCCGTTCAGTTGGATTTTACTTATTGGTATTATTTGCCGCTTGTAGAAGAATTTAATACCGGGTCTTTTGAAACCAATGAATGGACCGTTGATCCCGGGAACTGGAGAATTTCCGGATCATCAGGAAATGATGCTCCTTCCGCCGAGTTTTATCACTCCCCTGTGGTTACATATTATTCACAAGCGCTGACCAGCCATTTTATTTCTGGCAATGATATCATTGATGGTGGCATTGTTTGTGATTTTGACATAAAGCTTAATACTACATATAATACAGGTACTGAATTTTTAGTTGTAGAGGTATTAAAAGACGGTTATTGGATAAAGATTGCTGAATACTGCAATACCGCCAGCTTCGATTGGAAAAATGAAAGCATTATCATCAATAGTCTGGCCTTAGGTTCAATTTTCCAGTTCCGGTTCAGGGCTTATGGCACCAACTCAGTGAATATAGACAATTGGCTGGTGGATAATATTCAGGTTTATCGCGAATGTAAACCTCCTTACAATTTTAATATATGGGCAAATCCAAATAACGTCCCTAAAGTTTGGTTAAGATGGCAACATACAATCACATACGACAATCAATGGCTGCACTGGGATGATGGTATGAATCATAATGCCGTTGGTCTTAATGGAGGTGGAACCTTTAGTGCGGCCAGTAGGTTCCCCGTTCATCTATTGAAGGATCATGCCGGTAGCAGCCTGACAAAAATACGGTTTTTCCCTGTTGGAACTGAAGGGATATTTACATTAAAAGTCTGGAGAGGTGAGAACGCCAGCGAGTTGGCATATTCACAGCTACTGGATTCATATACGCCCAATATGTGGAATGAAGTGGTGTTGGAACCCCCGGTTTTTATTTTGCCAGATCAGGAGCTATGGTTTGGTTACACACTTATACACAATGATAATCTTTATCCGGCCGGTGTAGACAAAGGACCTGCGGATCGAAGATTTGGAGATATGATCTCACTTGATGGTGTGGTATGGGAGTCATTGAATGATATATCCGATATTGATGGCAATTGGAATCTACAAGGGTTTATTGAAAATGAATATACAGCGAAATCTGGTCAATTATCGCTATTGCAGCATTCACTTTCAGAAGAAAACCTGAACAAGCCGGAAAGAAATCTGAGATTTTTCAATATTTATCGTGATGATATTCTAATAGACTCAACGGAGCTTCTCGAATATTTCGATCCCCTCCCTCCCTCTAGTCCAAGTCGTTGTTATACCGTTACCGCAGTCTATTCAGATTGCGAATCACCTTCTTCGGAGGAAGATTGTTATTATGCAACTAATATTTCTAACGATATCATCAAATCGGCCAACAAAATTTACCCCAACCCTTCGGGTGATGTTGTAAACCTGGAGCTTACATCAGATATCAAACAACTTGTAGTTTATAACAACATGGGGCAGGTGGTTTATGAGCAGGAAATAACTGGTGATAAAAATCTTCAACTCGATGTAAGATCATACAAGCCAGGGCCTTATCTGCTGAAACTTATTACTCACAATGGTGAGCGCATTGTTAATAAAATAGCGGTAGTTCACTAATCGTAAAAACACTCAAGCACAAAGGCCTCCTGTTGGGGGCCTTTTTCGTTTTTGATGGTTTCATCGGCCAATCTAATCCGGCAGAAAATAATACCTTTGCAATCCATTACAATAAAGCTTTTTGCAGCATGCTCTCAGTCAATAATTTATCGGTATATTTTACAGGAGAGTACCTGTTCAACGACGTAACCTTCCTGATCAATGAACGGGAACGGATAGGCCTGGTTGGTCGCAACGGTGCCGGCAAAACCACCCTGCTGCGCATTATAAATGGCGAACAAGAGCCGGAAGGCGGAACGGTCTCCAGGCCAAACAACATGACTATTGGCTATCTGAGGCAGGAAATGCGCACTACCGGGGCGGGAACGGTATTTGAAGAAACCATAAAGGCTTTCGACGAAGCGCTTAAATTAAAACACCGCATCGCCGGGTACAATGAACAGCTTTCGCACCGCACCGATTTTCATGACTCTTCCTACCTCCAGATGATTGACCGCCTGCATGAAGCCAACGAGCGATTTTCTTTGCTGGGTGGTAATGAGATGGAGGGCGAAGCTGAGAAAGTATTGCTTGGGCTGGGCTTTATGCCGGAAGATTTTGGACGCAAACTGGCTGAATTCAGCGGAGGTTGGCGCATGCGCGTGGAGCTTGCCCGGCTGCTGTTAAAAAAACCCGACCTGCTGCTGCTGGATGAGCCAACCAACCACCTGGATATTGAGAGTATTCAATGGTTGGAGGAGTATCTGAGGCAATCAAAAGGAGCAGTCATCCTGGTGTCACACGACAGGGCTTTTCTGGACAATGTAACCAACCGTACCATAGAGATTTCAATGGGGCGGATTTATGATTATAAAACTTCTTACAGCGAATATGTAGTGCAACGGGAAGCCTTACGTGAGCAGCAGATAGCAGCATACAGCAATCAGCAAAAGCAGTTGGCTGATATCGAAAAATTTATTGAACGGTTCCGTTATAAAGCTACCAAGTCGAAGCAGGTTCAATCCAGGGTTAAAATGTTGGATAAAATTGACAGGGTACAGATAGATGATATTGATAAAAGTAGCATTCATTTCCGGTTTCCCGATGCGCCGCCATCAGGTAAAATTGTGGTAGAAGCTTCAAATTTGTCCAAGTATTATGGCAGCCACAGGGTATTTAGCGGTGTTGATTTTGCCATTGAACGAAACAACTTTGTGGCTTTTGTCGGCAAAAACGGCGAAGGTAAATCCACTCTGGCCAAAATTCTGGCCGAAGGACTGGAACATCAGGGAGAATGTAAACTTGGACACAACGTTAAGATTGGGTATTACGCTCAAAACCAGGCGGATCTGTTAGATCCCGAACGTACGGTGTTTCAAACCATCGATGATGTAGCGGTAGGAGATATCCGGCCAAAGGTGCGTAATATCCTGGGCAGCTTTCTGTTTGGAGGGGAAGACATTGAAAAAAAGGTAAAAGTGTTGTCGGGGGGTGAAAAATCACGGCTGGCGCTGGCCAAATTATTGCTTTCGCCCGTTAACCTGCTTATCCTTGATGAGCCGACCAACCACCTGGACATGATGTCGAAAGATATTTTGAAAAATGCCTTACTCATGTTCGATGGCACCCTCATTGTGGTTTCACACGATCGCGATTTTTTACAGGGACTCACCGATAAGTTATTTGAATTTACCAATGGTCAGGTGAAACAGCACCTGGGTGATATTTATGATTTTCTTGAAAAAAGAAAAGTGCAATCCCTTGATGAACTGGGAAGTAAGGGCAAAAACCAGGCTTTTTCCAAGGAAGTATCTGTTGGCATTTCCGACAATAAAATCATTTATGAAAAACGCCGGCAATTTGAGAAAGAAGGGCGAAAGATTCGTAGCCGGATTGAGAAGGCGGAGCAGGAAATCCAGCGACTTGAGGATGAATTGTCGAAGCAGGATCACATGCTTTCACATCCGGACAAATTTACTGCAGAGCTGGCTGATCCTGACTTTTTTGGCAAATATGAGGCCCTCAAAAAACAAATAGAAAAAGAAATGCAGCAATGGGAAATGCTCCATGAGGAGCTCGAATCGTTTGAAGCAGAAAAAGAAGAACTTTCCTGAGATTGATTAATATTTGCGCAGCAGTATCTTTTTGGCCAGTTCAAGTAAGGGAAATTTCCGGTCATCATTTACTGAGATGTCCCCAATCAATTCCAGAGCCTTGTGATAATATTGCATAATCAATGCCTCTGTATTTTCTTTAGCATTATATTTCTTGAATAAATCAAGTACTGCTTCCACCTTTGCACTGTTGTCTCCTGGAGTAATTGAATACCAATTATTTAACTGTATTTTATCTGCTTCATTTGCCTGCTCAAAAGTTTTCAGGTAAAGATAAGTTTTTTTGTTTGCCACAATATCCCCACCGGTTTGTTTGCCGAAGAGTTCTGTTTCTCCAAAAGCATCAAGCAAATCATCCTGAAGCTGAAAGGCCATTCCCAGGTTTTCCCCACATACATATATTTTTTCGCAATCATCAGCAGAAGCATCAGCAGAAAGTGCTCCAATTTTAAGACTTGCGGCCAGCAAAACTGCGGTTTTAAGCCGGATCATATTCAAATAGGCAGGAATGGTTATACTGTTGGATCGCTCAAAATCAATATCATATTGTTGTCCTTCACAAACCTCAACAGCAGTGGTTGTAAACACCTCCATAAGTTTAGGAAGAAGTCTTGGTTCACATTGTGACAGCCGGCCGTATGCAATGGCAAACATAGTGTCGCCCGAGAGTATGGCCGTATTCAGGTCCCATTTCTGATAAATGGTTTCCTTTCCTCTTCTTAGCGGAGCCTGATCAATCACATCGTCGTGCAGCAGGGTGAAATTATGAAATATCTCAATGGCGATGGCAGCAGGCATTACCTTTTCAGCTTTGCCTCCAAACATCTCATTAGCTATTAAGGTAAGCAATGGCCTCACCCGTTTACCACCCTGATCCAGAGCATACACAATGGGCTGATATAAGCCGGCAGGCTCACCCAAAACGGGTAATTCAGAAAGCGCATGGTTGATCTTATCCTGAAAAATTTCTATAGAGGTCATAACACATGGGGGTATGAGAAGGGGGTATTAATCAATATTCAATAAATATTCACCATATCCACTTTTAAGTAGTGGCTGGGCCAAAGCGTGTAATTGTGTTTTGTCTATAAATTTCATGCGATACGCCACTTCTTCAATGCACCCAACTTTTAGCCCCTGCCGGTTTTCAATCACCTGAACAAACTGCGAAGCTTCCATTAATGATGAAAAAGTGCCGGTATCGAGCCAGGCAGTGCCCCTGCTCATTACCTTTACCTTTAACTTCCCTTGAGAAAGGTAATGCCTGTTTATATCTGTGATTTCGTATTCACCCCGTGCACTGGGTTTAATGTTGTGCGCAACCTCTATTACGCTGTTGTCGTAAAAATAGAGTCCTGGCACTGCATAATTTGATTTGGGTAAGGCCGGCTTTTCCTCAATGGAAATGGCTGTGTTCGAGGCATCAAACTCAACTACCCCATAACGCTGAGGATCAGCAACATGGTAGGCAAAAACAATGCCGCCATCCGGATTCCTGCAGTCGTTCAGCAGATTTTGCAATCCAGAACTATAAAAGATATTATCTCCAAGTATTAAAGCTGCATCATCGTTACCAATAAATGGTGCTCCGATAACAAAAGCCTGAGCCAGACCGTTGGGAATTTCCTGAGCCGCATATTCAAACCGGCAACCCAGCGAACGGCCATCTCCCAGTAACATTTCAAAGTTAGGCAGGTCGTGGGGGGTAGATATAATCAGTATCTCATTGATGCCGGCCATCATCAGCACCGACAAGGGATAGTAAATCATGGGCTTGTCAAATACCGGCATGAGTTGTTTGCTTACAGCAAGGGTAAGCGGATGCAAACGGGTGCCGGAACCTCCGGCAAGAATAATTCCTTTCATATTAACTATTTGATTTTAGTTCTTTGTCAAAAATATCACTGTCGGTATCACTGTCATCATCCTCATCAAACAACTCAATTAAAGGTTCATCAAATTTTCGTGTAGTCAGCCAGCGATCAAGCGAAAGCAACAGGGATGGCAGCAGCAATAAGTTGGAGAATAAGGCATTAATAAAGTAAAGGAAACCAGAAAGCCTACCGATTTGGTGCCGCCAAAGGTTGAAAGTGTGAAAATAGCAAACCCGAAAAACAAAACAATAGAGGAGTAAATCATGCTAAAGCCGGTTTCGCGCAGGGCAGAATATACCGATTTTTGTATGTCCCAGTTATTATGCCTAAGGGCCAGCCGGTAACGCGACAGGAAATGAATGGCATTGTCAACAGATATACCGAGAGCAATGCTGAAAATGAGTATGGTTGAGGGCTTGATGGAAATGAAAAGGAAACCCATAAGTGCTGCGGTCATGAGCTGAGGAAGCAGGTTGGGTATCAGCGATACGATCACCATTTTAACAGACGAAAACAGCAGGCCAAGCAATATCCCAATGAGTACCAGTGCAAGTAAAAGGCTGGTGGCTAAGTTGTTAACAAGAAACCCGGTACCTTTAAGAAAAACGATACTTGTTCCCGTAATGTCTACATCATATTTATCCGGCGGGAAAAGATGATCAATGGCCGGACGGAGTTCATCTTTGATGCGCTGTATTTCGTGGGTGCCTATATTGGCCATTTGCACGCTGATGCGGGTTTTACTTAAACTGGTATCTACAAAAGAATTAATGATGGTTCGCTTTTCACTTTTAAAAGAAGGAAGATAACCCAAAATAAAATTACGTTCCTGATTGTTGGGTAAACTATACATTTTGGGATTGCCATTATAAAAGGCCTGTTTAGAAGCTTTGACCAATTCAGCCACCGATAATGGCTTAGAAAACTCTGGAAACTTTGCCAGTGTGTCTTGCAGGTCGCTGATTTTCTGTATGGTTGACATCCGCATTACCCCTCGTGGTTTTCGGGTATCAATGGTAACTTCAAACGGTAAGATTCCCCTGAATTCATGCTGAAAAAAGAGCATGTCGGTGTAAATGGGATGATTGTGGGGAATGTCATCCACCACATTTCCGGTAGTTTTTAGTCTGGTTATACCAATCACAGCAAATAACAGAAGACCCAGTGCCCCAAAGTAGATGGCTTTCCGATGATTTTCAACCAGATTAACAATACCCAGAATAATGGAAGTTGTATTTTTATTGTCCAGGTGCTTCAGATGCCTCATTTTAGGCGGCTGCAGGTAACTGTATAGGATGGGCACTAAAAAAATGCTGAGTACAAAAACGCCCATGATGTTCAGGGCTGCAACAATACCAAATTCCATCAGTAATTTGTTGCCTGTGATTATAAAAGCAGCAAACCCAACGGCTGTAGTGAGGTTGGTGAGAAAAGTTGCATTGCCTGTTCGAATAACCACCCGGGCCAGTGCTTTCACTTTATTTCCATGCTCCCGGTATTCATAATGGTATTTGTTGAGCAGAAAAATACAATTCTCAACTCCAATAATTACCAGCAATGGAGGTATCATACCAGTAAGTATGGTTATTTCGAAATTAAATATTCCAAGGGTGCCCATAACCCATATTACGCTTATGGCCACAATGAGCATGGGGAAAAGAACCGCTTTGAATGATCTGAAGAAAATAAACAATGCCAGAGAAGCAATAAGCATGGAAAGCACCATAAACAGCAACAGTTCATGCTGCACCATTTTCATGGTTTTGGTTCTTATAAATGGCATGCCAGAGAAATGGACTTTAACCTGGTGTTTTTTACTGAATTTCGCCACTTCCTGTTCGATGTCAGAAATAATACGAATGCGTCCCTTGCTATTGAGCCGCTCATTATCCAGCGTGAGCATCATTAGTGTAGCATTGGTTTTCTGGTTAATGAGAAGCCCGTTATAAAAAGGCTGGTCGAAAATTAATTGTTTTATGCTATCCAGTTCAGGCTGAGAGTTGGGCTTAGATTTGAACAATGGCTGGAAGTCAAATTTACGGATTGAGTCGTTTTTCACCAGAGTAAAAAGCCTGCCAATAGAGAGCACTTCCTGAACGCCATCCACTTCTTTAAGCTGATTGGTAAGATCATACCAATCATTGAATCTGTCAAGATCGAACAACTTTGGATCACGGATACCAATGAAAACCACCGCACCGTCCTGCCCAAAAGTCTCTTTGAATTGATTGTATATGATAATGGTTGAATCCGAATCGGGCAACATTTGGGCCATTTCGTAAGAAAGATGTACCCGGGAGGCCATAAAAGCCATAAAAATGGTGATGATTGAAATGGCGATAAGGTTGCCCAGACGATTGCGAAGAATAAAACGAACTAAGAAATTCCACATACTGGCAGCAGTCAACAATTAATCAAATGGTTATCAAAGTTATAGATATAACTTTAACAGAAAAAATAAAAGGTCAAAAATACGATAATTTCGTCGATAACAACTCATATACTTTGCAAAATACCTAAATGCATAAAGCTGAGGAAAAAGATTCGTATACTTAACTTACTTTTGTAACGCATGCCCAGTTCATTATTTCTGGTATAAACCATCTTATCTGTGAGGTCGTTGCTTTAATTTGTGGCATTAAAAAACTGTGAATGTTTTCCGGTTACAGACTTCCTGGAGGTGGTTTTTCAGTAAATAAATGCATTGCGAGTTTGTTCCGGATCAAAATTGGGAAAAATTACTATACAATCGTCTATAATGAAAAAGCAGATTTTATTTATTGATACTACACATCCATATTTATCGGATGCTCTTAGCGCTCAAGGGTTTATATGCAGCCATTATACGGGAACAAGCCGGGCTGAAATTCTTGAAATGCTCCCCCCCTTTGATGGATTGATTATCCGCAGCAAGATAAAACTTAACCGCGAAGCCCTTGATCGGGCAGTGAAAGCAAAATTTATCGCCCGGGTTGGTGCCGGTATGGAAAACATTGATCATGTTTATGCCAAAAGTAAAGGCATTGTTTGTCTGAATGCACCGGAAGGCAATCGTGATGCTGTGGGAGAACATGCGCTGGGAATGCTACTTGCTCTGCTGAATCATCTTTGCCGTGTGAATGCAGAAGTCCGTCAGGGAATCTGGATTCGTGAAGGCAACCGGGGCACGGAGATTGGCGGTAAAACATTAGCCATTATCGGGTATGGCAATACAGGCTATGCTTTTGCCGAAAAACTGAGCGGATTTAAAGCAAACGTTATTGCCTTCGATAAATATAAAACAGGCTTCGGCAGCTCTTTGGTAAAAGAAGTACAAATGGAAGAAATATTCAGAGAGGCCGATGTGCTAAGCCTGCATGTACCCCTTACTGAGGAAACCCGGCAATTAATCAACGCCAATTTTCTGAATAAATTTCAAAAACCATTATACCTGATCAATACAGCCCGTGGCCAATGTCTGGATACTTCCGCTCTGATGGATGCTATTGATACCGGCAAGATTTTGGGCGCCGCTCTGGATGTGCTGGAATACGAGAAGCTGTCTTTTGAGAACCTTGACGCAGAAACCCTTCCTGAACCATTCAAAAGGCTGATTGCCAGTGAAAAAGTTATCCTGTCCCCTCATATTGCCGGCTGGACACACGAATCAAATTATAAAATGGCCAGAATTCTCGCGGATAAGATTCAAGAGTTATACCGGCTTGATGGGTAAAAGATGCCTGCCCGTCTCAGGAGGGATCTGTAATCTGTGATCTGTAATCTGTGACTGGTGGTTAGTGATCTGTGATCTGTAATCTGTGATCTGTAATCTGTAATCTGTGGGTTTGTTGATTTGTTGATTTGTTAAGGTGTTGAGCCTTTGAAACATAATTCGCGTTAATTTGCGTAATTCGCGGTTAATTGGTGGTTACTGATTAGTGATCTGTAATCTGTGATCTGTAATCTGTGGGTTTGTTGATTTGTTGATTTGTTGAGATGAAATCCGCAATCCGCAATCTGCAATCTGCAATCAGAACCGGAGCTCACTGAAGGTAAATCGTGCCATTCGTTATTTCAAATCTTACCCTACCGGCTTAACCCTGGGGTCATGCCAACTGGCATACAGGGTGTAACTTTTCGAGATGCGGTTTACTTGCCCTTCGAGCAGGCTGGTGTCAATACTTTTAATTTTTTTTGCAGGGATCCCTGCATATACACTGCCCGATTCTATACGTGTGCCTTGTGAAACAACAGCTCCGGCTGCTATAATGGAGTTACTCTCCACTACTACATCATCCATAATTATAGAACCCATGCCCACGAGCACATTATCGTGTATGGTGCATCCATGAACAATGGCATTGTGGGCAATAGAGACATTGTTGCCAATATTTACGGGCGATTTTTGATAGGTGCAATGGATTACCGCTCCATCCTGAACATTCACATTGTTGCCTATTCTGATATAATGTACATCGCCCCGGATCACCGCATTAAACCAAACGCTACAATTGTCGCCCATTTCTACTTCGCCAACTACTGTTGCGTTTTCGGCAAAGAAGCAATTTTTTCCAAATTTGGGAGCTATACCTTTTACCGCTCTTATTAGTGCCATATTTCTTTTTCTGATTTATTAGCAAAACCTGTAACTCAATACTTTGTTCAACTGGTATCGTATCTTCTGGGATAGTTGATGGTGTGGTGCAATCCCCGGCTCTCTTTGCGTTCTATGGCCATGCTGATGATGAGCCCCGCTACGGTAATCATATTTCGCAATTCGCAAATTTTTTCAGTGAGTACCGATTTTTCATATAGGTCCTCGGTCTCAGCCTGCAAAATGGTCAGCCGGTCGTATGCGCGTTTCAATCTGAGGTTAGAGCGTACTATGCCAACGTAATTCGACATAATGGCCTGCAGCTCTTTAAGAGACTGGGTAATAAGAATCATCTCCTCATTGAACACCGTTCCGGAAGCGTTCCAGTCAGGAATATCCCTGCGATAGCTAACATTCTTTTGTTTTTCTATGGCATTACTGGCTGCGCGATGGGAAAATACCAATGATTCGAGTAGGGAATTTGATGCAAGCCGGTTTGCCCCATGCAGGCCGGTAGAGGCACATTCGCCCGAAGCGTAAAGATTAGCTATGGTGGTTCTTCCGTATTCATCCACTTTGATGCCGCCACACGTATAGTGAGCCGCAGGAACCACGGGTATCATATCGTGGGTAATATCAATGCCTATACTCAAACATTTGGCGTAAATTGCCGGGAAGTGGTTCAGGATCTCATCCTTATCCAGGTGTCGGGCATCCAGGCAAACAAAGTCATCTCCGCTTATTTTCATCTCATTGTCTATGGCGCGGGCAACAATATCACGTGGTGCCAGCGAAAGACGAGAGTCATATTTTTGCATAAATTCCTTGCCTTTGCTCGTTTTAAGCACGGCTCCGGCACCTCTGAGGGCTTCGGTAATCAAAAATGAGGGCTTCTCCACCGGATTGTAAAGTGAGGTGGGATGGAACTGAATAAATTCCATTTTCTCTATTTTGCCTTTAGCGCGCTGCACCATGGCTATACCATCGCCGGTAGCTACCGGTGGATTGGTGGTGGTAGCATACACATTGCCGGCTCCACCGGTAGCAAGCATGGTGGTTTTGGCTAAAATGGTTGTGATGATGTGGGTTTCTTTATTTAAAATATAAGCGCCATAACAACTTACCTGCTCACCAATTGCAGCCGCCTCCTGACCTACATGGTGCTGAGTTATCAAATCAATGGCAAAGTGATTCTCTAGCACCTCGATATTCTTGCTGGCTTTAACCTGTTCTAACAAAATGTTTTCTATTTCCGCTCCGGTCTGATCCTTGTGATGCAGTACCCTGAATTCTGAATGTCCGCCTTCTCGTGCCAGGTCATACTGTCCGCTCTTGTTTTTATCAAAGGCTACACCAAGTTCTATCAGCTCTTTTATCCGTTCCGTCGATTCACGGATGGTAATTTCAACTATATTGCGGTCACTCAGATCATCTCCGGCTGCCATGGTGTCTTCGATGTGTTTTTCAAAGGTGTCTGGTGTATACATTACGGCTGCAATCCCACCCTGAGCATAGCGCGTAGCGCCTTCAAGCGCTTCTTTTTTGCTTACAATACAAACCTTACCAAAAGGGGCTACTTTTAGGGCATATGTTAATCCGGCAATGCCGGTTCCAATGATCAGGAAATCAACTTTTTTGCGCATGAGACTGCTGTTTTGAACCAGCAAAATTACAATTTTAAAAGGGGTATCCAGGGTTTCAAATCAAAATAATGTTTTCAGAACCTTTAACTCCCTTAGATGCAGGCGCCGGATAGTGTGAACCAAACAAAGGCTTCGTTGCTGAAATGCTTAATTCACTTCACATTGGCCGCGGATAGCTGTAAAACGGTAAGTGGTAAGGAACTTTCCATCCAATATCAATAAGTGATCCGATTACCGGGCCTCGTTTGAAAGAATCTTCTCGAATTGCCCATCAGATCTTTGCTTAAATCCAAGTTTATTCAGATATTTTGAATGCAATGGACTGTGTGGAGCTGAAACTACTTTTGAGTAACGTGCTCCGGTAAGTTTACCATGTAATTGATTATAAATATAATGACCATTTTTAAGGTCGCGGTAAGCAGGTATTACGTAATCCAGAACTACCTTTAGTGTTCCGGCCTGGCTTTCTGAGGCAATAAACACTCCTGCCACACTCAGGTCGCGTAGAATAAAATAAATCTTATCCTGTTGCTGTGGCTTATAACTATAATCAGGGAAAAAGCGTTGAATGTCTGTTTGATGAAAATTCAGAAAGCGTTGCAAATAAATATCGTCAGATTTCACTTCCAATACATCGAAAGCTTCTTTTTTTGAATAGAAAGAATAGAGATAATAAAGATCAACAACTACAATAAACCCGTTAAGAAATGAGACCGGGTAAGCCTGAATCAGAAAGCCATAAATGGCGAATAAGGCCGCACCTGCCAGGTTTATCCACCTGAATTTTAGAACGGAATTCATGGTCATTGAAAAAGCAATGATGGCTGACGCGAGGTATCCTATCCATTCTAAAAGCCGGGCTGTTTCCATAGCTGTTTTTGTTTAATTCCGCTTTGGCAAAAATAAGATTAAAATTTATGTTTAAAGTGTACATTTTTTTGCATCCTTTCGAAGTCAAAACTTTAAAATCACTAATTTTACTGCATGTTAACCAAAACCAGAGGCATAGTTTTCCACAGCACGCGTTATGGCGACCACAGTGCCATTGTGAAAATCTATACCGAATCCTCGGGACTGCTGTCGTTCATGGTGAAAGGATTATACAGCAAGCGCTCCAGGCTCAGGCCTGCACTTTTCGGTCATCTTTCTCTATTAAACATTGAAGCCGACATACGTGAAGGCAAAAATCTGCACTTTCTTAAGGAGGTAGCTCCTTATGATAACACCTTGTATGCAGATACTGAAATGACCCGGGTAACAGTGTTGATGTTTATAAATGAACTGCTTTATAAAACCATACGTGAGGAAGAAGCCAATCCTGCCTTGTTTAATTTCCTGATAGAAACTTTGCACTGGCTACACACGCCAGCCATTCCCATGCAAAGTTTTCACTTGTTGTTTATGATGCAATTGATGCAATTTCTCGGATTTCAACCAGCCCTTAAAACCACCTCAGCGCATGAATACTTTGACCTGGAAGCGGGGCTTTTTCTTAGTAGCGAACCTGTTCACCAATATTTTATCTCTGGAGCACCCGCCCGGGCTTTTGAAGAAATCAGCAGCATGAAATTTGATGATTTGCCAGGCTTCACACTTCAGCGCGGGGTGAGGGAAGACCTTTTAATCAGTTTGATAGATTATTACAAACTTCATCTTCCTGAAATGGGAGAGCTTAAGTCAATTAAGATATTGAAAGAAGTGTTGAGTTGAACCCTGAAACATAAAGATTTTGCAGGCTGTATCTTTCTTTTATGCTTAATGCGATTTCCGGTTTCTGAAAAGTTGAAAATAAGGACTTCGCCACACCATTTCAATCTGCTCAGGATTGGTTTTAATATAATTTTCCAGTGCCAGGTCGGGCAATGCTGAATATAAAAGATAATAATCCGGTTTTAAAAGTTGCATCTGCCTGTAAAATTCAACAGGAGTGCTTTCCGGCTGACCCGAAAAGGCTTGCCGGTGGGTAAATCTTGCCAGTACCCGTGGCTTAATAAAAGTGATCACGGCATCCTTAGCGGTGTAATCTTCAATTTTAGCAAAAGCTTGTCTGGATTGAGATGTATAGGGTCCCTCCTGAATGATGGATGCACTTTGGTGTATGGTTTGAAGTTCTGGTAGATATACCGCCATCATCAATCCGGTAAAGGCAATTGCAATATATTTACCGGTTTTTCCAGGTTGATATGCTTTGATGGCAACCAATGCATAACAAAGCAACACAGGAACTACAGGCATCAAAAACCGGAAGCCGGAATAGTGATAAGGATAAACAAGCAGCATGCCCACATAAATCAATATTAACCATTCGGTAATGCCGGGTTTCCGGATAAGCGAAAGTACGAATCCGGTAACAAAAAAGGTCACGGCTGCTGCGCCTGCCAGAAACCCAAACCAATAAACAGGAGAGGAGGTTTCTATAAAAAACCTGCGGAATTCCTCGGTATAAATGAAAATATTTAAAGCCATGGTATCCATAAGACCCCTCAGACTGAAGGTGTTCAGGTAACTGCTTTCGCCCCCTGAACCGCGCAAAAACAATACATAAAAAACAAAATAGACAAACACCCCCGTTCCCAGTGCGATGGAGGGATTAATCATCTGTTTGTACAATTCGCTTCGATTTTGCTTTTTCTTTAGTGCATAAAATGTTTTTTGCACAATAAGTGCGAGCAAAGCCAGAAGCAGAGCGAAGCCTGCCGTTTTAAAGGCGATAGCCAACCCGGCTGTCACACCTGCCCAAATCCAGATCTGGCGACGATGATTTGATTGGGATGTGGTCAACAAGATAAAAAGCAGCAGCAATAGCGTAAATGGAACATCTGCCATTACCTCCGACTTTAAAACCATTACATAAGGATTATAAAAGATGACAATACTCAGGGCAATGGCAGTAATCCATCCGCTATAAAGTTTAAATAAAAATACTGTCATCAGGGCCGCAACAATCATCAGGCATGAAAACAACAGATTGTATGGTCGGATTTCATTTCCAAACCGTGAAACCAGCGGCGCGATGATAAGAGGTAACCCGGGCGGGTAAGCCTTTGGCCCCAGACTGGGGTAAGCGTCATTATAAATATACCCTGTCTCAGTCATGGATTTGCCCTGCGAAATATTCTCCGCCTGCGCCAGATATTGCGCAAAATCATCCCCCCAATCATGATCATTGCGTACATTAATAAATAACAGCGGCAGAAAAAGAACCAATGCAAGCACTGTGGCAAACCAGCGGTGGTTTAATATGCGTGAAATCATAACTTCGGGCATTGTGGCCGGATTTTTCATAAATGATGGCAACAAAGGTAACGAAATGAGTTGATTAGTGATCTGTGATCTGTGATCTGTGGGTTTGTTTATTTGTTTATTTGTTGATTTGTTGAGGTGTTGAGCCTTTGAAACATAATTCGCGTTAATTTGCGTAATTCGCGGTTAATTGGTGATTGGTGGTTAGTGATTAGTGATCTGTGATCTGTAATCTGTGGGTTTGTTGATTTGTTGATTTGTTGAGGTGTTGAGCCTTTGAAACATAATTCACGTTAATTTGCGTTTACCCCGTTTTTTCGGGGTAATTCGCGGTTAATTGGTCATTGGTGATTAGTGATCTGTGATCTGTGATCTTTAACTGGTGATTAGTGATCTGTGATCGGTTATTGGTGATTCAATCCACAATCTGCAATCCGCAGTGCAATCAGAAGCGGATCTCAGCGAAGCTAATTCTACAATTCGTAGTCACCGTCCGCATTTCGCTTTTTACCATATCTTTGCAAAAATTTTACTGCAATGCATCAGGAATTCAGCGAACAGGAGATAATACGTCGGGAATCACTCAAAGAACTGGAACAGTTAGGTATAGATGCCTACCCGGCAGAAGCCTATGAGGTTACTGCAAATGCTGCCGACATTCTTAATAATTTTACCGAAGGCTCGAACCTCTATCAGGATATCAGTTTAGCGGGTCGCATTATGACCCGTCGTATTATGGGAGCGGCCTCTTTTGTTGACCTGCAGGATTCTACGGGTCGCATACAATTGTATATCAAACGCGATGAGATCTGCCCTGGTGTAGACAAAACAATGTATAATACCGTATTTAAACGGTTGCTCGATATAGGAGATATCATCGGTATAACCGGTTATGTCTTTATCACCCGTATGGGCGAAATATCTGTTCATGTTAAATCGTTGAAATTGTTAAGCAAAGCACTCAGGGTTTTGCCGGTAGTGAAGGAAAAAGAGGATCAGGTATTTGATGCTTTCAGCGATCCTGAAGCCCGATACCGTCAGCGGTATGTTGATTTGATTGTTAATCCTGAGGTACGTGATATTTTTATTAAGCGCACCCAGATAATAAATAATATGCGTGAATTTTTCAATTCCAAGGGTTATCTGGAAGTGGAAACACCGATTTTGCAACCCATTCCTGGTGGTGCTGCTGCACGGCCATTTGTAACCCACCACAATGCACTGGATATGCCGCTTTATTTGCGGGTAGCTAATGAGCTTTATCTTAAAAAACTGATCGTTGGCGGTTTCGATGGAGTATATGAATTTGCAAAAGATTTTCGTAACGAAGGCATGGACCGGACACATAATCCCGAATTTACCGTTATGGAGATATATGTGGCATATAAGGATTACTTCTGGATGATGGATTTTACAGAAGAAATGTTGGAAAGAGTTGCTCTGGGCCTGCACCATAAAACTGATCTTAAAGTAGGTGATAAAATGATTGATTTTAAGCGTCCTTTCCGCCGTTTAACCATGATTGATGCCATACGTGATTATGCCGGAGTAGATATAACAGGAAAGAGCGAAGATGAATTGCGCGAAATATGCCGGCAGCAGGGTGTAGATACCGATCCAAGCATGGGAAAAGGTAAATTGATTGATGCTCTTTTTGGGGAAAAATGTGAAGATCATCTGATTCAGCCAACCTTTATTTATGATTACCCCATCGAAATGTCGCCACTATGTAAACGTCATCGAAGCAATCCTGAGCTGACCGAACGTTTTGAACTTTTTGTTAACGGAAAGGAATTGTGTAATGCCTATTCAGAATTAAACGATCCCATCGATCAACTCAACCGGTTTCAGGAGCAACTTAAACTTTCACAAAAGGGCGATGACGAGGCAATGTTCATTGATATGGACTTTGTGCGTGCACTGGAATATGGAATGCCTACCTGTTCGGGTATGGGTATTGGCATAGATCGCCTCACTATGTTTATGACCAATCAGTCCTCCATTCAGGATGTGCTCTTTTTCCCACAGATGCGGCCTGAAAAAAAAGCTTCTCCCGCAGGTGATACCGACGAGGCATTCATACAGCTTGGTGTTCCACAAGCCTGGGTGCCAGCCTTACGTAAATATGGCTTCAAAAGTGTTGCTGATCTTAAAGCCGCCAATCCAAATAAACTCCTTAACGATTTGGGCGGCCTGCGTAAAAAACTTAAACTCGATATTCCTGCCCTGAAACTGGAAGATATTCAGGCCTGGACCGGAGTTTGAGCTTAATGCCTTCTTCTACTTATTTAAACCAACGCCTGTGTTAGCAACAATTGGCCGGTTCCTCTCCTTTTATTAGTGAATTATCTTTCGAATGCAGGAATATTTGTACCTGCTTCAAAAATAGTTGTATAACAATTTGCTTACTCCGGCAAAATGTTGTATTTTTAAGCAATCCAAAAAAAACACTGCGCTATGAAAGATGTACCCTACATTGAACGATTTGGCGGGTTGAAGAAGGATGATACTGTCACCTGTCTTGAGGACCCTGCCTTTATGCCTAACGCTTGCCTGTTGGAAGCGGTGGCCCCTTTCTGCGGCTATTACAATGAAGTGCCCGGAGCAGTTAAACCTCTCTATTTTTTTATAGTGCTCGATGATTTTCATCCCCATGAAGAAATCATCAGGGCAACCATTGCTGTTCAAAAAAAACTTGGCTATCCTATTGATGCGGCATCTGGCATAATAAGCATTTCTGATCAAAACTGCCACATCATCCGGATTCGCAATCTCAAACAATACCGGGATATTGTGAAAATACAGCAGTTTTATGCCGAAGGTGGGCTTAAATTTAAAAAACAAATCAGAAAAGTAATTGATGAAAGGGCCGTAATTAATCTGCAAAAGTTTTTTTATCTCGAACCCATTGAGGATGGAATGTTTTTTGACCATATTCAGCCCCATCATGGCTATTTTCCCATTCCACAAAGTTTAGCTTTCGATGTATTCTGCACGCTAACGCGTGAAGTTAAGTTCGACACCAGTCTCTTGTTTTTTGATGCCGCCCTCGCCTGGTATATGGAGGATGGTAAAATCATTGAAATGATTAGAATTTATCGCGAGCATCTTACTTCTGAGAAACTGGCAGCCATCCGCGACCGGTACCTTATGCTGATTAAACAAAAACATATACCTGAGGTCTGATCTGATTTTGCTACCGGATCATCATCTGATCCACCGAAAGACTTTGATTTAAGGTAAAGGGACACTTCTGTGGCGAATAACACTTTTGCTTCATGGCTTAAACCTGAACATGGTCTCATTGAGACAGCTGTGGCTATAACTCTGCCTGAATTTACAACCCGTACCATATACCTATTAGTGCGTATTGACAATAGGTTTAAATTGACATATCTTTGTCTTTAGAACCAAAAAACTTTCAAAGATGAAAAAAACTTACCTATTATTTGCCTCTTTCATACTGATATCAGTTACATCAGTGGCTCAGCAACAGGCACTCTTTTATAATTTTGAGGGTAATTTCACTGAGCAATCAGGTAATGGGCCCGAACTGACAGTGCTGGGTGAAACCGGAATTTTTGAAAATGATGTACTCAATGAACTGAGCGGAAATACAAAAATGGTTTATTTCTTTGCTAAAAACAATGGGGTGCAATTTAATAATATTGCTGCCAACAATTTTATTGGCGAAGATTACTCGATTGAAATTTATTTTAAGTTCGATGAACTTACCAGTTGGAAACGGGTAATTGACTGGAAGAATCGTAAAACGGATCGCGGGGCTTATATCTATTCGGGTAAACTTAATTTTTACAATATCCTGTATAGTGGTGAAGCTCCGGTAGTAGCAGGAGAATATACATATTATGTCCTGACACGGACTGCATCCACAGGCAAGGTGCTCATTTATACTGATGCCGATGTAAAGATAGATTTTATTGATACAAATAATGATGCATTGGTAGATGATGACGGGGTAATTAATTTCTTTTATGATGATTTAGTGGTGAAAAATGAAGCATCGGCGGGTGCAGTTGCCATGATTAAGCTGTACAATTATCCGCTTTCGCAGGAAGAAATCACAGAAAAATGGAATGATCTGGGCGGGCAGATCTATGGTATTGATAAATTGTATGAGCAGGTGTATGCCAAGGTATATCCCAATCCCGCATCTTCGACTGCAAAGCTCGATTTGTCAAACTTTAGAGCTGAATATGATGTAAAGGTCGAAATTTACAATATGCAGGGTCGGCTTATAAATGTGCAGCAGTTAAAGGCAGGCAGCAATCAGATAGGCACCGGGTTTTTACTGCCTGGCATGTATCTTCTGCATTTACGGCAAGATCATATTTTTTCCACCATTCGGTTACTCATTCAATAATCTGTTTAATCAGATCAGGCCCTGAATGTATCAGTTTACAAGATGATGTGCCATAGTCATTTGAAACTATTCGTTAGTTTGATTTCCGAAAGGCCAGTGAATGAGCCTGCCGGTTAAATCGAACAACTCTTTACTATGGAATGGCTTGGCAATAAAATCAACACATCCGGCAGTAATGCAGGCCTCCCGGTCTTCAAGACTGCTATAGGCTGTTACTGCAGCTATTTTGAGGTCCGGCTTAATCTGTATCATTTTTCTTACCGTATCATATCCTCCCAAACCCGGCAATTTTATATCCATTAAAACCAGATCAATATCCGGATGCTGCTTTACCTGTTCTAAAGCGTGAAATCCATTTTCAGAAATCAGTAGTCGACAGGGATACTTACCCAGCAATCTTTTAATAAACAAGAGGTTGATTTCTTCGTCCTCAACAAGCAATATTAAAGGATTACTGATAGATTGCCTTACATTTGCAGGCTTAGGTTTTTCACGCCGGCTTGTTAACCGCTTCACCGGAACTTCTACCGAAATAATGGTTCCCTTCGGAGTACTTGAAGTAACTGTAATTTTACCTTCCACTAAATCAATTATACCTTTTACAATTGAAAGGCCTATTCCACCGCTATTTTTAATTCTGGGTATAAAGGCATTTTCTTGCATAAATGGTTCAAACAACATGGGCATAAACAACTGATCAATGCCTTGACCGGTATCACTGATTTCAATAATCAGTTCGTCCTCTGGTAAACTACAGCTAATGGTAACTGAGCCTTTAACGGTAAATTTAATGGCATTATCAGTAATTTCCTCTATAACTCTTTTCAGCAAAGCCTTATCGGCAATTATCAGCGATTCGTCTCTGTCGATATTATCCTTTAAGATTAACTGTATGTTTTTGTTCGCAGCCAATTGGTGATAAGCCTGATAAATTTCGTTTATCCATTCGTGCAGATTAAATACCACTTCATTTTTCTGCATATTACCCGACATTAGCATAGAAATTTCCATGATATTGTCGATGGTTTTGGTTAGCCGGTTGATGCTATCGTCCAGAAAGTACATGAATTCCCTCCTTTCGTTTTCCGTATATTCGCCTGAACTTAATAGTTGAGCGAATCCGAAAATTCCATTGAGTGGGGTGCGGATTTCATGCGAAATATTTTGCATAAATGTGGTTTTAAGGCGATTGCTTGCTTCCGCCTTTTCTTTTGCCCGCAATAATTCATGTTTGGAATCTATGATCTCAGTGATGTCGGTTATGGTTCCGATAAATCCTTTTACCTCATCATTCACCATTTCAGGCACGGCCTGCCCCTGCACCCACATCACCGAACCATCGGGTCGAACAAATCGGTACTCCGAAATTACAGGTAGTGCACTCTTAACGGCAGCTACCCATTCCCTGAGGCACTCACCCCGGTCATCAGGATGAATGGCCTGAAGATATTTGCCCTGAATGCCATCTTGATAGGATAATCCTGTGAGTGCACACCATTCCGGATTTACAAAAGTAGTAGCTCCTTCGCGGTTGGTGCGGAAAATACCTACCGGGGCCATCCGTGTAAGCACTTCAAATAGCTGACGGCTTTCAAGCAGTGCAGCTTCGGTAGCCTTTCGAACGGTAATGTCATTAAAAGTGGCCACCATCTGTCCGGGTTCAGTTTGAAATGCCCTTACTTCGAAGGCTCCGCTAATATTGTCGTCATTGTATGTTACCTGCTCACTGTGCCATACCTTGTTGTGGCTTGCTGCCTTGCGGTAATGATCAATCAATTCGGTGTCTTTATTGTTTGGAAAAGCTTCCTCAAGCTTTTTCCCAATCAGCAAATTGTGATCTATGTTTAGAATTTGATTGGCCGCGGGATTAAAGTTAGTAAATATAAGGTCATTATTCTTATCCAGAGTGTAAAAATGCATCCCGAAAGGGGCATTGTCAATGAGTTTTTGATTAAGGGTATCACTGGCATACCGGGCCTGTTGTGCCAGCATAAATCCGGTAATATCCTGCCCGCTGGTGCGTAAACCCTGAATATTGCCATCTCTGTCGCGTATTGCCGTCCAGGTAACCGATAGCCAACGTTCCTCTCCCTGTTTCAGATATTGGTAAATTATTCCTTTGCTCTTGGTTCCCGTCAGCGCTTTCCGATATGCGGTTCTTACTTTGGATCGGAAAGGATCGGCAATTATTTTGAAAATCAATTCGGGGTCATGCTGAAATTGTTCGGGAGTATAACCGGTAAAATTATAGACAGCCGGATTGGTCCATTTTACATTTCCTTTCCTGTCGAGCCACATTTCCCAATTGGCTGTATGATTGGCTATGGTGCGGAATTCCTTTTCGCTTTCCTTCAATGCCATTTCCGCCTTTTTATAACTTGAAATATCATTGGAAATGCTTAAAATTCCTTTCCGCCCATTGGGTAAGGTAATGGCCGATTCGCTGAGAAAGGCATAAAAGAAAGTTCCATCCTTTCTGCGGCTGGTTACTTCCTGATGTAACGTTATTCCTGTAAGTATTTTCTTGATATTAATTGATATGCTGGGCTGGTTTTCAGGTAAAGCAAGCAGGCTAATGTGCTGATTAAGTAATTCTTTTCTGGTATATTGACTGGAATCACACACCGCCTGATTGGCATCAATAATTATCCCTTTTTCGTCCAGTAAAATAATTCCGGAAGGTGACGTTTCGAAAAGAGTCTTATACCATTCTCCGGCAAGTTGTCCCTGCGATAATTTGGTGTTGGTCACCCTTTCCGGTTCTGGCAATGCTGTCCACATATAATGGGTATGTGGCAGATTAAAATGGCTAATATCCTGACGGGTAACCGTAAACCAACCCGATAACAAGTTACTGTATATCTTATTGCCTGCCTTTGAAAATTCTCCAGAAAAATCACTCCATGGAAAGTCCAGGGTGTCTTCTTTGAGCGGAGATGTATAATAAGCACGCAATGCCGGATTGGCATAAATCATCTTGCAGCTATCATCAGTAATACATACCAGTTCATTAAAAACATCAAAAATGGCAAATGCAAACTTAGGATCAGATACTTTTTTCATCGATTTCTCCATGTCAGAATTGTAACAGTCTCATGCTACATATGACTTGATTAAGAAATTTCAACTGTGAGATTGACTGCTAAAATACATAAAATATCAAGTAAATTTTAATCGGGTAAGTTTTTTCAACATTTCGAAACAAAACAGCAAGAGGTTTTCACCTTTCAGGCAGGCTTATATGAACCATTTTGGACATTAGCCAATAATGTGATTGAAAGTTTTCATTCAATCCGGATAAACAGCTGATTGCCGCATTATTGAACAGATGTGTAACACTAAGGAGAATTATACTCACCAAAACCTGCTATAGCAGTTTTCATTTTATACCTTTGCACGATCATTTAAAGCATGATGGTATGTTTCGGTCATTGGTTGCTCAGATCAGGCAGATTTTTTATCCTAAAATTATATCTACCACCAGGGGTTATAATATGGCCACGTTTGGTCGGGATCTGGGCGCGGGAATTATTGTTGGCATAGTAGCTTTACCATTGGCAATTGCTTTTGCCATTGCATCCGGAGTAACTCCGGAACGGGGGTTAATCACCGCCGTAATTGCGGGATTTCTGATCTCAGCACTTGGGGGTAGCCGGTTTCAGATAGGTGGTCCCACCGGTGCTTTTATAGTTATTGTATATGGTATTGTCCAGCAATTTGGCGTAAACGGTTTGATCGTTGCCACTTTTATGGCAGGGTTAATGTTGATAGCTATGGGATTGCTACGGCTGGGAACCATTATAAAATTTATGCCATATCCTATTGTGGTGGGTTTCACTTCAGGCATTGCCCTGGTAATTTTTACCAGTCAGATAAAGGATTTTGTCGGATTGTCAACCACAGGTGAAGTACCGGCCGATTTTGTGGAAAAATGGCAATTCTATTTTCAGCATGCTGGCACGGTAAACTATTATGCGGTGGCCATTGCAGCATTTACTGTTTTAGTTTCTGTCTGGTGGCCAAAAATTAATAAGCGCATTCCGGGTACATTGATTGCCTTAATACTCACCACTCTTGCCGTAACGACTTTTCAGTTTCCGGTAGAGACCATAGGAAGTCGTTTTGGAAGTATAAGCGCTTCTTTCGGTTCACCGTCTTTACCTTCGGTTAACTGGGCAACCATTCGTATGCTGCTAGCTCCGGCTTTTACCATTGCCATGCTGGGAGCTATTGAGTCGTTATTGTCGGCCATGGTGGCCGATGGTGCAACCGGAGGCAGCCATCGCTCCAATACTGAGCTTATCGCTCAGGGTTTTGCCAATGTCATCACCCCGCTTTTCGGGGGCATTCCGGCTACAGGAGCCATAGCACGAACCATGACAAACATTCGCAATGGAGGACGCACACCCATTGCCGGTATCATACATGCCCTGGTATTGTTGCTAATTATGTTGTTTGTCGGAAATCTGGCTACGCTTATTCCCATGAGCTGCCTGGCTGGAATTCTGGTAGTAGTTGCCTACAATATGAGCGAATGGCGTTCCTTCAAGGGATTGATGCACAATAGTAAAAGTGATGTAGCCGTGTTACTTGTTACCTTTATCTTAACGGTGCTGGTGGACCTCACTGTAGCAATTCAATTTGGATTGTTGCTGGCTGTATTGCTCTTTATGAGACGTATTTCTGAAACCAGTAATGTGGAAGTGCTTCAAAGTGCAGAATCTGAAGAACAAAAAGCAGCCCTGCCCGATGATATTTTTGAAATGATCATTCCTAAGGGAGTTGAAATATTTGAAGTAAGTGGTCCATTCTTTTTTGGCGTCGCCAATAAGTTTGAGGAAGCTGAAAAACAACTTAAAACAAGACCTAAAATTCTCATCATTCGCTTAAGACGTGTGCCATTCATGGATTCTACCGCATTAAACAACCTGCGAAGTTTTATAAAAAGAACCTTAAATGACGGCGTTAAAGTGATATTGTCAGCTCCGGTAGAATCAGTGCATAACAGCCTGGTTAAAAATAATATTCATTTGATGATAGGACCGGAAAATATTTGCATTGATGTGCATGCTGCCTTAAATCGGGCCAATGATCTGTTGGCAGGTAAATAAAAATTGTCTCTGGTTTCAGAATGATAACTTTAATCAGTATTCTGCTTCAGGGCTATGAAACTGCCATTGGTCAGACTGAACATCGATGGCTGTGTGGTCAGCAGTTTTTCCGTTATTTTTAATTTCATCTTTCGTTTAAGCTGAAAGCTACTGCCTTACAATCTTCTAGTTCGCAGCTTATGTTTCAGTTTATAGTTTTAAAAACATCTCTTTTCCCTGTTTTTAATTGTGAAATAAACAATCCCCATACTGGATTGTTGAAGTTGTTTAGAATCAGTGGTTTAGTTAAATCCTAAACTCAAATACAGTTATTAATCTTAAAACCTTGTAATCATGGCAATTAAAAAAGTGTGGATAGAAGATGGTTGTACTTCATGCGGTCTCTGTGAGGGTATATGCCCGGATGTTTTCGTAGTTGAAGATATAGCAATCGTAAAGGAAGGGGTAAACTTCCAGGATTTTGAAGATGAAATTAAAGATGCAGCAGATAGTTGTCCGGTAGAAGTGATAAAATATTCAGAGTAATCTGATATTCAAATTTATTTATTTTACTGCGCACGAAAGCCGAAATTTTTTTGCGGGGATAACTATTGGCTGAATTTAATCTGAAAAATGAAAAAAATTCTTGTTTTTGTATCAAGTCTGGATGGGAAAACCACCAAATGGGACAATCCGTTTGTGAGATCCTGGTCATCCAAAGCTGATCAATCTTATTTTATCCATTTATGGAAAAAAAGCGCACTTATTGTAGCCGGTAGCGGCACATATGATGCCGAACCTTTTAAACCTTATGAAGGACAACATATTGTCGTAATGACCCGCAATGTTTCCCGCTATCAAACAAAGGCCATTCCCGGACAACTTGAATTTTCCGATGAAACCCCTGCTCAACTGGTTCAACGATTTGTCCAAAAAAATCAGCCTCAAATGTTAATTGCCGGAGGCGCACAACTGGCAACTTCATTTTTGACTGCCGGATTAGTCGATGAACTCTGGCTTACCATAGAACCTAAGATTTTTGGACAGGAAAATAGTATTGTAATTGCCGAAAAACTCGACATTCAACTTAAATTATTGAATTGTGAAAAGCTCAATGAAGCGGGTACGCTTTTAACCAAATATGCGGTTTTATAGCTGCCTGAATAAAATTTTAATGTAATGTATCGTGACGTCGAAAGATCAGCACCAAAATCGGATATTTCTTCTATTTTTTTTTCGGTTGTAATCCCAGCATACAATAGGGCACACCTCATTACCAGAGCTTTAAATTCTTTAATTGCTCAAACAGAATCCGATTGGGAAGCTATTGTTATAGACGATGGAAGTACAGACGATACTTATTCAGGAGTAAAACCCTTTTTGCATATGGGGAAAAGAATAAAATACCGGAAAATCGTTCACAGTGGAGAATCATCTGCCCGAAACGAGGGAATTTTATTGTCTAATGGCCGGTACATTACTTTTCTGGATTCGGATGATGAATATAAGCCCGAACATCTTAAATCAAGAAGAACGATATTAACCCAACATCCTTCCATCAATTTTTTACATGGGGGTGCCTCTATTCTTGGAAATCAGTATGTACCCGACAGATTTGATCCGGATAAGTTGATACACCTTTCCGAGTGCGTAATTGGAGGCACTTTTTTTATAGAACAACAATTGCTGCGGTCATTGGGTGGATTTAAACAAATTCTGTTGGGGCCGGATGCTGATTTGTTTGAACGTGCTTTGAAGGCAGGAGCTGACATAATGAAAACCATGCTGCCTACTTATATTTACCACCGTGAAAGCCTTGACTCAATAACAAATATCTTCAAGTCAAATGATAAAGTTCCAGACAGTTCTATATAAAAAAAGCTGACCCAAAGGCCAGCTTTTGAGAATAAATATCAGAACCGTTTAGTTTAAGCCACGCTTTTCGAGCAATGGTTTAAGGGAGGGTTCCTGTCCACGAAACTTTTTATATTGTATCATGCCTTCATCATCACCATTTTCAGCCAGACAATATTGGCGGAAACGGGCAGCAATTTCGGGATTGAAAATGTCGCCGGATTGTTTAAAATAATCAAAGGCATCGTTATCGAGTACTGCAGCCCACAGATAAACATAGTAACCCGCTGCATAACCCCCGTTAAAAATATGTGAAAAATAGGTGGTACGGTAGCGTGGCAGAATTTCAGGAATCAGCCCGATGTTATCCATGGATTGTTTTTCAAACTCTTTAACATTATCAATATTAACGGGATCAGTCTGCTTGTGCCAGTCCATATCGAGTATAGAAGCAGCGATGTATTCAGTGGTTTCAAACCCCTGATTAAATTTACTGCTGTTGTTGATTTTTGCGATCAGTGAATCGGGCATTACTTCACCAGTTTGATAGTGGTGGGCATACATTTTCAACACCTCTGGCTCACCTGCCCAATTTTCCATTACCTGAGAAGGTAATTCAACGAAATCGCGGGGTACATTCCCGGCAGTGCGGGTGTATTTACCGGTCGTAAACAATCCGTGCAGGCCATGACCGAATTCATGGAAAAGGGTGGTGGTTTCATCCCAGCTAAGTAACGAAGGGGTGTCTCCGGCAGGTGGGGTGAAGTTGGTTACGATAGAAACAATAGGATCTACCCTTTTGCCATCTTCCCAGCCGGCAGTTTCAAATCCGGTACACCAGGCTCCACCGCTCTTGCTTGAACGGGGGAAGTAATCGAGATATAAAATACCCAGATGTGTTCCATCTCCTTCTTTTACTTCAAAAGTTTCGACATCTTTCTGGTAAACAGGAAGATCGGTGCGTTTCTCAAATGTAATGCCATATAATTTATTGGCTACTGCGAACATACCATCGCGCACATTCTCAAGTTTCAGGTACGGTTTAATCTGGGTCTCATCCAGGTCAAATTTTTGCTTGCGTAATTTTTCTGCATAATACCACCAGTCCCAGGATTGCAATTCGAAATCGGCGCCTTCACGTTTGGCAAGTTGTTGCATTTCAGCCAAATCTTTTTTAGCAACTGCCATGGCCGGTTTTAACAAATCATTCAGAAATGTGTCAACATTTTGGGTTGTTTTGGCCATATTTTCATCAATCACATAAGCGGCAAAATTGTCAAATCCAAGCAATCTGGCTTTCTGAGCCCTTAGCTTTACGATTTCGGCAGTAATTTTTTTATTGTCATTAGCATTGTCATTGTTGCCTCGCATATAATATCCGCGATAAATTTTTTCGCGCAGGTCACGGTTGTCGGCATATTGAAGGAAGGGGATTAAACTTGGCTTGGATAAGGTGAAAACCCATTTCCCCTCATCACCGGTTGATTTTGCGGTTTCTGCTGCAGCAACTATTACGGCCTGTGGCAATCCTGCCAGATCGGCTTCATTATCAACCACCAGTTTAAAGTTTTTGGCTACTTCAGCAAGCTGATTTTCACCGAACTGTACCCGTAAAGTTGCCAGTCGTTCGTTAATGTCTTTCAGTTGCTGCTTTTCGGCTGCTTCCAGATTTGCACCCCGGCGTTCAAAATCACGGTAATACTTTTCCACAACCCTGATTTGCTGTTCATCCAGATTGCTTTCATTGCGTTTCTCATACACCTCTTTAATACGTGCAAACAACTCAGGGTTCATGGAAATTTCATCCCGGTGTTTCGACATCATGGGCGTAATGGTACGGGCTATTTCCTGAAGTTCATCGCTGGTATTGGCTTCATTCAGATTAAAAAACACATTGCTGACCCGGGTAAGTATTTTACCGGATTTATCATAAGCAAGTATGGTGTTTTCAAAGTCAGGAGCCTCTTTATTTGCTGTAATGGCCGCTACTTCAGCATTTTGTTCCTCCATGCCTTTGTTAAATGCAGGCATATAATCAGAAGTTTTTATATTATCGAATGGAGGAACATGGAATGGAGTAGTGTACTCCGAAAAAAATGGATTTTCCTGGTTCATAGTCTTATCGCTTTGTTTACATCCCAATGCAAGGACTACCGCTGAAGCGCACAGCAGCATAATGATTTTTCTCATGGAAGGATTGTTGTATTAATTGTTCGTTAATTTGATGCAAATGTATATGTTATCAACACAATAACCACTCATTGATTGTAATTAATTTCACTATTATCTTCGGGGTTCTCTTATTTGCCTCAACTCTCCTTTCTATATACAGGGAGAGAGCAGATTCTGCCAAAACAGCAATTTAAACAGGTTAAAAGTTTTTCCTCCTGTTTGCCAGGGAAGTTAGTTGGAATAAAAAACAATCCTGTTCGACGCCACATCTGAAGGGGGTGCAATTCGAAATGAAAGATATAACTACGCATTCAAAATTTAACAAATCAAGCCGCAATGCTACGTTAAACTTACTCCTCTGTGTCATAAATAAAGGTTCTAATGGCTATTTTGCCCACCAGGTTGGTGGCTAATGCATCAATGGATGCTGCTATTAGTCCGCCGGCAATGGGTACGACTTTACTCAGGTTCACCATTCCTTTTTTACCACTCTTGGTTGCCAGTACAATTCCTGTTTTTTTACTGATGCTTTTAAGGGTATCTTCTGAGATGTTTGAAATAAGTTTGGAGGTAATGCGGGTACCGGCTGCAATCCCGGCTTCTTTTATCAAATCTTTGGCGAAGTTTCCTGCAAGGCAGACAAAGATTAACGATTTGACTTTTTGATCGCGCAGATCATAGCCCCCAATAATGGCAATGGCAGCTATCATTCTGATTTGGATATACATAACACTGGCCAGGTTAAGAGGAATGGTGATCGGCATGCTGATGGCACCTCCCAGCCCGGTAATGAATCCACTGGAACCAGCTTTTAGATTTTGCCGGCGTATCAGCGCCTTGGCTGCGGATAACCTGGAATCGGATTTTGAAATATAGTGAGTAGCCATCGCGGATGCCGTATCCATACCGGCTATTCCCGAAGCAACTTTCTCATAAACCCAGTCAAGGGTCTGCATTACCAGGTAATCGGTTACTTTAACGGTTTGCATGATGATTATATTTAAGTTTATAGCAAAACTGCTTTAATAGAGACTATACAAGCAATAATTTTGCCAGAACGCTTTTTTAGCCCATTTATTGAATTCTGGCTTCCGGGTTGGCAACTTTACAAAAAGACAGATAAACAGATGAAAAAGCGGCGTGCTTAATGAATGAAAAGCCATTAAAGGACAACCATTAATCAGCCGGTTGCTGACAATGTTTTCTAATTTTTATTCAGGTATTGCGGACTGACATTGCTGCTTTTTTGTTGTAACCTATGTGTGAAAAACAGGAATGTTATTCCAATCATAAAAAATACGCCAATCGCCAGAACGGAATAACGCATGCTTCCTGTAAGGGCTTCAATGATACCAAAGCTGAAGGTGCCGGCTACCGTGGCCAGCTTTTCCATAACATCAAAAAAACTAAAATAACTGGTATGATCGGTGGTGGTTTCGGGAAGCATTTTACTGTATGTAGAACGGGCCAAAGCCTGCGTTCCTCCCATTACCAGTCCAATAAAAAAAGCCGCAATCATAAATTGCAACGCATTGATGATAAAATAGGCCCCAATGCATATAAAAATCCACACTGCCACTGAAAACATCAATGCTTTCAGATTTCCCCACCGGCCAGAGAGCCGCGCAAACAACCAGGCACCACCCATTCCAACCAGTTGAATAATGAGTATGGTTGGGATTAATACCGAATCTTTGAGTCCAAGCTCTTTTTCACCATAGGTAGCTGCCATGAACATAACGGTCAGCAACCCCATCATTACAAAGAAAAAACCAATAAGATATGCTGACAACGGTTTTGATTTGCGGACCTGATGAAATACCTTGTCCAACTCACGGTAACCTTCGAAAAATATATTGGTTTCTTTGTCCTTCCTGCGCTTACGAAAGGTATAACGGGGAAGCCGGTTAAACGTGATAAGGGAAAATCCTATCCACCATAGAAATACGGTAATAAATGAAATCCGGGCCGGTAACAAAGGGTCTGATATGCCAAACCAACCTGGTTGAAGAATCATGATCAGATTAAAGAGCAATAGCACCACACCGCCCAGGTATCCCATGGAATAACCCTGTGCACTGATCTTATCCTGATCTTCGGGCTTACTGATAACCGGTAAAAATGAATTATAATATACAATACTTCCTCCATAACCAATGGTGCCCATGGCAAAAGCAATAATGCCAAATTCGATATTGCCGGGATTGAAAAAATAAAGTGCTCCGCAGGAAAGCGCCCCCAGCCAGGTGAAAAACTGCATAAATGTCTTTCGTCTGCCGGTGTAATCAGCCAGTGAAGAAAGCAAGGGAGTAATCAGTGCTACCAGAAAATAAGCAGCAGCTATTGCCCACGAATACAGTACGGTATTGATTACTTCAAGTCCGAAAAAATGAACGATAAAGTCATCTCCTTCACGGGTAACCTGATTGTAGTAGATGGGAAAAATGGTGGAGGCAATGGTTAACTGGTATACCGAATTGGCCCAGTCATACATTATCCATCCACGGATAACTCTTTTATCCCCTTTGCGAATGCTCTGGTTTCGGATTCTTTTTTTCACAAATGCCGATAACTAAAACGGCTAAATTAGAAAATTTATCCTTGATTCCTCTCATTGAGGAAAATTTACTTTTACATCCATTACTTTTATTGATTCAAGGTATTAACCATTAATCAACAGTGAAAACTACTTTTGCTATTTTTATAAATCAATGTGCCATGGCTACAACGACTTTTATGATTCTTTTAATGTCTCTATTCTATATTATTGCGGTGATGGCACTCGCTATAAGGGCATTGCTCAAAAAGATTGACTGGATACCCATTATGGCTGCGTCTCTGTTTTTGACACCGGTGGGAGGCTATATTTACTATACAAGATGTAAGAAACCCAAAACGATTAAACTAAAACGTTATTATTGCCGCCGGTGTAACATCGACTTTACTGAACCTATACGATTTTGTATTTATTGTGAAAAGGAGGGAATTCAAATACCTTTAAAGCCGCACATAATTCACAGTTTATAATCTGATTAATCAGTAGAGATCGATTAAAACTCCTCATGGCAATAGATTCACCACTTCATCACACCCAAAATCTCCCAAAAATAGTATAATATTCCCGTCATTCCCGGCGAAGCGATGAATCTCTTAAACTTATCCGGTCATTATTGCTGATTTTAAAAAAACATCCCCAGATTTTAGATGTCTCTTTAAACTAAAAAAAACTTCTGATTTTTTGTTTGCTTGTACAATGGAAACAATTCATTTACTATCTTCGGCAACAAAAAAGTGTTTATGAGAAAAGCAAACGGATTCATTCCAGCCTTACTGATTTTTTTGGGAAGCCTGACCCTGCCACTCTTTGCACAAACCGATACCACTCAATCTGTTTTGGGAGAAAGGGTAAAAACAGGATATAATCTGGGTGTTCTGCCGGCGGTTGCTTTCGATTCCGATATTGGATTCCAATATGGTTTACTGGCCAATCTTTTCCAGTATGGCGATGGGAGCACGTATCCGGACTATCGTTGGTCGCTGTATGCCGAATGGTCCCGAACTACTAAAGGTAGCGGAATTAATCAGTTGTTTTTTGATTCAAAGTACCTGTTGCCTCATCAGTTACGGATAACTGCAGACCTGAGCTTTTTAACCGAACGTGCCCTGGATTTTTATGGATTTAATGGTTATGAAGCGGTTTATGATCCAGAATTTGAAGACGATACTCCCGGGAATGAGGATTATATTTCACGGGTTTTTTACCGGCACGAGCGCAAGGTGGCAAGGGTAACTGTCGACCTGCAACGAAAGATCAGCACGCTACCATTGCGTTGGCTGGCAGGTTACGGCTATTTTAATTATCGTATTGGCACTGTGGACATTGACCGGTTGAATAAAGGTCAGGATGAGGCTGATAAGTTGCCGCCGGTGGATGTGCTTTATGATAAATATGTGTATTGGGGTATTATTCCTGAGGAAGAAGCTGATGGCGGAAGTCACCACATTGTGAAACTGGGGCTTGTATATGACACCCGTCCCAATGAATCCAATCCCGGAAGCGGAATCTGGACAGAACTGGTACTTATGACTGCCCCGCGTTTTGTGGGAAATAGTGAAACTGCTTTTACCAAACTGGCAATTACCCACCGCCAGTATCTGCCGCTGAAACGCGACAAGCTGACTTTTGCCTACCGCCTGGGATGGCAGGGAACCATCGATGGCAAAGTGCCCTTTTACATGCAGCCTTACATGATCAATACATTTACCAAGACCACTAAAAATGATGGACTGGGTGGAGCACGCTCATTGCGGGGAATTTTACGGAACCGAATTGTGGGAGATGCCTTTGCCTATGCCAATCTTGAGCTGAGGTATAAGTTTTTGAAGTTTTATCGCTGGAATCAAAACTTTTATCTTTCCCTCAATGGATTTTCCGACCTGGGAACCATAACCAAAACAATGGAAGTTAACCAGCTTCTGGTCCCGGCAGACGAACTGATGAGCCGATATTTCTCAGAGGATGATCCCGGCTTACATGCTTCTTATGGGCTGGGCCTGCGCATTGCAATGAACCAAAACTTCATCCTTGCCGTAGATTATGGCATGGCTGCCGACAAACGCGACGGCAATAGTGGGCTGTACATTAATCTGGGATTCTTGTTCTGAGACAGGTGACGATTTCGGATTTCTTTTTCGAAAGGCCTGCCCGCGTGTCCGCCTTTGCGGCAAGCACAGATCACAAATTTACCTTCGGTGAGCTCCGCTTGGCTCAGTTTCAGATTGCGGATTGCAGATTGTAAACAGATTACAGATTACAGATCACTAATCACTAACCACCAACCACCAATTAACCGCGAATTACCCCGAAAAAACGGGGTAAACGCAAATTAACGCGAATTATGTTTCAAAGGCTCAACGGCTCAACGACTCAACAAATCAACAAACCCACAGATTACAGATCACAGATCACTAATCACTAACCACCAATCACCAATTAACCGCGAATTACGCACATTAACGCGAATTATGTTCCAAAGGCTCAACACCTCAACAAATCAACAAATCAACAAATCCACAGATTACAGATCACAGATTACAGATCACCAACTAACGCGAATTATGTTTCAAAGGCTCAACGCCTCAACAAATCAACAAATCAACAAATCAACAAACCCACAGATTACAGATCACAGATTACTAATCACCAGCTTAACCACCTGATTTCCTGACGCGGTATTTATCAACAGCAGGTAAAGCCCGGCTTCCAATGTAGAAACATCCAGTGTGGTTTCATTAAGCCCTTTAAGTAAAAGTATATTTCCCTGCTGTAATTTTCTGCCATTCAGATCAACAATGGTCCATGTTGCAGCAATGTCTTTATCCGTTGTAATTCTTACTTCTGCATAATCCGATGCAGGGTTTGGATAAACTGACATTTTTAACCCCGCAACCTGATGTTGTTGCACTGCTGTATTCACAGTTACTGTAAAGTGTACCGGAATATTCATCACCGGATTATCCGGATCGTTGGTTAACAGTTGCAGGTTTCCATGATATAATCCGGGTTCAAGACCGGTTGCATCGCAGGTGATGTTTATGGTCTGACTTTCGCCGGGAGCAATGCTTCCCATCGTGCTTTCAATACTTAGCCAATTTCCTGTGGATGTGGCACTGATCCAGCTAATACGTACTGATTTGGCTTGATGACCACCGTCGCCATCGGTATCCTGTATCCAGAATTTCCAGTTGCCTTGCAAGGGTTCATGCTGAAGTTGAGTATCGGTAATCATGTAGGTGCCCTGGTTTTGACCTGAAGCCAGTTTGACCCGGATCCCAGACGGGGCCTCTGTCCAGAAAGAACCTTCAACAGGATAAGTGTCTGTTATCCAGTTGTATTGAATGAACAACTGATCCAGACTATCGGCAGAGTTAACTGTAGCAGTGGTCCAGCCTTTTTCAGTAAGGGTGTTAAAATTATAGGTATTGGCTCCGGGACTGTTGCTCAGGGTCTGGCTTATGGTATCGCTTAGCTTAGTATCGGTATTTATAGTATAGTTTAAGCTCAGGTTCCCTTCATTGAACAGGGTGAGGTTTGCCGAAGCATAGGTATCTTTCATCGCAGTAATTTCAATCAGGGAAGTGCTGCTGTTTAATTGAGCAAAGAGTTGTTCACCGATATAAAACTCATGGGCATCGGTGGCTCCGATAAAAGGATGATGCTCCCTCCGTCCGGAAGAATCTGCCGCATAAAGATAATATTGCACGGTGCTGCCATATTCAGGAGCATCAATGTTGGCACTATAGCTATGACCCAGGGTTCGTCGCATCGGTGTCACCTGATATGGAGTATTTGGACCAGGATTTATCCGGTAATAAAGCAATACAGAATCCGCAAAAACTCCCTGTCCGGAATACGGAGTAATGGTTGCCGAAAAGTTCAGGATGTCAACTGGAGAAATGTTTCCGCTAAAGGCCAGATGCCGTATACGGAGCATGCCGGGATCAGCCATTTCATGGGTACGACAGTGAAGCGCATCAGTTGATTCCCATGGCCTTGAAGGAAGCCCCAGGTATCCGTAAACTTTGTAGCCGGGCATGGCAATGCCGTAAACTTCCAGGGCAGGCTGGTCGTAGGATGAATTGGTAAGCGGTACAAATACCTTGTCATTCAGTATGAATGAATTGGTATAAGGCTGGTTTTGAGGAGTATTGACTCTGTACACTTTATACGGTTTCCCATATGGGCTGAGTTGTGTTGCAAAATAAGCTGCAGCTTCCTCTATCTGGTTGTATTGCGGATGATTTTCCGGTACACTGCGCACCAATACCTTATCGGGCGCCAGAAATTTTGCCCAGCAGTCAATATGATCTATATAGGTATTGTTGGGGTCCTCAACCACCAGATAGCTGTTTACACCAAGATAGTCCTGCATTTTCTGATTGATTTGGGCCTGGGTTTGTCCGGCATTTTCTTCCCAGACCAATGTAGTTGCGGAGGCTATTCCCAATCCTGTGGTCATATAATTGCCGCCGGTTTGGATTACATTCATGCCAAAACATTCCAGCCCAAGGGTGTCGGCTACAATCTTAGGAATTTTATTGTCCTCGGGTCGTGGCCTGTTATATGGGAAGTCTACTACTCCAATCTGATCATCGCCATAAGCGATATACCATGGGCCATAGTCGCGTGTCCAGTAAGAGTTTGTGGTGGCATAGATAAACTGGCAATTATTCAGATTCACTCCGGCTCCCGAATAGATATTTCGCACCGTATTTTCCTGTGCAGGCCCTGAAACCAGGGTAGTAACCACGGCATCCCGGGCCATTTCACGAATCAGGGTTGTGGGTATGCCAAAGTGGCCCGGATAGGCAATCAACACACCTGTATTGCGCTCAAATTCGCCCAGACTGAAAACATTGCCCGGAGGCGGATCGGTCTCTACAAAATTTCGACCAATGGTATGCCGAAGCTGAGCCTCGGCAGGGGAGAGGTGATGCGTAAGCCTGGGTTGAATACTTCCTGCCTGCTGCGCAGTTAGCGACATACCCGAAAGGATGAAAGCGCTGATCAAAAAATAGCTGAGTAATGATGATTTCATGAAATTTAGATAACAGATTTAAAAAACAAAATGCTTCCCGGGAAAAAAGCAATTTATTTTTTGCTTTCGCAAGCGGGAATTGTTTAAAATTAAAATACCACAATTTTTCGGGTAAAGATTCCATCAATGGTTTCGAGCCGGACTATAAGAAGTCCCTGGTGTGTCAGACCTGGCCAGGCAATTTCATGACGGCCGGCAGCCAGGATGCCATTGAACAACTCAGTGGCTTTGCGACCATCCAGGGTATAAACGGAAAGGTTTGCCACACTTGTTTGTGAAAGACTGAACCCGATTCTTGAAGTAGCAGTTAATGGAACAGGCCAGACTGAAATACCGGGTTTGGACACGGAATAAGCAGGAGCATCTACCCCGATAGCTACCTTGAGTTCTACAGGAATAATGATGGTATTCAGGAAGCCATCCGAAACAGTTAATGATGATGTATAAACACCCTCAGACAAGCCGGTAGCATCGATAGACAAGTTTATAAAGGAAGGAACTCCGGGTATAAGCGTACCACTATATCCTGAAAGTGCAAGCCACGCGGCTGTATCAGGCACCGCTATAATAAATGAATTTGGGGTATCGCCTGTACATGTAAACTCCAGCGTTGTCTGGGTAGTATTATCGGGAGCAATGGCTAGCTCCACTGAACCCGGTGTAACATTTATGCCCGGGGGGGATTGTACCATTTGAAGCAGTTTAAACAGGTTGAGCCTGCCTCCGCTTACCGTGCGACCCAATAGAGAAGGTAAAGTATCAACAGAAGCAATCAGATAACGTTTAAAACGGGAAGCAATCAGTGCAGGATTTGTTTTATATAAACCTATAGTAGCTTCATCGGCGGCTGCATACATCAGGGCAATGGCTCCGCTAACATGGGGCGACGACATAGAAGTACCGGTTTTATATCCATATTGTCCGGATTGTCGTGTAGAATAAATACTTGTACCCGGAGCCGCCAGGTCAATGCTTTCCAGACCCCATCCGGCAGAAGTATACAATTCGTCCTTATTGTTGGTATTGGTGACTGATATCAGCGATTCGTTTGACATACTGGTAGGGACATCCCCGTTAATATCTATATCCCATGCACGGTTGGCCGTAGAAGCCACATTTAAAATGCCAACCGATCCCAGAGAATCATACATGGCACTCCAGATGGGATAATTGACCGGATCGGCACCGTCGATGCCGAAGGAGGAATTGGTAGATACCACGAAAGCTCCCCTTTCTCCGTTGGTCTCGTTGTATAATTTTCGCTGAGTGAAAATATAATCATATGAAATAACCACAACACTTTCATTTGTTCCCGACCCGGCAACAGGCAGCAGATGGGTATTAAAGGCTACCCCGGCTGTACCAATATTGTTGTTTCCTCTGGCAGTAGCTATACCAGCTACATGCGTACCGTGATCGTTTTGTTGCAGATTTCCATTATTCATATAGGAATTCCAGCCATGGTAATCGTCAATATAGCCATTGCCATCGTCATCAATATTGTTATTTGGAATTTCATGGCTGTTTTTCCACAGACGCAGGTCAGCATGGCTGAGGTCAATGCCTCCGTCAATCACGGAAACCACAATGGTATCACCTTCCACGGTATAGCCTGAAGTGGTGATGTCCCAGGCAAAAGTGGCGTCAATATCAGCACCTGCGGTACCATTCATCTGACCCAGGTTCTTTAATGCCCAAAGTGCCGAAAATGAAGGATCGTTCGGAATCACTTCACGTTCACTTACCAGATGGTTGAATTGGGCGATTGCTACTGCAGGATGATTACGCAATTTTGGCAATATCTTATCAACACTTTCCGGATTTTCATCAAAACTCAACAGCCAGATGTGCATACTTTTGGATAACAACTGTTTTGACTGTAAATCAAATCCCGGAAAATCCATGGTCAGCCGCTTAAGTCCGTCAATATTGCTGTCAGGTAAAAGCTGGACAATCAATTCACCGGGAACCCGGTCAATAGGCTGAGTCTGACTAAAAATCAGGTTATTGAAAGGAATCAGTAGGAGTAATATGAAAAGGTTACGCATGAAATATTTCAGATTTAATAATTTTTATTGTTGACTTCCCGGCTTAATCAATTGAAAAAAAACCAATCCCCTGTAGCTGAAAGTTTACCAAACCCATTTTAGCAGTGGTAAAAGTAGTTTAATTAAGCAATAATTAAGCCCATTGTAATATCCCATGCAAAGGTAGTTTTTTAGATAATAGGTTTGGATATTGAGGGGAAGCTTCGCTTATCTCCTTGCTATCCGTTTATTTCTTCTGCTTTATTATAGATGGGTTCAGAGTAGTATTTTTTTTATTTTTTATGGAAATTGTAGTTTCGATGTAATCTGTTTTTCCTGTTTTCACGAATAAAAACCAGGTAAAATCCCGCGTACTGTGCCAGAAAAATTAATTTCGAAACCTGATAAACCGCAGCATGCGCTTTGAAAACAAAATACCTCAAATAAAAATTCAGTTTTGTGTTGTTAATGAATTTGGTTATTTTTACCACTTAGTTTCTTTCAGGGGAAGTATTTTTAAAATACGCTTCAATACAAAATTAACAATTGACTGAATTATTACCACGATGAAAAAAGTTGTCTTTATCACCGGTGCCACGAGTGGCATTGGCCGCGCCTGTGCATACCGGTTTGCCGCAGATCATTACAATATCATTGTATCCGGACGCCGTGCCGACAGGCTTCTGGCCTTGGCTGCCGAATTGAGGGAAAAGTATTCAATAGCAGCTTTTCCATTGCCCATGGATGTTCGTGATCAGGCAGAAGTGACCTCTGGCATTGCCGGTTTACCACCGGATTTTAGTAAACCGGATATCCTGATTAATAATGCCGGACTCGCGCTGGACCTCTCGCCTTTGCATGAGGGTAATCCTGAACATTGGGACATTATGATTGATACCAATATCAAGGGAGTATTATACGTGAGTAAGGCCCTGTTGCCAGTCATGATTAAACGTGGCAGCGGTCATGTAATCAATATTGGATCCATTGCCGGTCGCGAAGCATATGCCAACGGGAATGTTTATTGTGCCACCAAAGCTGCTATTGATAGTCTGACCAAATCGCTGCGTATGGAGTTACTGCCTTACGGTATAAAAGTAACCCAGATTGCGCCGGGAGCGGTAGATACTGAATTTTCAGAGGTGCGATTCCTGGGCGATACACTCAGAGCCAAATCTGTATATAAAGGTTTTGAGCCTTTGCATGAAGATGATGTGGCAAATGTTGTTCATTTTGCGGCCAGCCTGCCACCTCATGTTAACATTAATGATCTTTTGATTATGCCAACCGCACAGGCAGCAGGAGGTATGATTCACCGTAAAAACGAAAATTAATTCTATTCATTAACCTGAAACATTATGGCTCAAATTACACGTATTTTTGACGTTCAACCTTATTATGCTGAACTGTTTAAACCCAAAGATGATGTAATTGCCGGTAAGGAGGATGGCGTCTGGGTCAAATATAGCCTGCAAGAGTATGTTGCCTATAGCGATGAATTGTGCTTTGGCATGATTGAGATGGGTATAAAACCCGGAGACAAGGTGGCTACTGTGATGAATAACCGTCCGGAGTGGAATTTTCTGGATATGGCCATTATGAAGGCTGGAGCCATTCATGTACCTGTTTATCCTACCATAAGTAAAGCCGATTATCAGTATATTTTTAAGCATTCGGGCATTAAACTTATTTTCGTTGCAGGCGAAGAACTTTCAAAACGGGTGATGCAAGCTACCGAAAGCTGTGAATCAGTGTGTGAAGTATTCAGCATAAAGCCACACAATAATTTGAGGGACATTGGACAGTTGAGGCAGTCAGGCTCTAAGAATCCTCACAGGGAAGAAATGGAAGCCCGAATGGCCAATATAAAAGCCGATAATCTGGCCACCATTATTTATACCTCCGGTACAAGCGGTAATCCCAAAGGAGTAATGCTTTCTCACACCAATATTCTTTCAAACGTGAAGGCATTGTCATACATTCCAACATTTGGACAGGAGGCTAAAGCCCTGAGCTTTCTTCCACTTTGCCATATTTATGAACGTACCCTTAATTATTTGTATCAATACCTGGGTATTTCAATTTACTATGCTGAAAGTCTGGCCACCATTACAGACAATATTCAGGAAATAAGTCCGGATATTATGTGTTGCGTACCGCGATTACTCGAAAAGATTTACGACCGCATCACCGCTGCCGGTCGTAAATTAAAAGGAGTTAAACGCTTTCTGTTTTTCTGGGCAGTAGAACTCGCCCTGAATTTCGATGTACAAGGGAACAATTCTGCGTGGTATATGCTTCGACACAGTATCGCCGACAAATTAATTTATAGTAAATGGCGTCAGGCGCTTGGTGGTAACTTTAAAATCATTGTATCTGGTGGTGCAGCTATTCAACCCCGGCTGGTACGTACTTTCCGGGCTGCCGGCCTGCCGGTGTATGAAGGTTATGGACTTACAGAAACCTCCCCCGTTATTGCTGTAACCAGCACCGATGCCAATGGCATCAAAATAGGTACCGTTGGCCCGCCACTCAGGGGAGTGGAGGTAAAAATTGCAGCAGATGGTGAAATTCTGGCCCGGGGACCCAACATTATGATTGGGTACTACAAAAATCCTGAACTAACGGCCGAAGTAATTGATGCTGATGGGTGGTTTCATACCGGCGATATAGGAACACTCGAGCCAGAAGGACAACTTAAAATTACCGGAAGGAAAAAAGAGATCTTTAAAACTTCCCTCGGAAAGTATATTGCCCCGGAATTAATGGAAAATAAAATCAAGGAATCTCCCTTCATCGACAATCTGATCGTAGTTGGTGAAAATCAGAAGTTCGCGGCAGCCATCGTGGTACCCGATTTTAATCATTTGCGCTCCTGGTGCCGGATAAAAGGGGTGGAATATACTTCAGATGCAGAAATGCTGCAGAATACACGCGTTAGACAGCGCCTGATGCGGGTTATTGATGAGTTTAATAAAGATTTTGGCAACACTGAAAAACTTAAAAAGGTTGAATTTATAAGTAATGAATGGTCCATCGCAGGAGGTGAACTCACTCCAACACTTAAGTTGAAAAGAAACTTCATTCATCAAAAATACCAGCCACTGATTGATAAGCTCTTCAATTAATACACTGATTGTGAATATTACGATTAAAAAGCAAGGATAGAATTAAAGCCTTAGCTATGTAATATCCTGTAGGTTAATTCTTTAAGAAGCTCTCCTTCAGATGTGGAAACGGAACCTATACCTTTATTTTTTTTATCAAATTCATGAAATATGGCAATTACTCTTGCCAGTCGCGATGGCGGGTAATGCCTGGCGGCCTGACGATATTTATAAAACAGTCCCGGACTAATACCCATTACACTTGTAATTTCCGGCTGTGGCCGGTCGGCTACCGTATGGAAAAGCATGAGTTTGGAAAAAAACGAAAATAATATCGGGAGATTTTTCATCAATGAGTTATCCTTTGGATTATTCTTAATGTAATTGACAATACGGTTGGATTTCAAAACATTGCCTGTAGCCAGAGCATCCTGAAGCTCAAATACATTATAATCTTTGCTAATTCCAATATACTTTTCAACCTCCGTTTCTGTAATCTCACTACCGGATGGGATATTTATAAATAACTTGTGAAGCTCACCGTCAATTTTCTGAAGATTAGCCCCCAGAGCATCGGCCATCATACTGCTTGCTTTTCCGGTAATACGATAACCAAGTGCATTCACCCGGTTGTTTATCCAGGCTGGAATCCGGTCGTCATACAATTTGTCTGATACATAAAATACGCCTTTGTCAATAACCTGTTTCGCCAGACTGGTGCGTTTGTCATACTTCTTGTATTTATGACATATTACCAATATGGTGGTTTTTAAGGGTTGCTCTACGTATTTTTTCAGGTCTTCAAGATCTTTTATTTCCTGAGCTTCTTTTACAATAATTACCTGGTGACTTGCCATCATGGGATATCGTTTGGCATGCTCCACTATGGTTCGGGCATCTACGTCACGACCATAAAGTATATTTTGATTGAATTCTTTTTCATTGTCCGAAAGAACGGTGTCTTCTATCAAATCGCTGAGTTGATCTATGTAGTAGGGTTCTTCACCACTAAGCAGGTAAACCGGATAAAATATCCTCTTTTTTAAATCATTGACTATCTGCTGAAAATCCTGGGTCATTGTGTAAATAAGAATAAAAGCGTTAGAACCTTAGGTGTTTAACGGTAAGTCCCTGATTTATGAGTTGTTTTAGGGACTCGATGCCGATGTGCAGGTGCATTTCCACAAAATCTTCAGTTACCTGCTTGTCGCTCTCTTCGGTCTTAATCCCGGATGATATCATAGGCTGATCGGAAACAAGCAGCAGCGCTCCGGTTGGGATTTCATTAAAAAACCCTACACTGAATATGGTGGCAGTTTCCATATCAATGGCCATGGCACGGATAGAGCGCAGGTAATCTTTGAAAATCTCATCGTGTTCCCACACCCTTCGGTTGGTGGTGTAAACGGTACCGGTCCAATAGTCGCGGCCAAAATCGCGAATGGTCGTAGAGGTAGCTTTTTGCAGGCTAAAGGCCGGCAGCGCCGGTACTTCTTCAGGGAAATAATCATCAGAGGTTCCCTCCCCACGTATAGCAGCAATGGGTAAAATAAGATCGCCCAGTTCAGCTTTGCGTTTCAGCCCACCGCATTTACCCAGAAACAAAACAGCCTGTGGCTTAATGCTGCCAAGCAAATCCATAATGGTAGCTGCATTGGCGCTACCCATCCCAAAATTAATGATGGTGATATCCCCGGCCGTTGCGCTTGGCATGGGGCGGTTAAGTCCCTTTATTTCAACCTTATTCCACAAGGCAAACAAATCGAGGTAATGACTAAAATTGGTAAGCAGAATATATTCACCAAATTCATTTAATTGTGTGCCGGTATAGCGGGGTAACCAGTTTTCAGTAATGTCTTGTTTTGTCTTCATAACTTCATGCAGCTTGCTGTGGTGCAAATGTAAAACATTTAACGCTGACTTTTATTAAACCTTTATGATTCCTTTGTGCATAAGTTGTATATTAGCCGTCCCGACTTAGCCATATTCTATTGGTTGGAGTGTTCGTTAAAATATAAACATGCAACATCTTAATTTCCCTGAGTTTAACTTCACTCTTCGTGAAGGACAAAATGGAAGAAAACTCATATTCGACCCCGCCCGAAAGCGGTATGTGAAGCTTACCCCCGAGGAGTGGGTCAGGCAGCACCTCATCAATTACTTAACTACTGCTAAAAATGTCCCACTTTCATTAATGGCTGTTGAAAATGGACTGAAGATTAACGGAATGCTGCAACGGTTCGATTTAGTAATATATAATAACACCGGTAAAGCTATGATGATTGCCGAATGTAAGGCCTTTTCTGTCAAACTCTCTACCGATGCTATGTTTCAGGCAGCCCGCTATAATATGAACCTTAAAGTCGATTATCTTCTGATTACCAACGGCCTTGATCATCATTGTGCCCATGTGGATTATTCCACCGGAAGCCTGAATTTTCTGGAAGATATTCCTGATTATAAACAGTTAAATAAATAGTAAGTCGAAAATAAAAACTCTCTTCTGAGCCTCCTCTGAGCAGTGCCCCTTCTTCACAAAGGTCAAAAAAGCTTTCCCACGTAAGCACGCAGGCTCAAAGTACCGCCAAATTGACCTTCTGACTTACAATTCTTTGCGAACATTGGTTTCACATCGACCAGCTCAGTGCATTGCTTCGTGTCTCATAGACGTTCTTTTTCTTTTACTTATTCAGAAGGAACTCCATTTTTACTGATTTCTCATTAAGAGGATAGAATGGTGCTGGAATAATATTTGATATTATTTGCAAAAAACATCCCTTTCTAGGGGCATTTTTGGCAACTTTAACAAAATTTATATGGAAATATTGCAAATATTAATTTTAACTTTATAGCTTTGCCGGTGCAAAGGGTATCTTTTTTGAAATTGCATAAATTACATTTAAGATCCGGTAATCTTAGCACGATATTTGCAATAAACAGTGTGTTAAATTAATCACCATCACATGAAAAAATTTATACTTTTACTTTCAATATTTGCCGGACTGAGCTTTGGTGTTCACGCGCAATCTTCCTTGACAGTATTCCAGGATAACATTATGCTGGAAAACGATTCAGAAATCGTTGTTTTTAACACTCCCGATCTTGATCCCATAGAAGTTCCGCTTATCGTATCTAATTTTGGAAGCAATGATTTGCAGGTAAAGGTGAAAAAGTACGACCTTTCCCTGATTGAAAATACAGCATCCAACTTTTGCTGGGGCGAATTTTGTTATCCCTCTGATGTTTTTGAATCACCTCAAGCCATTATGATACCGGTAGGAGGGAGTGAAACCTCATTCCACGGCGATTATAAACACCTCTCTAACGAAGGTATTTCCAGGGTTAGATTTACCTTTTTTGATGAAAACAACCCTGTAGATTCAACTTCTGTTATCGTTGAATATCAGATTTATACCATCAATGATCTTTCTTTTGAAGTGACCATGGATGACCAGATTGTTAACAATAACCAGCAACTATCTGTTTTGATCGATCCGGCCACTGATCCCGTTGAAATAATGGGAAAGATTAAAAACACCAATAACATTGATGTTTCTGTTAAGGTGAAGAAATATGATTTATCGTTAGTTGAAAATACTTCCTCCAATATTTGCTGGGGAGTTTGTTACCCACCTCAGGTTTTTGATACACCTGACGCTATAGTGCTTGCTCCGGGAGCTTCAGACGATTCTTTCAGAGGAGATTATAAACACAACGGAAATCAGGGTACCTCCTCCGTAATGTTTACCGTTTACAATACAGAAAATGTGAATGACAGTCTTTCATTTGTAATACATTACCAGATTGGCTATTTGGGTCTTGACGATAAAGAACCCATAAAAGCTAAATTATCAAATGCATTTCCCAATCCAGCGTCCGGTCAGGTTAATTTTGAATATTCCCTGCCGGCTTCAGCGGGTAAGGCACAGGTAAAAATAACCAATCTTTTGGGTACCACCGTTTACAGTGAACCACTGGATAAAATGGATGGTAAAATAACCATTGACATAAGTAACTTTAATGATGGAATTTATTTCTACTCTCTGATGCTGAATAATACTGCCACTGCTACACGAAAATTCATCGTTAAACGTTAATTATATAACGTAACTCGTTTTACTTGGAGTACTCGTATAACTTAATGTGAATGAAAAGCCCCGGTTTGCCGGGGTTTTTCATTATTATCAGGAAGTATTCTTATACTCTTTGGTTTCAAATTATCGCAGAATGCCTAAAGGTTGAATGCTTTTTTTATTTCATCTACCCGGTCAGTTTTTTCCCAACCAAAAAGTTCTACTTTCTTAAAGTGTTTGGTTTCCCCATTGATCAATTTATCATAAGTGGAATCATTGGAATAATAAACTTCCACTTCTTTGGTATGCGGGTCACGGCCAAAGTGTCCATAAGAGGCAGTGGCCTGATAAATGGGATTTTTCAGATTGAACCGTTTAATAATAGCATACGGCCGCAAATCGAATAATGATTTAACCTTTTCAGCGATCTGCCCATCTGAAAGTGTCATTCCCTGGGCATCTTTAACTTTAGCAGTTCCGTAGGAATTCACATAAATTCCCACCGGTTGGGCTACCCCAATGGCATAGGCAAGTTGCACCAGCAGTTCGTCGGCCACACCGGCCGCCACCAGGTTTTTGGCAATGTGCCGGGCAGCATAGGCTGCCGAGCGATCTACTTTTGAAGGATCTTTTCCTGAAAAGGCTCCTCCGCCATGCGCACCCTTGCCACCATAGGTATCTACAATAATCTTACGGCCGGTTAAGCCCGTGTCACCATGAGGGCCACCAATTACAAATTTTCCGGTCGGATTTACATGGAGTACATAATCTCCGCTGCTGAAAAGCTTTTGGAGCCGATCAGGCAATTGAGCCATTACTGCGGGAATTAGTATTTCCTTTATGTCCTGTTCTATTTTCAAACGCATCTTTTCATCACCTTCAGCAGGTGGCAGCAATGGATCTGCGAAGTCGTCGTGTTGGGTGGAAATAACTATGGTGTCGATGCGAACCGGCTTATTGTGGTTGTCATATTCAATGGTAACCTGTGATTTTGAATCCGGCCTGAGGTAGGGCATTTTTTTGCCTTCTTTGCGGATGTGCGCCAGTTCCTGCAGGAAAATGTGAGACAACTCAATGGGCATAGGCATCAGGTTGTCCATATCGCGTGTAGCATATCCAAACATCATCCCCTGATCACCGGCTCCCTGATCTTCGGGATTTTCACGATTTACACCCCGATGAATATCAGCCGATTGCTCGTGAATGGTTGAAATAATGCCACAACTTTCGGCCTCAAAACGATACTCATTGTTGGTGTAACCAATTGCAGCCAGGGTCTTGCGCACTACTTTCTGTAAATCTACATAACCGGTGGTAAGTACTTCTCCACTACAAACGGTTAAACCGGTGGTTACCAATGTCTCGCAGGCTACTTTTGAATCGGGATCAAAACGAAGAAATTCATCAAGCAGAGCATCTGAAACCTGGTCGGCTACCTTATCGGGATGTCCTTCTGAAACCGATTCAGAGGTAAATAAATAAGACATAATAATATTTTTAAACGATGAATAATAAATAGTGGAAAAGTTGTGATTAATGGCGGGAGTTGCTTTAGCATTTTTTTGAATGGTTGCAATCAATCAAATCTTTCCATCACGGCTTTTTCCGTTGGCGCAAAGATAAATATTATTCCTTAATAAGAAGGGAGTTCATTATAAAAACTATTTTCTCGCCACTAAGGCACGAAGACCTGCCCGAGTGCCTGTGCAGGCAGGCACAAAGTCTCACCAGAAATTATTCATTGATATACAGGATTAAGAACAATTTGGTGACACTTCGACTGGTTCGATAAGGATTCGATATTGTTCAACAAGAGTTCATCAGCCTGTTGGCAAAACGACTCACCATTTAAAGCTCAGTGCCTGCCAACGAAGTGTTTCTCGTTTACCTGAAATTTATTTTTGAGTAAGCTGCTGAAAAATATCTTCCAGCCGGGTAGCAGGCTTTTGCATGGAAAGTACTGACAGATTGTGGGTTACTGCGAGTTGAAATAAGCCTTGCCGTACATCAGTGTTGATATTGGACTCTATAACCCAGGTGTTTTTACCGGTATTTTTCACCTTATTTACTCCTTTCACCTGCATCAACAGGGCAGGGGTAACCTCCTGATCAAACTCAACGGTTACTATGCTTACTTTGCCCGTTCCGGAAAGCAATTGAGCAGTAGAATCATCAGCCACAATTTTACCATGGTTGATAATAATGGCCCGGCTGCACATAGCTTCTACTTCCTGCATGATGTGGGTGGAAAGCATTACGGTTTTTTCCTTACCGATATTTACGATTAATTGCCTGATATCAGCCAGTTGATTGGGGTCCAGGCCCGAAGTAGGCTCATCCAGTATAAGTACTTCCGGATCATGAATTAAAGCCTGGGCCAGACCAACCCTTTGGCGGAATCCTTTGGAAAGTGCCCCTATTTTTTTACCCTTTTCGGGATTTAAACCGGTTACTTCCATCATCTGCGCAACCCGACTGTCTGTTTTCTTACCCAAATGATGAAGGCCCGCAATAAATTCCAGGTATTCGCGGATATACATATCGGTATAAAGCGGATTGTTTTCGGGCAGATAACCAATTTTTTTGCGCACTTCAAGCGATTGTTCCCTGGTGTCAAATCCATATACACTTACTTCACCCGAAGAAGCCGGAATAAAACAGGTAATGATCTTCATCATGGTGGACTTCCCTGCCCCATTGGGGCCAAGTAAACCCACAATTTCACCGGGATGAATGCTAAACGAAACATCATCGAGCGCCAGTTGCGCTCCGTAACGCTTGGAAATATGATTTACAATTATAGACATAATAAACGGGCTGTTTGCAAAGGTGCAAAGTTAATAAACTTCACGGGCCGGGTTAAAGTAATGAACAATTTCCCCGGTTTCTTGCCTGATAAATGATTGTCTTTGCAAAAATGACCTGCTATGTTGACCAGGGACATATTAAAAAGAACAATAGCCAACTTGCCCGGTTCATTTATGATAGATGAATTGATTGAGCAACTCTTATTCATTGAAAAAGTAGAAGAAGGATTGAAGCAATCAGAGGAAGGCAAAACGATTTCAAACGAAGTCGTAAAAAGCAGGATAGAAAAATGGTCAAGTTAATTTGGAAGAATTATCTATCGTGGATTTGAAGGAAATACACGATTATATCTTAAAGAATTCTGCCCGGTAGGCATCACTTTCTCTGTCCGGTTTTTATCCAAATAATCAAGTATTGATTCTAAATCATTTTTAGCTCTTTGGGACCATACAACTTTAGAGATATTTTTCATAAAGCGATCTTACTTCTGAATGGTCATAAGTTCTGTTTGCAGAAAGATCCTGCAATCCTTCTTCAATTGCGTCTCTTTCTGCCTGACTTATTTCGTTCCACCAATCCTCATCTTCTGCAAGTTTCATAAGCTTGTCCAAAAGCTGATTGTCGCGGATTTTTGTAATCCACTCAATCAGATGATATTTTTTTGTTTGAATATCCATTTCAAAACCTTTTTACAAAGTTACTGATTTTTTAATCCCCTTAAAAACTTTAAACAATTTCAACTATTCCCTTAAACCTTTAAGCAAGGCGAGGTTATGTTGCTGTGCTTTCGTTTTAGATGAAAGTTGCTCCACATATCTTAATCCCGAAATTTCAGGGCTGAATACGAGATCCGCACGTACTGTGGTGTTAGTGGCACACCCCGTCAGTTATTGCTGGCGGGGCAGTTACTCGATTAGCGGTTCGTTTTATTTCATTCGTAGTTATGATGTCTTTTTTATTACCCATTCTACAAGTCCTGCGGATATTGTAAACTCAGCAACTTTGTCTACAAGATATAAATTTATTTCTGTTTCGTTTTTGTATTTCTCCAAGTTTGGTTTAGCTGAATGAACAACATAAAAAAACTTGTTGTAATCATTTTTCATTGGAACAAACTTTATTTCATATTCCAAAAATTGTGCAAGGTCTGATTGTGCTTTTATTTGTACTATTGCCTTTTCGCCTGTTACGGGGGCGAAAAGTTCAAGGTCTATTGTCTTTTGGGTTTTCCCAATGTCGCCAACACGTTGCCAACCTGCTTGTCTGAAAATTAAGTCTACCAATGTTTCAAAATCTTTCGGTTGTAGCTTTTTTATTAGGGCTGTCAGTTTTGATTTTAATTCAGAAAACGCATTTTCAACTTCAACAACTTCTTTCGGTTGTTCGTTGTTGATTTTTGCAAGTGCATATTTTGCTTCTTCAACGCTGCAAATTGTCCCACGGAAACCTTGTGTCTTTGATAAACCGCCACTTATGTTTCCTTTAAACAAAACGTTTTTATTGATGTCTTGATCAGACCATTTGCCTTATCTTTGTTTAAATAATTGTCCAAAGGAGTTAGACCATCTCAGAAATGTTTGTTGAACATAGAGCATAAAATTTAAGGGTTAATAATATGTGAATTAATTGCTGGTTTTTAAAATATAAAGCCTATATAATCCTCTAGCCCCATCTTTGCTAAGAGGTCCACTTGAATAAATGATATGTTTTTCATCAGGCGACCAATTAGGACAGATGCTTACTGATCGCCCCGTGCTGATTGAAGTATTTACATCTAAAATTATTTTGGTCAAAGTATTCATGTCAATAATACCAATTTCACTATCATCATTTGTAGTAGTTGTTCCAGCATGACGAGGATAACAACTATATAAGATTTTTTCACCAGTCTTGTTGTATCTTAGCCATAAACATATGCGGTTAAGTGAAAGATCAAAAGTCAGATTTAATGTATCAAAAGTGTTTTTTGCGAAATTATATTCTATAATAAGCGGCGTTTTTCCCCTTCTTACAACCGGTATTATTAAAATATCCTTGGTTGGATGTATATCAAAACCATTTAAATACTCACTTGGACCTATTTCAGAAATATATTCTAATAAGAGTTGCTTTGATGCATTTTTTTTATTATACAAATAATATCCCGGATTTGTACCTTCTGGCTTTCCATAGGAATAATAGATTATGTTATTTGTGTCACGGTAATAACAAGCACTTGAAACATTATACGTTGAATCTAATATAGTTTGAAATGAATTGTTTTCAGAATTGAAATTTACTAGACTTCCTACAGAAACATCGCTATATATTGATTTTACAAGCAAATACTTACCTTGAATTAAGCTTTCTCTAATAAAACGGCTCTGAAAACCAATAAAATGCGGATCGTGAAAATCCTCAAATATCATTTCATTTACAACCTGATAGTTTTCATTAATTGTAAAATCAGCAATAGGTTTTACTGAAATCAAATGATCTGCAACAGGCCAGATTGCACAGGGAATATTTGCTTCGTTGTTTATTCCCCATATAAGCACTACAGGTATTATATTTTCATTTATTTTATATTGATTATCATTATTATCAGGTTTTTTGCAAGAAAAATGTATAATCAAAATTAAAAACATTAAAAAAATAGATATAGGTTTCATTTTGAGTTAGTGTTTGGGTTAAAAAAATAATTCGCTTAATTCAATTCAAATGTATTCAAATTGTTTGATTTTCAAATTAGTAAAGTTAATTATTTTGAAGGTCATTGCGAAAATTTCTTTCAAATTTGTTAAACTTGTCAAACAATAAATTATAGCATAAAAGTCCAACTGAATTATCGAGCCGAATTGACTAAAAAAGTAGTCGAGGCGAGTTTTTCATGTAAGGTTGTCGAGTCAATTTGTCTTGTCAAAGCTATCCTACAAATACATTAACACATAGCAAGTCGTTACAGCTTTGTGATCTTGAGGCAATAGTCCAAAATCGTTGCAAAGAGCAATGTGAGCCTATCCAGTTGTTTCAAGGTTGTCTAAGTGAGCCAGTTTAATTTTCAAAGCCGAAATTTTTGTCTGTCAGAATGGGTTTTCAAAGAACGAAAAAGTGTCGTAAATTACTGTTTGTCTGTCGTTTGCCGGGGGTGTTTTTATTATGCGCTATAACGGACGGCGGTATGTTTAGTGCCGCTTTCCAGGTTTTTTATTAGGTTATAAGTCCTTTCCTTTCAAATTGTTATTGCCTTATTTGCAGTCGTAGCGGCATTAAATTGACCGCATGTGTGTGCCTTGCATGAGCAGCACACACCCGTCGTAAGCTTTAGAAAAAGGTTAAAAATACAAATAAACTTTCATAGAGCAGAAGACGGGTGAATTTTTCCAGAGGGTGCAAGTCCCTTATACGCTGAGGTTACGCTCAGAAGTATTAGCAAGTCGTAAGGTGGTTTGTCGCGAGACATTCACTGAAGGCAACGAGACTGCAAAATCCGGTACTGACGAACAGGAACGGCATATGAGGCTATTAAACGAGGATAAGCAAGCACATCTTTGCAACGTCCAAAGCATACAAACATCGTTTGATAGTAGATGCCGCAGCGATTGGAGGAAGGAACTTAGCGAAGCGATCTCATTAGCACCTTTAAAATAAGCAATACGCTAATAAACAGCTCTTACCAGGGGAGGTCTCATTGGTCATGGATTGGCCGTAATGAGAAGTCAGCAGAGGTCATAGTAGTTACCCGATACGAGCCGGTATAGATAACCGGAAGTCTCACAGAAGTAATGAAGGACTGAACGTTAAGATGTTTTAAATTAAGCAGGGATCCGCCTTATGCGGAAGCCTTGCCATAAGCGAAACAGGGTAAAAGAAGTAAACAAAGGATGATTGAACAGGTATTAAACCGGAGGAATGTAACGCTTGCCTATCGCAAAGTTTTGTCGAACAAAGGTTCGGCAGGCATTGATGGTATGCAGGCTAAGGAACTCTATGCCCATCTGACTATTAACAGACAGCGCATTGAGACCGAAATCCGACAGGGGAAATACCTGCCCAAGCCAATTCTTGGGGTAGAACCGAGCGAAGCGAGTTCATGAGCACCTTTGAAAATAAACAAGCCGCGAATAAATACCCAAAAGCAATGGGAAAACCCGTTTACTGGGTATTCCTACCGTTACCGACCGTCTTTTGCAACAAGCAGTCGGACAGGTAATAGCCATAAAATTCGAGGTGGAATTTGAAGACTATAGCTATGGCTTTCGTCCCAACCGCAACGCCCAACAGGCAGTACTCAAGGCGCAGGATTACATCAATTCAGGCTATCAGCACATTGTTGACATAGACTTGAAGAACTTCTTCGACGAAGTGGATCACTGTATCCTGCTGCAGTTGCTGTACCGCAAGGTAAAATGTCCGATCACCCTACGCCTAATCCGCAAATGGCTGAGAGCGCCAATTCTAATAAACGGTAAACTCACCAAACGCAGAAAAGGGGTTCCGCAGGGAAGTCCAATAAGCCCGTTATTATCAAACATCATGTTGAATGAGTTGGATAAGGAACTGGACAGACAGGGGCTTCGCTATGTTCGCTATGCCGATGACTTTAGCATCTATGCCAAAAGTAATTATGCAGCCCGAAAAGCGGGTAACGAGGCTTATCTCTTTCTAAAGAATAAGCTGAAATTACCCATTAACAGGGAGAAAAGCGGCATACGCAAACCTGTAAACTTTACTATACTGGGGTTCGCATTCGTTCCCACGTACGTAAAGGGAGAGAAAGGCAAATACCAGTTGGTTGTGAGCGAGAAAGGGTGGAAATCTCTTAAGCAGAAAATCAAAATCATCACCCGGAAAACTACTCCGGCAACTTTTGACGAACGCATTCATAAACTTAAAGAGCTTCAAAGAGGCTGGCTTGGGTACTTCCGTATGGCAAGTATTCAGGGCAAACTCAAAGAACTCGACGGCTGGGTGCGCAACCGTTTGAGGTATTGTATATGGAAGCACTGGAAAAAGCCCGAACGGAAAAGGAAAAATCTGATTCGTCTCGGTGTTGATCCAGATCATGCTTACCAATGGAGCAGAACCAGAATGGGGGGATGGGCAGTTGCTCAACGGCGAAGCCCTCACGAATTCCATTAAAAATAAGCAAGGCTATTCGTAAAGTCCGATTCTGGGCACAACTATTACCTTAGACCGATTAGGCAAAAGAGGGTATGTGGCTATGCTATCGCTTTATGAGAAAATTGCCCCACATCTTAACGAACCGCTGTATACGAGACCCGTACGTACAGTGGTGTGAGAGGCTCTCCCCGTCAGTTTTTACTGGCGGGGCAGTCTACTCGATTG
>SWCA01002257.1_pt1 | contig 122767 bp, 127 predicted proteins | sample 4692961 | NCBI WGS metagenome assembly SWCA01 (sample SAMN10267275, study PRJNA491770) | bioreactor metagenome | isolation source: DHS bioreactor inoculated with | place: Japan: off Shimokita Peninsula | reverse complement strand
GATACAATTAAATCCGCTTCTCTATGTGGACTAGGTCAAACTGCACCCAATCCAGTTTTATCTACTTTAAAATATTTTAGAGATGAATATGAAGCCCATGTGCATGATAAGAAATGTCCGGCAGGAGTATGTCAATCATTACTATCTTACTTCATAACTGAGGATTGTAAGGGATGTACACTATGTGCCAAAGCCTGTCCCGCAGATTGCATAAGTGGGGAAGTTAAAAAATTACATGCAATTGATCAAGAGAAATGTATTAAGTGTGGAGCTTGTATTGAGAAGTGTCCATTTAACGCAATCATTAAAAAATAAACTTTTTTAGTTTTAATATGTAATCTAATTACAAAGTAAATGTTTTACAATATACATTAAAATATTAAGGGGGACTAATTAATGATAGCTATAACTATCAATGGTGCTAAAGTTCAAGTACCCAAAGAATATACAGTCCTTCAGGCTTGTAGGGAGAATGGAATTGATATTCCCACTCTATGTCATGACGATAGACTTAATCCCCACGGTGCCTGTAGACTGTGTTTAGTAGAAATAAAGGGTATGAAAACTCTAACTACATCATGTACTGCAAAAGTAAATGAAGGTATGGAAATCAAAACTAATACTAGGAAGGTAATGGAAGCTAGAAAAGAAATATTACAATTACTATTGGCTAATCATGATAGAGAATGCTTGACATGTTCAAAGTCTGGAGCGTGTAAACTTCAAGATTATTGTGCTGAACTAGGTATTGATGAAATAAGTTATCATGGTGAGAAAAAAAGTTATGCCATAGATTATAGTAATCAATTTTATTATAATGACCAAAACAAATGTATTAATTGTGGTAGATGTGTAAGAGTTTGTGATGAATTGCAATGTACAAGTGCTTTAACCTTTAGTGATAGAGGTTTTAAGACCCATGTATCCCACCCTTTTGAGACTGGTATGGAGAATTCAGATTGTGTATCATGTGGAAACTGTGTTTCAGTCTGTCCTGTAGGCGCCTTAATGCCAAAATCTAAAGAGAATTTTAGGCTTTCAAGGAGTAAAAAAATTAGAACCACATGTTCATATTGTGGAGTAGGATGCCAAATGGACTTAAAGATTCATGAAAACACAGTTGTAGGTGTTGAACCTGCCTTTGGACAATCAAACGAAGGACTTCTATGTGTAAAGGGTAAATTTGGATATAATTTTATAAATCATCCCGATAGACTTAAAACTCCATTAATAAAGAAAAATGGAAAATTCGTTGAAGCAACTTGGGATGAAGCCTATGATCTTATTGTAGAAAAGATTAATAAATTAAAGGATAAATATGGGCCAGATGTATTTGCAGGCCTTACTTCAGCAAGATGTACGACAGAAGAAAACTATCTAATGCAGAAATTATTTAGAGGTGTTATTGGTACAAATAGTGTTGACCATTGTGCACGCCTCTGACATTCATCTACAGTTGCAGGTCTTGCAACTACACTTGGTAGTGGTGCTATGACAAATAGTATTGGTGAAATATTAAATGCTGATGTCTTATTTGTAACAGGATCTAATACGACAGAAGCGCATCCTGTTATAGGATCTAAGATGAGGCAAGCCATAAGAAAAGGTGCTAAATTAATAGTAGCTGATCCTAGGAGAATCGATTTAGCTAAGAATGCTGATGTGTTTCTACAGATAAAACCAGGCACTAATGTGGCATTACTTAACGGTATGATGAATGTAATTTTAAAAGAAGAGTTGTATGATAAGGAATACATAAATGAAAGAACTGAAGGATTTCAAGAATTAGAAGAAGCTATAAAGGATTTTACCCCAGAGATAGCTGCAGAAATCTGTGGAATAGATGCTGATGATTTAAGAAGAGCAGCAATACTATATGCAGAGGGGAACAAAGCTGGTATATTTTATGCAATGGGAATTACCCAACATAGCTCAGGGACAGAACATGTTAAAAGTGTAGCTAATCTTGCTATGATGTGTGGAAATATTGGAAAGGAATCAGCAGGGGTTAATCCACTGAGAGGACAAAACAATGTTCAAGGTGCCTGCGATATGGGTGCCCTTCCAAACGTATTTCCAGGATATCAAAAGGTTAATGATCCAGTGGTAATTGAAAAATTTGAAAGGGTATGGAGAACTAAGCTCTCAGATAAGGTTGGCTTAACTATACCTAAAATGATGGATGGTGCTCACCATGGAGAAGTTAAGTTCATGTATATTATGGGAGAAAATCCGATGGTATCAGATCCAGATATCAACCATATAAGAGAGTCTCTACAAAACCTTGATTTCTTAGTGGTTCAAGATATATTCTTAACAGAGACCGCAGAATTTGCTGATGTAGTACTTCCAGCCGCATGTTTTGCTGAAAAGGATGGAACGTTTACCAACACGGAAAGAAGAATTCAGAGGGTTAGAAAGGCTGTAGAACCACCAGCGGAATCCAAGGCTGATTGGTTAATATTTATGGAACTTATGAATAAATTAGGCTATGAATGTCACTATGACCATCCCTGTGACATAATGGATGAAATCGCTTTATTGACACCACAGTATGGTGGTATAAGCTATGATAGAATTGATGAAACAGGACTACAATGGCCTTGTCCAACAAAGGACCATCCAGGAACTTTATATCTACATAAGGGAACTTTTGCAAGAGGTAAAGGATTATTTACTGGCATACAATATAAACCATCCGCAGAGCAAATTGATGAAGAGTATCCTTTGATTCTAACAACTGGACGTATGCTCTATCATTATCATTCAAGGAGTATGACTGGTAGGGTTGAAGGGTTAAATAAAATGGCTCCTGAGAGTTACATAGAAATTTCTCCTGAAACCTGTGACTTGTTGAATATAAAGAATGAAGAGAAGGTAAAAGTTTCTTCAAGAAGAGGTACAATAGAGGTAAAGGCAAAGGTCACTGATATTGTTGAAGATGGAGTAGTATTTATTCCATTCCATTATGCAGAGGGAGCAGCAAATATCCTTACTAATACAGTCTTAGATAATGTATGTAATATCCCTGAACTTAAGGTTTGTGCTGTAAGAGTAGAGAAGATATAATTAAACAAAAGATGGAATAGGAGAGGTGTTTGCTCCTATTCCTTATATTCTAAAGGATAGTGGTCAATATGAAAAAGTTTGGTACTGCAATTATTTTGGCTGGTGGAAAGAGTTCAAGAATGGGTTTTGATAAGCAGTTTATAAAAATTAGGGATACCTATTTAATTGACATAATCATTAATAATCTAACAATGGTTTTTGAAAAAATCATTATAGTCAGTAATATAAAACCTATACATAAGAATTCAAGCGTTTTAATTGTCGAAGATGAACTAAAGAACCTAGGTCCCTTAGGGGGAATACATGCTGGGTTAAAGCATTCTAAAAGCATGTATAGTTATGTAACTGCATGTGATATGCCATATATTAATATTAAGTATATTAAATACATTCTAAGAATCTTAGAGCAGAGTAATGAAAAGGATGCTTTGATTACTAAATTTGGAGAATGGATTGAACCATTTAATGCATTTTATTGCAAAGATATAGCAATGCATATAGAAAACCATATAGATTCTGGACAACGAAGTATATTTTCACTGGTGAATAAATTAAATGTAGAATATATTGAAGAGAAGATAGCTAGATGCTTTAGTCCAAATTGGACAATGTTTAGGAATCTCAATACCAAAGATGATCTAATGCAGTATTCTTTAGATATAAAAAGACTGGAGAATAGGTATGAAAGTTTATGAGGAAATTATTATTACCAAAATTAAAGATGAGAATATATATTCCAAAGAAGATATGATAATAAAGGAGTATCCGTTAACTATATTTTTGAATAATGAAGAATTTATTACTCTCTTATGTACTCCTAAGTTCTTAGACTATCTTACAATTGGATTTCTAATAAGCGAGGGGATTATAAAGATTAAAGAAGATGTACTAAGCCTTAGTCTAGAGGAAGAGAGAGGATTAGCCTATGTTAAAACAAAGGAAGAACAGTCCTTAGCTAAAAAGTTACACGGAAAAAGAACTATGACAACAGGATGTGGGAAGGGTACCATATTTTATAATGTAATAGATTCTCTGAAAACAAAAAAAATAAAAAGCAATCTATATGTAACGAAGGAATATATATTTAGAATGGCTAAACAACTTAATAGGAAATCAGAACTATTCATTAAAACAGGCGGAGTTCATAGCTGTATTTTATGTAGTAAGGAAAAGGACTTAATATTTCATGAAGATGTGGCAAGACATAATGCAATGGATAAGATTATTGGAGAAGCCTTCATAAAGAATATAGATTTGAAAGATAAGATTGTTTTCACCAGTGGTAGAATATCTTCAGAGATGCTACTTAAGTCTGCAAAGGTAGGAATACCAATTGTTGTATCACGATCTGCAGTTACTAACCTAGCGATAGATATTGCAAAAAAACTGGGAATTACTTTAGTAGGATTTGCAAGGGGAAATAGAATGAATGTCTATTCCTATGATGAGAGAATTATTAAGGGTAATGAAAAGTAAAGATTGACAGGCGTTAAAGAGAAATATTATAAAAAGTGGTGTTAATTAAATAACTAACAAAAAGGAGATGGGGTAATGGAAAATAGAATATTATCACCTGCAGAAATTGCAGAAGCAACGGTTGAGGGGGGATATGCTAAAACAACTAAACCAATGCTATCATTATTGTTACTTGGAATATTAGCCGGTGGATTTATTGCTTTTGGAGCAGTTGGATCAACTCTTATGGTGGCATTAGTAGGGGATACAGGATTAGGAAAGCTGGCTGGAGCTGCTGTTTTTCCTGTTGGTCTTATGTTTGTAGTAATGGCAGGCGCTGAACTTTTCACAGGCAACAACTTAATGACTATAGGCGTTATGTATGGAAAATATAGTATAAAGGATATGTTGAGAAATTGGATACCTGTTTATATAGGAAACTTTATTGGTTCAATTGCTGTAGCAGTACTAATTGCTAGTACTGGTCTTTTTACAGGTGGTATTGGTGATAAAGCCATAGCTATAGCTATAGGTAAAACTTCAATTATAACAAATCTAGGATTAGGTGCAGTAATCTCCAGGGCTATTCTTTGTAATATCATAGTGGTGCTAGCAGTTTGGTTGGCCACAGGAACAAAGGATATGATAAGTAAAATATTTGCCTGTTGGTTTCCAATAATGTTATTTGCATTATCAGGATATGAGCATAGTGTTGCAAACATGTTCTTTATATATGTAGGTAAATTTCTTGGAGCAGAAATAACTCAAGCAGATATTTGGATAAATAATTTAATTCCTGTGACAATTGGAAACATAATTGGTGGGGGCATAATTGTACCAACTTTCTATTATTTAATTTTTTTAAAGAATAAAAATAGAGAATTAGCAAAAAATTAATTTTTAGGTAGATAAATTATTAAAATAGAAGATGTTCTATTTAGTTTTTTACTTCAAAAACTTCAACCTATAAGTATAGCTGAATAATATATAACTAATAGGATTAATATTATAAATTTTAAATAAATAAATGAATTGATAATTAGAAAAAGGTATAAAATATTGATGTATTTTATATCTTTTTCTTTTGAAGAAAATTTTATTAAATCAGATCTAATAAACTCTTGACAGAGCTTTAGTCATATAATATTATAATAGTGACGAAATAACGAACTCAGTACGCATATACGGACAGAGGGATAAGATGAAAATTAATAGAACTACAGAAAGAACTATAAAAATACTTGATTTAATATCAAAAAATCCTAATGGTTTAAGCCTTACTGAAATATCAAAGATATTAGATATACCTAAAACTAGTACCTATGATATTATTAATACTCTATTACATATGAAAGCCATTAATTTAATTGATTTAGATTTAAAAAAGTTTGGAATAGGAATTAAGTCCTTTGAAATAGGTAGTGCATATATTCAAAATGCAGAACTTATAAAAATTGTTGAAAAACCCCTTAAGGAATTGGCAGTGAAATTACATAGAACAGTCTTTATAGGGGTAGAAAGCGATGGAGAAGTAACATACTTAAATAAGTATGAGTCAGAAAGTGCCATAAGGACAACAGCAAACCTTGGCTCTAAAAACCCTATTTATTGTACGGGACTTGGGAAAGCGATTCTGTCAGGATATGATTCAGAGAAAATTAATGAAATATTAGAAAAAATAGAATTGATACCAAAGACAAAGTACACACTAATTACTAAGGAAGATTTATTATCAGAAGTTAAAAATATTCGTAAGAGAGGATATTCCTTTGATGATAGAGAGCTTGAGGAAAGTATGTTTTGTATTGCCGCTCCGATTTTCAATCATGAAAACCAAGTAATTGCCGCAATTAGTTCTGCGGGTATATATGATGAAAGAATAAATTCAGAGGAATATGGAAAAATTGTAAGTGAAGCAGCCTTATCAATATCAAAAAAGCTAGGATATATGAAGGAAAAATTATATCAATAGTATTTGAAGGTGAATTGGTATAATAATTTAATAATTAATATAACTTTTAGAGGAGGTCTATTATGAAAAGGTTAAAGATTATTAATAAGATTGTGGATGAAGGAATAGTAGCGGTAATAAGAGCTACATCTAAGGAAGAAGGAGAAAAAATTATTGATGCAGTAACTAAGGGTGGAATTAATTCAATTGAAGTAACTATGACAGTACCTGGAGCAGTAGATATAATAAAGGATTTAACCCAAAAATATAAGGATAATCCAGATGTTATTATCGGTGCTGGAACAGTTCTTGACCCTGAAACAGCAAGAATGTGCATATTAGCTGGAGCAGAATACATAGTAAGTCCAAGTTTTAATCCTGAAACTGTAAAGTTGTGTAATAGATATAGAGTTCCTGTAATGCCAGGAATAATGACTGTAAAAGAGTTAGTAGAAGCCCTAGAGCTAGGTGTGGAAATACTTAAAGTATTCCCAGGAAATGCCTTTGGACCATCAATAATAAAGGCCTTTAAAGGACCTATACCTCAAGGTAATTTTATGCCAACCGGCGGGGTAGATATAGATAACATTGATGAATGGATCAAAAATGGAGCAGTTGCTGTGGGTACAGGTAGTAGCTTGACTAAGGGAGCTAAAACAGGAGATTATGATTTAGTTACAGAGACTGCTAAAAAATTCGTTGAAGTTGTAAAGGCAGCTAAAGAAAAACACGCAAAATAAATTAAATTTATATAGGAAGGATGTATAAAATGAAAAAAGTTGTTACTATGGGAGAAATAATGTTAAGACTTTCAACACCAGGTTATCAAAGATTTGTTCAATCTGAATCCTTTGATGTTGTATATGGTGGAGGAGAAGCAAACGTTGCAGTATCATTAGCTAATTATGGATTAGATGCTCATGTTGTAACTAAGGTACCTAAGAATCCAATAGGACAAAGTGCAGTAAACCATTTAAGAAGATTTGGTGTAAATACTGATTATATAGCAAGAGGTGGAGAGAGACTAGGTATTTATTACTTAGAAACTGGAGCATCAATGAGACCATCAAAGGTTGTATATGATAGAGCACATTCTGCTATATCTGAAGCAGATGCAAGTGATTTTGATTTTGATGCAATATTTGAAGGTGCTGAGTGGTTCCACTTTTCTGGTATTACTCCAGCATTAAGTGATAAGGCAGCTGAGTTAACTGAAGAAGCGCTTAAAGCTGCTAAAAAGCATGGGGTAACAGTAAGCGTTGACCTTAACTACAGAAAGAAATTATGGTCTCCTGAAAAGGCTCAAAAGGTCATGAGAAAGCTTATGGAATACGTTGATGTATGTATAGGTAATGAAGAAGATGCAGAAATGACATTAGGATTTAAGCCTGGTGAGACTGATGTAACTAAGGGAGAATTAGAATTAGAAGGATATAAGACAATATTTAAAGAGATGAAGGAAAAATTCAATTTTAAATATGTTGTAACTACACTTAGAGAAAGTTATTCAGCTTCTGACAATGGTTGGTCAGCTTTAATATATGATGGTAATGAATTCTATCACTCTAAAAAGTATGATATAAGAATAGTTGATAGAGTAGGTGGAGGAGACTCCTTTGCAGGTGGTCTTATCTACTCATTAGTAAGTGGTAAGAACTTTAAGAATGCATTAGAGTTTGCAGTTGCAGCTTCTGCAATGAAGCATACAATACCAGGTGACTTTAACATGGTATCAGTTGATGAAGTTATGACATTGGTTGAAGGAGATGCATCTGGTAGAGTACAAAGGTAATGAAATAGTAACTTCTAATTAATGCCTCACATATATATAATTTATATATATTTTTAGTATAGAGACTAAAACTTAGATCTCTATACTTTTTTTTGTAAATTTATTTCCTAAATTGAAAATAATATAGAAAACTTGTAGATTTATGACTAATAATGAAAAAACATGATATAATATTAAAATGTTTAGTATACTAATTTGAAGGATGTGATCATATGAAAATAGAAATAGACATAAATCAAAATGGTATGTCTATTGGTGAGTTTATTTATGAGGTAATTAAAAAAAATATCATAAATATGAATATTAAACCGGGTAGCAGAATAAGTGAAAAGGAAATTTCAGACCTGTTAGATGTAAGTAGAACACCTGTAAGGGAAGCCTTCATAAAGTTGTCAAAGGAAGGATTGTTATATGTTTTACCTCAAAGGGGCACATATATTTCCTATATAGATTTGAAAAAAGTAGAAGAAATAAGATTCATAAGAGAAAGTATTGAAATTTCAATAATAAAAATAGCTACTAAAGATTTTCCAGAAAAATTATTAAAAAAATTAGAAGAAAACATAAACTTACAAAAGGAATATATAATAGATAAAAATTATAAGCAGTTTATGGAATTAGATGAAGAATTTCATAAAACAATTTTTAAGGGATGTAATAAGGAAAATATTTGGAATTTTATTCAACAGATTAATACCCAATATCAACGTCTAAGACTACTTTCATATATAGCAGATGTAAACTGGGATAAAGTTTTAGAGCAGCATATAGATATATTTAAGGCAATTAAAGCACAGGACAAGATAATAGGAGAAAAATCAGTAGAAAAGCATTTAAATAAGCTCATAGTTGATCAAAAAGAAATAATTGCAATATATCCAGAGTATTTTGAAGAAAATAACTAGTGACTATAAAAATATTTTTTAGGATTGACAATGGAATAACTCGTATGGTAGTATGGTAATATAAGAGCTTGTATGGTAGTATATCAAAGCTAGTTAATAGATTAATGTAAAAAATATTTTATTATGTTAGCACATAGAAAACGATTACATTGGAAATACTTCATAATGACTAATTTCAAGTAATTAATCAAAGAATTAGAGATTAAATATTTGAAAATCACTGATCTTAATTGCTATTATAATAATTCTAGGCATTACTGCAGAAATACATATGAATATTTAATATTATATTAAATATCTCAAAGAATTCTGCAATGCACATATATTTAATCACAAAAATGGGAGGGTAAAAAATGAAAAGAAATATTAAATTATTATCTTTAATGCTTGCAGTGTTACTATTGACATTTTCATTAGTTGCATGTGCAAACGAACCTGCCGATGATAATGGAGATCAACAGGCTAAGGAAAATAATGATCAAACTGCTGAAGAACCAGCAGAAAAAATTGAGTGGAAACTTGGACATTTAGGTAATGAAGAACATATTTGGAATAAAACAGCACTTAAATTTGCTGAATTAGTAAATGAAAAGACAAATGGACAAATAGAAGTAAAGGTTTATCCTAATGAACAATTAGGAAGTGAAGTTGATAATATTAATATGATTAAAGCAGGAACTGCAGATATGGTTATATCTGGAGAATCTATGGCGAATTGGGCTCCTAAAGCTGCACTTATGGCAGTACCTTATGCCTTTAGAGATACTGAGCACATGAGATCTTCAATTGAGGGTGATATAGGTGAAGAAATAGCAGCTCAAATTGAAGAAAAAGTAGGGATAATGCCTCTTTACTATCATGTGAGAGCACCAAGAAACTTAACATCAAGTGAGCCAATAAGCTCTCCTGAAGACTTATCAGGATTCAAAATGCGTGTTCCTAATGTTCCAATATTCGTAGATGCTTGGAAGGCTGCTGGAGCAAGCCCACAGGTTATGGCCTTTAATGAAGTGTTTACAGCACTACAACAGGGTGTAATAAATGGACAGGAAAATCCAGTTGACTTAATTTACAGTGCAGGTTTCTACGAAGTACAAAAGTATGTAAATGAAACCGAGCATGTTAATGGATGGGTATACGTATTAGTTGGTAAAGAACAATTTGAATCACTATCAGAAGATTTACAAGCCGCAGTATTAGAAGCTTCTGATGAAGCTCAAGCATATGGAGACGAATTATTTAACGAAGAGATTACTGGTTACACAGAGCAACTTAAAGAAAAGGGTATGACATTTAACCCAGTAGATAAGGACGCATTTATGGAAGCAATGAAGCCTGCTATCCTAGAAAAGCTTACAGATGAGCAAAAAGATTTATATGAAAGAATTACACAGTAAATAAATTTCCCCACTTAATTTTATAATACATTTAAAATTTCGCTAAGTATTATACTGCTTAGCGAAATTTTATGTAATTAAATTCTATGTATTAAAGAATTAATATTACCTCTCATTAGAAACTTTTTATTAAGATGAATACAAACTAAGAAGATATGAGAGAATATCTTATATCTCAGTATATTATAGAAGATTTTTAAAAAAATATATAAAAAGACTTATTTTATGATACAAGTAAAAAACTATGCTAGATCAGAGGTGAAACTATGAAAGGTAAGGATTATTTAGAAAAAATATTAGAAGTAGGAACATTTTTAGCATTCACAGTTTTAGTTTTAAACGTTACATTTCAAGTTGTAACTAGATTTGCATTCCCACAATTTTCTGTTGTATGGACTGAGGAGGCATCACGTTTTCTATTCATCTATGCTGTTGTCTTTGCTGCCCCATTAGCCATGAAAAAGAAAGAATATGTTAATGTAGATATAGTCTTAGAGATTTTGCCGAAAAAAGTGAGGACTCTATTAGAAATAATAATTAATGGAGCTTCTGCTGCTTTATTTGTTTTTGTATTTTTAAAGGGAATTGAATTTGGAAAAATTGGAGTAGGTCAAACCTCTGCAACCTTAGAGATTCCTATGACTATTGCATATTTCAGTATCGCAATTACATCCTTTTTTATTGCTATATATGCAATCTATAATTTTATTGATCATATCCGTAGCTTAGGAAATAGAGGTGATATTGTATGATGACATTATTTTTATTTATAGCATTTATCGTATTAATATTTTTAGGAGTACCCGTTGCATTTTCATTAGGGCTTTCATCAATAATGTATCTTGTTGCTGTTGATATTCCCCTTAATATAGTTCCACAAAAAATGTATGCAGGTATAGACTCCTTTGTACTTATATGTATACCAGGATTTATATTAGCTGGAAACCTAATGAATACAGGAGGAATTACTAAGAGAATTATTGATTTTTCTAATTCTATACTTGGATTTATTAGAGGTGGTTTGGGACTTGCAAATGTAGCTGCATCTATGCTTTTTGCAGGAATTTCAGGAACAGCTCTTGCCGATGCAGCAAGTATTGGTGGGATATTAATACCAGCCATGGTGGACGAAGGATATGAGCCAGACTTCTCTTCAGCCGTTACTGCATCTTCATCAACGGTAGGACCAATTATACCTCCAAGTCTACCTATGATTATCGCTGGTACTTTGACAGGGATTTCAGTAGGTAAACTATTTCTAGCTGGAGCATTACCTGGATTACTTATTGGTTTTGCGCTGATGGGTGTATCCTATTTTATATCAGTTAAAAGAAATCATCCTAAGGGTGAAAAAAAATCATTGAGTTATATTGGGAAATCTTTTCTAGGTGCCTTTTGGGCAATTTTAATGACTCTATTAATCCTGTATGGAATCCTAGGTGGTGTATTTACACCCACAGAGGCATCAATTGTAGCTGTGATATACGCAATAATTATAGGTAAATTTGTATATAAAGAGTTGAAATTTAGAAATATACCACGAATTGTTGTAGAATCCATGAGAATGACAGCATCTATCATGATATTAGTTGGATTTGCTAACTTATTTGCTTGGATAATGGCTAGTGAACAGATTCCACAGCTGATAGCTAAAGGGATTCTTTCAATCTCTACTAATAAATATGTGGTTATATTACTAATAAATATCCTTTTGTTATTCGTTGGTATGTTCATGGAGACTATTGCTGCCATAGTTATTCTATTCCCAGTTTTATTGCCTGTGGCAACAGGGGTTGGAATGGATCCTCTTCAGTTTGGTGTTATGGCGGTTTTAAATCTTGTTATAGGACTAACTACTCCACCTGTAGGAGTATGCCTATTTGTTTCAGCAAGTATAGGAAAAATATCTATTGCTAAGGCATCGAGAGCAATTTTACCCTTTTTAATCGCAAGTTTAATAGTATTGGCACTAGTGAGTTATGTACCAGCAATAAGTTTATTTTTACCAAATTTATTTGGAGCAGTATAAATGATTAGAACTAGGGAGGTTTTACTATGAAGGCAATTCAAGTTAAGGAGCCAGGAAAATTAAGCATTATAGAGAAAGATATGCCTAAGATTAAGTCGCAAAATGAAGTTATTATAAAGGTTAAGGCAGCGGGTATTTGTGGGTCCGACATGCATATATATCATGGAACATCTCCGGTGGCAACATATCCTAGGGTGATTGGACATGAGTTTGTAGGTGAAGTTGCAGAAATCGGTAATGATGTAAAGAATGTAGAAGTAGGCGATAGAGTAGTTGTTGAACCAATTTTATACTGTGGAAAATGTTATGCATGTAAAGCAGGTAGACCTAATGTATGTGAAGGTTTAGAGGTAATGGGAGTTCATACCGATGGAGGATTTCAAGAATATATAGCTGTTCCTGAGGATAAGGCCCATAAATTTAATAAGGAACTAGATTGGAAGGAAGCTGTATTAATAGAGCCTTTCACCATAGCAGCCCAAGCTACATCTCGAGGAGATGTAAGGGAGGGAGATTATGTATTTATTATAGGTGCAGGACCCATAGGTTTGTCGGTACTACAATATGCAAAATATAGGGGAGCAACTTGTATTGTTTCTGATATAGATAATGAAAAATTAGAAACAGCTAAAAAACATGGAGCAGACTATATTGTAAATTCAATAGAAGATGATGTAGCTAAAAAGGTATATGAAATAACTAATGGTATGGGAGCGAATGTTACTATTGATGCCGCATGTTTGATACAAACCTTTGAACAAGCCGTTAATGTAACCTCAGCTGCTGGAAGAATTGTTGTTATGGGATTCATTGACAAACCGTCAAGTATACCCCAATTACCAATTACTAAGAAAGAAATAACTATATCTGGATCTAGACTACAGTCGAATAAATTTCCAGAAGTAGTTAAATTATTTAATGAAAACAAATTAAATCCAAGTGCATTAGTATCCCATGTATTTAATTTTACAGAGATAAATAAAGCCATAGAATTAATAGAAAATCCGGAAGAAAAAACTTCCAAGGTTATATTGGAATTTAGCGATATAAAGTAGAGAAAAATTAAATACAATTCTAAAATATTTTTAATTAAAGCATAGTGCCTAAGATAATAGGGTACTATGCTTTTTTATTGGCTAAGACTTTATTATATATTTTACACAAATCTCCAATATAAAAATTTTATAGACCTTTGAAAATCTTTGACAAAATTATAAACAAAATGTATAATTCAAATAGAATAACTTGTATGACAAGTTAATTGCTATTTTATATAAATATATCAAAATTTGTTATGAATCTGAACTAAAGTATGACAAATGAATAATTTACAATTAAAGGTTTATTCTATAATTGAACTTGCAATTTGATTAATTTTGTAAAAATTGTAAATGATCTTAATAATATTGAAAAATTTTAGGAGGAAAACCATGCTTAAGAGTCAAAAAATGAGAAAAGTAGCGGTAGAAATGGATGCACTGAAAATGGGGATGGGATGGACTGCTGAGGACTTAGATAAACCTCAAATTTTTCTACAAAGCACATGGGGAGATAGCCATCCAGGAAGTGTTCATTTGGATACCTTGGTTTATGCAGCAGAGGAAGGTTTTACCCAACTTGGAGCTAAGCCAGCAAAATATACAACTACTGATATCTGTGATGGTATAGCTCAGGGACATGATGGTATGAACTATTCATTATTATCAAGGGAAATGATATGTAATATGATAGAAACACAAGCCTTAGCAACACCCTTCGATGGTGGAATGTTTATATGTAGTTGTGATAAAGGAGTTCCAGCTCATTTAAAGGCCATTGCAAGACTTAATATGCCTTCCATAGTATTTACCGGTGGACTTATGAAGGCAGGTCCAGATAACCTCACATTAGAACAGGTTGGAACCTATAGCGCAAAGCTTAAAAGAGGTGAAATAACAGAAGTAGAATTTAAAGAAAAGCAGCATACTGCCTGTGCTTCCTGTGGAGCCTGTGCCTTTATGGGAACAGCAGCCACTATGCAGGTGATGAGTGAAGCCTTAGGACTTGCCCTGCCAGGTACAGCTGCAATGCCAGCTACACTGGATGAAATGAAAGATATATCTAAAAAAGCAGCTATCCAGTTACTTGAATTAATTAGAAAGGATATAAAACCTTCAGATATATTAACTAGGAAAACCTTTGAAAATGCCATAATGGTCCATGCAGCTATAGCAGGCTCGACTAATGCCATGCTCCATATACCAGTCATAGCCCATGAGGTTGGTATAGAGTTAGAACCAGATCTATTTGATGAAATTCATAGGAAAATCCCTTATATAGCTAATATAAGACCAAGCGGATTCTATCCAGGGCAGTACTTTTGGTTTGCAGGGGGAGTGCCAGCGATAATGGAATCTATAAAGGACCGACTACATCTAGATGTTATGACCGTAACTGGAAAGACCCTTGGAGAAAATCTCGAGGATTTAAAGAAAACAGATTACTATGAGAAGTGTCAGAAACATCTTGATGAACTTGGAGTTGCAAGGGATACTGTTATCACACCTATAGATAAACCAATTCAACAGGAGGGTGCTATTGCAGTATTAAAGGGTAATTTGGCTCCTGAAGGAGCTGTTGTAAAGCATTCAGCGGTAGCCAAGGAAATGCTTAAGGCCACATTAACTGCAAGACCCTTTGATTCTGAAGAGGAGGCCTTTGATGCCGTGGTTAATAAAAGAATAAAGCCAGGTGATGCAGTATTCATAAGATATGAAGGACCTAGAGGTAGTGGGATGCCTGAAATGTTTTATACTACAGAAGCAATAGTAAGTGACCCAGAACTAGTAGCTACCATAGCGCTAATTACCGATGGTAGATATTCTGGTGCAACTAGGGGACCAGCAATAGGCCATGTATCTCCTGAAGCTAGTGAAGGTGGTCCCATAGCATTAGTTGAAAATGGTGATATTATAAGAATAGATATACCAAATAGAAGAATAGATATAGTTGGTATAAATGGAATAGAAATGTCACAAAAAGAAGTAGATCAAGTGCTAGAAGATAGAAGAAAAAGGTGGGAAAAACCTGAAAATAAATCCAATGGAGTTTTAGGATTATATAGAAAGCTTGCAGTATCACCTATGAAGGGTGCGTACATGGAATAAGTTATAAAACTAAGTTTTAAGAATATGTTCTATACCATACACATAGAAAGATTAAACTTATCAATAATATAAATAAGTTTAATCTTTCTATGTGTCATTAAGTTTTTTTAGACTACTAGAGTTGAAAAAAATTTGACAATCTTAATTGTAAAATATATAATTATTAAAGAAAATTTGTCATACAACCTATTGAAATTTTGACAAACTATAAAAATTTTGACAAATAATCTTTACTGGAGATGAAGTAAAGTGAAGAAAGAAAATGCCAGTGGTAGAGTTTATAAAATAATAAAGAATAAAATATTAAATCAAGAGTGGAAGCCTGGCATGAAGATTTCATCTGAAAATAAGCTATCTAAGGAACTTGGTGTTAGTAGAATGTCTGTCAGAGAGGCAATGGAAAAGTTAGTAGCCTTGGATGTTTTAAGGAAAAAACAAGGGGAAGGAACCTTTGTAAATGATTTAAGTCCATCAATTTATTTAAATGGATTAATCCCTATGATTTTGCTTGATAAAGATAGTTTGATTGATATTCTAGAATTTAGATTAATTATAGAAGTTGATAGTGCAAAACTATGTGCAAGTAGATGTACTGAATCTGACATTTACAGTATGGAAGAATGCTATCAGCAAATGATAGAAAATAGAGAGAATCCTAAGGAGTTTTATAAATCAGACTATAATTTTCATATGGCTATTGCAAAAGCAACTAAGAATTCTTTAATTATAAAAGTTAATAGTATAATGACTGATTTGTTAATGTTTCATCAGAAGGAAATTCATACAAAGCTTGGTCCAGAAGGTGGTCTAAAGGAGCATTTGAAAATTTTAACTGCTATTAAAGAACGGGATTCCGAGCTTGCAGCTTTCTTTATGAAAAGACATATACATAGGACATTAAAGGATATAGGAAGTTTATATGAAGAAAAGCAGGACTGATATTTATGATAGCTATTCAGATATAAAAACATTGACTTTTAAAATATGTAATTAAATTAGTTTTATATAGAAAATAATATATAGTCTTTTAATTGGATCTATGAAATCGATACCAGAGCATTATGTAATCCAATAGTTTTAAATTTTGATTCTTGTTTCTATTAAAATCATTTAAATACATAGCAATTATTATCTTAATAGAAGCATTGGATCAAGTTTAAATAGAAACAAGATTTAAAAATTAGGAGGGGAAAAAATGAAAAAATTTATGTCGTTGTTTTTAGTATTAGTTTTAGCACTATCATTGGCATTGACAGGATGTGGTAATCAAGACGCTGCTCCAGAGGGTGGAGATGCTACTGAAGGAGGAAATGCTGAAGGTGGACAGGCAGATGCAGAGCCTATCAAAATTGTAGCTGCTCATAACCAGACTTCACCTGAAAATCCATATCAAGTTGGTTTATTGAAATTTGAAGAAGTTGCAGAAGCACAATCTAATGGAAATATTGATGTAGAAGTTCATGCTGGTACTTTAGGTACAAGTGAATCTGAATTAGTTGAAAAATTAGAGCTTGGTGCTGCGGATGTAGTATTAGTATCACCAGGTTTTATGAGCAAAACTGGTGTTAGAGAAATAGATTTATTTGCACTACCTTATCTATTTGATAGCTATGAGCATTGGGAAAAGGTTGTTGATGGAGAAATTGGAGACCAAATGGCTCAATTAATCAACGAAAAATCAAATAATAAGTTCAAGATTCTTGGATATTGGACAGCAGGGGTTAGACATTACTATGGTAAGAAGCCTCTTCAATCAATGGCAGATTTAGAAGGAATGAAGATAAGAACACAAACATCTGGTGTTGTTGCTGATTACTGGACAAAGACAGGTGCAATTCCTACTTCTGTAGCATGGGGTGAGCTTTACCAAGCACTTTCACAGAATACAGTAGATGCTGCTGAAAATGCATATCCATATTTTGTACAACAGAATCATCACCAAACAGAAAATGGTAAATATACTACAGAAACAGGTCATGACTATACTACTAGATTTTTACTTATAAATGGTGAGAAGTTCGATTCTTATACAGAAGAGCAAAAGCAAATTGTTTTAAAAGCAGCTGAGGAATCTGTTGCAGCTGAGAGACAAGCACTATATGATCAAGAAGAAGAATATAAGCAAATACTTATTGAAGATGGTGGAGAAGTAAACGAAATAGATAGAACTCCATTTATTGAATTAGCTGTACCAATTCAAGATGAAACAGCTAAAGAAATAGGTATAGAAGATATGGTTCAAAAAATCAGAGACTTAAAATAATTACTTTTTAAAAGGGTAATATTATACTATAAGGACACATATGTGTCCTTATAGTACATTTTAGGAGAAAGGAAGAAATAAATGGTTGTTAAATTGATTGAAAAAGTACAGTTAGCCCTTGGAGTAACATGCCTATCAATATTTTTTATAGCTATATTGATACAAGTATTTGCAAGATACTTTGGTATTCCTGTGATTTGGACTGAAGAAGTAGCAAATTATTCGTTTATATGGGCAGTATTTATGGGAGCATCAGTAATGCTGAATCATAGGCAACATTTTAAATTTGATGGATTTCAAAAAAAATTAAAGGGTAAGGCTAGATTAAGTCTAGATATCTTTGTAGACATAATTCTATTAGTATTTAATATATTAATATTTTACTATGGCTTAATAGTAACTAGTAAATTCTGGAATTATAACTGGGTATCTTTACCTGATATTAAAATGGGATATGTATGGCTTTGTATTCCCATAATGGGTGCTACAATGACAATATATGTTGCGGACCATATTATAGGCCATATAAATAAATTTAGACGAAGGGAGTTTGATTAACAAATGTTAGGATTTGGATTGGTTGGAATATTTATAGTACTAATGTTTATTGGGGTGCCAATAGCATTTGTTATAGCATTGATTGCATTAATAGGTATATCTATGGCACCTTATATACCACAGGTTACAGTGCCTATGAAAATGTTTAATGGTCTTAACTCCTTCGTTCTTTTAGCGGTTCCACTATTTATATTAGCGGCTAATCTTATGAATAGAGGTAAGATTTCACAAAAATTGATAGATTTCTCTATTGCCATAGTTGGACATGTTAGGGGAGGACTGGCCCATGCAAATGTTTTAGTATCCATGATATTTGCAGGTGTATCTGGAGCATCTCAGGCTGATACAGCAGGGGTTGGTAAAGTATTAATTCCTAACATGGTTGATACTGGATATGATAAAGAAACAGCAGTTGGTGTTACAGCAGCATCTTCAACAATTGGAGTTATCATACCTCCTAGTATTCCTATGATTATCTATGCTGGACTTACAAATAGTTCAATAGGAAATTTATTCCTTGCAGGAATAGTGCCCGGTGTACTAGTAGGTTTAGGAATGATGGCAGTTATATATTACTTAGCTATCAAAAGAGGATATCCTAAATATGAAAGGACTTCATTAAAGAAATTTGCTAAACTACTTCTTGAATCCTTTCCAGCACTACTTACACCAGTAATCATTATTGGAGGTATAATTACTGGATGGTATACTGCAACGGAGGCAGCAGCCTTTGCATCATTATATACATTGATTATAAGTATGTTATTCTATAGAACCCTAAAGTTAAGTGATATTCCTGAGATATTAGTAGATACACTAAAACTAAGTTCATTATCATTATTTGCCTTAGCTGCAGCCAGTGCTTTAGGAGAGCTTTTGGGATATTATCAGGTAGCCAAAACTGCACAGGCATTTTTCACAGCATATATAACACAAAAATGGCTGTTTATGACAATAGTTATTGGTTTCTTCTTGTTTATTGGAACTTTTATGGATGCTATTCCAGCAATGATACTATTTATACCAGTAATACTACCAATAGCATTAGAACTTGGAATTAGTTCAATACACCTAGGTATAGTTACAATTATTACCTTAGCCATTGGATTAGTTACTCCACCCTATGGATTATGTCTATTGATTGCTGCAAAAATCGGAGATTTAAGTATTGAAAGTTCCTTTGGAGCAGTATTTAGATACATTATTGTGGTGTTGGCAGTACTTTTATTCATAGCGTTTTTCCCTGATATAGCCTTCTATGTACCAAAGCTTATAAATCCTAATTTATTATAGATAAAAGTTTTAAGTTCCATGTTGTATTATTGTAGTTTATTACTAGAATAATAAGATTGATTTCAAATATATAGGTAAACATGTTAATTGGAGGTAGCAATATGTCGAAAAAAGTAGTAATAACATCGGAGTTTTTTGGTAGATTTTCAGATCAAGCAGAGAAGATTTTGATTGAAGCTGGGTTTGAAGTGATACCTAATCCCTATAAGAAAGCTCTTAATGAAGAAGAGGTTATTTCAATTGTCAGTGAAGCAAATGCACTTATTTGCGACTTAGAACCAATTACTGAAAAAGTTATTGATTCTGCTCCAAACTTAAAGATTGTTGCAAGAAGAGGAGTAGGAGTTGATTCAGTTGATGTAGAGTATGCTAAAGAAAAAGATATAAAAGTAGCTAGGACATTGGGAGTAGTAGAAAAACCTGTAGCTGAGCTAGTTATGGCATATATATTACAAGCCTATAGAAAAACAAATCTATTGAATGATGAAATGAAGCAAGGAAAATGGACTAAAATGTTAGGCAGTAGTTTAGATGGAAAGGTATTAGGAATAGTTGGTCTAGGAAGTATTGGTAAGGAGCTTGTAAGAAAGGCTAAGGCCTTTGATATGAATATAATATATAGCGATGTGATAAGAGATGAAAAAGCAGAAAAGGATTTAGACATAAAATATGTAAGTTTTAATGATCTTTTAGCTCAATCGGATATTATTAGTATACATGTTCCATTATTAGAATCAACGGAAAATATGTTTAATTATGAAATTATGAAAGCAATGGAAAAAAGTCCGTTGTTAATAAATACTGCCAGGGGACCTGTAGTAAATGAAGAAGATTTAAGTAAGGCATTAGATGAGAGATTGATATCCTATGCAGGAATTGATGTATTTGATGTGGAGCCAAAGACAACCTCTCCCCTTGTAAATAACAAAAATGCCATTCTTACCCCCCATGTAGGAACATTTACTAAGGAAGTATTTATTAAAATGGATGTGCTGGCTGCAAAGAATGTGATTGAATACTTGGGATAAACCAATGATACACATTAGTTGAGAAGGGTTATAACACCCTTCTTTATTAATTTTAAGATTAAATATAGAGATTATGATGAAAAAATTGTTATAAAATTAACATTATTTATTGACAAAAGAAATATAACAAAATAAAATATAAGCATAAACTACTGAGTCATAAGATGCTTCTTGTGGCAAAGTAATTACAATAATTGTTACTGACGCCAAATTCATAATATGAGGCGAAAGGCACAGCAATCTATAATCTATAAAGAATATGGAGATTATTGCGCCTTTTTTGAGGCGCTTTTTTAGTTGGAGGTTATTAATATGGATACAAGAGTTGCTATTATAGGAATAATTGTTGAGAATGATGGATGTATTGAAAAATTGAATAAGATTTTACACAGCTATAAAGAATACATCATTGGTAGAATGGGCCTACCATATAGACAAAAAAGTATAAGTATAATAAGTATTGCAATTGATGCTCCCCAGGATGTAATTAGTGCACTTTCAGGAAAACTTGGAAGACTCCATGGGATCAGTACGAAAACAGCATATTCAAATATAATCTATAAAGCAGAAGGAGAAGGTGGCGTATGAAGCAACTAATAGATAAACTTCATAAAACTAATGAACTTTTACCAGATGAATATAAAGCACTTATTGATAATTTAAACCCAGAACTTTCACAATATCTTTTCAAAAAAGCGAGGGAAGTTCGGATTAAAAATTATGACCGTGATGTATATATGAGAGGGCTTATAGAATTTACAAATTACTGTAAAAATGACTGTTATTACTGTGGTATAAGGAAAAGCAACCTTAGTGCAGAGAGATATCGTTTGACAAAGGAGCAGATTCTTGAATGTTGTGCTTTAGGATATGACCTAGGATTTCGCACCTTTGTGCTACAGGGCGGGGAAGATGGGTATTATACCGATGAAAAAATGATTGATATTATTGATTCAATAAAAAATACCTATTCCGATTGTGCCATCACCCTTTCCTTAGGTGAAAAGAGCTATGAAACCTTTAAAGCATTTTTTGATTCTGGGGCTGATCGTTACCTCCTTCGTCATGAAACCGCAAATCTTCAGCATTATGGGAAGCTTCATCCTAAGGAGCTATCCCTTGATAATAGGAAACAATGTTTATTTAATCTAAAGGAAATAGGATATCAGGTTGGGAGCGGTTTCATGGTAGGTTCTCCCTTTCAAACCACTGATTGTCTTATTGATGATTTATTATTTATGAAGGAATTAAATCCCCATATGGTTGGAATTGGACCATTTATACCCCATAGGGATACAAAGTTTGCTAATGAAAAGCAAGGTAACCTTGAACTTACTTTATTTTTATTAGGAATTATTCGTTTGATGTTACCTGATGTTTTACTTCCTGCCACTACAGCCCTTGGGACGATTAACCCCAAAGGTCGTGAACTTGGTATTCTTGCAGGTGCAAATGTAGTTATGCCAAATCTCTCACCCATAAGTGTAAGGGAAAAATATATGCTTTATGATAATAAAATCTGTACAGGAGATGAAGCTGCAGAGTGCCGAATGTGTATGCAAGGAAGAATTGAAAGCATTGGCTATCATTTAACTGTCTCCCGTGGAGACCATAAATCTATTATTTAATTCTGAAGGGAAAGATGTTTCTGACCCGAATAAGAGAGGAGTTTTATTATGTACAATGTCAAATCATCAAAGGCAGAAGAATTTATCTGTCATGAAGAGGTTCTTGACACCTTAGAGTTTGCGAAAAAGAACAAAAATAATGTGGAGCTTATTGATAGTATCCTTGAAAAGGCGAAGCTTCGTAAGGGACTTTCTCACAGAGAAGCTGCGGTACTACTTGATTGTGAAATTGAAGAAAAAAATAACGAAATTTATGCACTTGCTGAGCAAATCAAAAAAGATTTTTATGGTAATCGTATTGTAATGTTTGCACCTTTATACCTTTCTAATTATTGTATAAATAGCTGTGTATACTGTCCATATCATATCAAGAACAAAAATATCAGAAGAAAAAAAATGACTCAAGATGAAATTAGACAGGAAGTTATTGCCCTTCAAGATATGGGACATAAGCGCCTGGCAATAGAAGCCGGTGAGGACCCAGTAAACAATCCCATTGAGTATATTCTTGATTCTATTGACACCATTTATAATATCAAACATAAAAATGGAGCGATTCGTCGAGTTAATGTGAATATTGCTGCAACCACCATTGAAGATTATAAAAAGCTAAAGGAAGCAGAGATAGGAACATATATACTTTTTCAGGAGACATATCACAAAGAAAGCTATGAAAAATTGCATCCAAAGGGGCCTAAACATGATTATGATTATCATACTGAGGCTATGGATAGAGCCATGCTTGGAGGTATAGACGATGTTGGACTTGGGGTATTGTTTGGGCTTGAATTATACCGTTATGAGTTTGCAGCTCTTTTAATGCATGCAGAGCATCTTGAGGCAAAATTCGGTGTAGGTCCCCATACTATCAGTGTGCCTAGAATACGTCCAGCAGATGACATTGATCCAACAACATTTGATAATGGGATAGATGATGATATGTTTGCCAAACTAGTGGCCTGTATACGTATTTCTGTACCATATACTGGAATGATTGTATCTACTAGGGAAAGTAAGGAGTGTAGAGAAAAGCTACTTCATCTAGGGGTTTCCCAAATAAGTGGGGCCTCTAAAACAAGTGTTGGAGGATATACCAATCCTGAAGTAGAGGATGATACTACTGAGCAATTTGATACCAGCGATAAAAGAACCCTTGATGAAGTTGTAAAATGGCTGATGGAGCTGGGATATATTCCAAGTTTTTGCACAGCTTGCTATAGAGAAGGCAGAACAGGAGATAGATTTATGAGTCTATGTAAAAGCGGACAGATTCAAAATTGTTGCCATCCAAATGCACTTATGACTCTAAAAGAGTATTTAGAGGACTATGCTTCAAGTGAAACAAAATCATTAGGAGAAGATTTAATTAAAAAAGAAATAGAAAATGTTCCCAAAGAAAAAGTTAAAAAAATAGCAAAAGCAAATCTTATTAATATTGAAAAGGGCAGTAGAGATTTTAGATTTTAGGGAGGTGGAAATATGGCATTAAATAAAACACCAGTTGCAAATCGAATCCATATAGGATTTTTTGGAAAAAGAAATGCTGGGAAATCTAGTATTGTAAATGCAGTGACAGGCCAAGAACATGCCATTGTTTCAGAGATAAAAGGCACAACAACAGATCCCGTATATAAATCTATGGAATTACTTCCACTGGGACCTGTTAGAATTATTGATACTCCTGGAATCGATGATGAAGGTTATTTGGGGAGCCTACGAATTAAAAAGACCCAGCAGGTACTTAATAAAACCGATATCGCAGTATTGATAATTGATTCTGTCTGTGGCAAAACAAAGGAAGATGAGGAACTTATTTCATTATTTAATAGTAGAGAAATCAACTATATTATTGTTTACAATAAATCGGATCTAGTAGTACAAGAAGCTTTAGAAAATGATAAGGAAATTTATGTAAGTGCAAAAACGAAACAAAATATCGAAAAACTAAAAGAAAAAATAGCAGCTTTAACTGTTACGGATCAGCATAAATTGAGGATTGTAGGAGATATTATAGAACCTTCAGATTTTGTAGTGCTTGTGACTCCTATTGATAAAGCTGCACCTAAGGGAAGATTAATTTTGCCGCAGCAGCAAACAATACGCGACATACTTGAAGCCGATGCTACTGCAATTGTAGTAAAAGAGTTTGAATTAAGGGATACACTAAAAAATTTAGGAAAAAAACCAAAACTTGTTATTACTGATAGCCAAGCCTTCGCAAAGGTGTCTGCCGATACTCCCAAAGACATTTTTCTGACTTCCTTTTCAATTCTTTTTGCTAGATATAAAGGGAGTCTAGAATCTGTTGTAAAGGGAGCAAAAGCATTAGATTCCCTACAAAGCGGAGACTCTATTCTTATTTCAGAAGGTTGTACTCATCATAGGCAGTGTGATGATATCGGGACGGTTAAATTACCTAGATGGATTAAAAATTATACCGGAAAACAGTTTGATTTTAAATTTACATCCGGTGGGGAATTTCCAGACGACTTGTCTCAATACAAATTGATTGTTCATTGTGGGGGCTGTATGCTTAATGGGCGTGAGATGAAACATCGCCAAAAATCTGCTAAGAATCATCAAGTTCCCGTTACCAATTATGGCATTCTAATCGCCTATATGCAAGGAATCCTAAAAAGAAGCATTGCTATGTTTCCCCACATACTAATGGAACTTGAGGAGTAGATTATGAGAATAGAAAAAGATAAATTAGGAGAAATCCATCTAGAAGACAAGAAACTATATGGTATACAAACTGCCCGAGCAGCGAACAATTTTGCCCTTGACTACAAGAAAACAAATATGAATCTGATTTATGCAATTGTGACTGTTAAAAAAGCTGCTGCATTAACTTATCAGACATTAAATGTAGAAAAGGATAAGGTGTATAAGGCAATAGCTCAGGCATGTGATTTAGTTTTGTCTGGAGAGGAAGATGAAGCATTTATAATTGATGCGCTACAAGGTGGGGCAGGAACATCTACAAATATGAATGTTAATGAGGTGCTTGCTAATCTTGCCCTTAGTGAATTAGGATTTGAACACGGGAGATATGACATTATTCACCCCCTGGATGATGTTAACCGTGGTCAATCCACTAACGATGTTTATCCCACTGCACTACGAATTGCAGCAATAAAGCTACTGAGAACATTAAGTGAATCATGTGCAAAGCTTCAGCAGGAACTTCAGAAAAAGGAGAATGAGTTTGATAATATTCCGAAGCTAGGTCGAACGGAACTAATGGATGCAATCCCTATTACACTTGGTCAGGAATTTGGTGCTTATGCCCAAGCAATCGCACGGGATCGTTGGAGATTGTATAAGATTGAAGAACGTTTAAGACAAGTGAATATTGGAGGTACGGCAGTAGGGGTTGGAAATAATGCAGAAAAAAAATATCGTTTTAAAGTAATAGAAGAGTTAAGAGAACTAACTGGAATTGGTCTTGCCACAGCGGAGTATCCCATGGATATTACTCAAAACTGTGATGTGTTTGTAGAAGTGTCTGGTCTGCTAAAGGCACTTTCAGTAAACTTAATGAAAATTTCAAATGATTTACGTCTAATGAATTCTGGCCCCAAAGGTGGATTTTCGGAAATATCCCTTGAGCCACTTCAAATGGGCAGTACCATAATGCCAGGCAAAGTTAATCCTGTCATTCCCGAAATAGTAATGCAAGTCTCAATGAAGGTTATGGCAAATGACTTTGCAATAACAACAGCATCAGCTAGAAGCGAATTTGAACTTAATGCTTTTTTGCCTTTAATTGCTGATTCTATTTTAGAAAGCCTTGAAATTTTGATAAATGCTGTAGATTTATTTCGAACGAAGTGTATTGAATGGGTAAAGCCAAATCCAGAGCGATGTAAAGAACTTCTTGAAAAGTCCTATGCCTTTGCAACCCAATATACATTGGCATTAGGTTATGACAAAGTTAATGAAATTATTGAAATATCTGGAGGGGATACAAATAAAGCTAAGGAACTCTTAGATAAGAAGAAATAAGAAAAATAAATAACTATCTTAAAATAGATTTAGAGCTAGCATTTTGCTAGCTCTATTCATTTCCACATTCTCCAGTTTTACCTGTCATAATTTCAAGACCATGTTTTAAAGCAGGAAGTATAACTTCTAGATTTTCCCTAACGGCCTTAGGGCTTCCAGGAAGATTAATGATTAGAGTTTGCCCCCTTATACCTGCAACACCTCTACTAAGCATTGCTTTAGGAGTTATCTGTAGACTATAATATCTCATGGCTTCAGCTATTCCAGGTGCCTGTCTATCTATTACATCTAATGTTGCCTCAGGAGTCCAGTCTCTAGGAGAAAAACCAGTTCCACCGGTTGTTAAGATTAAATCTAGATTTAAATTATCACACATGTCTACGAGTTCATTGCTTATAATATCACGTTCATCGGGAAGTACTTTCCACTCCGTTACATCATATCCATTAGAAATCATAATTTCTTTAATTAATTCGCCACTTTTATCTATACGCTCTCCTTTATAGCCTTTATCACTGGCAGTAATAATCCCTATTTTAAACATAAGAATCCCTCCTAATGATTATTTGATAATAAATTATATCATATAACAATGCTTGTTTTAAAGCTACACTTATGCTATAATTTTCTTAATATTAAAAAAATATAGTAAGTTTCCGAGTTTATATTTCTAAGGCTAAGCTAAGAAATATAGACCAACGGGTATATTGAGAAATTAATATGCCTCCCGTATTTGGAAAGGAAATCGTTTATTAATTATCATAAATATTCCTTTTGGGAATATTTTTTTTGTAAAGATATCTAGAAAGTCTGATGTTTTCTAAAGAGAGTGGCCACTCTTTAACATAATATAACAATCAAGGGGGAAAAAATGAAAATTAAAAACAAAGTAGTATTACTAATCTTAGTTTTAACAATGTTGACCTTAGTTGTTTTAGCTGGATGTACTAGTCAGACAGTAGAAAAACAGGAGGAAGAAAATCCAGTTGAAAAAGCAGAAGAACCAAAGGTAGAAGAGAAATCAGAAGAAGCAAAACTAAGCGGTAGTATAATATTATCCACCACAACAAGTACTGAAAACAGTGGATTATTAGATTACATATTACCTGATTTTACAGAGAAAACTGGAATCGAAGCTAAGGTAGTTGCAGTAGGAACAGGAAAAGCACTTCAAATGGGTAGAGATGGTGAGGCAGATGTATTATTAGTACATGCTAAAAGCAGTGAAGAGGAATTTGTTAAGGAAGGCCATGGTACTGAGAGATATGATGTTATGTATAATGATTTTGTTATTATAGGGCCCCAGGATGATCCAGTGCAGGTTGAAACAAAGGTAAAGGAAAACGTTTTAGATGCATTTAAAATAATTTATGAAGGCAAATACAAGTTTGTTTCTAGAGGTGATGATTCAGGAACTCATAAGAAAGAAAAGGCCTTTTGGGAGGAGTTAGACTTAAAGCCTGAAGGCGATTGGTATGTTTCCACTGGTAAGGGAATGGGTGATGTAATACAAATGACTGATGAAATGGCAGGTTATACAATGTCAGATAGAGCCACATATTTATCCATGAAGGATAAAATAGATTTAAAGGTAGTAATTGAAGGCGATTCTAAGCTATTTAATCAATATGGTGTAATACCTGTGAACCCAGACAAAACCGATAGGATTAATAATGCAGGGGCTAAGGCCTTTGTGGAATGGATATTATCTGAAGATACTCAAAAACTTATTGGGGAGTTTGGAAAAGAGAAATTTGGAGAAGCGCTATTCATACCAAACGCCAATAAATAGTAATTTAACAGCAAAAGGGGGAAGCATTATGAATTACATAATTAATGGTCTATTTGAAGCAATAGAGCTTTTGTTGTCCTTTAATAAAGAGATTTATGGAGTAGTATTTTTATCCATATTTGTCTCCTTCGCTTCCTCTCTTATTTCTTCACTAATTGGTATCCCCATGGGGTTGTTTTTGGGAATTCAAAACTTTCCATTTAAAAATATTTTATCACGAATATTATTTACTTCTATGAGTTTACCACCAGTAGTTATGGGTTTACTGGTGGCAATTATAATCTCAAGAAGAGGACCTTTAGGTGATTTAGAATTATTATTTACTCCTACGGCCATGATTATTGCTCAAACTCTCTTGGTTACCCCCATAATAATGGGAATAATATTTAATAATTCTAGGGAGCGAGGCATAGAAATAAGAGAAGTTGGAAAAGCCCTAGGTGGAAATAAGTTAGATAATCTCTTTTTATTAATAGGTGAATTAAAGATAGATATCTTAATAGCAGTTGTTACAGGGTTTGGAAGGGCAATTTCAGAAGTAGGGGCTGTTATGATAGTGGGTGGAAATATTAAGGGGCACACCAGGGTTATGACTACATTTATTGCCATGAATCAAAGCATGGGTAATTATTCAACCTCAATAGCCATGGGTATGGTGCTTTTAATTATATCCTTTATAACTAACTCTATCTTGTATAACTATATGATGGGAGACTAGAGATGAATATTAGCATTAATAACCTACTAATGAAATATGAGGACAAAGTAGTTCTTGATATAGAAAATATTTACTGCGATAAAGGAAAGATATATGGAATACTTGGACCAAATGGCTGTGGTAAAACTACGATGATGAAAATAATCGCTGGTCTTAAGCAAAGTACATTGGGAACTATTTTGTATGAAGAGAAGGAAATGAATGAGAAGATATCGAAATTTATAACATATACAAAACAAAGCCCCTATATGCTTAAGACTACAGTTTTAAAAAATATAGCTTATCCCCTTAAGGTTAGGGGATATAAAAAGAATGAAATAGATAGAATGGTTAATGGGATAATGAATGAATTTAAAATACAGAATTTGGCAAATCAAAAAGCCACTAGCTTATCGGGAGGGGAAGCTCAAAAGACGGCCTTGGCTAGAGCACTTATATTTAATCCGCAATTAATACTTTTAGATGAACCTACTGCAAATATAGATCCAGAGGCAATAGAGTTAATTGAAAGTGCCCTAGTAAAGAGAAATAAAGAAAATAATATGACAGTACTAATTGTAACCCATAGCATAAGTCAAGCTAAAAGAATATGTGATAATATAATGGTTTTTAATAATGGAAAGATAATAGAATATGGAGAAACTAAAGATTTAATAATTAATCCAAAGAAAGCGTTTACAAAAAAGTTTTTATCTTTATAATATAATTCTAATCGAGGTGTAGAAATGAGACTAATGAAAGCCTGGAATATAGATGAAGTTAAATTAAAACTAAAGGAAGAATTTATAGATTATGAGCTTAATACAGAATATGTACATATAACCAAAGCAGTTGATAGGGTGCTGGCAGAGGACATTTTTGCTGATGCAGATGTTCCTCACTTTAGAAGATCTACAGTAGATGGGTACGCCCTAATCTCAAAGGATACCTATGGAGCTAACGAAAGTATGCCAATGCTACTAGCGGTTATTGGAGAAGTATATATGGGTAGAGAGTCTAATCTAAAAATAACTTCAGAACATGCAGTCTATGTGCCTACAGGAGGAATGGTTCCACTGGGATCCGATGCTGTGGCTATGGTGGAATATACTGAAAAAATCGACGAAAATGAAATTGCAGTTTATAGGGCCACGGCACCTGGAGAAAATATGATAAATATAGGTGATGATATTAATAGCGGGGAAAAGGTTTTAGAGATAGGTACTAAAGTTAGACCCCAAGATATAGGAGTATTATCTTCCATAGGTATTCAACAGGTAAAGGTTTATTCTAAACCTAGAGTTGCCATTATATCTACTGGTGATGAAATAATCGATCCAGAGGAAGAATTAAAACCAGGTGTTATAAGGGATATTAATACCTTTACCCTATCGGCAATGGCTGAAAGATTAGGATGTATGATAACGAAAAAGGTTGTTATTAGGGATGAAATTGTGAAGTTACAAGAAATATTAGAGCAATCAATGTATGAAGACGATATCATTATTATTTCTGGAGGTAGCTCAGTAGGGACCAAAGATATTACTGCAGAGGTAATTAATTCTGTTGGAAAACCGGGAGTATTAATACATGGTGTAGCTATAAAGCCTGGAAAACCTACAATAATTGGAAAAATAAATAATAAGCCGGTTTTTGGACTTCCAGGACAACCGGTTTCTGCTATGATAGTATTCAAAGTAATAGTTGAACACTTTATAAAGAACCTAATGGGACTTGAGGAAATGGAAGGATACATTGAGGCAACATTATCTACCAATATTCATTCTACCCAGGGTAGGGAAACCTATCAGATGGTAACCTTAGAAAAGGAAGGTAATGGATATATTGCAATACCCATATATGGAAAATCAGGCATGATTACCTTGATGTCTAAGGCTAAGGGCTATATTAAGATAGATGCAAATACAGAAGGACTTAATGTAGGTGAAAAAGTAAGGGTGTTTCTATTTTAGACATAGGAGGAAGGTTATGAGGAAAGTTTATCTTTCAAATAAGGACTTAGATAAGGCTAAGGAAATGTATTTTAACGAACTACATCAATGGTTTCAAGATATAAGAGAAGAAGTGGTGAAAGTAAAGGATTCCTTAAATAGAATTACCTATGAGGCTATTTATGCAAAGCTTTCTTCACCGAATTTCAATGCTTCTGCAATGGATGGGATAGCTGTTAAGACTAATAGTACCCATGGCGCCGATGAAAGAAATCCAATAAAACTCAAAATAAATAAAGATTTTAAGTATGTAGATACAGGTGATGTTATAAAAGACCCCTATGATGCAGTGATAATGATTGAAGATGTTGTAAAAATAGATGGAGAGACTGTGGAAATTTATAAAGGGACTACTCCATGGCAACACATTAGACCAATGGGCGAAGATATAATAGCTAGCGAAATGATATTACCTATATTTCACCAAATAAGACCTGTAGATATAGGAGCCTTAGTTAGCGGGGGAATTGAAGAGGTAAAGGTATTACAAACCCCTAGAGTTGGTATTATACCAACGGGCACTGAAATAGTAGAAAGACCTCAAGATATGGAGGAAGGAAGTATAATAGATTCAAATTCCTATATGTTTGAAGCTGGTATTATACAGCAAGGAGCAGTGGGAAATAGATATAAACCTGTTAAGGACGAATATAACCTAATAAAGGAAAATATTATTAAAGCTATAGATGAAAATGACTTAGTGATTATAAATGCTGGTTCATCAGCTGGAAGGGAAGATTATACAGCTAAAATAATTGAAGATATAGGTGAAGTAATAGTTCATGGATTGGCAATAAAACCTGGGAAACCAGCTATTTTAGGCAAAGTCAATAATAAGCCTATAATTGGGATTCCTGGATATCCAGTCTCAGCATACTTTGTTTTTGAAAGTCTTGTTATACCATTAATACAAAGGTATATGAGAAATACTGAAGAAAATAAAAAGGTTATAGAAGCAATAATGTCTAGAAGAGTAGTATCTTCATTTAAACATCTAGAATTCTTAAGGGTGAAATTAGGTAAGGTAGGAGAAAAGTTAATTGCTACGCCTCTAAATAGAGGGGCAGGTGTTACTATGTCCCTAGTGAGGGCAGATGGGATACTTAAAATACCTAAGAGTCATGAAGGGATAGAATCTGGTGAAACTGTAAAAATAGAGCTCTTAAAAGACTTAAATACCATAAGAAATACAATTGTTTCTATTGGTAGTCATGATATGATATTGGATATTTTAGCAAATGTAATACATGAAAAATTCCCTGGATTAAGTTTATCCTCAGCTCATGTAGGGAGCATGGGAGGTATTATGGCACTGAAAAAGGGAGAATCCCATATTGCCCCCATACATCTTTTAGATGAAAAGACTGGTAGGTACAATGAAGAATATATAAAAAAATATTTAAAAGGCAAAGATATATCCTTGATAAAAGGAATAAAAAGAATTCAAGGATTGATGGTTAGTAAGAGTAATCCTAAAAATATAAATGATATTGAGGATATTAGCAAAAGTGATATTATATTTGTTAATAGACAAAAAGGTTCGGGAACAAGAATGCTATTAGATTACAAACTTAAGGATCTTAATATTAATACGGAAATGATAATTGGATATGATAGAGAATTGACTACCCATATGGCTGTTGCCTCTGCGGTAGCATCAGGTAGTGCTGATGTAGGAATAGGAATAAAATCAGCGGCAGATATAATGAATTTGGGGTTTATACCCATTGGTGAAGAAGAATATGATTTTGCAATAGAGAGTAAATACTTAGAAGATGAAGGAATTAAAAAATTTATAGGAGTATTAAAATCACAGGAGTTTTTAGAAGAAATTAGTAGATTAGAGGGATATAGAATTGAAAACATTGGAGCGATAATTGAGATTAAATAAATCTGATTTTAATCTAAGGCTTAGAGTGGAGGACAGTTATGAATGATAATGAGGGGAGAAAAATAAATTATCTTAGAATATCTGTAACCGATAGATGTAATTTAAGATGTATATATTGTATGCCCGAAAAGGGAATAAAAAAAAGAGAACATAATCATATCTTAAGCTTAGAAGAAATAGAAAATATAGTTAAGGTAGGGGTAGATTTAGGAATAAATAAAGTAAGGATTACTGGAGGAGAACCATTAGTAAGAAAGGGAATTATTAGTCTAATTGATAAACTAGCTAATATCAAAGGTATAAATGACCTAGCAATGACTACCAATGGTCTATTGCTTAAGGATTACGCATATAAATTAAAATCAGCAGGGCTTAATAGAATTAATATAAGTATTGATACCTTAAATCATAAAAAGTATCATGATATTACCAGGGGTGGAGACTTAGAGAAGGTATTAGAGGGGATAAATATTGCTAAAGAGGTCGGATTAAATCCTATAAAACTTAATGTGGTGTTAATAGGAGGATTTAATGATAATGAAATAGAAGATTTTATTAAGTTCACTTGTTATGATAAAATTGATGTTCGATTTATAGAGCTTATGCCAATAGGAGAGGCTAGTCGCTGGTCAATGGAACATTTTATATCAAATGAAGTGATTCTTGAAAGATTTCCACAGCTTATAGAAGTAAATAATGAAGATAAGGCAAGTCCAGCTAAGTACTATCGACTTCCACATTCAAAGGGAAAAGTGGGTTTGATTAATCCTATAAGCAGTCATTTTTGTAATGATTGCAATCGTATAAGAATAACTGCCGATGGAAGAATAAAGCCATGCCTTCATTCCAATACTGAAATAGATATCAAGAGGCTATTAAAAGAAAATATAAGTTTAGAGGATATAATCATAAAGGCGATCAAAGAAAAACCGCATAAACATAATATCGAGACCTTAAAAAACTATGAACCGATAGTAAGAAATATGTATCAAATAGGAGGGTAAAATGGAGCTTACACATTTCAATAAAAGTGGCAAGGCAAAAATGGTTGAGGTCAGTGAAAAGGAAGATACCAAGAGAATAGCAATTGCAAGGGGTAGTATTGAAATGAAACCCGATACCCTACAAAGGATAATAGAAGGAGAAATGAAAAAAGGAGATGTATTGGGTGTAGCACAGATTGCTGGAATTATGGGCGCAAAAAAGACAAGCGAGATAATTCCAATGTGTCATAATATATTTTTGACAGGGGCAGATATAAAATTTGAATTAGATAAAGAAAATAATTCAGTGCATATTGAGGCCAGTGTTAAAACCATAGGAAAAACTGGTGTGGAAATGGAAGCATTAAGTGCTGTGTCAATAGCGGCTTTAACAATATATGATATGTGTAAGGCCATTGATAAGGATATGGTTATCAAGAATATACATCTTGTTAAAAAAACAGGAGGAAAATCTGGAGAATATATTAGAAGGGGGTAAATCTAATGGCTAAGGTAGTTGCTATAAATATTAGCGAAAAAAAGGGTGTACCAAAGAAAACAATTGAAGAGGGTAATTTCTTAGAAAATTATGGACTAGAGGGAGATGCCCATGCGGGAAAGTGGCATAGACAAGTAAGTCTGCTGGGGATAGAAAGTATTAATAAAATGAAAGAATTAGGTATAGAGGGGCTCTGTACAGGAAAATTTGCAGAGAATATTACTACAGAGGGGATTAATCTCTGGAAAATACCCGTTGGGACTAAAGTTCAAATAGGAGAAACCATCCACGAGGTCACTCAAATAGGTAAAGAATGTCATTCTGGATGTGCTATTTTTCAAGAAATAGGTGACTGTGTTATGCCAAAAGAAGGAATTTTTACAAAAGTTATTAAAGGTGGAAAAATAACCAAGGATGATGAAATAGAAATATTGTAATAAACTTTCTTAGGCAAGCTATCAGTAATATAATAAAATTTTAATGATGAATCTATCAAATATTATCATAACACTTCAAAAACATAGTTGAAGTGTTTTGCCTTATTAACAGCTGATTTATAAGGAGGATATAGTGGTGATTTTCCAAAAAGATAGTAATAGGGACTATATTAAACGATCCCATGGGCGATGTGAAAGATTAGGAGTGAACTTCCAAAGAGTATATAGCAAGAAAATAATAGAGGGAGAAGACCTTCAAAAACGCTTAGAGGAAAAACGAGAACTAATATTGGCTGCGGAACCATTTATGACTCAACTATATAACTTTGTTAGGGGTTCAAACTTTTTTTCAATATTAACCGATGAAGAAGGGTGTATATTAAGTGTAATTGGTGATGAGGATATACTTAACAAAGCCTTCAATCTTAAAATGATACCCGGTGCATTTATGGATGAAGCGAGTATTGGAACAAATGCAATGGGAACAGCCTTGGTGGAAGCCAAGCCAGTGCAAATATCAGGGGATGATCACTTTATTAAAGCCTATCATCGATGGACATGTTCTGGAGCGCCTATTAAAGATCCACATGGAAATATAATTGGATCTTTAGATTTAACTGGCTATAGTGAGAATGTCCATTCCCACACTTTGGGCATGGTTGTAGCTGCAACTAATGCAATAGAAAAAATGCTAAAGATAAAAGAGTATAATGAAGAATTGAGTCTATCAAAAATATATACTGAAACTATTATAGACTCAATTCCTTCAGGTATACTTACTTCAGATATTGAAGGGAATATTAAAGTTACAAATAAATATGTAGCTAAAATGTTTGGATATGATAAAGAAGAAATGAAGAAACTGAAAATATGGGATTTGTTTGATGGATGGCAAAATGTAAAAGATACAGTTTGTACCAAATTGAGTTTTTTGGATGAGGATGTTTTTGTAAAATCTAGAAGGAATAAAGTGCGTTTTAATCTAAGTGCCTATCCAATATTAGATAATAATAAAGTTGTTAGGGATATAGTCTATGTGTTTAATGAAATTAAAAAGGTTAGAAAGCTTGCAAATAAGATCATGGGTAATCAAGCTATATATACCTTTGATAAAATAATAGGTAAAGAAAAGGGTTTCTTAAAGACTATTGAATATGCAAAGAAAATAGCTGATAGCAAATCAACCATTCTCATTATGGGTGAAAGTGGAACGGGTAAGGAAATATTTGCCCAGGCTATACAGAATTATAGCAATAGAAAAGATGAGCTCTTTGTTACCCTCAATTGTGGAGCTATACCTAAAAACTTGATTGAATCAGAACTTTTTGGATATGAAGAGGGTTCCTTTACTGGAGCCAAACGAGGTGGAAAGCCTGGGAAATTCGAGATAGCCGATGGAGGAACTGTTTTTTTAGATGAAATTGGTGAAATGCCCCTAGATATGCAGACAAGACTCTTAAGAGTCATTGAGGAAAGTATTGTAAGCAGAATTGGTAGTGCTGATGAAATCTATGTGGATGTGAGAATAATAGCAGCTACCAATAAAAACTTAACTGAAGAAGTGAGAAAGGGTAATTTTAGAAAAGATCTATTTTACAGACTAAATGTCCTTCCACTTAGATTGCCCTCATTAAGGGAAAGAAGGGAAGACATTCCTTTATTAATTGAATTCTTTATGAATAGAATCAGTAAAAGGTTAAATAAAAAGAAAATAATGATACCAGATGAATATATGAAAAAACTTATTAATTATGAATGGCCAGGAAATGTTAGAGAATTAGAAAACTTTATCGAGTTGATCATAAATACTGAATATATACCTATAGATTTTTCCAAGGATAATATAACGATGATAGATATAGGTTTGAATTCAGATGAACTTACGGATGAATGCCTAAAATTAGAATATATGGAAAGAGAACATATAATTAAGGTATTAGAAATTTGTCAAGGAAATATGACCATAACAGCAAAAAGATTAGGTATAGGTAGAAATACACTTTACCGAAAAGCAAATAAATATCAAATAGACTGTTCCAAATACGAACACTGTCATGAAATGGAGTCCCTAAACTTCCCAGAAGTTGCTCCATAATAAAACAACAAAGATCTTGTGGGAGGTGGATAAGATTAAAAGATATATTAAAAATATGAATATGCTTTCTCAAGAGGAGAACGATAGCCTAAAAAACTATAGGGTTTGTGTTATAGGATGTGGTGGATTAGGTGGATATATTATTGAGATGTTAGGCAGATTAGGGATAGGATATATAACAGTAGTAGATGGAGATAGCTTTGATGAAACCAATTTAAATAGACAGATACTATCTAATATGTCTTCTCTAGGTAAACCAAAGGCTATGGAAGCTAAAGATAGAATGAAGTTAGTAAATCCTTTGGTAAGTATTAATCCAATAATGGAAAAATTAACATCAGAAAACGGAGAAAGCATTTTAATAAACCATGATGTTATAGTAGATGCTGTGGACAGCATTGAAACTAGACTTCTAATTCAGGAGATTGCTGAGAAGCTTAATATACCATTAGTTCATGGTGCCATTGCTGGATGGTATGGGCAAGTCACTACGATTTTACCTGGAGATAACACTTTAAATAAACTATATATAAATAAAAAAATGCGGGGTATAGAAAATGACCTTGGTAACCCTTCCTTTACCCCTGCTTTGATAGCATCCATTGAAGTTAGTGAGGTTTTAAAACTTCTCATTAGAAGAGGAGAAATACTGAGGAAAAAGCTACTTTATATGGATCTTTTAGATCAAGATTGTTTTATTATGGATTTATAATCAAAACCTTGGGTCTAGCTTAGTGAATTGAAAGTTTACTTAGCTAGACCCCTTTGAAATTTTTGAAGTTATATTTACATTTATAAGAACTTTATGGGATAATGGTTATATAAGCAGAATCAGAAATATGAAAATATACCTAATAAAGGGGAAAAAAATGATTGATATTACAAAGCTACTATCAAATCAAATCAATGAAGATTCTATAAGATATTCGAAGGACTGCTCAGAGACTGATAAGGGAACTAAAAAAGGATTAGGACCAGTTGTCGCATGGAATATAACCAATAAGTGTAATTATAAATGCAGTCATTGTTATTCAAATTCCCATTGCCATAATAGTAATAATGAACTTAGCTTAATGGAAATAAAGAAAATTATTAAGGATCTAAAAAGAATGAAGGTACCCGTTGTTTTACTTTCCGGTGGAGAACCATTAATAAGGGAAGATATATTAGAGATTATTAAAGAAACAAGAAAGAATGGAATGAGGGTAAGTTTATCAACCAACGGTAGTCTGATAGATGAAAATCTTGCCATGGAGCTTAAAAGCCTTGGAATAGGATATGTAGGTATAAGTATCGATGGCTTAGAAAAAACAAATGATAAGTTTCGTGGTATAGATGGAGCCTTTAAGAACTCTATAAGGGGTATCGAGAACTGTCAAAGGGCTGGTGTCAAAGTAGGATTGAGGTTTACATTGCAAAAATATAATTATAAAGAAGTACCCCATATACTTAGGCTAATGGAAGATTTAAATGTAAATAGAATATGTTTTTATCATTTAGTTCCTTCTGGTAGAGGAAAAGACATTGCTGAAAGCATGTTGTCCCATAATCAAACTAGAGAAACAGTAGACTATTTATTTGACTATTGCAGAGACCTTATATCAAAGAAAAAAAATAGAGAAATACTAACTGTTACAAATCATAGTGATGGACCTTATATTTATTTAAAGATGGCAAAGAGAGAACCTGAAGTAGCCAAAAACATTTTAGAGCTTCTTTCTAGGAATAAGGGAAATAGATCTGGAATAGCAATTGCTAATATAGATTGGGAGGGAAATGTATACCCCGATCAATTTAGTAGATTTATGAACCTGGGCAACCTTAGGAATCAATCATTTTCTGATATATGGACCGGAGAAAACGAAGAATTACAAAGGCTAAGAAATAGGAAGAAGTTTTTAAACAAAAGATGTATCAATTGTAGATGGTTAAATATATGCAATGGAAATTTAAGGGCTAGAGCATATAATATATATAATGATATGTGGACTGAAGACCCAGGGTGTTATTTGAGGGACGATGAAATATGACTATGACATTAGGAGCTGATTAAATGACGAAATTACAAAGGCTTGTGTTAAATGAGCTTCAAAATGGAATAGATATAGATGAAAGGCCCTTTACAAATATAGCCAAAAAACTTAATGTAACTGAAGAGCAAATTATAGACTGTATAAAGGAACTAAAGAATAAAAATTATATAAGAAGATTTGGTGGAATAGTAGATATAAGCAAGCTAGGAGTAGTAAGTACATTGCTTTGTATGAAAATTGATGAAGGGGAGCTTCAAAAAGTTACAAATGTTATTAACCAATATGAAGGCGTTACCCATAATTATGAAAGATATGGAGAATATAACCTTTGGTTTACACTAATGGAATCTTCCCATGAAAGATTAGAAGAGACCATAGAAGAAATTAAACAAAGGACTGGGGTAAAAGATATTTTAAATTTATCCGCTGTAAAAAAACATAAAACAAGGGTCTTTTTTAGATTTAAATAGAAGGAGCTTAATATGTTAGACAAAATTGATAAACAAATCATAATAGAAATATCTAAAGATATGGAGATATCTCGCAGTCCGTATAATAATATAGCTAAAAAGCTAAATATACCGATGGATGAGTTTTTAAAAAGGCTTAAGAATATAATTGGCAAGGGTTATATAAAAAGAATAGTACCTATCATAAAACATCATAATACAGAGTATGTTTTCAATGCTTTAACTGCTTGGAATGTTAATGAAAATGAGAAGGAAAAATTAGTCAACTTAATGAAAGATATGGAGAGTATAAGTCATATATATGAAAGAGAAACAAATATAAAGTGGCCCTACAGCATATATGGAATGATTCATGGGAGAAGTGAAGAGGAAGTTAAGGAAATTATAGATAAGGTTCTTAAAAATATTAAGGTAGATCAATATAAAATATTATATACAAAAAAAGAGCTGAAGAAAACGAGTCCAAACGTGAAATATCTATTGGGAAACTAGAGAGAAAGAACTAATATTAATACTTTTTAGAATAGGGGTTAGACTTAATAAATTGACTTTTAAATATTTATTTGTCATTTTACTAGGTGTAACCCCTTTTCTAATGAATAAAAAAGTAATACAACTAATGTAAAAATAATAAATATAGGATAAAAGGTAATAGTTAGCTTTATAAAAATATTAATTAAAATCTATTTTTATCAAAGGACAATTATTAAAGGAGGTGCGCCTTTGAAGCTAAAAAATTATGGGCCTTTTACCCTTTTTTTATGCCTAATTATAATAGTTTTTATTTTATTTGCTCCTCATTACTTTTCAAAGCCTAACCTAGATAAACTAATAGATAAGATATTTGTAAGGGAGATCAAATGGAAGGGAATCATCACAATATGGGATTATCCTAGACTTGATATAACAACAGGGTATAATTACTCATGGCTTAGAAATAAGATAAAAGAATTTGAAAATCAAAATCCAGGAGTATTCATTGAGTTTAAACCCTTAACTCCAGAACATGGTCATATTGAAATTGAAACCTCAGTAAAGACTAATACTCAGCCAGATATAGCACCGGTAGGAACTAATTTAAGGTTGATATCCAAGGGAAATTTAGAACCGTTAGATGGTTATCTAAAGGAAGAAGAAATAGATGACTATAGACTCCAGGCTTTATCGTCGGTTAAATATGGTGAACATATTTGGGGAATTCCATATATGATGGAGCCCTATGCACTATTTTTAAATCTCGATTTATTTAAAGAAAGAAATGTTACAGCACCTAAGGACGGCAACTGGAGTTACGATGAATTTTTAGAATGCTTAAAAAAGCTTACATATGACAAGAATAAAAATAAGAAGCTTCATAGTTATGGATTCAATTCATTCATATCTCCAAACTCATATAATACTTGGGGCATACTATTTTCCGATGGTGGAGAAATAATAAATCATAAAACCAGGGAATATACTTTTTATGGGGAAGAAGCTATTTCAGGACTAAAAAAACTAGTAGACCTTAGACTATTACATAGGGTTACTCCAGAAAATTTTGGAACAAATAGTAAAGAGGAGGCTTGGAGAAGTTTTGCTATTGATAAAAAGGTAGCTGTTTATCCAGCTAAAAGTTCTACAGTCAATAGACTTAAATCATTATCCAACAATGGAAAGGGATTTGATTTCACTGTGGCAAATTACCCAATTGGAGAATTGAAGATACCCATATCAGCCTGTGATATAGTAACGGCCTATGGAGTGTTTAAGCAGGAAGATAAAGAAAAACTAGATATGTGTATAAAATTCATTAAACACTTAACAAATGATGATTCTCAAAAAGAGCTATACAAGCAAGGAGTATTTCCAGTCAAAAAAAGTATAGGTAATATATATAAAAATGACAAAACTATGTTAGCAATAGAAAAGAGTATTTCCTATTCAAAACCCATGGGGATGCATGAAAACTGGATGAAAATAGACGACATATTACAAAGTCAGATACGGATGGCGCTATTAGGTAAAAAAACTCCTGAAGAAGCCATCAAGGATGCCAAGGACATGATTGAGTCGATGGATTAATATAGTTGTCTTTATATAGTCAAAAAGGTATACTAAAGTTGACTAAATTACTTTTATGTTTTTGTTTATTATATTGCATATGTTAGGAGGATTCCATTGAATATTGAACATATATATAGAGAGCTGAGTAAAAAGATAGATAATAGTAATATACTTAAAAATGAACCAATGAAAAATCATACATCTTTTAAAGTGGGAGGGCCTGCAGATATATTAATTATGCCAAAATCTGTGAAGGAAATAGCATACTGCGTTAACTACTGTATGGAAAATAATATTGATTATATAATCATTGGTAATGGTAGCAATCTATTAGTTAAGGATAAGGGCATAAGGGGTATAGTAATAAAAATTGCTGAAAATTTTAATAAAGTAAAAATAGAAGGAAGTAGAGTAAGGGCTGAGGCCGGTATACTTTTATCAAAGCTTTCGAAGACAATAATGAAGGAAAGTCTAGAGGGCTTCGAATTTGCAAGTGGGATTCCTGGTACCCTAGGGGGAGCAGTCTATATGAATGCCGGTGCCTATGGTGGAGAAATGAAGGATGTAGTAATTGGATGTAAGGTTATAGATGATAAAGGCAATGTAGTGTATTTAGATAAGGATAAAATAGATCTAGGATATAGAAGAAGTAATATTGCAGAAAAGGGATATATAGTTTTGGAAGTAGATATAGAACTAACTAAAGGAGATTATACAGAGATAAAGGCTAGAACCGACGAATTGACAAAAAAAAGAACGACTAAGCAGCCCCTACATTTACCTAGCGCAGGAAGCACCTTTAAAAGGCCGGAGGGGTATTATGCAGGTAAGCTAATAGAGGATTCTGGTCTTAAGGGAGTAAGGGTAGGAGACGCCCAAGTTTCTGATCTTCACAGTGGGTTTATTGTAAATCTGGGAAATGCAAGTGCCAAGGAGGTATTAGAATTAATTAGATTGGTGCAAAAGGTAGTTAGAGATAAATTTGGAGTAGAATTAGAAACGGAAGTCAAAATTATCGGAGAAAAGTAGTGGTGATAAAATGAAAATATTTGCAGATTATCATACTCACTCTACATATAGTGGAGATGGTAAAGGGACTATTGAAGAAAATATAATAGCAGCAAAGAAAAAGGGACTAAGGATATTAGGGATATCTGACCATGGACCAAAACACTTAGGCTATGGAGTACGTAAAAAGGATATTAAAAAGATAAAAAAAGAAATTGAAACACTGAATAAATATCATACAGAAATTGATGTGAAATTTGGGATTGAGGCCAATATAATAGGTGTTGATGGAACCTTAGATTTAGATGAAACTATAAAGGCAGAATTAGATATATTATTGGCTGGATATCATTTTGGAAGTATACCTAGCAAATTAATTGAGGGGACAAAAATTCACTTTTATAACTATTTAGGTAGTCTTGTACCCACCTTCGAAAGAAGAGTGAGATTTTTAAATACTGAATCTGTAATTCAGGCTCTATATAAAAATGATATATATATATTGACCCATCCAGGGGCTAAAGCTTCCATAGATACTAAAGAAGTAGCAAAGGCAGCTGTAGAGAATAACACTGCCCTTGAAATAAATAGTAGTCATGGTCATATGACAGTAGAGTATATTAGAATTGCAATGAAGGAAGGGGCTAAATTTGTCATAAGTAGCGATGCCCATAGACCCAAAGATATAGGTGAAGTAGATAAAGGGATAAAAAGAGCCTTAGACGCCGGTTTATCTGTGGATAGAATAATTAATGCAGAGAATAGCTGATAGCAAAGCTCAAAAGCTAAATACATTAAAGACCTTTTAAGGGAATCATAAAACTTGGAATATTAAACGATAAAAGATGAATTAAGGAGGTACAATTATGAAATTTGTGATAATTACTGGCTTATCTGGTGCAGGGAAAAGTCAAGCTATGAGATGCATGGAGGATATAGGATATTATTGTGTTGATAATTTACCTCCGGTGCTTATTCCAAAGTTTGCAGAACTTTGTAATGCCAGTGGTGAAATACAAAAGATTGCTCTAGTAGTGGATATTAGAGGAGGAAAATTCTTTGATGATCTGTTTGAAAGCTTAGATATTATTCAAGATAAAGGCTTTCATTATGAAATATTGTTTCTAGAGGCCTCTGATGAAATACTTATTAAAAGATTCAAAGAAACCAGAAGGGTTCATCCCTTAAGTCCTGAAGGAAGAATTATTGATGGCATAAAAAAGGAAAAAGAGAAGCTTTATGAGATCAGAAATAAGGCTGATAAGATAATTAATACTACGAATTTGAGGACAAGCCAATTAAAGGAAAAAATTAAGGAAAACTTTTTAGGGTCAGGTGAATCTAAAGATATACTCATTACAATACTATCCTTTGGATTTAAAAAAGGTATCCCTTTAGACGTAGACCTGGTTTTTGATGTGAGATTCCTCCCCAATCCCCATTATATTGATGAGATCAAAGATTTTACTGGAAATGATAAAGTAGTTCAAGACTATGTTATGAAATGGCCTGAAAGTATTGAGTTTGCAAAAAAGTTAAATGATATGATAGATTTTCTAATCCCCTATTATGTAAGAGAAGGTAAATCTCAACTTTTTATTGCCATAGGTTGTACAGGAGGCAAACATAGATCTGTTACCATAGCAAATATTCTATATAATTATATAAAAGAACAGGGACATAGAGTAAAGATAAATCATAGAGATATACTATAGAAAAAAAGAAAGGGCAAGGGGGATATGAACATTATTTATTGGCTAAAGCCAGGATTAAGAATAAAAAGATGGATAGCAACTGGGATTTTAGGAATGACATTGATTATATTTGGAATAACCTTAATGATTGATAATGCTCTAACCATTCAAATTGAAAAGCATTACTCTATATTGATGATATTTATTGGTGTTATTCTTACAACGATAGCAGTTATAAGGACAACTATGAATATGATAAATGTCATCTACTATGTAGGCTTACATGGTAAATTAGAGAATCCAAAGCATATAAATAGAATACAAGATAAAAATCTTTTGTCAAGGGGGGTTAGAGTAGTAGTAATTGGTGGTGGAACAGGACTATCTGTACTATTGAGGGGAATAAAGGAGTATACTAGCAATATTACAGCTATAGTAACTGTTGCCGATGACGGAGGAGGTTCTGGAAAACTTAGAGAAGATTTAGGTATGTTACCCCCAGGTGATATTAGAAACTGTATATTGGCATTAGCTAACACTGAGCCAATAATGGAAAGATTATTGCAGTATAGATTTAAGGATGGAGTACTTAGTGGACAAAGCTTTGGAAATTTATTGATAGCAGCAATGGTAGGGATATCGGATAATTTTGAAGATGCTATAAAAAGGATAAATGATATTTTTGCAGTTACGGGGGAAGTATTACCTGTAACAACGGAAGACATAACTTTGTTTGCTAAGCTTAAGAATGAACAAGTAATAAAGGGAGAGTCACATATACCCATAAAAAGCTTAGAAGTTAAAAGTCCTATAGAAAAGGTCTTCATTAAACCTAAGAAAGTCAGACCATTAAAGGAAGCCTTAGATGCTATTTTAGATGCTGATGTCGTTATATTAGGTCCTGGAAGTTTATACACTAGTATTATTCCAAACCTGTTGGTGGAGGATATATCAAAATTTATTGAAGAATCTTCAGCGTTAAAGGTTTATGTTGCAAATGTAATGACTCAGCCGGGAGAAACCGATGGATATAGCCTCAGTGACCACGTAAGAGCCATAGAAAATCATATTGATAATGATATTATTGAATATATTTATACTAATAATAAAAATATTAAAGACATATTTTTAGATAAATATCAAAAAGAAGGCGCTGATCCTGTATTTTCAAATGAAAAGGATAGAAAGTATTTAAAGCAAAAGGATATTAAGATAGTAGCTGATAATTTTATTGAAGTAAAACGGGGATATGTTAGGCATAATGCAAAAAAGTTAGCTGAGTCAATAATAAATATGGTAATTAATGAGAAATATAGTGGAGACAAGATCAGATTTATGGAGCTAATGTCCATAATGAAAAAAGCTAAGGATTCTGTTAAAATATATGATAATGATATACAAGGTTAATCCAACTAAAGAAAATATCAAATACTTTATAAGATAGGAATTGAGTAGGTGTATATACTCAATTCTTTATTTTTAAATAATAAAGAGGTTAAAGCTATGTAAGTTGGTATGAGAGCCACCTTTTTAAATGCTTATTTGTTGAATTTTTTTTATTAATAATGTAAAATTAAATAAAACCTTGTTAAACAAAAGTGAGTATTATATTTAAAGGTTGTAAATATGTTAAAGTAAATATTACTAATATAAATTGTTCCGAACTTAAATATATTATAATATATTATAATAAAGCTATAAATATAGAGATTTAGTACTATTTATTTAGTACTTCCTTTGGAACATCATCAAAAGGAGTGGAACAATTGCGTAAAGAAGTAAGTGCCGGTGGAGTAGTATATTTTGGTAATGCAATATTGTTATTAAAAAAATATAACGGAGATTGGGTATTACCAAAGGGAAAAGTTGAAGAATATGAAGATACTGTAGATGCTTCAGTTAGGGAAGTGTTTGAAGAGGGCGGAGTAAAGGCAGACATAAAGAGGTATCTAGGCAAAATAAATTATTCCTTTAAAAACAGCTGGAATAATAATGAAATTGTAAATAAGACAGTTCATTGGTATTTAATGAGGGCTAGAAACATGACTTGCAATCCTCAAAAAGAAGAGGGCTTTATAGATGCGAGATTTATCCATATAGATAGAGTAAGAAGTCTAGCTAAATACAATGATGAAAAAAATATAATAGATGAAGCAATAAAGGAAATAAAGAATACCCCACGGTAAAGTGGGGTATTCTATTTATCATAATTATTAGATTCGTTATTCTAGCATTAGATTATTTCATACCAGGTTCAAAACTTCCACAATCTGTTGCTTCAGTAGATTTTGCTTCTCCATGATGTTTAACTACATTAATATGATCTAATGTACAATAGGATTTGTTTTGGGCATGGTATTTACACTCATTAACTGTACAACCAATACTTTGATTAACTTTCATATTTTCACCTCCTAAGATAGTGTCAAAAATATTATTAGCAAATTAGTATTGATTTATACTAAATCGAATCTTAGAAAAATTCTAAATTTATGGTTAAATAAGACTAGTATATATAAGGTTTTTTTATACAAACTATGGTATAATATGAGTAACATAATATATTGGGTGATTTTATGTCATTTTCATCATTAACAAAAAATGAATTAGTGAGAAAAATGTTTGAGAGTGAATGTTGTCAATTGGCTGAAGCTTCTGCCTTAATAAGGATGAGTGGATCAATACAGTTGGCAGGATTAAATAGAGTAAATATAAATATAACCACAGAGAATCCTGCAATAGCAAGGCTTGTATTTTCATTGTTTAAGAAAATTTTCAACATTCAGACAGAAGTTTTAGTAAAAAAGAATAAGGTTTTAAAAAAGGGTAATTCCTATGTGATTAAAATCAATAATGCAAATGAAATTTTAAAAAAATTAGGAATAATTGAATTTCAAGATGATGGTGTTAAAATTAATTACAGAATTCCTAAGAAGCTATTAGTTGATGAATGTTGTAAAAGGGCATACCTAAGAGGTGCCTTTCTCGGTGGAGGATCTGTAAGTGACCCTGAGAAAACATATCATATGGAGTTTGTTACCCATAATGAAGAGTTTAGCATTGAGTTAAAGAATCTAATAAATAGCTACGGTTTGAGTTCTAAGATTATTTTGCGGAAGAATAACTATGTTGTATATCTAAAGGAAGGGGACCAAATAGTAGATCTCCTTAATATTGTAGGAGCACATAGTGCTCTATTGAGTTTGGAAAACATTAGAATAGTAAAGCAGATGAGAAATAATGTAAATAGAATAGTTAATTGTGAGACTGCAAACCTTTCCAAAATAGTTGAGGCTTCCATTAGACAAATAAAAAATATCGAATATATAAAAGATACAACAGGTCTAAAAGTCCTACCTGATAATTTAATAGAAATTGCTGAGCTTAGATTAGAGCATCCAAATGCTAGTTTAAAAGAATTAGGACAGATGTTGAATCCGCCGGTTGGTAAGTCAGGTGTTAACCATAGATTAAGAAAAATTGAAAAAATAGCAGATAAGCTTAAGGGGAAGAAGGGGGGATGACAAAATGATTACAAAGGATATAAAGATAATAAATGAATTAGGATTACATGCAAGAGCGGCCGCAATCTTTGTAAAAACAGCCAATAAATTTTCAGCGGATATATTTGTGAAAAAAGGGAATGACCAGGTCAATGCAAAAAGTATAATGGGCATTATGGCTATAGGAATCTCAAAGGGTGTAGAGATTACAATTATGGTAGATGGAATTGACGAAGAAGAGGCTATGGAGGCTTTAATTAAACTAATTGACGAAGAACTAATAAATCTATGAAAAAGGACTGTATATACAGTCCTTTTTATTTTGAAAAAATAGGACTTTTTCCTTAAAAGCAATCTAAAAAGCATTTTTTTAAAGGATTTTAGGGAATAATGTAGAAGTAATAGAACTATGTGGAAATAGTATCTTTAGTAGTTATTATTATTCTGGAGGATACATTATGAATAAGGGCCTTAAATACATTTTAGTTGAAGAACTAAAGGATGGAATGACTTTAGGTGAAACAATATATGATAATTTGGGCAATATATTGTTAAGTAAAGGAATCGTCCTAAAGAAAATATATATTAATAAGATAAGAAACCTAAAAATGAATAAAGTTCAAATACAAATATTAGATATAGATACAAAAGAAAATGATACTCTATCTGAAGAGAATAATCAGGAACTATTTATTAGAACTAAATCTGGAGCAGAGGATTTTATTAAGAAAACTTTTAGTAAAGTAAGCTTCAAGAATAATAATATAGAAATAGATAAGATTCAAGAAATAGTTAATAGATTAATTAACGAACTTTTAGATAATCAGATAGTTACAACTAGCTTAGACAGACTTAGAAGTGTTGATGATTATACTTTTGAACATTCGGTAAATGTAAGTGTATTGGCTTTAATTCTAGGAATTAACCTAGGATATGAAAGGAAGGAACTTTTAGAGCTAGGAATTGGAGCTATATTGCACGATATAGGAAAAATTCTCATACCTGATGAAATACTTAATAAACCTGGACCACTAACAGCTCGAGAATTTGCAATAATAAAAGAACATACTACATATGGATATGAAGCTCTAAAAAATAATAAAGATAGTATATCGGATATAGCATCAAATATTGTGCTGTGCCATCATGAAAGGCCCGATGGATTAGGATATCCAAATGGAATTAAAAATGAATTAATACATACTTTCTCCAAAATAGTTGCTATAACCGATGTATTCGACGCACTAACATCTGATAGGGTATATAAAAATAAAGTTGAGCCTATAAATGCTATAGAATATATAGCTAAGATGGCTGGAGTGCAATTTGATAGCGACTTAGTATATAGCTTTATTGAATGTGTAGCTTTATATCCTCGAGGAAGTATAGTAAAGCTTAATACCGACGAAATAGGAATGGTAATCGAATCTAATAGAATGAATCCTCAAAAACCTAAGGTTAAACTATTAATTGATAGATTTGGAAATAGACTTGATAAGAGTTTTGAAATTGATATTAATAGGAATCCTGATATATCAATAATAAAGATAATTAGGCAAAAACAAAATGCTTAGTGTCCACATATATTTAAAGTGGGCATTTTTTATTTTCTAAGAACCAATATCCTTTTAAAGAACTTTGTGGAATTAAAATAGGGATGCAGGGTATGAAACCTTATAGTATAATGAAAACAAGTCAAGTATAAAAAGGCAGGGAAAAAAATGAAAGGAAACTTTGTTCACTTACATCTTCATACTGAATATAGTCTTTTAGATGGTTATACACGAACATCAAAATTATTTAAAAAAGTTAAAGAACTTGGTATGGATTCAGTTGCTATAACCGATCATGGATCTATGTTTGGGGTAATAGATTTTTATAAAATGGCAAAAAAAGAAGGTATTAAGCCAATAATAGGCTGTGAGGTATATACTGCCTCTAGAACCTTATGCGATAAGGATCCTGTTAAGGATAAGAGTATGGGACACTTAGTACTACTTGCAAAGAACAATAATGGATATAAAAATTTAATAAAAATTGTTTCTAAGGGATATGTGGATGGATTTTACTATAAACCTAGAATAGACTACGGTCTCCTTGAAGAGTATAGTGATGATATTATATGTCTAAGTGCTTGTTTAGCGGGAGATATACCAAGAAAAATCTTAAATAATAATTATGAAGCTGCAAAAAAACTAGCAGTGAGATTAAATAAAATATTTGGCAAAGACAATTTCTATCTTGAGCTTCAAGACCATGGAATTGAAGAACAAAAAAAGGTGAATCAGGGGTTAATTGAGCTAAGTAAAGAAACCGGCATACCTCTAGTAGCCACCAATGACGTTCACTATTTAAATGAAGGAGATCATACTGTTCACGATATACTTCTATGCATTCAAATGGGAAAAACTATAGATGACAACGAAAGAATGGAATTCGAAAGCCATGAATTTTATTTGAAGTCCCATGATGAAATGAATCAATTGTTTTCTAGAATTCCGGAAGCATTAGAAAATACAGTAAAAATTGCTGAAATGTGTAATGTTGATTTTGATTTTAATCAGATGCACTTACCAGAGTTTGATGTTCCCCAGGGATATACGCCCAGTGAATATTTGAGAAAGCTATGCTATGAGGGACTCAATAATCGATATATTAATACTAGTAAAGAAATAGAGAATAGACTAGAGTACGAGCTGACCACCATTGAGAAAATGGGATACGTGGATTATTTTCTTATAGTGTGGGATTTTATTAAATTTGCCAAAGATAATGATATAGTTGTAGGACCTGGAAGGGGAAGTTGCGGCGGAAGTATAGTTGCCTACACCCTAAATATAACAGATATAGATCCTATAAAATATAATCTGATTTTTGAAAGATTCTTGAATCCAGAAAGAATCACTATGCCTGATATTGATATAGATTTCGAGGATGAGAGAAGAGGAGAAGTAATAGAATATGTAATTAAAAAGTATGGTAATGATAGAGTTGCTCAGATAATAACTTTTGGTACAATGGCTGCAAGGGGTGCCATTAGAGATGTGGGAAGAGCAATTAATATGCCCTATGCAGAGGTTGATAGAATAGCTAAGCAAATCCCATTTTCCTTAGGTATAACTATTGACAAGGCCTTAGAAACAAGCCAGGACTTTAAAAAATCATATCAAAACAATGAAAATGCAAAGTATCTAATAGATATAGCTCGAGAAGTTGAAGGAATGCCAAGACATGCTTCGACCCATGCAGCGGGAGTAGTAATATCAAAAAAAGCCGTAGATGAGTATGTGCCTTTATATTTACACGATAATAATGTAACAACCCAGTTCAATATGAACCTACTAGAGGAATTAGGACTCCTCAAAATGGATTTTCTAGGTCTCAGAAATTTAACAGTTATAAAGGATGCCCTTAAACTGATAAAAGATCATAGGAAAATAGATTTAGATTTTTCTAAAATGTCCTATGATGACCCAAAGGTGTATGAGCTTATAAGTAGTGGAGAAACCCTTGGAGTGTTTCAGCTTGAAAGTACAGGTATGCGTCAATTTATGAAGGAGCTTAATCCATCTTGTTTGGAGGACATAATAGCAGGAATTTCCCTCTATAGACCGGGACCTATGGATTCCATACCAAAGTATATTAAAAATAAAAACAATCCTAAAAACATCACATATATACATCCTAAATTGGAACCCATATTAAAGGTTACCTACGGTTGCCTAGTGTATCAGGAGCAAGTAATGCAGGTGGTAAGGGATTTAGGTGGGTACTCCTATGGGAGAAGTGACTTAGTGAGAAGAGCTATGGGAAAAAAGAAAATGGATGTAATGGAAAAGGAACGGGAATATTTTATAAATGGAAAAATTGATGATAATGGAGATATTGAAATAACAGGTTGTATAAGAAGCGGTATCTCAAAGGAAATTGCCAACATAATATTTGATGATATGATTGACTTTGCAAAATATGCCTTTAATAAAAGTCATGCAGCCAGTTATGCAGTATTGGGCTATCAAACGGCATACCTAAAGGCATACTATCCAGTTGAATTTATGGCAGCCCTATTATCAAGTGTTATGGGGAATTCAGCTAAAATAGCCCAATATATACAAGACTGTAAATGTATGGGTATTAATGTTATGCAGCCAGATATTAATGAAAGCCATGCTAAATTCACCGTAGTTAGAAATAACATAAGATTTGGATTGATGGCAATAAAAAACGTGGGCTCCGGTATAATCAAATCAATAATTAAAAATAGAAAACCCAAAAGATACACAAGCTTTATCGATTTCTGTGAACGAATTGAAACAAAGGAATTAAACAAGAGGGCAGTGGAAAGCATGGCAAAGGCAGGGGTGTTTGATAGTCTAGGTAGCAACAGGGCACAGCTATTAGCGGGATATGAAAGAATCGTAGAAGGCATACATCAAGATAGAAGGAGAAATATTGAAGGACAAGTATCTCTCTTTAATACCTTCGATGATACAATACCCGATGGAATGAAATATGATATACTTCCCGATGTTAAAGAATTCCCCCATAGTTATCTATTGGCCTTTGAGAAGGAAATGTTAGGGATATATTTAAGCGGACATCCTCTTTCAGAATTTGAGGGTTTAGTTAAGAGGGTAGCTACAATTAATTCCAATGAACTCAAAGATATTAGTGATAATAATGAAAGTTATAGCTATAGAGACGGGGAAAGAGTAATAATACCAGGAATTATAATAAGAAAACAGGATAAAACCACAAGAAATAATAATCTTATGGCCTTTGTGACATTGGAAGATTTGTATGGACCTGTGGAGGTTATTGTATTCCCTACAATATATACAAAATGCCAAGAAATTATAAAGGAAGACAATCTTGTTATTGTTATAGGGAAGATAAATTTAAAGGAAGATGAAGATCCTAAAATTCTAGCTGATAACGTAGTTTCGTTATCTAAAGAAAATGTGGATCTTATTTGTAAAAGTAGCAGGGGCGCTATTATAAAACCAACAAATAAAAAAAAGAATAAAAAATTGTTTTTGAAATTTAAAAAATCAGATGAATTAATGATGTCAAGAATTAAAGATATATTGTCAAGGGCTAAGGGAGATATTCCCGTATATATATATATAGAATCGGAGAAGAAAAAATTAAAGGCAAATAAAGACCTTTGGGTAAATATGGATGAAAAAATGCTTGATGAATTAAGTAATTTATTGGGCAAGGATGGTATTAAAATTTGTTAAGAGTCCTTTGAATGAGCTATCCTAGCTGATGCTGCCGCTGCTATACCAGCTACTAAATCATCTAAAAAGGTATGTACCCCTTCACCTTTATTGTTTAGTTTTTTAAGAATTCCTATTTTTTCTTTGTCTAAATATCCGAAGTTTGTAAGACCAATTGATCCGTATACATTAGTGATACTTAGAGCAAGTATTTCATCAATACCATATAGGGGTGCATCTTCCTTCAGTATGTTTAGTAGAGGATTAGGAAGGCCGTTATTTTCAGCTAATACATCGAGGGCTATTCCAGTGAGAATTGCATGTTGCACCTCTCTCTTTTCAAGTACCTTTTCAATACTATCAATACATTCATCAATTGTAAGATCAATAACATACTTAGATTGAAGGTAATAAACTAAGTCTGCTATATCTTGAATATCTACACCCCTAGATAAAAGCTGTTTTTTTATAATGTCTTTCATATTAATTAACCTCCTCAGAATTTAAAACATTCTATAGTATTATATTAAACAAATGTGAAAATACTACTAAATGATAAAATTAAATCAGAAATAGAATTTATCATTACTTTAATAAGAGTATCATTGAAATTTACTAAGAAATGATTTACAATAAAGGAAATACTCTATTAGAGAAGGGAAGTCAGTATATGTGGACAGTTATTTATGTTGGAAATAATAGAGCAGAGGCTGAAGTGATTAAAGCCATGCTTGTTAATGAAGGTTTTTTAGTAAAACTTAGAGATATGGATAATGACCATGATGAAATGTGCGAAGTTCTTGTTCCCGAATCTGAAGCTGACGAAGCCCATTTAACCATAGATCAAAATTATTAAATCCTATATTTAACATAAAGAATAACTATATTACATAATAATTATGGTAAAATTAATTAGGGGAAGTACTATAGTACTTCCCTAATTAGATATAAAAGATCTTATTGGGGAGTGGTTAAGTGAAAAGGATAGGAGTACTAACTAGTGGAGGAGATGCTCCTGGAATGAATGCCGCTATAAGGGCAGTAACAAGAACAGCGATCTATAATGGACTAAAAGTTGTAGGAATAGAGAGAGGATATCAAGGCCTTATTGAAGGGGCTATAGAAAATATGAATCTCTCATCGGTAGGGGACATAATACATAGAGGCGGTACAATCCTTAGAACAGCAAGAAGTCAGGAATTTATGACTGAAGAAGGATTTAAAAAAGCATTGGATGTACTAAAGATATTTGGAATAGATGGATTAGTTGTTATTGGAGGAGATGGTTCCTTCAAAGGAGCGAAAAAACTGAGTGAAAACGGTATAGCTACAATTGGTATACCGGGTACAATTGATAACGATTTAGGATATACGGATTATACCATTGGATTTGATACAGCAATAAATACAGTTGTAAGTGCTATAGGAAATCTCAGGGATACCTCATCATCCCATGGAAGGGCGAATATAGTTGAGGTAATGGGAAGACATTGCGGAGATATTGCCCTTTTTGCTGGTTTAGCAGGTGGGGCTGAAAACATTATAATTCCTGAAATGGATTCCAATTTAGATGAAATATGTAAAAAAATAATACAAGGAAGAAACAGGGGTAAACTACATAGTATAATTATATTAGCTGAAGGAGTAGGTAAGCCCTATGAAGTTGCCCAGGAAATTAATAAGGTTACAAGTATAGAAACTAGGGTAACAATAATAGGACACCTTCAACGAGGTGGAGTCCCTACTGCCTCTGATAGAATATTAGCAAGCAGATTTGGGGCAAGGAGTGTGGAATTACTTTTAGAAGGTCAAAAAGGAAGAGTAATAGGTATTAGCAAGAATGAGCTTGTTGACATGGATATAAATGAAGCCCTAAATATTGAAAAGAAAATTGACAAAAAGCTTTATGAACTAACAAAAATACTCTCTATTTAAGCAATAAAAAAACATTATGAGGAGTGAGACAATGAGAAAAACAAAAATTGTATGCACCATTGGACCTGCAAGTCAATCAAAGAAGGTATTTATAGAACTAGTTAAAAGTGGTTTAAATGTAGCCAGATTAAATTTCTCCCATGGCAACCATGAAGAGCATCTAGAAAGAATAAAAATGATTAATGAGGTAAGGGATGAGTTAGGAATTCCTGTAGCGATTTTACTGGACACTAAGGGGCCAGAAATAAGAACAGGTACTTTTAAGGAAGATGCTGTGGAGCTAGAGGAAGGACAAGAGTTTATATTGACCACAGAGGATATTCAAGGAGATAGTACAAAGTGTGCCATTTCCTATAAAGGACTACCTAAGGATGTGGTTGAAGGAGACAAAATATTAATTGATGATGGACTTATAGAACTTGAGGTAGTAGAAAACCCTTTAAATAATGAAATAAAGTGTATTGTTAAGAATGGTGGGACGGTTAAAGACCGCAAGGGCGTGAATGTCCCGGGAGTAAAAATAAATCTTCCAGCAATTACTGAAAAAGATGTAAACGATATTAAATTTGGTATTAATCAAGGAATTGATTTCATTGCAGCATCCTTTATTAGAAAGGCCCAGGATGTAATAGAAATAAGAAGAATTTTAGAAGAAAATGATGCTGAATATGTACATATAATTTCTAAAATAGAAAATCAAGAAGGTTTAGATAATATTGATGAAATAATAGAAGTATCCGATGGAATAATGGTTGCTAGAGGGGACCTTGGAGTTGAAATACCTACAGAGATGATTCCCCTAGCACAAAAGATAATGATAAGCAAATGTAATAAGGCAGGTAAGCCTGTTATCACAGCCACCCAAATGCTTGATTCCATGATTAGAAATCCTAGACCAACTAGAGCAGAAGTAACCGATGTAGCCAATGCAATATTTGATGGCACCGATGCAATAATGCTTTCCGGTGAGACAGCTGCAGGAAAATACCCAATAGAGGCAGTTAAAACCATGGCTAATATTGCAAAAACTACAGAAGACTCCTTAGATTATGAAGCGATATTGAAGAAAAGAAGTATAGATAAAGAAACCAGTGTAACCTATGCCATAAGTCATGCAACTTGCACAACCGCACAAGACTTAGGAGCTTCAGCAATTATAACTGCTACCTCTTCTGGATTTACAGCTAGAATGGTTTCAAAATTTAGACCAAAGGCTCCAATAATTGCAGCAACAACTAGTAGACAGATTATGAGAAGATCTGTACTTAGCTGGGGAGTTTATCCTGTGTTAATGAAGGAAGTAAAATCCACCGATGAAATTTTCGATCTTGCAATTCAAAAAGCCATGGATGACGAATATATACATCATGGAGATCTTGTAGTTATAACAGCCGGTGTACCTGTTGGAGTAGCTGGAGCAACTAATCTTATAAAGGTAGAAATAGTAGGAGAAGTGTTAATTAAGGGTAGAGGTATAGGGAATGGAGCTGCCATAGGTAAAGCATGCGTTGCAAAGAATTTAGATGAATTAAAGCTGAAATTTGAAGTAGGCGATGTAATAGTTACAACTGCCACCGATAAAGATATGGTAGAATATATAGAAAAGGCTTCAGCGCTAATAGTGGAAGAAGGCGGTTATACATCCCATGCAGCTATAGTCGGTATTAGTCTTGGCAAGCCTGTAATAGTTGGTGCAAATAACGCAACCGATGAGCTTCAGGATAATGAAGTTATTACAGTTGATGCCATTAGAGGTCTAGTTTATAGTGGTAAGGCAAGAGTACTATAATATTATGTATGTAAAAAATGCAGAAATAAGAGTAAGGTATGCAGAAACTGATCAAATGGGAGTTGTATACCATGGAAATTATTATACATGGTTTGAGGTAGGCAGAGGGGAGTTTTTTAACTCCCTAGGGTTTACCCATAATACCCTTGAAAAAGATGGGATTATTTTACCTGTAGTTGAGAGCTATTGCAAGTATATAAAGCCAGCAAGATATTTTGATGATATAATTATAAAAACTAGCATAGAATCACTAAAGGGGATAAAATTGACTTTAAATTATAAAGTGATTAGAAAAGAGGATAATCTTTTACTGGCAAAGGGCTATACAACCCATGTATTTGCGAATAAAGATGTAAGGCCTATTAATATTAAAAAATATAATAGGAAGATATATGATATTCTTGAAAAATGCATAAATCAAACTTAATAGTGAGTTATAAGTTAGTGAATAATAGAGGAGATATTAACTATGAAATTTACTAAATTTAATAATAAGTATTTTGTAAGAATTGATAAGGGAGAAGAATTAGTAACAGAGTTAAAAAAGTTTTGTTTGCAAAATAAAGTTACACTAGGATCTATCACTGGGTTAGGAGCTACTAATAAAGTAACTTTAGGATTGTTCAATACTGAAACTAAGGAATACCAGAACAAAGAGTTAAATAATGACTATGAGCTTACAAATATAACTGGAAATATTACAACTATGGATGGGGAGTTGTATCTACACATTCATATAACTCTTGGAGATGAGAACTATAATTCCTTTGGGGGACATTTAAATGAATGTTGGATAAGTGGAACCTGTGAGTTGGTTATAGATGCAGTAGATGGAGAATTAGGTAGAACTTTTGACGATCACTGTGGACTCAATATATTTAAAATAGATTAAAAACTATTTTAAATATATTATTATAGTTAAAATTTAGTTAAATATGTATAAACAATCAGATTTTGTTCTATAATCTAATTATGTGGTAAAGTAACCTGCGAAGTGTAACTGATTCTAATATATTAAAGGCGCCCTTTAAAAGGCGCCAAATTTTTTTGCCACTATTTAGGATTTTCAATATTTATATATTCGGGAGTCGCCATAGGCTCAGATATATTAATTCCAGCAAAATTGGAGACTACTTCATCTTCTATAAGTAAGGATATTTTATTCACTTTAGGTATACTGATAAAGGAATAAAGTATGCTATCTAACATCATAGACTTTAAGTCATCCCTTGTATCATAACTTGAAATAAATTCTTTAGATAAATTTAGGGTTAGTAAACCATTGGAATAATTAGAATTTATTAATTCAACACTTCTAGGTATAGTTGGATATAAATTATCGTATGAAAGATCATTTACATTCCCTGTTTTTAGAGAAGCAAATATTAAGGCGGCCATATCTTCTACACTTTCTTTAGAGTCATAAATATCTAAGGGCGCCAATAAAATTCTTTCATTTTCTGCACCAAAGGCCAAGTATGCACTTGGGTAATTGTCGGGCTCAAAGGGTCTACTTACATCGGTACCGTGAAATAGTGTGTCTACATATTTACCATTTTTAAGAAATTCAACTTTTTCTACTCCATAGATAGAAGTAAGAGAATTTACAAAGGATTCTATAGCAAATTGGCTAATAGCTGAACCTTGATCATATATACCTATGTCAGATGGCAAATGAATAGAGGCTACCCCTTGTTTAACCCATACCACAGGGGCATCGGGAATAGGGGATCCTTCATTAAGCCCTAAAGAATCACTAGGTCCCTTTCTAAGGTTTTCTATGGTTGTCCTTATTATTTCATTGGAATAGGGAACCTTTCTAGATACGGGTACTAGATAATTATAATCTTTATCAGGAAAATAGAGGGTCAAATACATGAAGCCTCTTTCAACATCATTTTTACTTGCGATATACTTCATATCCTTATTTATGACATTAGAATCACCATATTGAACTGAAAATACATAGGGCTCAACTTCATTAAAGGCCTCTAAGCTTGAATATATCTTGAAGTCATAGGTGCCGTCATTTAATTCTAGATTTTCCTGGGAAATATCTAAAGTATAGGCAAGCTCCAAATTATCATCAGATACTTCATTAAGACTAGTGACTATTTCATTATCATAATATTCACCAATAGATTCACCATCTTGAGATACCTCTAAAATAATTTGATGGTTTTCTGATAGAACATAGGAGCCTTTATCAAAGTTACCAGTCATGGTAAAATCTATACTAGTAGGGTCGATAACAAGATCATTGGTGAAGTTTGTTTTATATGTATATGATATAGGCATTTCTGGGTCTTCTTTAAAAGCAGCTGAAAAGATATTTGAGAATGTAGGTACTTTAACAAAGCTAGTGTTAATAGGGATAGCAGATACAGAATAACATATAATAAGAATTAGTAATATATTAGCAATAAATCTCATATTTTATCACACTCCTAATAATCCTTATCACCATTATAATCTATTTATAGAAGATTTTCTAATAAAGCTGGAAAAATTTTAAATTATTATAATTATAATTCATGTTATCATATAGAGTATAAAAATAAAATAACTAGAAAGAGGGATAAAATGTCAAAACCACCAGTTAAAGAAGGGGAAAGCTATCTTGTCAAGATAGAAGATATAGGAGATAGCGGTGAAGGTATAGGTAAAATAGATGGATTCACCGTATTCATAGATGATGCAGTACCCGGTGATAAGGCCATAGTAAACTTAGACAAGGTCAAAAAGAGCTATGCAAAGGGACGAATAGTAGAATTTATAGAGCAATCTTCCTATAGAATAGATCCAAAATGCCCAATAGCAAAGGAGTGCGGGGGCTGTCAAATACAATATATAGATTATGAAAAACAGCTTGATATAAAAAAGAATACCGTTACATCTGCCATAGAAAGAATAGGTAAGCTAGAAAATGTCATAATTCACGATATAATAGGTATGGAAAAGCCCTATAGATATAGAAATAAAGCACAGTTTCCAATAGGAATAGATAAAGAAAGCTCTATAATAGGATTTTATAAAAAGGGAACCCATGACATCGTTGATACACAGGGATGTAAGATACAGCACGAAATAAATGATAAAATTGTCAAGGTCATGAAAAAGATAATAGACGAAAAAGGATTATCAGTATATGATGAGCAAACTGGAAAAGGGTTACTAAGACATATTTTAACTAGAGTATCCTTTAGTACGGGAGATATAATGTTAGTGATAGTTACTAATGGTAATGAGCTTCCATATAAGGACTATATAACTGAAGAACTTGTAAAAAACTTACCTAAGATTAAGAGTATAATACACAATATTAATGCTAAAAAGACAAATAAAGTATTGGGATTTAAATGTAATACTTTATATGGAGATGATAAAATAATTGACTACATAAATGACTTTAAATTTGAAATTTCCCCACTATCATTTTTCCAAGTAAATCCGATGCAGACTGAGGTGCTATATGAAAAAGCCTTAGAATATGCTAAGTTAAATGGTAATGAAACTGTTATAGACCTATACTGTGGTATAGGAACTATATCCCTATTCTTAGCTAATAAGGCTAAAAAGGTATATGGGATAGAAATAATAGATGCTGCAATCGAAGATGCAAAAAGAAATGCCCAAATCAATGATATAAATAATGCAGAATTCCATGTCGGAAAAGCAGAGGAGTTAATGCCTAAACTATACAATGATGGGGTACGCCCTGATGTAGTAGTCCTAGATCCACCAAGAAAAGGTTGTGATGAGGTAGTACTAAAAACAATAGCAGACATGAATCCAGAAAGAATAGTATATGTATCATGTAAACCAAGTACTTTAGCAAGGGATTTAAAAATATTAGATGAGTTAGGGTATAGAACAGTGGAAGTGCAGCCGGTGGATATGTTTCCCCATACGACACACGTTGAGACGGTGGTATTGATGTCAAGGGTTGATAAGTAAGGGTGTAATAAGATAAGTAAATAAAGGCTTTCCGTGATTTGAGATCTGGTTTCAAGCCGATAGGATAATCACGGATTTTTATTTTGTGGGAACTTATCCAAGATTGTCAGGTTAGATGATTAAGAAGATGATATGGATATTGATGTGGTGAGTTGACACGATTGCTGGCAAAAACGTGGTGAGTTGACAAGATGACTATAGGATTTGAAGTATATGGCTATATTACGAAATAGCTAGAGTGAAGTTAAGTATCAACAAATATAAAGAAATATCAACAAACATATTGAAAACTTGATTTCTATAAAGTATAATAAACTAGTATTTTGTTGCAAATTTACGGATCTCTGAGGTGATATAGAATGGGCGAATTAATCAGTGATAACTGGATAAATATTGATGAGGCAGCAGAGTATTTAGGTGTAAAGCCTGTGACTGTGCGAACTTGGATAAAAAAGAAAAACGGGATACCCGCTCATAAAATCGGAAAGCAATGGAAATTCAAGTGCTCGGAATTAGATGAATGGATTAAGAGCGGAAAAAGTGCAATTAAATAAACTACAGGTAGGTGCAACAGAAATGATAAGTGAGATTGTAAAAGAGGCACTAACAATTACGTGTAATTATTTGTCTCAAAATTATAGCAAAGAAAACTATAGGATTCTCTTTAATGAAATATTAAGCATGACTGGTATTGATGGGTTCGAGTTTGAAAATAATGATAATTTATATTCATACGAAGAGGTTCAAAAAATATTATCATCTCTAAACGAAAAGGAGAATACAAGAAAGACAAAAGGCGTTTACTATACACCTATTGATGTAGTGAGATTCATATTAATTAACTCAATAAAGTCAGCTTGTGGGAAATTAAAGCCTAATGGGTTACATGTTTTAGACTTAAATGGGATTCCCTATAATGCATTTTGTTTTAATAAAACTGTGTATGATCCTACGTGTGGATCAGGAGAATTTCTCGTAGCTGCGCTTGAGATAAAGCTAGATTTATTGGATTTGCACAAGGCAAGTATTAGCAAGGGGAGTCTTAAAAAAATTATCAGAACCTTAAAAGGAAACGATGTTAATATTGATTCAGTAATAATTACAAAGATCAGGATATTTCTCTGTGCATTGCAAAGACAAGGTGTATCAAAAGTATCAGGATTAGGAACAGAACTGAACAACTGTTTTGAAAATTATGACTTTGTTCAAGAAACACCAGACTTAGAAAAGAGTTATGACATCATAGTTGGAAATCCCCCATATGTTGAAGACTCTAAAAGTGGTTTATCTCCAGAAAATAAGTATGGTAATATTTATGCAAATGTATTAGAGAATGCAGGAAAACACTTAAAACCAAATGGTTCAATTGGTTTTGTAATTCCTCTTTCGTATGTTTCTACGCCAAGAATGTCAAAAATTAGAGATGCCTTATATTCTTATGTACCTGAACAATATATATTGAGTTATTCAGACAGACCAGATTGCTTGTTTACTTCGGTACATCAAAAATTATGCATACTAATAGGCAGAAATAGAAATGTGGAAAAAACAATTTATACAGGAAATTATCGCTATTGGTATAGTGAGGAGAGACCGGAGTTATTTAATACATTAGAAGTAGTTAGAAATCTACACGTAACCAACAATTATATACCTAAATTAGGAACAATTACGGATAATGATATATATGAAAAAGTAACTAACAATGAAAATAGATTAATAGAGGCATTGGAGGGAAATGATGGTTCTGTTTATCTGAACATGAGAGCTGCTTTTTGGATTAAGGCTTTTGTTAATAAACACAACGGTGGTGAATATAAGGAATTTGGTTGCCAAAGCAAAGAAATGTCCAACTATATTATGTGTTTGTTGAACTCCTCTTTATTTTGGTGGTACTGGATATGTATATCAGATTGTTGGCATATAACAAGAAAAGAATTAATAGGTTTCACCATTCCTAATAATCCTAATTTTGATGAAACTGATAGATTGGCTAAGCAACTGGAAGATAAGCTAGAAGAAACAAAAAAATATGTTGGAACTAAGCAAACTGAGTATGAGTATAAGCACAAAGAGTGTGTTAATGAAATTCATGAAATTGATGACTATATCAATACATTATACGGACTTACGGAAGAAGAAAGCCTTTATATCAAAAACTTTGCTTTTAGATATAGGATAGGTGGAGGTGTTGAAAATGGAAGTAATTGATTTGTTTTCAGGGTGTGGAGGGCTTTCTTCTGGATTTATTAAAGAAGGTTTTCATATAAAAAAAGCAGTGGAATTTGATTCTAGCATAGCTAACACTTATATTATGAATCATCCAGAAGTTGATATGATAGTTGACGATATACAGAATATTGACCAAGCAGGAGTGTTTAACCAAGGCGATGCGGATGTTATTATTGGAGGCCCCCCCTGTCAAGGCTTTTCAATGGCTGGGGCACGAATTCGCACAGGTTTCATTGATGATCCTCGGAATTATTTATTTAAACATTATTTCAATGTCGTCAAAACAGTAAAACCCAAAATTTTCATCATGGAAAATGTCAAAGGAATAATGACAATGCAGGGTGGGAAAATCTTTGATGAAATATTGCGGATTTTCTCCGATGAGGAATTATTAGAAGGACAACCATATAAAACCTATCATCGTATAGTTAAAGCTGTTGATTTTGGAATTCCTCAAAAAAGAGAAAGAATGATAATTATTGGGACAATATTAAGCGATGTTGACTTTGATATAGTATGGCAACAAACTAAAGAGGAAATAGAAAGAGATTATCCTGCATATTTCCGACCTGTTACTGTAGCTGATGCTATCAGAAATTTATCGCAGACAACTTTAGATGGTATTATTAGCAATCCTGAGCCTCAAACAGAATACCAAAAATATTTAGCTTGTGATTTCAACACACTTAATAATCACACTCAGACAAACCACTCCAAAGTTGCTATCGATAGAATGAAGAAGATAGATAATGGTGAGAATTTCACTGCATTGGATGAGAAAATAAATTCTGTTCACAGTGGTTCTTATGGACGTTTATCTTGGGATGATCAGGCTCCAACTATTACTACGAGATTTGATACACCTGCAGGAGGGAGATTTATTCATCCTGTTGAGAATCGTACTCTATCACCACGTGAGGCGGCTAGGATACAAAGTTTTCCTGATAATTTTATTTTCTATGGGAATAAAACATCTATATGCAAGCAAATCGGGAATGCAGTTCCACCAAAGATATCCTACTTCTTGGCGAGGTTTGTTAGAAATATATTAAATGAGGAGGCTTAGTTATATGAATCCATTATTAGAAAGCAAATTAAACGAACTTAATAATGCATCAGATTATGAATGCTGGTATTTGGTGAAACAGCCTACAGCATTTGATAATATCTGTTATCTTGTTAGTTTTTTGGAAGATTTTAAAGCGCAAGATAGTCCAGGTAATCTACAGGATTACATCGCAAATAAGATAGAATCACTAAAGGCAATAAAACCAGGTGTGGATATATCTAATAATTACCGTGCTCTAAGAGTAGCGGCATTCTTTGGTCTTATTAGGATGACAAATACGAAGTATGACAATGCAGTAATTACTGATTCGTTTAAAGAGGTTACGCAAAGATGCAATGGAGAATATGAGAAGACAGAACTGTATTTAGACATCATACAGCGTCAAATTGAAAAAATGTATATCAGTTCTTCAATAGATGAAGAATACGAAAGAGTAAGACAAGAATACAGATTGTACCCTGTTATGTTGCTATATAAAGTGTTGATTGAGCTTGGACGATCAACTGGTAGCTATTCTATTTCTATGGCAGAGTATAGATATTTGGTGGCTACAACAAAAACATTTGAAGGGTTTCTTGATACACTATTATTAATCAAACTATTACGTGATGATCCAGATGCAGTAAATTCATTTGAACAATATCGTTCTAAGTTTGATAATCGTCTCATTCAGGCGCTGAAACAGCTTTCATCTCTGATTGTTGAAAGAGATACAATTTCACTCAATAAAGATTATATTGAAGATGTGGCACATAAAGTATATATTTTCGAGGATAACCCAAATGTGTTCACAACGGAGAACTATTTAGGGTTTCTTGGCTCGACAAAATCATTATTTGAGTTAGAAGAATTTGAAGAGGAAGAAGAATTAACAATTTATGACGATGCCATTAGAGTGAAAGGCGGCGTTAATACATTGTTATATGGTGTTCCTGGTTCTGGAAAAAGTTGGACAATTGAAAAGGAATACTGTGATGATGAAAGCAGAATGGAGCGGCTTGTATTTCATCCAGACTACACATACTCAGATTTTATTGGTCAGATTCTTCCTAATGTATCTGATGGTATTGTTAGTTATAAGTTTACTGAAGGTCCGTTTACAAGCTTATTGAAAAAGGCATATACTCATCCAGACAAGATGTTCTTCCTTGTAATTGAAGAAATCAATCGCGGAAATGCGCCAGCTATATTTGGTGAAGTATTTCAGCTTCTAGACCGTGATGATGATGGAACTAGTGAATATGGGATTACAAATGTAGATATAGCAAATATTGTGTATGGTAATCCTAATAAAAAGGTTCGTATCCCTTCTAACATGTCTATTATTGGAACAATGAATACATCGGATCAGAATGTGTTTACTCTTGATACTGCATTTCAACGTCGCTGGAATATGCGTATGATAGAGAATACATTTGAAGGACATGATTATGCTACAACTACTATTTTGGACACTGATGTTACTTGGCAGAGGTTTTGTGAAGTTATCAATAATGAAATTGTCACCAAAAACATTCGTATGACATCATCTGAAGATAAGAGACTCGGGACATATTTTGTTCGTGCGGCAGATCTAGAATATCATGAAGAAGCAGACAATCTTGAGCTTTCGGAAAAAGAGCGTATTGAAGCAAAGTTACTTAATTATAGATTTGCAGAGAAAGTTCTCAAATATCTGTGGGATGACGCTTTTAAATTTTCTCGTGAAGATATTTTCAAGAATACAATTTACAAGAGTCTAGAAGAAGTTGTAAATCATTTTAATTCCAGGAGTTCTGCAAAAGCAGTAGGAAATGATCGATTTGATGTTTTTAAAGAAGAAGTTATTGATGCTTTTCTTACCCAGGATGTAAGCAATAAAAATGTTGAATAAGGTGGTGATAATCTATGGAAATAAGTGCTGAATTGCTGAAAAGTAAGTGTCATGTTAATACAAATGAAGAAGGAGATCGATTTGTAGGTATTAAGGCTGATTCTGAAAATGCGATGGTCTATTTCCCTATGGGTTATCAATTACCAGATACAGAGCATGAGCGAAGAAGGGATATTTTGCATTTGATATCCGTACTTTCAGAATTCACGGCTAGAAAAGATAGAGTTTTACATATGAAGAAGTTTGAGGCTCCTCAATCAGTTGACTTTCCTGTTAATGCATATATGGAAGTCATAAATTACTATCTGGAGCAGCGTTCTTATTATACGGAAAAAGAACCTATCTATAAGACTAGTGACCGTGGCAACACTGACTGGGCAAAAACAATTCGTCAGCAAAAACCTTTGTTGCAAGCCAATAATTCCCCTATTTACTTGAAACAGACTGTAAGAGATTCAACACCTAATGATCGTAATTTGATTACACAAATTCATAAGTATTGTGTATATGAAAGTTTTCAAAAATTAGGGTGGTTGTTCACTCCGAATCTTCCACCAAAGCCTGATTTTCCAGTTGACATAAAGCGTTTTCTTATTGAATTAAATGATAAGTTAGGTAAAACGAATAACGACAAGGATAAACGTCTTTTTGCATCTATGATTGCAATGCTCAAATATATCGATGAAGAGACGAATAAACGCCAATTCTATTTTGGTACAGATAGTTTTGAATATGTATGGGAAAAGCTCATAGATAGGGTATTCGGGGTTCGTAATAAAGATGCTTATTTTCCAAAGGCAACATGGCATCTTAAAAAGGGTAAGACAAGAGCATTCGAAGCTCTTAGACCAGATACAATCATGGTTCACAATAACAAGATTTTTGTTTTAGATGCAAAGTACTATAGATATGGAATAACAGGCGAGCCACTTCATTTGCCAGAAGGCAGATCAATTCACAAGCAGATAACGTATGGTGAGTATATTAGTACCAATGATAAATTTAAAGATGAAAATGGTAATAATCCTACGGTTTATAATGCGTTTTTGATGCCATATAATTCACGAGATAATATTTTTGATTTATCCGGCATATTTGAGAACTGCGGAGAGAGTACTGGTGAGTGGAAAGGTCAAGACAATACTTACGAACACGTTCAAGGAATTTTAGTTGATATTAATTACTTGATGCACCATTATACTGGAAATCACTTAAGAAAAATTATGGCTTTAGCTGAATCAATAGAGAATGCTCTAGTTGAAAATGGTGGTCATTTGCCGACTGAATCGAGTACTAGTGAATCTGTGAGCTAATTATCTTGCAATTAATGAACTGGAATGATTGGAAGACTTATAACAAAAACATAAAATCACCGCTACCATAATAGGCATTGACCTAACCAATGAGTAGTAGCGGTGATTTTTTATTTTACGGATATTTTCTTTATTTTTTTTCGGTGGTTGCGTTGTGCTGTTGCATTTCTGCAACTAGGACAACAGTACCTTTTACGCCCATTAGAAGTCTTAACTAAAAAGTGATTGTTGCAAGCTGGATTAGCACATTCCCGGTATATTTCGGAACCAGGTCTCATATAAAAAATTGAAAAATACATCGCTGAGAGTAGGTTTGATGCTTTCCATGATGGCTCCATTTTACTTGCTATAAAACGAGGTACAATCCCAGAAAGATTAGAATTAATTTCCTCATTCAAAACAATTTTTGCAACAGTTATAAGAGCTTGTTTTAAATTATCATCAAATTTCTCTAACGCTGGTTTATCATAAAACTCAATTCCATTTTCAAAGGATACTTTATTTACTATACCAATTTCCTTCATAAGATGAAAAAGGAAATCAATGGTGATTCGTGCAGCAGGTGTTTCATTTGGTGCATTGCGATATAGATAAACAATATCCTTATATCGAAGGTCGCTCATCCCAGGATAATTGTGAGTTAAAGAACTCCCAGATACTATATCCTGATACTCTTCAATGTTCAGTGCATAGTTAGGTTTATACACTAAATCCTTAATTAAATATGTATCACTTTCAAAGCCTTCTTTGGTGCCATCAATCGCTGGTACAGAGGAGGCTTTTTCTAATATCTTAATAAATCCGTGATGACAAGTTGAATAAGCCTTATTCATCGAACTTAGCTTAATGCTGACTTGTTCTGAAAGAAGAAGATAAAGAGTCAAATATAGAATTTTTTCATAATTTCGTTGCGGCTCTTCAATTTCACTCATTAGAAGAACAGTGGCTTTGATGTGGTTGACGATTTCTGTTAAAGAATAGATATCAATTTCTTCGTATTCGGTCTCGCTTATTGGGAAAAGAAATCCATTTTCCTCAAAAAAGCATCTTAAACTATCTATATCATTTGGTAAAGATATCAGCTCACTCAATAAATTTTCTTGACGAACTGATCCCATAGGTGTAGTGCGACAGAGGCCTTTTGAACCACTGAAGGCATAATGCAATTCATTTTGCTTATCTGCCTGTATTTTTAGAGTTTGTCTCATTTCACCAGGAGTAAGGTTAACAACATCAACACCGGTAAAACACCTATATCCTTTCAGAGAAAAATAATCATTCCCCAAATTAAAAAAATTCTCGTTTTCTAATGCAATATTTTCTATCTCCGACATAAATATTTCTCCTTTCTTTAATGAAACAGCTTAAAAAACAACAGCCTAAGTAATCGAAAACATAATTACAAATAAATAATACACTATTTTTGTAACTAAAACAATAATCTTATATACAGATATTTCGAAAATAGTAAGCGATAAATACAGAAATTTACTTACTATTTTAGGTTGATTACAATTATTCATATAGAGGGACAACCTCTAAATATATCAATCTCAAAGTCCTAGTGCGCATACGGACGGCGGGATGCATAAGAGTTCAGAACACAGTGATAAAGACTGTGTTTGGAATGAAGATGCACCCACCGTAATTTCGTGTGCCCTTTTTTAGGACAAGCGGAGTCTGTGGTCATCTTCATCACAGGCTCTTTTTGTATTCCGCCGCCCAATGCCAGGACGGAAAGGAATACTTTATGAAGATTCGAGTTTTATATGAAGACAACATCAAAAATGGCCACAAGAACTACACCACAATTGAAATTCCGGATGGAGATTACAGCGTTATGCTGGACATTGATTACGAGCAGCGTCTTGTAGAGGCAAAGCCCGAAAAGAAAGCAGAAGTACAGCGTTGTAAGACTTTACAGGAAATGTTCGACCTAATGAATTCCAAAGAATACAACCACTGGCGACGCTATCATAGGCATCTTGGCAATCCGAAGACCCCTTATCGTAAAGATGATCAGGCTGAGGATAAAACAGATGTTATGGATACATTTGCAGATAACTCTCAAGAGATAGAGCGTTCTAACCAATACGAGTACGAGGATGTTTGTAAATGGATACGCAAGGTACTCGGTAAAAAAGAAGATTGGGCGGATATGTTTATCGCAGTTCGCATAGACGGTATGTCAATCCGCGAATATGCCAGCTCCATAGGTGCTGATGAAAACAACATTACTCAGAAGTTAAAACGAGCAACAAAAAAATTGGAACAAGAATATAAAAACCGTCAGATTTGACCTTCTCCCAAGGCTACCAGGTAGGAGGTCAAGACCTCCAAAAAAAATTAAGGAGGTAATTCTGATGAGAGAATTAATACCTAAAGACCAATATGGTGTGTTTGCCGACACCAAAGATACGGCAAGAGTGGATAGTTTGTTTGTAGCAGAGTTCTTTGAGAAGGAACATAAAAATGTTTTGCGTGACATTGCTAAAATCACTGACCCCAAATCTGGGTTAAGCAAAGAATTTGCTCAGCTCAATTTTGAGCCGACCTCATACACGGATGGTTGGAACAGAAAGCAAAAGGCTTATGCCATGACTCGTGATGGATTCACTATGTTGGTTATGGGATATACAGGGCAGAAAGCAATGAAGTTCAAAGAGTTATACATCAAACGCTTTAATGAAATGGAGCAGTTCATTAAAACTCTTGTCTCGGCTCGTAAGGAGTTCCCTTTACTGACAGACAACATTAAGTTACTTCATGAAAATCCAAAGCCATATCACTTCAGTAATGAATGCGATATGTTAAATCGCATCGTTATCGGAATGACGGCAAAGCAGTTTAGATTAGCAAATGGAATTGCAAAAGGAAAAAGCATTCGGCCTTACTTATCTGATGAGCAGATTACAATGCTAGACACATTACAAAAAGTAGATGTTGGTTTGTTAGTAGCTGTTCCAGATTATGGGCAGCGCAAGCGTTACTTGGAATGGTACAAAACCAAAATAGAGAAGAATTAAGGAGGGCTATAACGATGTTTTATGTGAAAGAAAGATTGAATGATTCCATGGAGATATCCATTGAAATAACAGATGAGAATGTTTTTTGCCAATGTCCAATGTGTGGTGTTGAAGTAATGGTGGATATTGTAGAAATCCTAGGTGATGGTGAAAGTGATTTATTTGGTACTACAATATATTGTAGCGAATGTAGTAAAAAGATTAGAGCCGGAGGTAGCTGTGATGAACATAAATAAATTCAATGCTGAAGTATACTATGACCCTACTCCGCATGAAGCACTAACTAATATAGTAAAAAAGGAAAGGGCAGCGTCAAAACCTGCCTTCCGTCCTTTGGTTTATATATGCGCCCCTTTTCACGGTGCTGTTGAGGAAAATGTATTAAAAGCCACTCAGTTTGCAGAATTTGCTTTCAATCGTGGATGTATACCACTGACCCCGCACCTTCTATTCCCTTTCATGGATGACAGTAACGAGAAAGAACGTGATCTTGCTATTTTCATGGATATCATCCTTATGGGTAAGTGCCAAGAAGTATGGGTGCTCGGTGATGTTATCTCAAAAGGCATGAGTATTGAAATTGAAAAGGCAAAGAAACGTAGACAACCGGTCAGATATTTCAATAAGGATTTTGAGGAGGTAAAGGCTTTATGAAAAAAATAAAGGCAATACAGGCAAGATTTGAACATGGGCAAAGACCTCGTTTGAAAGGAGGTTATTAAGTTGAGAAAATTAGCCATTGCCTATGGGAACAGCCGACAGGCAAAGAAGTGGGTCAACAAAGAAATCACATTTGATGCGCTAAAAGATAGATTGAAGACTCCAATTAGGACCACGGAATCAGCTGAAGAATATGCCAAGTTCAGTAAAGGTCAAAAGGATATTGCAAAAGACCATGGTGGCTTTGTTGCAGGTGTATTAAAAGGTGGTCGCAGAAAAAACGATACTGTGGAACTTCGATCAATGATTGCTTTAGATGGTGACAAAATTAATAAAGAATTTCTTGAAAACTATGAATCCAATGCTACATATACCTCTGTTCTTTATTCAACCCATAGTAGCACAGAAGAAAATCCACGGGTGCGTCTTATTTTTCCCCTAACAAGAGATGTAACCTCAGAGGAATTTGTAGCAGTTTCAAGATATTTAGCACAGATGCTTGGCATGGATTATTTCGATGAATGCTCCTATCTACCAAACCAGCTGATGTACTGGCCAAGCACTCCATCTAACGGAAAATTTGTATATAAGGAAGTAGACAAAACTTGGCTTAATCCAGATGATATTTTAATAGCCCATCCCGAATGGACTGATCCTACAAGACTTCCGACTTCATCTAGGGAGAGCAAGGCAAATACAGTTTCGCATGAGAAGGTACAGGACCCTCTTGCGAAGGAGGGTGTTGTGGGCCTTTTTAATAGAGTTTATTTCCCTGTTACAAAAGCAATCGATGCATTTTTATCAGACGTCTACGAGCCTACAGAAAATGAGGGCCGCTACCATTTTATAGAGTCAAGCAGTATGGCGGGAGTTGAAATCAAAGAAGGTGGCAAGTTCGTGTATAGCCATCATGCCAAGGACCCGGCATACCTAAAATTATGCAATGCCTTTGACATCGTTCGTATCCATAAATTTGGTGATGAGGATGATAAGAAGTCCTTTAAGAATATGTGTGATTTTGCCATGAAAATTGATGAGGTAAAAGTCTTTGCTACTAATGAAAAACTAGCAGAGGCTGAAGTGGATTTCACTGACAGTGGAGATGATTGGAAGTCAAGACTTAGGTATCAGCCTAGATCAAGTTTACTGGAAAACAGCGTATACAACTTAAACCTTATTCTTAATCATGACCCCGATTTCAAGAACTTTGCATATAACGAGCTGTCGAACCGTATCCAGGTCACGGGATCACTACCATGGGAAAGACCAGAAGGTAACGTATTTTGGAGAGATGCCGACACAGCCCAGCTTAAGTCCATTATGGATATTCGCTACCTTCCGTTTTCAAGCAGAAACCACGATGTTGCATTTACTAAGGTTGCTGATGATAGAAGATTCCATCCTATAAGGGATTACCTTGATTCCCTCCCTGCGTGGGATGGAGTAAAACGTGTAGAAGATATTTTTATCAAACATCTCCAGGCAGATGATACCGAGTATATACGCACAGTGACTAGGAAGACCTTTGCAGCTGCTGTTGCACGGATATATGTTCCTGGAATTAAGTTTGACTGTGTTCCTGTGCTTGATGGCAATCAGGGTATTGGGAAAAGCACCATCATTAAAGACCTTGTAACAGCAGAATTCTACTCTGAAACATTATCTCTTACGGATATGGATGATAAGTCTGGTGCTGAAAAACTGCAAGGATTCTGGGTGGTTGAAATCGGAGAACTTGCTGGAATGAAGAAAGCTGATATTGAAAAAGTAAAAGCGTTCCTTTCAACTTCAGATGATAAATACAGACCGTCCTATGGAAGAGTTGTAGAAAGTCATCCTAGACAGTGCATCGTCATTGCAACGGTAAATGGAGAGCGTGGATATTTACGTGACATCACAGGAAACCGCCGCTTTTGGATTATTAAGGTACATCAGAAAAAGCAGAAGAAGACCTGGAATTTTACTGAAGCATATAGGCAGCAGTTCTGGGCCGAAGCTAAAGAAATATGGAAATCGGGTGAAAAACTGTACCTCGAGGGTGATGTTTTAGAGGAGGCTGAAAAAGCACAGAAAGGTGCGATGGAGGCTGATGAGCGTGTTGGCATGGTTGAAGAATACCTAAATACTCTACTTCCAGATGATTGGGATAGTATGGACTTATTTGCCCGTAGGAATTACCTAAGCGGTAGCGAATTTGGTGGAGCTAAGCATACAGGTACTGTTGCACGAACATCTGTAAGCAATGCGGAAATTTGGTGTGAATGCTTTAATCGTAGTCTCCCAGAATTAAAGACTACCGACAGTTATCAGATTGCAGCACTTATGTCTCAGATTGCCGGTTGGGAACGAACCAGCAGTATTAAGCGTTTGCCGATTTATGGTAGACAGCGACTATATCATTATGGCGGATAGAGAACACAAGAATGCGACACAACACAACTTTTTCCCTTATATTCAAAATGCTTTTTCTTAAAAGTAGATAGTAAATAACCGTGAGCGTATACGCGCGTTAGTAAATATAGGGGAATGGTTGTGATTTTGTGTTTCTTGTGTCGGATGGGAGGAAAAAATGACTGAAAAATATATAGAGAAAAAACTTGTAGCAGCAGTTAAAGACATGGGAGGTATTGCACTGAAGTTTGTAAGTCCTGGAGTTGATGGTGTGCCAGACCGCATTGTACTACTTCCTATGGGGAGAATGGCATTTGTTGAGTGTAAAGCAACGGGAAAAAAGATGCGCCCTATACAAGAAAAAAGAAAGAAACAACTGGAGGTATTAGGTTTTTCGGTTTATTGCTTAGACAGTGTAGGGCAGATTGGAGGGGTGCTCAGTGAAATCAACAATAAGATGTGATTGGTGCGGCAAAGAGATTTCAAGATACCCATCACAAATAAAAAAGCATAATTTTTGTTCTCGCAAGTGTTTATCCGATTTTAGCAATAAAAGTATAAACCCTACTGGATATTATGAACTCAAAGACTATACAAATATGGCAGAGCATCTCTCAGAGTTAAATCGCAAGTTGAACCCAACAAAGATGACGAAAGAGATGAGAGCAAAAATGAGAAAAGTTAGGCTAGGCACAGGTGAAGGAAAAACATATACAAAATACTATGGGAGACATGCTCATAGGGTGGTGGCAGAACAAAAACTTGGTAGAAAATTAAAAAAGAATGAGGTTGTACATCACATTGACGGCAATCGAAGAAATAATAATCCTGATAACTTGATGGTTTTCTCGTCAAGTGCTGATCATATGAGATATCACGTACAAATAAAAAAGTTTTTTGAAAAAGGAGAAATACCACTAAAGATAGTGAAGGAGGTGATGCCCTTATGATGTTCAAAGCATATGACTATCAAAAATTTTGTATCGATTATATCGAAAAAAATGAGATATCAGCCCTGTTTTTGGACATGGGTTAGGTCTTGGAAAAACTGTTATTACCCTGTCTGCTATTTATGACCTATGCCTTGATAATTTTGAAATAAGAAAGGTCTTGGTCATTGCGCCACTTCGAGTAGCAAGGGATACTTGGCCTTCTGAAATAAAAAAGTGGGAGCATTTGAAAGGTCTATCCTATTCTGTAGCCGTTGGAACAGAAAAAGAAAGAATTGATGCTCTTATGACAAGATCAACAATGTATATCATCAATCGTGAAAATGTGGATTGGCTTGTAAATAAGAGTGGTATCCCATTTGATTTTGATATGGTGGTCATTGATGAGTTATCATCCTTTAAATCCTATGGTGCTAAAAGGTTTAAAAGTCTACTAAAAGTAAGGCCATCTGTTAATAGAATTGTAGGTCTTACAGGAACTCCATCGAGTAATGGCTTAATGGACTTATGGGCAGAGTTTCGCATTCTAGACTTAGGTCAAAGACTTGGCAGATATATCACTCACTACCGCAATACTTACTTCACTCCGGATAAACGTAATGCACAGGTTATATTTTCATATAAGCCATTACCTGGTGCTGAGGATAAAATTTATAAGCAGATATCTGATATTACGATTTCCATGAAATCCATAGACTATCTTAAAATGCCTGAATGCATCGTAAATGAAGTGTCTGTTTATCTGAATGAAAAAGAATGGAACATATACTCTAAATTTAAAGATGATATGGTCACGAAATTAGGTGATGAGGAGATTGATGCAGTCAATGCCGCAGTGCTTTCAGGAAAACTTCTACAGATGGCAAACGGTGCTGTCTATGATAGTGAAAACAAGACACATATCATCCATGACAAAAAACTTGATGCACTGGAAGATTTAATTGAAGGTGCAAATGGCAAACCTGTCCTTGTTGCATATTGGTTCAAACATGATTTAGAGAGAATTAAGAATAGATTTCCGGTGAGGCAAATAAAAACATCGAAGGATATTGAAGATTGGAATGATGGCAATATCCCTATCGCTGTGATCCATCCAGCAAGTGCAGGACATGGTCTTAATCTTCAAAGCGGTGGTTCAACACTTATTTGGTTCGGACTTACTTGGTCATTGGAGTTATATCAGCAAACCAATGCCAGACTTTACAGGCAAGGTCAAAACGAGACGGTTATTATCCATCACATAATTACCAAGGGTACTATTGACGAAGATGTAATGACTGCTCTTACAAGAAAAGAAGAGACACAAGCCTCCCTTATTGATGCTGTAAAAGCAAAGCTGGAGGTGATGCGATGACCACACCTTATGAAAACTTAGCCAATGCCATCATTTTAATGGCAGTTAAAGATTATAGGTCTGCGTTAAAGAAACTTAAAAAGCGTCCAAACTATGAGCCGGCTAAATTAATGAAAAACGAGGTGGAGAGGTTCTTCCGCTCTGATTGGTATAGAGAACTTACCTCTGTTGATGGGAACATCCTAATCAAAAAATTAAAATCGGAGGTAAGAGAGATATGAAAGTAAAGGAATATTTACACCAAGCTTACAGGCTTGATAAAAGAATACAATCAGACATCGAAGAAATGGAATCCTTAAGAGAAATGGCAACAAGTGTATCATCACCAAGTTGGGATGAAAAAGTTCAAACCTCACAAAATGCCGATGCCAAGTTTGTAAGGTGTTTGGAGCGGATTATGGATTTGGAAAGAAAAATAAACACGGAAGTAGATAATCTTGTAGCACTCAAGGAGCAGATAAGGCGTGTTATAAACGAGGTTGCAGACACTGATGAGCGCATGGTATTACGGTATCGGTATGTTCATAACCTAACCTGGGAGCAAATTGGCGATGAACTTAATGCCGATAGAACAACAGTCTACAGATGGCATAATGCAGCTCTTAATCATGTAGCTCTTCCTAAAGATCCTATTAAAATATAGCTTGCACAACTTGCAACACTTTGCAACAAGATACCACTATTGCATTTGTGTTAGTATATAATCAGCAAAATATAAATATTTACCAAGCCTTGTGGGAATTCCTCGCAGGGCTTTTTCTATGCCCGGAAAGCGAGGTGAAATGATGCCCAAAAGACCAAAGCGACCGTGCAGTACCCCAGGATGTCCTAACCTAACCGATGGGAGGTACTGTGAGGATCATAGAGTAGTAGAGCGCAGGCGCTACGATAAATTTGAACGTTCACCGGATGTCAATAAAAAGTACGGTAGAGCCTGGAAGAGAATCCGTGACAGATATGCCAGGGAACATCCTTTGTGTGAGATGTGCGAGGAAAACGGACGGCTTACCCCTGCTGAAGAAGTACATCACATCCTCCCCATTTCTTTAGGTGGTACACATGACAAAAGTAATTTGATGTCTTTATGTAAGTCCTGCCACAACAAGATACATTTAGAAATTGGTGATAGACAGATTAGAAAGTGAGCCAGGGGCGGTTCAAATCTCTACACCTTTTATAGCGGACAACGGCCTGGGGTCTTGCGTGTAAAAATCAGAAATCAAAGGGGGTATTAAAGACTTTTAGAAAAGTGAGGTGGGAAAATGGCTAAGGACGGTACAGCAAGAGGTGGCCAGCGTGTTGGCGCAGGAAGAAAATCAAAAGCTCTAACAGACAAAATTGCTGATGGCAGATTAAACGGGGCTCAAGTACTGCCGGAGCCAGCAGAAATGGAAGGCACGGATGTTCCTCCAGTAAAAGATTATCTAAAGGCAGCTCAGAAAAACGGTAAAGACCTCTGTGCAGAAGATATTTATATAGAAACCTATAAATGGTTAAAGGATCGTAGCTGCGAAATGTTAGTAAACAACCAGCTGATCGAGCAATATGCCATGAGTGTTTCTCGTTGGATTCAGTGCGAGGAGTGTATTTCAGAATATGGATTTCTTGCAAAGCATCCTACTACATCAGCAGCCATAGCATCACCGTATGTTGCTATGAGCCGTGAATACATGAAACAAGTAAATCAGTGTTGGTATCAGATATACCAGATTGTAAAAGAAAACTGCTCTGTAGAGTTTGGTGGCAGAAGTCCACAAGATGATTTAATGGAGCGGTTACTATCTGCTAGGAAAGGAAAATGATAATGAAAAAATATAGAACTTGTGAAAGTGTATGTAAAGGTCATCCCGATAAATTGTGTGACCTAATCTCTGACAGCATCTTAGATGCGTGTTTGAGAAAAGATAAATCCTCTCGTGTGGCCTGCGAGGTGTTGGCAACCAAAGGACGTATCATTGTTGCCGGTGAGATTACCTGTTCAAAGAAAATTGATATCAAACGAGTAGTTCGTAATGTTCTAACTGATGTCGGCTACAATCCAAGAAAGTTTCTCGTGTTTGTCCATGTACATCAGCAAAGTAAAGATATCGCATGTGGTGTTGATAGAGCCTTGGAATCCCGTGAAGGCGATACTTCCTGGTATTCCATGCTAGGTGCAGGAGATCAAGGCACAGTTTATGGTTATGCCACCAATGAAACAAGTGAGAAGTTGCCGTTACCCCTTGTTCTATCTCATGCTATCTGTGAAAAGCTGGATAAAGTTATGAAGAGTGGTGTTATTAAAAACATCGGTCCAGATGGAAAGGCACAAGTAACAGTTGAGTATGAAGATGATAAGCCAAAGCGGATCAAGACCATTGTTGTTTCCGTTCAGCACGGTGCTGATAAAGACTTAAATGATTTAAGGAATGAAATCATCTCTCAGGTGCTTTGGCCTGTCTTTGAAAAATATCCATTTGATGATGAAACGGAGATACTCATTAATCCAAGCGGGCGCTTTGTGGAAGGTGGACCTGCCGCTGATACAGGATTAACCGGAAGAAAAATAATGGTGGACACATACGGTGGCATTGCATCTCACGGGGGAGGTGCTTTTTCCGGTAAAGACCCGACAAAAGTGGATCGCAGTGGTGCTTATATGGCAAGAGCCATCGCAAAGAACATTATTTGGTGTGGGTATGCAGAACGATGCCAGGTTGCCATTTCTTATGCAATTGGAAAAGCAGATCCAGTTGCTGTGGAAATTGATACATTTGGAACAGGAAAGGTTGCTGAAAGTATCCTTTGTAGTGCGGTTCAAGAAGTATTTAATCTTAGACCTGCGGCAATTATCGAAAAGTTAAGGTTGACTGATGTCATTTATGCGGATACTGCTACCTACGGTCATTTCAGATATGGATTGCATTCTTGGGAGTTTTTAGATTGCTATAAAGAACTAAGGGAGGCGGTAAAAAGGTATGTTGATTGAAAAAAAGAATACAAAAGATCTGCTTCCTGCTAAATACAATCCTCGTAAAGATTTAAAGCCAGGTGATGCAGAGTATGAAAAGCTGAAACGCTCGATTGAGCAGTTTGGATATGTGGAGCCGGTTATCTGGAATAAGGTGACCGGCAATGTTGTAGGTGGCCATCAAAGACTTAAGGTACTCATTGATATGGGTATATCAGAAGTTGAATGCGTCATCATTGAGATGGATGAGGAAAAGGAAAAAGCCCTCAATATTGCTCTAAATAAAATTAGCGGTGATTGGGATAAGGATAAGCTTGCCCTTCTGATTTCTGATTTACAAGGTGCAGATTTTGATGTTTCGCTTACTGGATTTGATCCTAAAGAACTGGATGACTTATTTAAAGATACCATCAAAGATGGAATTCACGATGATGACTTTGATGTGGATGAAGAATTAAAAAAGCCTGCAATCAGCAAATTTGGTGACGTATGGACATTAGGTAGGCACAGGCTGGTATGTGGTGACTCGACAAAAAAAGAAACCTATTATCTGCTGATGAATAAAAACAAGGCTAATTTGTGTGTGACAGATCCTCCCTACAACGTAAATTATGAAGGCTCTGCAGGGAAAATCAAAAATGATCATATGACTAATGATGCCTTTTATCAATTCCTCTTAGATGCCTTTATCAATATTGAAGAAGCACTGGCAGACGATGCCTCCATCTATGTATTTCATGCCGACACCGAAGGGTTTAATTTTAGAAAAGCCTTCTCGGATGCCGGCTTTTATTTATCCGGTTGCTGTATATGGAAAAAGGACTCCCTTGTACTTGGGCGTTCACCGTATCAATGGCAACACGAACCCGTGCTTTATGGCTGGAAGAAAAAAGGAAGACATCAGTGGTATACGGGAAGAAAAGAAACTACCATATGGGAATTTGATAAACCAAAGAGAAATGGTGATCATCCTACGATGAAGCCAATTACACTTCTTGCCTATCCTATTTTGAATTCCTCTATGAGTAATACAATTGTACTCGATCCCTTTGGAGGAAGTGGAAGTACATTAATTGCTTGTGAGCAGTCAGAGCGTATTTGCTACACAGTGGAACTGGATGAGAAATTCTGTGATGTTATTGTAAAACGCTATATTGAGCAAGTCGGCACTTCAAAAGAAGTAAGTGTTCAAAGGGACGGACTCACTTATAAATATGATGAATTGGAGGTAGCCAATGAATAAACTGACCCTAGGCAGTCTTTTTGACGGCTCGGGCGGTTTTCCTTTAGGCGGTTTAATTTCCGGTATTACCCCTGTATGGGCATCGGAGATTGAACCGTTTCCTATTAGGGTGACAACCAAAAGGCTGCCTTTTATCAAACATTATGGAGATATCTCTTGCATGGATGGCAGCAAGATAGAACCAGTAGATATTATTACCTTTGGCTCCCCTTGCCAAGATTTATCCATAGCAGGTAAGCGTGATGGCTTGGATGGGAAACGTTCAAGTCTTTTTTATGAAGCCATCCGAATCGTAAAAGAAATGAGGTGTGCTACAGATGGCAAAAAGCCAAGATATATTGTCTGGGAAAACGTGCCTGGAGCGTTCTCATCAAACAAAGGAGAAGATTTCAGATGTGTCCTTGAAGGCATCTGCCACATCGAAGATGAAACCATATCAATTCCTAAAACTGATAAATGGAAACCAGCAGGAAGTATCGTGGGAGACTATTTCTCTCTTGCCTGGCGAGTGCTTGATGCTCAATACTGGGGAGTTCCCCAACGAAGAAAACGAATCTTCCTTGTCGCAGATTTTGCAGGTGGGGGTGCCGGAGAAATACTATTTAAGTCAGAAGGCTTGTCTGGGTATTCTAAGGAGAGCATCCGCTCGTGGCAAGGTGCTACCAGCTATATTGCAGACAGCACTGGAGAGGCAGGCACAATCTGCTTAAATGACCAGGGCGGTAATCGTATGGATGTGACAAAGGATATTACTTGTACCCTACGTGCTAAGTCAAATCATCCACCTTGTGTTATGGATACAGCTGTTTTTGATAATCACGGAAAGGATACTCGTTTTAGTGGGCCGATTGATGTTGCACCAACTATTTCCGCTACTTATGGAACAGGCGGCAACAATCAGCCATTTGTTGTGGAAAATCCTAAGACCTACGATGTGCGATTTACCTCAGAAGGAACAATCAATGCACGTTCAAATGTCTATGAAAGTGATACGGCAAGAACCATTGATACGTCAGGCAATGCTCCCGATAGCAATCAAGGTGGTATTGCTGTGGTAGAAAGTTATGCCTTGCAAGGCTCTATGATAGGCAGAGATGACAAGAATGGCCCACGAGGTGATGGTGTTAATGAGGAAGTCAGCTTTACTTTAAATACTGTAGATAAGCACGCTGTCGTTTATGCGATTGATAGGGAGTCTTTCAACTGTGGTCAAAATTATGCTAGAAATCTTGGGATTACAGAAGATGGGATAAGTTCAACACTGAATGCACAGGGTCCCAGTGCAGTGGCAACTCCTACCTACTCATCAAGTAAGGCATCATTTTTTACAAATGCAGAGAAAGAACTTGCTAATACTTTAGTTGCCACAGATTACAAAGACCCTCCACTTATCAATGGTAATGACGGTATAGAATACACAGTCAGAAGATTGACACCAACAGAGTGTGCAAGGCTGCAGGGTTTCCCCGATTGGTGGTGTAGTGATTTAGGGATAGAAAACCCAACGATGGATGACCTTCGCACCTGGTATGACATATTTGAAACACACCGTAAAGTGACCGGCAGTTATTCAAAAGCCAAGACACTAAAGCAAATATCTAAGTGGCTAAAGAATCCGCATTCTGACTCTGCTGAGTATAAGATGTGGGGCAATGGAGTGGCTCTTCCCAATGTATGTTTTGTGCTGTCTGGCATTGTTTGGTATACACAATTAGAAGGAAATACTTAATCCATATTTCTATTCTAAATTAGCGATAAAAAGCTTGATAAATAAGTGTTTTAGAGTGATATATGTACATACCAAAACAAAGGAGGTTTTGTACATGATCATTAATTATAACGTAACAGGGTCAGAGCGAAAGAGGTTAGTGTCAGCAATTAGCAACATCACAGGTGTTAAAGCAAAGTACCTTGGAATGCCAAGCATGGCTTATGAGGTTGGTGCCTTTATCATCGACAAAAATGGGAGCCTTGAATTTAGTGATAAGGCAGATGGCGAAAAAATCGAAAACGTGGCCCAGTGTTTGGCAAGGGAGGGTTTTATCGCAGAGGAACAAATTAACGCCACTGAGGGCAAACAAACCGCAGACAGCGAGGCTTTAAGCCTTTGCATATCAATGCCAAGGAGTAGCTTTACAGAAAAGGCACTTGAAAACCTAAAGGGGATTCTTGAGGCAAAAGGCGATCTTATCCGTCATGCACTTGAGGCAGAAGACTTACCGATTGAAATTTCTGAAGATGAAGTTTCATTCCCATGGTTTAAAGAAATACCAACATCAGAAGAGGTTAAGGCTTACAACCATTTTATTTCTGCACTTTGCGAGATGGCAAGAAACCAGAAACGCATCACTGCAAAAGAAAAGGAAATCCCAAATGAAAAATACGCATTTAGATGCTTTTTACTCCGCCTTGGCTTTATTGGCAAAGAGTATAAAGAAGAACGAAAAATATTGCTCAGAAATCTAACAGGTTCTGCGTCATTCAAAGGAGGAGTAAAAAATGAGGATAATCAGTAAAGAACAACTGCTAAACCTTCGTGAGAAGTACCCTGCTGGATGTCGAGTAGAACTATTAAAGATGGATGATATTCAAGCTCCAAAGATTGGTACAAAAGGAACAGTTGTAGGAGTTGACGATATTGGTTCTATTATGGTGCGTTGGGATTCAGGCTCCAGCCTCTCAGTCGCTTTTGGCGAAGACCTGTGCAGGAGGATTCACGATGACAGATAAGATAAAACAACAGATTCTTGCTATTCGTGAAACAGGTGAAACCAATATGTTTGATGTACGAAAAGTACAGGAAATTGCTCTAAGGGAAGGATATGACGAGTTACTTCTTTACCTTGCAGATAACATCGGGGCTTATTCCAGGTTCATTTTGACCGGTAAGGAGGAATAAAGCCATGTGGAAAGAAGGTAGCATCAAAGTTCATGACAGTATCATCCATTATTGGGTAAAGTGCTATGAGAAAGGCTCGGAATTTGGAATTGACGAAGGACGCATCTCTAAGCTGATGCTTAAACGTAACGGAAAGATTATTGCAAATTATGACCGAGGCTGGGACATTGAACCTGTGGATGAGGATGCAGAAATTGCGCTTGCAATCCTATTGCTAGCACACAACTAAATAGTAACAGAGGACAGTGCCAAAATTGGCTCTGTTTCTCGTATGGATAGAATGATAAGGCTTGCTTGATGCAGGTCTATTTTTATGCTTGTTGGGAGGTGACCGCATATTAGAAAGCTGAAGAAATATAAACCGACAGCGTTTATGGCAAAGGGCTCGTATTACGATAAAGATGCTGCAGACTATGCGGTCAACTTTATTGAGTGCTTAAGCCATACCAAAGGTAAATGGTCAGGAAAGCCTTTTGAACTCATAGATTGGCAAGAGCAAATTATCAGAGATATTTTTGGAACACTTAAACCAAATGGATATAGACAGTTTAATACAGCTTATATTGAGATACCAAAGAAAATGGGTAAATCAGAACTTGCGGCTGCTGTTGCCCTACTTCTTTGTTGTGGTGATGGTGAAGAAAGAGCGGAAGTTTATGGTTGTGCTGCAGATCGTCAGCAAGCATCGATAGTATTTGAAGTTGCAGCTGATATGGTGCGTATGAGTCCGGCACTTAGTAAACGAGTTAAAATCCTGTCGGCAACAAAGCGTATTGTTTTTCAGCCGACAAATAGTTTTTATCAAGTGCTTTCAGCTGAAGCCTATTCAAAACATGGTTTTAATATACACGGTGTTGTTTTTGATGAACTTCATACCCAGCCCAATAGAAAACTCTTTGATGTTATGACCAAGGGTTCTGGTGATGCAAGAACCCAACCGCTGTATTTTCTTATTACCACTGCAGGGTCAGACACCAAATCTATCTGCTATGAGACACATCAAAAAGCGAAAGACCTCTTGGAAGGGCGAAAGGTTGACCCTACATTTTATCCTGTAATTTATGGTGCAGACGAATCTGATGATTGGACTGATCCAAAAGTATGGAAAAAAGCAAATCCAAGCCTAGGGATTACAGTGGGAATCGACAAGGTAAAAGCCGCTTGTGAATCTGCAAAGCAAAATCCTGCAGAAGAGAATACATTTAGGCAGTTAAGACTTAATCAATGGGTCAAACAAGCAGTTAGATGGATGCCAATGGATAAGTGGGATAAATGTGCTTTTGCCGTAAATGAAGAAGACTTATTTGGAAGAGTTTGCTATGGCGGTCTAGACCTTTCAAGTTCCATAGATATAACAGCCTTTGTACTCGTGTTTCCACCGGAAGATGAAGATGACAAATATGTTGTTCTTCCCTATTTTTGGTTACCGGAAGAAACCCTTAATCTCAGAGTCAATCGTGACCATGCCCCCTACGATGTATGGGAAAAGCAAGGTTATCTTAAAACTACTGAAGGCAATGTTGTGCATTATGGATTCATTGAAAAATTTATTGAAGAACTTGGTGAAAAGTACAACATTCGAGAGATTGCCTTTGACCGCTGGGGTGCAGTTCAGATGGTACAAAACCTTGAGGGTATGGGATTTACCGTTGTTCCTTTTGGACAGGGATTCAAAGACATGAGTCCGCCAACCAAGGAACTTATGAAACTGACCTTGGAGGAAAAGGTCGCACATGGTGGACATCCCGTTCTTAGATGGATGATGGATAATATTTTTATTCGTACTGATCCGGCGGGCAACATTAAACCGGATAAAGAGAAGTCAACAGAAAAAATAGATGGTGCTGTTGCCACTATTATGGCACTGGATAGAGCAATTCGCTGTGGCAATGATACGAGTGCTTCGGTTTATGACGGTCGGGGACTACTCGTGTTTTAGGAGAGGAGAGTGATGCAGATGGGCCTATTTTCGAATATTTTTAAAGCACGTGACAAACCACAAAATCGAACTGCAGGGAGCAACTATAGTTTCCTTTTTGGCGGCTCGACAAGCGGTAAGCCTGTTAATGAGCATACAGCCATGCAAATGACTGCAGTGTATTCCTGCGTGAGGATATTAGCGGAGGCTGTGGCAGGGCTACCCCTTCATCTATACAAATACACCGATAGCGGTGGTAAGGAGAAAGCACTTTCTCATCCGCTATATTTTTTATTACATGATGAGCCAAATCCAGAGATGAGTTCTTTCGTTTTCCGCGAGACGATGATGACTCATCTTTTATTATGGGGCAATGCCTATGCTCAGATTATTCGAAACGGCAAAGGTGAAGTCATAGCACTGTATCCACTAATGCCAAATCGGATGTCTGTGGATCGGGATTCCAGTGGCAATCTCTATTATTCCTACACCAGATATTCCGATGATGCACCAACGATGAACGGTGTGGCGGTTACATTAAGACCAAGCGATGTACTTCATATTCCAGGTTTAGGCTTTGATGGTCTTGTGGGTTACTCGCCGATTGCTATGGCTAAGAATGCTATAGGTATGGCAATAGCATGTGAGGAATATGGAGCTAAGTTCTTTGCTAATGGGGCAGCACCAGGAGGGGTGCTTGAACATCCTGGTACCATTAAAGACCCTCAGAAAGTAAGGGAAAGTTGGAATGCAGCCTATCAAGGGAGTAGCAATTCTCACCGCGTGGCAGTACTTGAAGAAGGCATGAAGTACCAACCAATTGGTATCTCGCCGGAGCAAGCTCAGTTTCTAGAAACAAGGAAATTTCAAATCAATGAAATCGCTCGAATTTTCCGCGTACCTCCACATATGGTTGGAGACTTGGAAAAGTCGAGCTTTTCTAATATTGAACAGCAATCACTGGAGTTTGTGAAATACACCTTGGACCCTTGGGTGATTCGATGGGAGCAGGCCATTAGCAGAGCGCTTTTAAGATCAGATGAAAAGAAGCAGTATTTTTCCAAGTTTAACGTAGATGGTTTACTTCGTGGAGATTATGTTTCTCGAATGAGTGGCTATGCAACTGCCAGACAAAATGGATGGATGAGCGCCAATGATATTAGGGAGCTTGAGAACCTAGACCGAATTCCACCTGAGCTTGGAGGAGATTTATACCTAATTAACGGCAATATGACCAAACTCGCGGATGCGGGCATATTTGCAAATAAAGAAGGATTGGAGGAAACAGCCAAATGAAAAAGTTTTGGAACTGGGTGCGTGATTCAGATACACAAACACGAACCCTCTACCTTAACGGTGCAATTGCAGAGGAAAGTTGGTTTGAAGATGATGTTACTCCCGCAGCTTTTAAAGCAGAGCTTATGAGTGGCGAAGGAGATATTGTTGTTTGGATCAACTCTCCCGGTGGGGATTGTATCGCAGCATCACAAATTTATAACATGCTGATGGATTACAAAGGCAATGTCACCGTAAAGATTGACGGTATTGCAGCATCAGCCGCATCGGTCATTGCAATGGCAGGAACAGAAGTCTTGATGTCACCAACCTCACTCATGATGATCCATAACCCATTCACCATAGCCATTGGTGATAGTGAGGAGATGCAAAAGGCAATGCAAATGTTAGATGAAGTAAAGGAAAGTATCATCAATGCTTATGAACTGAAAACCGGTTTATCACGAACAAGGCTATCTCATCTTATGGATGCAGAAACATGGCTTAATGCCAATAAAGCGATTGAGCTTGGTTTTGCTGATGACATCATGTTTAGAACTGGAGAAAGTACTGTGCAAGATAGTTTTGTGTTTAGCCGAAGAGCAGTGACCAATTCATTAATAGATAAGCTTAAAAAACCAGTTGTCAAACAATCAACCGAGCCGCTTTATGAGCGGCTTAATTTATTAAAATATTAGGAGGAAATCAAAATGAGTAAAATTCTTGAACTGCGTGAAAAACGCGCAAAAGCATGGGAAGCGGCAAAGGCATTTCTTGATTCAAAACGTGGCAGTGACGGGCTTGTTTCTGCAGAGGATGCGGTAACCTACGACAGAATGGAAGCGGACATTGTTAATCTTGGAAAGGAAATCGCAAGACTGGAACGCCAAGAGGCACTTGAAGCAGAACTTAACAAACCTGTGAACATGCCTCTTACTGGAAAACCAAATATTCCAGGGATGGAAACAAAGACTGGAAGAGCAAGTGATGATTATAAGAAGGCATTCTGGAATGTCATGCGAAGCAAAAATCCTAGACATGATGTACTCAATTCCCTCTCTGTAGGAACTGATTCTGAGGGTGGATATCTTGTTCCAGATGAATTTGAACGTACCCTAATTCAAACCCTTGAGGAAGAAAATGTGTTCCGTAAGCTGGCAAAAATTATTCAGACCTCAAGCGGTGACAGAAAAATTCCTGTTGTAGTGACCAAAGGAACTGCGGCTTGGCTTGATGAAGGCGAGGAATTTGATGAGAGTGATTCTGTATTTGGTCAGACTTCCATTGGTGCATATAAGTTGGGTACGATGATCAAAGTCTCGGATGAACTCTTAAATGATAGTGTATTTAATCTTGAAAGCTATATTTCCACTGAGTTTGCCAGAAGAATTGGAGCAAAGGAAGAGGAAGCATTTCTTGTTGGAGATGCTGATGGAAAACCTACAGGCATTTTCAATGCTACTGGTGGAGCACAGCTTGGGATTACTGCAGGATCGGCTACAGCAATTACAGCAGATGAGATTATCGATCTTGTCTACTCATTAAAAGCACCATACAGAAAAAATGCAGTGTTCTTAATGAATGATGCAACGGTGAAAGCAATCCGTAAACTAAAAGACGGACAGGGTCAATATCTATGGCAGCGTGTGACACGTTCGTAATTGAAAAGATTACGCACTAGAACTATTAAACTTATTTTAAGCAGTTCTTGGAGAACTGATAATTTGATAGGTAAAATGAGGGAGTAACGCCCCGAAGTGCCTACCCTGATACTCCGAATGGCATGAATATGATTAAGCGTTGAAGTGTCATAAGCTCGGTAAAGACGACTGAGAATACACCCTAACAGACAAAGTTGAGGAAATGCGAACTGTAAAAGGTCGAGTGTATGATAGGTCGGGGGTCTATAAAATATCTATGGTTAGAATGTTTATCATAAAAAACATGATAAATGACGAATTTCCGAATGTACGGGTCTAAAACAGGATTTAGTCGAAAGGCTAAAAATTGCCAGAGTGCAAGGTTTGTGAGGATTAGTAAAACTGTTGCCTATGAAAATCCTTATACTATTATAGGTAGTATCAAGCAAACAGGCTTAGAGGAAAAACCTACGGATATATGTACAGATAGAATTATCGGAACGTGGAAAGTAAGCAACGTGGAGGACTTAATTCCTGTGAAACGGTAGTAAGGAAAGTCTATAGTGATATAACTTACTTTAATGCTTATGAGAGTAGTGGCATAGTACCTATGAAACCGTGATAATAAACGGCGGAGGGATAGCCACAAGTCAAAAATTATTATGTCCAAATTCATAATATAACAATAAGGTTCGAGTATGACTAAAAGAGGCTAAAATCATTTGTAAAGAAGTGATTGCCGACTTATGACAACTGAAAAACTCAAAAAGAAACAGACAATCAGAAACAATGAATACTATAATATTCAAAATGTTTTTGATGAACTTTACCTTAAATCGACACAAAATACTAAATTTAAAAATCTATTAGATATAATCATCAGCGAACAAAATATTTCTCTAGCATATAGGAATATCAAAAGGAATAAGGGAAGTAAAACCAGAGGGACAAATAAAACAACCATCATAGATATCGGAAATACAAATCCAGAAAAACTAATTTCTTATGTCAGAAACAGACTTAAAAATTATAAACCTCAAACGATAAGACGTAAGGAAATAGAAAAAGAAAATGGTAAAATGCGCCCCCTTGGTATTCCAACCATGGAAGATAGACTTATACAACAATGTATTAAACAAGTCTTAGAGCCTATATGTGAAGCAAAATTCTATAAGCACAGTTACGGATTTCGGCCAAATAGAGGTACACATCATGCAATAGCAAGAGTAAACTTCCTAGCCTATAAGTCAAAACTGCAATATGTAGTTGATATTGACATCAAAGGATTTTTTGACAACGTTAATCATGCAAAACTACTAAAACAGTTATGGACAATGGGGATACAGGATAAAAATCTACTTTCTATCCTATCAAAAATGCTAAAAGCTGAAATAAAAGGTGTGGGTATCCCAACTAAGGGAACACCGCAAGGTGGAATTTTAAGTCCGTTACTTTCAAATATTGTATTGAATGAGTTGGATTGGTGGATAGCAAGTCAATGGGAAACGCTAGAAACCAAACATCAATATTCTGCTAAAAATAAAAAAGTCAGAGCATTGAAAACAACAAACCTCAAAGAGGTGTACATCGTAAGATATGCCGACGATTTCAAGTTACTGTGCAGAACAAGAGATACTGCTAATAGAATATTCCATGCAACACAAAAATGGTTGATGGAAAGATTAAATTTAGAAATAAGTCCTGAGAAATCAAAAATAGTAAATCTTAAAAAAGATTACTCAGAATTTTTAGGGATAAAAATAAAGTTGAAATTTAAGGGTAAAGAATATGTTACAACATCGCGTATGACTAGAAAATCTATTGAAAAATGCAAAAGCAATTTGAAGAACAAAATAATTACTGTACAAAAAGTAACGACACCAGGGAACGTGCAAAAATTAAACTCCTGTATTTTAGGTATGCACAATTACTATAGTGTCGCAACTAATATAAGTAAAGATTTTGATGAAATAGCCTTTTCAGTCAGTCCGTGCCTTAAAAATCGTACAAAGTCAATATCAACCAGAAAAGGACAGAAAACTAAAACTTATATTAAATATTACGGAGATTATACAGGTAATCCGCTTTACATTACAAGAGTTCCTGTATTTCCTATTCACAAAATTAAGTTCAGTGCACCAAAATATTTTAAGCAAGAAATATGCAATTACACTGAAGAAGGACGCAGTTTAATACACGATAAATTGCAAAGTATCAATCCAAAAGTTTTGCAATATCTGATGGATAACTGTTCAGAATTTCAAAGCACTGAATTTAATGATAACAGAATTTCCCTTTATGTAGGCCAAAGAGGAAAATGTTATGTTACAGGTGAAGCGTTAAATATCTCAAAAATGGAAGTCCACCATAGAAGGCCTAAAAAAGATGGTGGCACAGATGAATATAAGAATTTAGTTTTCGTCACATCAGATATTCACAAATTGATACACGCAACTAATAATGACGTTATCAATGAATATATGTTTAAACTTAAAACTACCAATATTGACTATAAACGATTAAATAAATTGAGAGATTTAGTTGGAAATTATGAAATTTGTGATAGTGAGTAATTTTTGATGGAACGCCGTGTGCGGTGAAAGTCGCAAGCACGGTGTGGAGTGGGGGAAAAGGTAGAGATAACTTCAAAGCCTTACCTATCACTATCTTCGCTGACTGCGGGTACTCCAGATACATTGCTAAACCGTCCAGTATATACTTCAGCCTACGCTCCAATTATTGAGGCTGGCGCAAAGACCATCGCATTTGGTGACTTTGGTTACTACTGGATTGCGGACAGACAAGGACGTTCTTTCAAGCGTTTAAATGAGCTATTTGCAACCACTGGTCAAGTTGGTTTCCTTGCAAGTCAACGTGTGGACGGTAAACTGATCCTTCCTGAAGCTGTTAAAATCCTACAGCAAAAGGCTTAATGGGAGGTGTACATGATGAGTTATAACACGAAGAATTATACAGAGCAAGGTGGAGAAAAGACCGTAATCGGTGGTGAACTTGTCATAGAAGAGGGGGCCAAAGTAACCGGTCTCCCTGTTCTTGAGAATCAACCAGCAAGTACTGCGGCTACTGTAGAGGACTTGGTAACGGACTTTAATGCCCTTTTAACCAAGTTAAAAGCCACTGGGATAATGGCGGAGGATACTCCGTAGAGAAAGGAAGGTGACGGTGATGACACTGTTTGAAAAGGTAAAAGCAAATCTAATTCTTGAGCATGATCGTGATGATGAACTTCTTCAGACATACATCACCACTGCAACCTTCTATGCCGAGAGTTACCAGCATCTTCCGGAAGGTCATTATAGCGAAAATGCAATGCCGCCAACTACGGAGCAAGCCATCATCATGCTGTCATCTCACTTCTATGAAAGTCGGGATGGCAGTACGGGTGGCTTTTTTGCTGACAATGTGCAGGCGGGCCAGCAGGTTTGGAATACGGTAAATTTACTGCTCAGGCTTGATCGGGATTGGAAGGTGTAGCGTATGAGCTTTGGAAAAATGAATACCTTTATAGATATTATTTCTGTTGAAACAGTAAAAGATAGTGAGGGTTTTAGTAAACCCACTGATACCATTGTTGCGTCTGTTCGTGCCTATAAGGAAGACCGTCACGGGAATGAAAAATGGGCCAATAGAGCAACCTTCTCTGAAGCCACCGCACTGTTTTGCTTTCGTAAGATACCGGATATTCCGGTGTCTACTAAGATGGTCATTGCGTGCAGTGATGGACGATACGAAATCACAAGTGTGGAGGATGTAAAAGGAAAAGGTATGTATATTGAAGTTTTGGCGAAAAAGGTGGTGGCATCAAGTGGCTAAAGCAGATGTTAAAATGCCGGACGATTTTCTTCTAAAACTTTCAAAGCTGGGTGATAAGACAGATGAAATTATACCGAAGGTACTGGAATCAGGAGGGGAAGTAGTTCTAGAAAGAGTAAAGTCAAATTTACAAGGGACTATTGGTAGTGGAACAAAAGAAAAAAGCCGGTCTACGGGTGAACTAGTCGATTCCCTTGGTGTCTCCCCTGCTAAGCTTGATCGAAACGGTAATTTCAATGTAAAAGTAGGTTTTAAAGAACCAAGAAGAAATGGTGAAAGCAATGCCAAGATAGCCAATATCATAGAGTATGGGAAATCCGGTCAATCGCCCAAACCATTTTTAAAGCCTGCAAGAAGGACTTCAAGAAAAGCCTGTATAGAAGCAATGAAACAGCGATTTGATGAAGAGGTGGATAAAATATGAGCATCTTAAAAGATTTGAATCTCATAGCAGACATGTGTAGCATTCCAGTAGAGACAGGTGTTTTTTCTGGTGTGCCTCCTGATGTTTATCTTGTAATCACACCTCTTGTTGATTTGTTTGAGGTTCATGCTGATAACAAGCCAGAATATGAAGTGCAGGAAGCTAGACTTTCCCTATTTGTAAAAGGTAACTATATAGGCATTAAAAATAATTTAGTCCGCACTCTTTTGGGTGCGGATTTTACAATAACAGACCGTAGGTATATCGGCCATGAAGATGATACCGGCTATCACCACTATGCCATTGATGCGGCAAAACCCTATGAATTTAAATTAGAAATGGAGGAATAAAACATGGCTACAATTGGTCTTGATAGACTTTATTATGCAAAAATCACCGAGGATGCAAGCGGTGATGAAACCTATGAAACCCCGGTGCCCTTGGCAAAAGCCATAAGTGCAGAACTGTCGGTAGAGCTTGCTGAGGCAACGCTTTATGCCGATGATGGTGCAGCTGAAATTATTAAAGAGTTCAGAAGTGGCACATTAGCACTTGGTATTGATGATATTGGAGTGACTGCTGCAGGAGATCTTACAGGAGCAACCATTGATGACAATCATGTGCTCATTTCAACCAGTGAAGATGGAGGTGACCCTGTTGCGGTAGGTTTTAGGGCTAAAAAAGCAAACGGAAAGTATCGTTATTTTTGGCTGTATCGTGTCAAGTTTGGTATCCCAGCCACTAATCTGGCTACCAAAGGCGATAGTATTACCTTCTCAACTCCAACCATTGAAGGGACAGTGCTACGCAGGAACAAATTGGATGGTCAGGGCAGACATCCTTGGAAAGCAGAAGTTAACGAGGGTGATGAAGGAGTCACACAATCAATTATTACTGGATGGTACAACGAAGTATATGAACCTACATTTGCCGCATCCGGTGGCACTGAAGAATAGGAGGATGTTCCATGGATAACGAACGCAGCGCCAAGATTACTATTAGTGGTCAAGAGTATGAGCTTATTTTAACGACTAAGGCTACAAAAGAAATTGCAGGAAGATATGGTGGGCTTGAAAACCTGGGTGAAAAGCTTATGAAATCAGAAAACTTCGAGATGGCACTGGATGAGATTGTCTGGTTGATTACATTGATGGCCAATCAAAGTTTGCTTATTTATAACCTGCGAAATCCGAATGATAAGAAGAATCTTCTCACGCAAGAGGAGATTGAACTTCTTACTTCACCTTTGGAGCTTGCCACATATAAAAACGCACTGATGGAAGCGATGTTTAAAGGGACGAAACGAAATATTGCATCGGAAGATGACTCAAAAAACGCACAAACCGGGTAAATGAGGAGGAGCTCTTTACCCGGCTTTTATATTACGGAACAGTCCATTTAAATCGTACTGAAGAGGAAACATGGCTTACACCTCTTGGGCTTTTGATGGATTTATGGGAATGTCACAAACAGTTCCTTGGAGTGAGCAAGCAAAAAAGGGAGATTTCCATAGATGATGTTATTCCCTATGGTATTTGATTTTTAAAGGAAGGAGGCGGTGATTTTGGCAGATAACTTTGGGCTCAAAATTGGTGTTGAGGGCGAGAAGGAATTTAAAAGTGCACTTCGTGACATCAATCAGACATTTAAGGTTCTGGGATCTGAGATGAAACTGGTATCCTCACAGTTTGATAAGCAGGATAAATCTGTCCAGGCCTTAACAGCAAGAAATGAAGTTTTAAATAAGGAAATAGATGCACAAAAGAATAAAATCGGTACTTTGGAAGCTGCCCTTAAAAACGCCGCTGAATCCTTTGGTGAAAATGATAAGAGAACGCAGGCTTGGCAAATCCAGCTTAATAATGCCAACGCTGATTTAAATAAGATGGAACGGGAGCTTGGTGAAAATAACAAAGCACTAAATGAAGCCAGTGAAGGTTTTGATGAAGCGGGAAATGAAGCGGACGATTTTGGTGATGAGATAAAAAAGAGTGCTAACGTTGCAGATGATGCGGGAGGAAAATTTGAGAAACTAGGCAGTATTGTCAAAGGAATCGGTGTGGCAATCGGAGCGGCTATGGCTGCCATTGGAACTGCTGCAGTTGCCGCCGGTAAAAAGCTTTATGACATGGCTAATGATGCGGCTGCAGCTGGAGATGAGATTGATAAAGCAAGTCAACGTATTGGACTTTCCAGAAAAGGCTATCAAGAGTGGGACTATGTGCTTTCGCAAAATGGTGCAAGCATATCTACTTTAGAAAATGGCATGAAAAAACTAAATAACACGGTTGATGATGCCATCAACGGTAGTACTTCTGCCACTGATAAATTCAGGCGATTAGGCATCTCGATGGAAGATCTCCAAGGAAAATCAAGAGAAGAAATCTTTGAGATGACGGTGAGAGGACTGCAGGGTATTGCTGATGAAGGCGAAAAAGCGGCCATTGCCAATGATCTCCTTGGAAACTCATCCGTGGAACTAGCAGCCCTTTTAAACCAAACTGCAGAAAGCACAGAAGACTTGAAGAACAAAGCCAGCGAGCTAGGGCTGGTGATGAGTGATAAATCCATCGATGCTGCAGTCGAGTATACCGATGCCATGGATAATCTTACCCGTTCTTTTACTGGTGTGAAAAACAATATCACTTCCCAACTCCTCCCCGGCTTTACCATGATCCTTGATGGTCTTACAGGTCTAATCACAGGGCAAGAAGGTGCAGCGGAACAGTTAAAAGCTGGAGCCAAAGAAACAGTTGACCAGATAGCAGTAATTCTTCCTCAAATCTTAGATGTGGTCACTGGACTGATAGCTGCCATTGCAGAAGTTGCTCCTGAGCTAGTCATTGCTCTTGTTAACGGTATTTTGGATAATTTACCAACACTGATTGATGCAGCGACAAATATTATTATGACCATAGTGGGCGGTCTTATTGAGGCATTGCCACAGATAACTCAAGGGGCGCTTCAATTGGTACTAACTTTAGTGGATGGAATCATTGCCAATCTACCTGCCCTTGTTGAGGCGGCACTTGTGATGATTGTTACCCTTGCAACTGGCATTGGTGAAGCACTGCCGGAACTGATTCCGTCCATCGTAGAAGCAGTGATTTTGATTGTAGAAACATTGATTAATAATCTGGATTTGGTCCTAGAAGCGGCTTTCCAAATTATCAGTGGTTTGGCACAAGGTATCTTAAATGCACTGCCTACCTTAATTCAGGCTTTACCGCAAATTATTAGTAGCATTATTACTTTTATCACCACAAATCTACCTAAGATTATTGAAATGGGTGTTCAGCTGACTATTCAGCTTGCGGCAGGATTGATTCGGGCTATTCCTCAGTTAATGGCACAAATTCCTCAGATTATTACAGCAATAGTGACTGGTTTAGGAAAAGCCATACCGGCCATTATTGATGTGGGTAAAAACATCGCCAGAGGACTCTGGGATGGTATTGCCTCCATGGTGACTTGGCTTAAAAATAAAGTCAGTGACATGGTTGGTGGAATTGTCAAAGGAGTTAAGGGACTTTTAGGCATCCGATCTCCATCTCAAGTTTTCGCAGGTATTGGTGAAAACATGGGTGAAGGTATCGGTGTAGGCTTTGAGAAGGCCATGGATGATGTTAGTGAAGATATGCAAAAGGTCATCCCCACAGATTTTAATTTAGACTCCGATGTAAATGTAAATGGTGGTGCAGGTGGCGGATATGGAATGCTTGGCGGCTCTTTAATTACCATTCAGCAGATGATTGTACGCAGTGAGGATGATATTCGGAAGATATCACAAGAACTCTACAATTTAATGCAGACCGGTTCTCGAGCACAGGGGCGCTTTATAACGACGTAAAGGAGGGCGATGTATGGGATTTATTTATAACGGTATTAGTTCAAAGAACATGAAGATAAAAGCAAGACTCACAAGCTGGCAGGCATCGCCCGCCCTTAGAAACTCTTATGAAATGGTGCCGGGGAAAGCGGGTGTTGCTGATTTTGGTTGTGATAGCTCAGAGCGAATCATTATCGTTAATTGTAATGTATACCCACAAAAAAGTTTTGCTGATCTAGTAGGTGTATTGGATGGGTTAGCTGAATGGTTAAACCCCATGAATGGTTTGAAACAACTTGTATTGGATGATATTCCGGATCGTTACTTTTATGCCCGTCTTACTGAACAGGTGGATTGTGAGAGGCTACTTAGAACGGCAGGGGCATTTGATCTTAAGTTTATATGCCCAGATCCTCATGCTTATGCTCTGACAGATGAGCAATTTACAATTTCTAGTGAAGGCAACCATGAGATTGAAAGATTAACCGGAAATGCTGACTCAGAACCCGTTTATCAACTAAAGGGTACAATTAACAGTTCATCCTCCACCTATATCTCGATTACAACAAATGGTGAAGAATTACGAGTTGTTGGAGCTTTGACAGCAGATGAAGTTCTTGTCATTGACAGTGGACTAGTGACAGCCAAAATAACGGATACAAACGGAAACACATTGAGAAATGGTTTGCCAGGCTTGGATGAGCTGAATTTTCCTGTTCTTCATAAGGGAGATAATGAAATAGCAATCACTGTGGCGGGAGCAACATTTTCTGAATTAAGGATTCTGGCTAAGAGCAGATGGAGGTGATAAGGTGGCCATTAAGTCGATTTTAACAGTGCAAACAGATTTCACAGGCGAGTATCCAGTAAGTGATCAAACCGTTGGACTTTGGCGATTTAATGAATCAGCGCCAGATGGAAACACCATGCTTTTAGATGCGTCAGGCAATAACAGAAACTTCTTTGTTTCCGGATGGTCAGGAACTTCAGCTAGTTTGGTTTTAGGTAGACTCGGGAGATTTTTCAGGCAAAACATTGTCAATCCTACAAGTGAAAGAACCCATTTAGTGGCTACCAATGACGGTAGCTTTTTTAGTGATTTAGGAGAAAAAATCGTAGTGGGTGGATGGATTAACCCGACAACTTATTCTATTGGTCAAAATTTTATTCCCATTTTTAATACCAGACATGGACCAGGACAACCGATTTTCTATGTCTCCTTATACCAAGGAAGATTAAGACTAATGCTTTACAATGCATCGGGTTCGCTGATTTATGATCAAACGGAAACACCAAGTATTACGCTTAGGAATAATGGTTGGTATTTTATAGCGTCCATTATTGAAGTAAATAGCAAAAGAGTACAAAATTTGGTCTGTGACCGAAGTGATGGTGATGTTTGGCAATCGCCCCTTAGAACTTTTACAGGAGATTTGAATCAAAATTGTGTTGCCAATATTGTCATGGGAATGCTGGCTGATACTTATTATTATGCGGGCGGATTTGATGATTGGTTTTATGAAAAGAATTCTGAGCTTACCATGGAGGAGCTTATTTCCTACTTCAAATCTTCTATCTTGGCAAACGGTGGTGACAGTACCGCTGATGTAGATGCTCTAACGGAGCCGGGTACTGTTATGCTGAAGGCAACAAGTGGTGTTTATGCTCAAAATGGTCAGCTTTATACAACCGCAGCTGCCTGTGGTCTTGCAGGAACAGGACGAGTATCAGTAACCAGCGAATACACAGCAGGGGTAACTGCTATCTCCCTTGTTGAAACCTCTACCTCTGATGATTTAGTCAGTTGGACACAGTGGCAGTCAGTGGGACCCAGCGGAGAACTTCAGTCACCGAATAGAGCTTATATTCGTTATCGAATTACTTTGACCACTCAAGATACAACAAGAACACCTAAGCTTATAGAAATACAGCTTCATGATATTCCGAAACCACCTTATGAGAGGCTCGGATTTGCAAGACCCGTTGTTTTGGATATCAACGGTGCGTGGGAAGCGGTGTTAGAAAATGCCTTTGACATCATTGTAACCAGTGAGGTAAATGGCGCCGATATCTTGGAGTTTAAGTTGCCATTTCATGATTCCAAGCGAGGGTCCCTAGATAATGAGAAACAGGTGCAGATTGTAAATGATGTGTACCGAATTCGAACCACGACAGATGAGAAAACTTCTGATGGACGAGTGATTACACAAGTGTATGCGGAAGCTGCCTTTTATGATCTTTCCTTCAGCGCGGCAAAAGAGCCGATGGATTTTGTCGCTGAAACACCAGAGGCTCCTATGCATTATGCCCTGCTTAGTACTGGTTGGACTTTAGGGAATGTCACGGTAAGTACAAGGAGAACATGGCAATCTACCGAGAAAAACGCGCTATCAATTCTTCGAGCCACACAGAACATTCATGGAGGAGATTTAATATTTGATAGTGCCAATAGGTTGGTGCATCTTTTGACATTTGGTGGTACAGACAGTGGAGCCTTGTTTTGCTATAGAAAAAACATGAAAAGCATACAAAGGGTAGTAGATACAAGAAGCTTAATCACTCGACTTTATGCATATGGAAAAGATGGGATGACATTTGCCTCTATTAATGGAAATAAAGAATATGTGGAGGACTACAGTTACTCATCAGAAGTAAGAGTGGCAACCCTTGATGCCTCATCCTTTAGCAATCCTTATCAGATGCTCGAGTTTGCTAATATGCGATTAGCACAGTATTCAAGGCCTAGAATTTCCTATGTTCTTTCAGCTATGGATTTATCTGTGCTGACGGGATATGAACATGAAGCTTGGAATCTTGGAGATATCGTTACCGTGGATGATAAAGACTTAAATTTGTCAGTAAAAACTCGTGTGGTACGCAGGCAGTACAATCTACAAGAGCCATGGAAAACAGTGCTGGAGCTATCCACCACCTTAAGAGAATTAGGGGATGCATCTGCTGGGTGGGATAAAGCTGCCGATATTTTATCCTCAGCCGATGTCCTTGACAGGCAGGAAGTAAAAGATTTAGTCCCCTTTAACCATCTGAGAAATTCAAGAGCCGATGACGGGATCACCTACTGGCTCAATTCAGGGTTTGATGTTGATCCAAACAATGGTGTCTCAGGAGATGCTTCCTTTAAAGCTGATGGGGTTTTAGGCATGACAAAAAGTCTATCTCAAACTATTTATCCAGCAAGCAGGAGGAGTTACACATTCTCAGCTCAGATTGCATCAGAGAATCTTCAAAAAGGCCCTAATGGGCAAGTCGGTATTGAAGTTATGATTGAATACGAGGATGGTACAACCGAAACCAGGTTTATTGATCTCTTTTAGGAAGGAGTGGTGCTATGGCTTATTTTTTCCATACAGCTCATGTCATCTCACCGCGAGGGTTTAGTAAGATAAAGGCTCTAACCATTCGTATATATGTTTCTGATTGCACAGGTGCAGTGTTCTTTACTGATATGCTTTTGCAAGGAGGCTCTATTGCTACAGGCTGGACTCCTCATGTATCAGAAATTAAATGGACACTAGATGGGTAGGTGGTGATATTGTCAGTTTCTTTTACTAGATTTGCAGAGACGATTCATTGCAAAGAAGAAAAGCGTGTTGTTAGTATAACTGTAAAATTACTTTTAGAAGACTGCACCGGTACGGTTTATTTTACCGACATTCAAGCGCAAGAAGGAGACCGCTTGACGGGTTACACAATCAATACAGAAACCATGCTCCAGAGATTTAGGCAGAATAATAGCATTGTGCCTGTTCGTTTTTATAACGGAGTGGTTCGTAGTAGTGAAACAATCATTCTCTTTAATCTTGGTAAAACCTCAGCTGGTCTTGATTGTCACATTTACCCGATACAGGGTATGCAAGCAGGAGGTATTGAGTTATCTCAAGGAGCTGGAGCACATACGGTTAAGTTTAAAGATTCCATAAACCCAGGAGACACGCTTTCTCTTTTAGCCTCTACCAGGCAGTGTTTGAAAAATGGGAGCCCTTCTGAAAAAGAGGGCTTTTTTCAATACACCGCAGCTAGTGATAGTAAGCATGTGGTGAAGTTAGAAGATAGAAAATCTGCCAGGGTATTATTCGAGTTTCAAGAAATGCAGGAAGGAAGTGAACGCCCATGAGAGATTATTTAAAAGGAAAGCGGTGCATGGTTTGGAGTTTCATGGGCAATGCTCGTATGTACCAAGCCTTACGTGATTATGGTGATCGCTTGGATACCGTAGGGATTTTTACCTTTGAAGTAGATATTACCGGAACAATAACAGAAACAGGTACAAGCATCTCCAGCATGCTTACTTACATCAACCGATGGCCACATATCAAGTGGCTGCTTACCATCATGAATCATGGTACAGCATCCATTTTTACAGCCCTTAGAAATAATACAAACGGCGCGAAGGATAAATTCCTTACTGAGATTATTCGTATTATGAATAAATACCCTTGGTGCGCTGGAGTGGATATAGACTTAGAGCGTGGTGGTGGCTATGAAAATAAGGATGCGGCCAATGCTCTCTTTCAAGATATCTATAATACGGTTAAAGCATACAATCCATCTAAACTCGTGAATATTTGCTTACCCGGCATGACAGGGGTACAAGGCTCCGTTGGTGGTGAAAACTGGTGTGTTTATGAAGACTTAGATCCCTACTGCGATACAGCAGCAATCATGAGTTATGGCATGGCTTGGGCGGGTTCTGCACCGGGACCTGTATCCCCTAGGAATTGGCTGGAAGGGACCTATGATTATGCGGCTCGCGTAATGACTCCTGAAAAAGTGTTCTTTGGACTGCCTGCTTATGGTTGGAACTGGAGGATACATGATTCTCCTGCGAATCTAGGCATTACCTACCGAGGAATTTCCAACACCTATTATGCAGCCCAAAACTGGATGACTGGAGTCTATAACTTCACAAATGATGCTCCTCCCCAACCTCGTATTCCTATCATTGCGTATTGGGATGATTACGATAAGGTTCCTTGGGCTTTACCGCAGGTGTATGACTACATGGAAGGGTGGGATGCGGTTTCAAGAACGTATCCGTTAATTGGAGAAACCTATAACAGGCGCAGATATTTGACAGCTTATAGTAAACAGCAAAGAACTGAGTTTGGCACAATCTATGTAGACCGGACTGGAGGAAGTCCAGATAGCCATACTGGGAACGTGTCCGTTTCTACTCATATGGTAACCCTTGGAGAAGGAGGCGAAGCAGAATATGAATTTGAAATAGCTACTGCCGGTGTTTATGATGTTGCATTCCGTATCTCTTTTCCCTTTTGGGATAAGAATGGTATTCATGTTGCTTTGGATGGTGTAAGTTCTACTTTTAGTGAGAATAGACTATGGTGGCCATATTGGCGCACAACTTGCTGGTTTTCCTTGTCTTTGGGTGTATATCTTTCAGCCGGCACGCACACAATCAGCGTCAGTGCGCTAGTACCAGGTGTGCAGTTTTATGGATTTCGTGTATGCTCTAATTTCTCTGAGAGTCCTTCTGCAGGAGAGGCAGAATTTATGTTATCACCACGAATGTTTAAAGATGTTAACGGAGTGATGGCTGAACCGGATCGAGGATTTAAGCTAACCACAGAGGTGCTACGTCGAAAAGCAGACTCTGCACTAGTTTGGTATGAAGACTTTAGGGATGACAACCCCTTACCATCTAGTTATTGGACAGCTTTAAGTGGACAGTGGCAGGTGTGGAGAAATCCTAATCAAACAACTAGTCGTCCCTACTCACAGCTTGATGGATCAGGAGAGTTGGCATGGAATTACACAGGTTTTTCAGATGTTCATTTACGAGCAAGAATAGCATTTACACCGGAAGGAAATGGCCGAGCGGGGGTATTTTGCGGGGATGTATTTTGCTGTCTTAATTTCAATACGCAACGCATCGAGCTTTATAAAGGTTCTTCCCTACTAGGTAGTACTGCCACTGAGATTATAAAAACAACAGAGGCAAATCTTCGTTCCAATCCGAGAATGTACACTATTGAAATGAGGATTAGAGGTAACTCGGTAAGGGTCTATTCAGGGGCAAGTAATACTCTTCGATTTACTGCAACCCTTAATGGGTTTTCAGGAGGTTATGCAGGGGTTCGTTCTGATGGTCGCATTCTTTGTGAACTATTAAGGTTGGGAGATGCTTGGGTCTATGAACCGTATGAAAGGTTTGATGTGATATTTCCAGGAGGAACGACCGTAGAGTATGGAAGGCTTTCAAGGACTGGTGTGACTTGGGATAATGAGTTTCAGGTATTCGCTGTAAATAGTGATGTGGAGGAGTCTTCAACAAGAAGCCAAGACATCTCCATGGATTATGATTTCTTTCACTCAGGAGTCTTGCCACTTGTATGCGGAAATGATTATTCAGTAAAAGTCGTGCCTAAGGATATCAATGTTTGGATCTCTCGCCTATTTCTTGGAGATGCTGATGGTTTTTCAATTCTTTATTACCAGGACGTAGACAGCCTTGTTTATTGGGCAAATGAAGCAGCATATCGGTGGAAACTTAGAGGAATTGCCATTTGGTCTTTAGGACAGGAGGACATGAGATTATGGGAGACGCTGCCTAAACAAATATAAATGAAACAAGTATAACGATCCAAGGGTGTTTGCGAAGATGCAGGCACTCTTTTTATATATTCAAAATCATGAAGGAGGTAAAAGTCATGAAGGAAATTTGGAACTGGGTACAAGTGGCACTAACTGCATTAGGTGGATTCTTGGGATGGTTTTTAGGAGGGTTTGATGGGTTTTTATATGCATTAGTTACATTGATGGTGGCTGATTATATCACTGGTGTCATGTGCGCCATCGCCTACAAAAAACTATCCAGCGAAGTTGGTTTTAGAGGCATTTTTAAGAAGGTGCTCATTTTTGTAATGGTAGGAATCGGCCATATTATCGACACGAATCTTATAGGAGACGGTAGCATGCTCCGAACCGCCATCATCTTTTTCTATTGCTCCAATGAAGGGGTTTCCATGTTGGAAAATGCGGGGCGCTTAGGATTACCGATACCAGAAAAATTAAAGGATATTCTTGCTCAGCTGCATAACAAAGGAGGAGAGCAATAATGAATCTCAGAAAGCTTATTTTTACAGAGAATGCTTGCTACAAGGCAGGCAGAAAGATCACACCAAAGGGCATCATGGTTCATAGCACCGGAGCGAACAATCCAAATTTACGCAGATATGTTGGACCGGATGATGGTCTATTAGGAGTAAATCAATATAATAATCATTGGAATCAAGACAGACCAGATGGAAGACAGGTTTGTGTCCATGCCTTTATAGGGAAACTTAAAGATGGCTCCATTGCAACTTATCAAACCCTACCATGGAATCATAGAGGTTGGCATGCTGGCGGCGATGCAAATAACACACATATTGGCTTTGAAATCTGCGAGGACGGTTTGACCGATGCCTCGTATTTTAATGCAATCTATAAAGAAGCGGTGGAGCTATGTGCATACCTTTGTAAGGAGTATAAACTCGACCCGATGGCTGACGGTACGATTATCGGCCACTATGAGGGGTATCAACGAGGGATTGCATCCAATCATGCTGATCCAAGGCATTGGTTTTCAAGACATGGTAAGAGCATGGCCACTTTTAGAACAGAGGTCAAAAAGTTACTTTCAGCAAATGAACCACCTGCTGGGGGCTCTGAAAATACAACCTATCCTGAAAAGCTGACTACAGGCTATTACCGTGTTAGAAAGACTTGGGCAGATGCGAAATCACAGCTTGGTGCATATCGTATCCTTTCCAATGCAAAGGCACAGGTTGATAAGAACCCAGGTTATTATGTTTTCAACAACGATGGGATGATTGTATATCCCACCGGTAGCACCTCATCACCAACTTACAAAGAGTATACGGTAGTTAAAGGTGATTCTCTCTGGGCAATTGCAGCCAAGCTACTCGGTAGCGGCACTAGATACACAGAGATTGTTAAACTGAACAATTTAAAGTCAACAATTATTTATACCGGTCAAAAACTGAAAATCCCTAACTAAGCATGATGCCCTTGGAGGTTTAAAACTTCCTTGGGCATTTTTTTTATTAAACCGTCAGATTTATGTATCTCCTGAGGCTACCAGGTAGAGGGCAACAAATAAAAGCGCCCTTCAGAAAGAGGTGATGGATATGAAGCACAATCTAAAAATTAGTGTTTCAAAGAAACCACAGACAGGTGGGATTGTTACTTACCGTAACTTTTCCGTGAGGGAACGCATCCTTCGATTCCTTCTTGGGGGAAAACAGCGTGTAACGATTGTAATTCCTGGAGACAGCATCGAGGAACTCTCTATCTGTGAGATGACGAAAGGAGGAAATGACCTTGAGCAAAATAAAGTTACTGCTTGATGTGGTAAATGATATGCGAAGTCTTGCTGATAGCATACAAGCGGTTTGTGATGCAATGGCAGATAGCGATTCTGCTCCAAAAGAAACACCTACCACAAAGACAGAAAAAGCAAATGAGCCGGATATTTCGCTGGAAAAAGTGAGAATGGTACTTGCCGAAAAAAGTCAGCTTGGCTTTACCGCTGAAGTGCGGGGCATCATTGGGAAGTATGGTGCTGACAAGTTAAGTGCTGTTGATAAGGCTTATTATGCTGACATCTTGAAAGATGCGGAGGTTCTTGGGAATGGGTAATCATGCAATATTATCTGCATCTTCATCACACAGATGGCTTCATTGTTTACCGTCTGCAAGGCTGGAACTTGAGTTTGAAAACACAAATGGAGAAGCAGCAAAAGAAGGTACGGCAGCACATGCCCTCTCTGAACACAAGCTAAAAAAGGCACTTCGAATCAGAAGTAAGAGGCCTACATCAGAGTATGATTCAGATGAAATGGAAGAATGCACCGATGCCTACGTTGACTTCATCATGGAGCAGGTAGAACTTGCAAGAAAGTCCTGTACAGATCCTATCGTTCTTATTGAACAACGTCTTGATTTCTCTTGTTATGTTCCAGATGGTTTTGGGACAGGAGACTGTGTGATCATCTCAGATGATAGACTTCACATTGTAGATTTCAAATATGGTATGGGCGTGCTAGTGGATGCAGAGGACAATCCACAGATGAAACTGTATGCATTAGGCGCTTTAGAGATTTATGACAGCCTATACGACATCAAAGAAATATCAACGACAATTTTTCAACCACGAAGAGAAAATGTCAGCACATGGACTGTTCCGGTAGAAGAACTTAAAGCCTGGGCAGAAGAGGAACTAAAACCAAAAGCCGCAAAAGCCTATCAAGGTGAAGGTGAATATATGCCTGGCCAGTGGTGTACCTTCTGCAGAGCATCCACCAGATGTCGCGCTAGAGCTGATGAAAATCTGAAACTAGCACAGAAGGAGTTTAAGATGCCACCACTACTAACAGATAGTGAGATTGAGGAAATTCTAATGATTCTTCCTGATCTTACGAAGTGGGCCAATGAAATAACTGCTTATGCGACAGATGCGGCAGTTAACCACGGGAAAGAGTGGAGTGGCTTTAAAGTTGTGGAAGGCCGCTCGGTTCGTAAGTACAAAGATGAAGATGCTGTAGCAGAAAAAGCTGTAGAAAGTGGATATAAGGACATTTACCGTAAGAGCCTTATTCCTTTGACGGAGATGCAAAAACTGATGGGTAAAGCCAAATTTGAGGAAGTGCTAGGAAGCCTCATAATCAAACCACCGGGTAAGCCGACTCTTGTTCCTAGCTCAGATAAAAGAGTGGCTATGAACGTAACGAACGCAAAAAACGAATTCAATGAAATTATGGAGGATTGATCATTATGAAAAACAATACGAATAAAACGAAGGTTATTACAGGTGTGAACACAAGACTTTCTTACTTCCACGGCTGGGAGCCGGTTTCCGTCAATGGTGGTGCTGAAAAATACAGCGTATCCGTACTCATTCCAAAGGACGATACAGAAACCATTAACGCAGTAAATGCTGCTATTGATGCTGCTATTGAAGAAGGCATCGCCAAGTTTGGTGGAAAGAAGCCCAACAAGGCTGCTATAAAAATTCCTCTGCGTGATGGGGATGTGGAGCGCGATGACGAGGCATATAAAGGGCATTATTTTATCAATGCCAACAGCAAAACCCCTCCACAGATTGTGGACAAGAGCGTAAAGCCAATCATGGATCGTGGTGAGGTGTACAGCGGATGCTTTGCTAGGGTTTCTCTGAATTTTTTCGCATTCAATTCCAACGGGAATAAGGGTGTGGCTTGCGGACTTGGCAACATTCAAAAGATCAAGGATGGCGAGCCTCTTGGTGGAAAGAGTTCTGCAGCAGATGATTTTACAACTCTTGCAGAAGATGACTTCCTTGCCTAATAGAAAAGGCCAATTGACGGTGGTGGGGGTATTTCCTCTGCCACCTGCTTTTTTAGGAATGGAGGTATATTGAATGGATGAGATATGGAAAGACATACCCGGATATGAGGGGAAGTACCAGGCAAGCAGTGAGGGCAGAATTAAGAGTCTTGAACGTGTTATTCATAGTAGTAATCAGAATGGAGAGTTTGATTATTTATTAAAGGAAAGAATACTTCGACCTGGAAATCGAGGTAATTATCTAATGGTTGTCCTAAATGATCCAAGAAAAAGTTTTGCAGTTCATCATTTGGTAATGGCTGCTTTTGTAGGCGAAAGAGATGGTATGTATGTGCTTCATGCAAATGGGGATCCAAAAGATAATCGCCTAGTGAACCTTCGATATGATACGCAAGCTGAAAATGTTTATGATGTTTATCGCCAAGGCAAGGCATGGAAGAAACTTACCACGGATGATGTTGAAGGAATACGATTTGGCTTATTCTGTGGGTTTACCTGCACTCGGCTTGGAGAGATGTATGGTGTGGGTCATCAGGCTATAAGCAAAATAAAGAATGGAGATAGATATGCATGGATGAAATAAGAACATTACATTGTGATATTGAAACTTATAGTAGCGTCAATTTAGCAAAGTGTGGTGTGTATCGTTATGTTCAAGCAGATGATTTTGAAATTCTATTGTTTGCCTATTCCACAGATGGAAGTGAGGTTAAAATAATCGATCTAGCCCGCGGTGAAAAGATACCACCAGTAATACTTTCTGCATTAGAAGATAATAAAGTTATAAAATATGCTCATAACGCTTCCTTTGAGCGGATATGCTTCTCACGCTTTCTAGGATACCCAGTGGGCAAGTATATTTCTCCTGAATCATGGAGGTGCACAATGACATGGGCAGCATATATGGGGCTGCCGTTATCATTAGTAGGTGTGGGTGCAGTTCTTGGCCTTGGGAAGCAAAAAATGACGGAAGGCAAAGATCTGATTCGTTTCTTTTGTTCTCCTTGTAGTCCGACTAAGGTAAATGGAAACCGCACAAGAAATTTACCCTCTGACGATCCAGACAAATGGGAAAGATTCAAATCCTATAACATACGTGATGTCGAAGCAGAGATGGAGATTGAGCAGAAATTGATTAAATTTCCTGTGCCAGATTTCATCTGGGATGAATACCATTTGAGTGAGACAATTAACGATAGCGGCATTAAGGTAGATATGGACTTTGTAAAACAGGCCATTACTATGGATGAGATGTCACGCACCAAGCTAATGGATCAGATGCAGAAAGTAACAGAACTTGATAATCCAAACTCAGTGCAACAAATGAAAGGCTGGCTCTCTGAAAATGGTGTGGAAACAGATACGCTTGGTAAAAAAGCAGTAGCAGAGTTATTAAAGGACGCACCAGAGCATCTAGCTGAGGTGCTTAAACTCCGTCAGCAACTGGCAAAATCATCTGTTAAGAAATATTCTGCAATGGAAAATGCAGTCTGCAGTGATGGCAGGATTCGTGGCATGTTTACTTTTCTGGGGGCCAATCGGACAGGACGCTTCAGTTCAAAAATAGTGCAATTGCAGAACTTACCCCAAAACCATATGTTGGATTTAAAAGAGGCACGAGGCATAGTAAAAAATGGTGATTCTGAAGCCCTTGAAATGCTCTATGAAGATATTCCAGATACACTTTCGCAGCTTATTAGAACGGCTTTTATACCAAAGAAAGGCTGTAAGTTTATAGTTGCCGACTTTTCTGCCATCGAGGCTCGTGTGCTGTCATGGCTTGCAGGTGAAAATTGGAGAAGTGAAGTATTTGCAAGTGGTGGAGACATTTATTGTGCATCCGCATCACAGATGTTTAATGTCCCAGTAGAAAAGCATGGTGTGAATGGGCATTTAAGGCAGAAGGGTAAGATTGCAGAACTAGCGCTTGGATATGGTGGATCAGTGGGTGCTCTAAAAGCTATGGGTGCGCTCGAGATGGGCCTTGAAGAGGAAGAATTAAAACCCCTTGTTAATGCTTGGAGGCAGGCCAATCCAAATATCGTAAGATTCTGGTGGGGTGTGGATAGGGCAGCGAAGAAGTGCATCAAGGAAAAAAGGCCTCAAGAAACACAAAATATTAAGTTTCACTACAGGAGTGGCATGCTCTTTATCGTTCTCCCTTCCGGTAGGCAGCTTGCCTATGTTAAACCTCAGATGGGTGAAAACATCTTCGGTGGTGAATCAGTCACTTACGAAGGTGTCGGTGCTACAAAAAAATGGGATCGACTTGAAAGTTATGGACCTAAGTTTGTAGAAAACATTGTCCAAGCAATCTCTCGTGATATTTTGATGCATGCCATAAAGACTTTAAGCTCTTACCGCATTGTGGCTCATGTGCATGATGAAGTTATTATTGAGGCGGATCCTAGCATGTCACTTGATAGGGTGTGCCAGCTGATGAGTAAAGTTCCACCCTGGGCAAAGGGACTCATCCTTGATGCCGATGGTTATACCTGCGAATTTTATAAAAAGATTAGTTAAAACATCAGATTTCACCTCTTGCCGTGGCTACCAGGTAGGAGGTGTTTTTTTATGAAGATTATTGAAGTAAAGGATGGCTGTCCAATCAAAGGTGAGGCACATCCAATGACAGAAGAACAACTGCAAAGAGAATACGACTTTTATATAGCAGAAAGCATCATCAAGGTGCTCCATAAAGAAGGAAGGATCACAGAGGATGAACTACACAAAATATCAGCATTAAATCGACAGAAATTCTCCCCAAAGCTAGCTGACATTATGTCTTAAATCACTTGCTATTAGTGGCTTTTAGAGTGATATATGTAATGAACGAAAGCGAGGTGAGACAATGAAAAAGATAACGAAGATCGATGAGCTGAATAAATCACAGCAATCAAACATTAAACTTCGAGTGGCCGCTTACGCCAGGGTTTCAACAGATAGTGATGAACAGATGGTAAGCCTTAAAACCCAGCGGGAACACTATGAAAATTACATCAAATCCAATCCAGAGTGGGAGTTTGCAGGGCTCTATTATGACGAAGGGATATCAGGGACTAAGAAGGAAAAACGACCTGAACTTCTCCGCATGATTCGAGACTGTGAAAGTGATCGGATTGATTTTATTATCACCAAATCCATAAGCCGATTTGCACGTAATACCACGGATTGCTTAGAACTGGTAAGGCAGCTTTTAAATATCGGTGTCTTCATTTATTTCGAGAAAGAAAATCTGAATACGGGCGATATGGAGAGTGAATTAATGCTTTCCATTTTATCTGGATTTGCCGCAGAAGAGTCTGCATCGATTTCGCAAAATACCACATGGTCCATCAACAAAAGATTTCAAAATGGAAACTACATTATTGGCAGTCCGCCTTATGGCTACGCCAATGTGAATGGTGAGATGGTGATTGTTCCAGAAGAAGCAGAAGTTGTTAAGCGCATTTTTTCAGAGTGCCTTGCAGGGAAAGGTGGAAGTGTTATCGCAAAAGGCCTGAACAGAGACAAAATCCCTGCAAGAAGGGGAAATCATTGGAGTTCTGGTACGGTGATTGATATGCTTCGTAACGAAAAATACAAAGGTGATGTGCTTTTCCAAAAGACCTACACGGATAGCAACTTCAATCGACACATTAACAATGGAGAGAAAGATCAGTTTTATTGCAAGGATCATCATGAACCGATTATCAGCAGAGAAGTATTTTCCAAGGCTCAAAAGCTGATAACTCAAAGAGCAAAATCTATGAGCAAAACTGCTAACAAGAAAGCTTATCAAAACAGGTATGTGCTAAGTGGCAGAATCCTATGTGGAGAGTGCGGCAGTAAATTCAAGAGAAGAACAAACTACTCTGTTGGCAGAAGTTATATTGCTTGGAGCTGCAAAGGACATATTGAAGACAAGGACAGCTGCTCCATGTTGTTTTTGCGTGATGGAGAGATAAAAGCAACATTCTCAACCATGATGAATAAGCTCGCATTCAGCAAAAAGCTAATACTGGAGCCACTTTATGATTCTATAAACAAGATTGATGAAGAATGCGACCTTGCAAGAATTGAGGCCATAGATAAACGCATGGAGCAATTAACTGAAGAACGCAATACACTTATTGGTCTTATGACAAAAGGGTTTCTTGAGCCAGCTCTTTTTAACAAGGAACGAAATGTTCTGGATAAAGAAATAAAAAATCTTACTACTGAGAAGACGAACCTGGTCATGTCATTTACAAGTGGCTCTTCTCAGGCAGACGAGGTAAAGGCACTTCTTGATTATGTGTCAGCAGATAAGTTTGATGGCAATTTTACAGATGAAGCTTTTGAAAAGTTAGTAGAAAACATCATTGTAAATTCAAGGGATGAGCTAACCTTTAAAATGAAATGTGGGCTTTCCCTTATAGAAAAGGTGGTGAGATAAATGGCATATGTACCATACGGATATACAGTTAAAGACGGAGTCATAACTGTCGATGAGAAGGCAGCAGGTCAAGTAAAGGAGTTCTTTGAAAAATATATATCAGGACTTTCCCTTACAGTGGCTGGTGAACAGGCAGGTATTGAGAAGACGCATTCAGTAATGGGGCGTATTTTGAAAAATATCCTTTATCTCGGAAATGACGTATATCCAGCGATCATAGATAAGGAAACATTTGATAAGGCAGAAGAGATTAGAAATAAACGTGCGAAGGACTTAGGAAGGATTGTAGAGTTTGCAGCTTTTACTGCTCCCTCGCCTATAGAACGATTCAAGATGAGAAAATCAGAAGGTAAACTTCCAGATGATCCTATTACACGAGCGGAGTACCTATATAGTTTGATAGAAAGCGAGGTGTAATATGGCAGGAAAAAATATAACTGTAATTCCGGCAAGAAAAAGAGTTGGAAGTACGGCCGCAAAAGAAAAAATAAAGAAACTGCGTGTCGCTGCCTATTGCCGTGTTTCTACAGAAACTGAAGAGCAGAATTTAAGCTATGAGGTACAGGTTGCACATTATACGGAATATATAAAGAAAAATACTGAATGGGAGTTTGCAGGCATCTTTGCAGATGACGGCATTTCCGGTACTAACACTAAAAAACGAGAAGAGTTCAACCGTATGATTGAGGAGTGTATGGAGGGCAACATCGATTTAGTTATTACAAAGTCCATCAGTCGATTTGCCCGCAACACGCTGGATTGCTTAAAGTATATTAGACAACTCAAGGAAAAGAACATAGCAGTATATTTTGAAAAAGAGAACATCAACACAATGGATGCCAAGGGCGAGGTGCTACTTACCATTATGGCCTCTCTTGCACAACAAGAAAGCCAGAGCCTTTCGCAGAACGTTAAACTCGGACTTCAATATCGCTACCAGCAAGGAAAGGTGCAGGTCAATCACAATCGATTTATGGGATACACAAAAGATGAAGAAGGCAACTTGATTATTGTTCCAGAAGAGGCTGAAATCATTAAACGTATTTACAGAGAGTACCTTGAGGGCAAGAGCCTAGTGGGCATTGGCAGGGATCTAGAGAAAGACGGTATATTAACAGCTGCAGGTAAACCAAGATGGAGACCAGAAACCATAAAGAAGATTCTTCTAAACGAGAAATACATCGGCGATGCCCTGTTGCAGAAGACTTTCACAGTGGATTTTCTTACAAAGAAACGAGTCAAGAATGAAGGCCATGTCCCGCAGTATTATGTTGAAAATAGCCATGAGGCGATCATACCAAAGGAACTTTTTTTACAGGCTCAGGAAGAGCTTCATCGCAGAAGTAATATTTACACAGGTGCAGACAAGAATAAAAGAATTTATAGTAGTAAATACGCTTTGAGTACCATAACCTTCTGTGGAGATTGTGGTGACATATACAGACGGGTCTATTGGAATATTCACGGTAGAAAAGAATTTGTTTGGCGATGCGTTACAAGAATTGAGCAAGGCCCTGAGGTGTGTAAGAACCGAACGGTAAAAGAAGCTGAATTATATGATGCAGTAATGACTGCCATTAACAGATTACTTGCCGGTGGTGATAACATGATAAGAATACTGGAAGAGAATATACATGCGGTAATTGGTGATACCACAGAATATAAGATTTCAGAGATTAACACCTTGCTTGAAGAAAAGCAGAAGGAACTAATCAGCCTTGCTAATAAGGGAAAAGATTTTGAATTCCTTGCAGATGAGATTGAAGAGTTACGTGAAAAGCGTCAGACCCTTCTTGTGGAAGATGCATCCTTAAGTGGTGAGAATGAGCGAATCAACGAACTGATAGAATTTATCCGCACCAATAAATATCGGACTTTACTATATGATGATACCCTTGTAAGGAAGATCATCCAAAATGTTACGGTGTATGATGACCACTTTGTAATATGCTTTAAATCAGGCATTGAAATTGAAGTTGAATGAGAAAAACCCGTGATTCCACTGATAAAGGAGTCATGGGTTTTTTGATGGGTATGGGCGGTTGAGGCTTCTTCTCAATCTCAGTGCTTGAATGTGGAGTACATCATTTTATTTTCTAAATGTTCTTCTAAAAGTTTAGTGATTAGAACAAAGGAATCAAAAGCATCTAGGCCCGAATCCACTAATCTTTCAAAAACCTCATCGAAAATTTTTATTTCCATTAAATATCGTCCTTCTGCTATGTAATATTCATGATGAGCAGCTTGCAAGGCGGCTTGTCGAGAAAGTAAGAGTCTTTGATTAGAAGCTAACTATTGAGTTTAAGTCTGGGATGGAGATTGACGTAGAAATATAAGATATAGAGTTGGCATCCAATCAAGGGAGCTATTACCCGTTTGGCGGTTTTTCCACATGAAAACCTATGGTAGGTATTAATAATCAATATGCTACTCGTTTATTTGAATAAGTTTTTTAGAAAGAATTCACTTGAATAATTGTTCAAGTGTCTATTGACATCTTATCGATAAGGTATTACAATATACATATGAACACTTGAACAAGTATCCAATAAGTAAAAAACGAGGTGATAATATGGCACGTAAAATCCAACCAGTTGAAAAATGCGACTGTGAAGTAATACATGAGGAGACTGTAAATCAAGTCCGAGAAAAAATGCCTGAAGAAGAAACTCTCTATGACTTAGCAGAAATATTTAAAGTATTTGGAGATTCAACGCGAATCAAGATACTATGGGCTCTTGATGAAGCTGAAATGTGTGTTTGTGATATTGCTGTATTACTTAACATGACACAATCAGCAATTTCCCATCAGCTGAGAGTCTTAAAGCAGGCTAACTTAGTAAAAAACAGAAAAGAAGGTAAGGTAGTATATTATTCCTTAGTTGATGAACATGTAAGACAAATATTTGACCAAGGTTTAATTCATATCAATGAGTAATGAAATAAACCAGTTAAAATAGAATTGAATGTTTATTTGACTATATATGAATATATGAACATATAATTAAATATTCGAAAATTGGCAGAAAATACTCCAAGAAAAAACTTGGAATATATAATAAATAATATTTAGGAGGATGGATGTTATGAAAAAGAAATTTATATTAAAAGGATTAGATTGTGCAGATTGTGCAGCAAAAATGGAGAGAGCTATTAATAAGCTTGATGGTGTAAAGGAAGCTACAGTTAACTTTATGACTCAAAAGCTTGTTATTGAGGGCGAAGATGAGAAGATGTCTACAATTGTACAAGAGGCAGAAAAAATCGTAAGGAATATTGAACCTGATACTGTTATGAAAAAGGCATAAATGACTTTTAAACTAAAGATTAACTTTATATAAATCTAAATTTAAAAAAATATAATTAAAACTATATTTTTTAATAATCAAGATGAATATATATTCAAGTGTTCATGTTGAAGATAAATAGTCTAAGAATATTTAATGATAATACACAAATAATATAGGAGGATGAGTGTTATGAAAAAGAAATTTATATTAGAAGGATTAGATTGTGCAGATTGTGCAGCAAAAATTGAACATGCAGTAAATAAGCTTGATGGTGTGAAGGAAGCAACAGTTAACTTTATGACTCAAAAGCTTGTTATTGAGGGTGAAGATGAGAAGATGCCTACAATTATGCAAGAGGCAGAAAAAATCGTAAAGAAAATTGAACCTGGCACTGTTATGAAAAAAGCTTAAAGGGAGTGTGAAAATGAATAAACGTCTTTGGAGAATAATCATTGGTGCAATATTATTTATTGTGGCCATAGTAATTGATGTAAATATTGAATGGTTAAATATTGCTTTATATCTAATCAGCTACATAATTGTAGGTGGAGATATAGTTATGAAAGCAGTTAAAAATATTTTTAGAGGTAAAGTTTTTGACGAAAACTTTTTAATGTCTATTGCTACGATTGGTGCAATGTTAATCGGTGAGTATCCAGAAGGTATTGCAGTTATGCTGTTTTATCAAGTTGGTGAACTATTTCAAAGTTACGCAGTTGATAAGTCAAGAAGATCAATTGCCGAGGCTATGGATATACGGCCAGATTATGCCAATGTTAAAAAGAACGATGAAGTTATAAAAGTTGACCCTGATGAAGTACAAATAGGTGATATAATTGTAATTAAACCAGGAGAAAGAGTTCCTCTTGATGGTAAAGTAATTGAGGGAAATTCAACGGTTGATACATCAGCACTTACAGGTGAGTCTGTTCCGCGTGAGGTAGAAGTAGGGCATGAAATTCTAAGTGGATGCATCAACATTAATGGAGTTATTACTGCAGAAGTTACAAAGGAATATGGAGAATCTACTGTAAGTAAGATTCTTGATTTAGTTGAAAATGCAAGTAGTAAAAAATCTCAGTCAGAACAATTCATTACGAAATTTGCAAGATATTATACTCCAATTGTTGTAATTATTGCAGTTTTCCTTGCTACTATTCCGCCTCTTGTTATAGATGGGGCAACCTTTAGCGACTGGATATACAGAGCATTAACATTCCTAGTAGTTTCTTGTCCATGTGCTCTTGTAGTCTCTATTCCTTTAAGTTTCTTCGGTGGAATAGGTGGAGCATCTAGAAAAGGTATTTTAGTCAAAGGTAGTAATTATTTAGAGGCATTAGCAGAAGCTGAAATAATCGTATTTGACAAAACGGGAACACTTACAAAGGGTGTATTTAATGTACAGGAAATTCATCCAGAAGGAATTACTAAGGAAGAGTTATTAGAGTTAACTTCATATGCAGAAAGTTACTCAAACCATCCAATTTCTAATTCCTTAAAACAAGCATATGGCAAGGAAATTGACAATGGACGCATTTCGGATGTAGAAGAGATTTCAGGTCATGGCGTTATTGCAGCGGTTGATGGGAAAAAGGTTGCAGCAGGAAATATAAAACTTATGAAAAAGTTAAATATACCTTGCTATGAAGGTGAAGCTGTTGGAACTGTTGTACACGTAGGAATTGATGACAAGTATGCAGGTTACATCGTTATTGCAGATGAAGTTAAAGAAGATTCAGCTCGGGCAATTAAGGAACTTAAGGAAGCTAAAATTAAGCAAACTGTTATGCTAACAGGTGATACAAAAAATGTTGCATCAAAGGTTGCCAAGCAGCTTGGATTAGATAAGGTATACTCCGAGTTACTACCAGGAGATAAGGTTGAAAAGGTAGAGGAATTATTAGCACAGAAATCTGCAAAGGGTAAGCTTGCCTTTGTAGGTGACGGAATCAATGATGCTCCTGTTTTAGCCCGTGCAGATATTGGTATAGCAATGGGTGGTTTAGGTTCTGATGCCGCAATTGAAGCTGCGGATGTTGTAATTATGACCGACGAACCTTCAAAAATTGCCACAGCAATAAAAGTTTCTAAGAAAACATTAAGAATTGCTCGTCAAAACACAGTATTTTCAATTGGAATAAAAATAATTGTTCTTATTTTGAGTGCTTTTGGAATAGCTACTATGTGGGCAGCTATATTTGCAGATGTAGGTGTAACTATTATCGCAGTATTAAATGCTTTTAGGGCACTTAATGTTAAAAATCTGTAGCATTACGAAAATATAATTTTTTATCGCCGATTGGGAGTAGAATTTATCTTAATCGGCGAATTTTAATAGCAAGTAGAGTATATTGTCTTTAACGAGAAGCAAAAACGAGGAGGTTATATAATGAGCACTATTAATGAATGTTGCCATGGGCACAATACACAAAAAATAGAACAAACTAAGGTTCATTGTCCAGTATGCAATACAGAAGGTATTTCCGTTAGTAAAGTGACAGTTGAGCACTTAGTAACAGACGATTATCTCAAGTTAGTAGATGGGGAGCAATATAAGATTTGCATGAATGGAGATTGTAGTGTTGTCTACTATAACGTTGATAATGGGGTAAGATTCTTAAAAGAACAAGTTAAAGTTCCTGTCTGGTTTAAGAAAGATGCAGATCCTAAGTATGCTTGTTATTGTAGCGAAGTCACAGAAGGTCAGGTAATTGAAGCAGTTGTAAAGCATGGTGCGAAAACCGTAAAAGAAATAAATGCCATAACAGGAGCAATGAAAAATCCTAATTGTAAAGAAAACAATCCGTTGGGGGTTTGTTGTCATAAGATTATTCAGGAAGCTATCGATAAAGGCTTAAAAATGGAATAATTTCAACTGAATGTTAAAAATCTATAGTATAAGGAGAAAATTATGCAAACACTTATTTCAGCGTTACTTGTATTCATTTCTACATCGATTGACTATTTAGTTGTTTTAATAATTCTTTTTGCCAACCAAGGAACCCGAGGGATAAAATCTATTTATATCGGGCAATATTTAGGGACTGGTATATTAGTCGGGGTAAGCCTCATTGCTGCCTATTTCCTCAATTATATTCCTCAGGATTGGATGATTGGGTTTCTAGGTTTGATTCCTTTGGGTTTGGGGATTCGTTCGATATTTGTTGATGAGGATGTGGATGAAGATTCCATTGGAAATCAAATTAAAAACAATCAATCCCAAATTTTTGCTATTACAGGTCTGACTTTAGCTATGGGAGGAGATAATCTTGGGATTTATATTCCATATTTTACAGGAATGAATGTTGGTCAGATTGTTATAGTTCTTGCAGTCTTTATTATTGGCATATTCCTTCTATGCCAGTTAGCTAAAAGATTTGCTACTATCCCAATGATTGGTGGAATTATCGAACGCTATGGGCGTATTATTGTGCCCGTTATCTTTATCGGGTTAGGAATTTATATTCTTGTCGAAAATGGCACAATTAACTACCTGATTTCTTTTTATAATTGACTATATTCTTGATAAGTTCTTATAGTTAGTGTAAGTTTGAAAACCGAGATGCGCCACATTTCTTTTCGGTGAATTAGGTTTTTACAATAAACTCACACGAAAGTCTATAGTTGATTTGTTCCCACATACGTACACCCTTAGTCGATATGTTCCCTCGGAGAGAATTTCAGTCTAAAAAATACAGGCTGCTAATTCTTGACAGCTATCCCCTCCTCTCAAAACATGTAGAGACGGTGGTAAAACTACAACGCCAGAACCCTTGATTTTACTGGAGTTCAAGCACTTTTATGACTTCTTTAGTTTTAGCAAAAATAGCGAAAATCACCCCCAAAAAGATCTAAAAAGGAGCATCAAAATCAAAATCGCAATATGACCTGGTACGTGGGAACACGTCTACCAGTAGTAGATTTTGAGGTTTAAAAATGGATATTTAGATAGTAAAATGCCCTAGATGCAGTTAGTAGAATCTAGGGTTTTTTAGTGTCTATATTAAAATAATTGTACAATATTTCTTTGCTTCTTGGATTATTATTAATTTATTTACAAGGCCGGCAATACCCCTTATTTATATAGTCAAATGTTTATCAAAGCTATGATGTCTAACAGATACGCATCAAGTGACGTTGTTGCCTAAAGTCTATGAAGATCGCTGCGCCGAACATCTATATCAAACCGGTTAAGAACTATTTTGATCTAAAGTAAAATTTATTGTTATCATCTAATATAATTAGATATTTTTCGTTTTTCGATTTAATAACCTTACCAAATATAATCATCAAATTGCTTTTTTGAACTTCAAAAAATTTATCTTTATATCTTTCTTCAAAACTTTTTCGTATTGAATCGACAATCAAGATTGAAACATCATTTACATTTCTAAGATTTATAAAACTACCTTCATAGTATTTCATTTCTCCCCAGAAAAATGCTTTTTCTCCGACCAAAGAATCCTTTATATCCGAAACATGATAAACTATCTCCGACAAATCTTTTACTTTTCCACCTATGCTCATTTCTATTTCTATTTCTACCAATTTTCCGATTTCTGCATAAGTTAAGATCTTATTCAAAGTTAATTTTGCTTGTGTTTTTTTTGATGGATCCTTAACATGATTTAACTTACCTTTAGTTTCCTTATTGGAAATAGATTCGCTATCTACAACTATACCTGTTGATTTATTCGCTTTATAATTCCATCGTATTCCAAAACTAGATGTATCAACTTCCACTTTGTTTGTATCCTCGCCATCTTCTTTTTTATCACCTTCATTACTAGTGGACCAAGTGCAACCATCGATGTGTTTTGCAAAAAAACATGCCATTTTACCATCTGTCGAGGCTTTTCTATAACCAGCATCACCTTTGCATTTTGGACAGCAAATATTACCCTTGTAAGACTCTCTTTCAGTCTCAGACATTCTATTGAATTCATTAATAATAAATTCAATTTTAAAATTATTTTTTAATACTACATATTCAATACTCATTTACATCAGCTCCTTGTTCAAAACTTTAGTATGACTTAAATATTTAAGGAACTAAATTTTGTCCCCATTTTTATCTACAAAATACCCTTCAAATTCACAATCCAGAGCCTTTGCAATCTCTTCTAACTCATTCATAGAGAAATTATCTCTTTTGAATTTATTTGCCATGTTCTGATTTGTAGTTCCAAGTCTTTTGCTAAGTTCTATTATCGTTACATTCTTTCTTTTCAGTAAAATCCGGATTTTCTCACCCATCGTTAATTTCATTAATTATCACCTACCTAAGTTAAATAATACACCTATTAGTGAACATCTGCAATAATTTTGCAGAATGTCTTGCTATATAAAAAAGTACTAGAAAAGTAAAATAAGTGAAATCTTGTTAAAGTTAATTTAATAATGTATTATCACATTATAAAGTGAATATTAGAAAGGAGCAAAAAAATCATGAGTAAAATTATAGCCGTAGCATCCCAAAAAGGTGGGGTGGCAAAAAGCACAACTTGTAGGAATTTAGCAACGATTTTAGCAAAGGAGGGTTACAAGGTACTCGCAATTGATACGGACAATCAAGCTTCAATGACGGATTGTTTTGGTATTGAAAAACCTGAGACACTTGATACGACACTGTATCATTTGATGATGGCTGTTATGAATGAAGATGATCTTCCACCAAAAGCTAGCTACATACTCAAAAGTGATGGAGTGGATGTTATCCCAAGTAGTATTGAAATGTCAGCCATTGAAATGAACTTGGTCAGCACTATGAGCAGGGAATATGTTCTGAAAATAATTACAGAACAGCTTAGAGAAGATTACGATTACATCATTGTAGATTCAGCTCCATCTTTAGGCTTGATGACATTAAATGTATTAGCTGCTTGTGACAGTGTTTTGATTCCAGCAACACCAGAGTACCTATCGGTGAAAGGACTGGAACTGTTGCTTCATACAATTATGAAGATTAAAAGAAGAATTAATCCAAGTATTACTTTTGAAGGTATTCTTCTAACGATGTTTGATGAAAGAACCAATCTATCAAAAAATATGATTGAAATGGTGGATGAAGCCTATGGTGAGCATATCAAAGTGTTTGATATTAGAATTCCCAAATCTGTAAAAGTAGGGGAAGCCAATCTTCAAAGTAAATGTATCGTAGATTATATGCCAACGAACAAAGCGGCTATTGCTTATCAGGAACTAACAAAGGAGTTGATTAATAATGGATAAAACAAAAATGAAAAAAGTTGAAACGTTTGCCTCAATATTTGGTGAAGACCATAGTGAAGTGCCATCTGAAAAAACAGATGGCACCACGTCGTTAAAGCTTGATGTTCTTATTCCTTTTCGGAATCATCCATTCAAACTTTATGAAGGGGAACGATTCAATGACATGGTTGAGAGTATCAAAAACTATGGCGTGATTGTTCCTATTGTTGTAAGAAAAATTGATGACAAGTTTGAGATTTTATCTGGGCATAACAGAGTTAATGCAGCTAAAGAAGCCGGGCTAATTGAGATTCCAACGGTAATAAAAGAAGGTCTCACAGAAGAAGAAGCGACACTTATTGTCACTGAAACAAACTTAATGCAACGTTCTTTCTCAGAATTGGCTCACTCTGAAAGAGCTACAGTTCTTGCAACTAGACACAGTGTAATGAAAAACCAAGGCGTCAGAACAGACTTGCTAAGTGAAATTGAAAAGTTGTCTAAAGCTCCTAATGCTGGAGAAGAATTAACTTCGTGCCCAATGGGCACGAAGTTAGATACAAAAAAAGAAATTGGTGAAAAATATGACTTGTCCTCTCGTTCAGTAGCCCGCTATTTGCGTATCAACGAATTAAATGCTCCATTAAAAGACCTAGTTGATGAAGGCAAAATTGCCATGCGAGCAGGAGTTGACCTTTCTTATCTATCACAGGAGAATCAAGAAATGGTGGAAGCCATTATTTCTGAAAACACCTTTAAAGTGGATATGAAAAAGGCGGCGCTTTTGAGAAAGTATGAGAAAGAAGGAAATCTAAACTGGAATGCAGCCAAACAGATTATCAGCGGTGATATTTTAAAAAGCACTGGAAAAGTCAAACCATTTAAGCTTCAACCAACAATCATTTCAAAGTATTTTAATCCAAATGAAGACAAGAAGGCTATTGAAAAAACAATTGAAAAAGCTCTTGAATTTTACTTTAGCCAGATGAAAAACCAATTACATGACTTAGAGGAGGGGGAGGAGATGATTGAGTAGACTGACAGAGATCAAGGAAATTTATGATTACATCTTGAAAGAGATCATGCAAGATGAGCAGGCATGGAAAGACTTTTTAACCTTTCATGCAAGGATATATAAGCACAGTTTTAATAATGCCGTGCTCATATATGCCCAGAGACCTGAAGCTACATTAGTTGCTGATATGGAAATCTGGAACCGTCGTATCGGAAGATGGATCAACAGGGGCGCTAAGAGCATTGCTGTCTTTGATGATCAAAGTGCTTATTTAAAACTAAAATACTTATTTGATATTGAAGATACAAATGGTCAGCCACATACCATTCCTAAAGTATGGAAATTAAATGAAGCATTAGAATCGCAGTTATTAGAAAGCTTTAAAGCGCATACCTTGTCAGAATGGATTGCAAGGAGGAGCCATGAATCTGTCCTTGTTTATGCCTCAGATATTCAACAAGGACTTGAAAAAGAATTGTCTAAGACTAAACTATCGGGACTGCCCATTGAAGGCGTTACAAGGCAGTTTATGCAGTCTCTTATGGATAGTGTAGAGTACATGACCGCCATTCGCTCAGGCATTGAAGAACCTAAGCTAAGTAATTTAAACCCATTTAGTACAGTAACAGATTTTGATTCAAAAGCATTAACCCTAAGATTAGGCTATTTGACAAGTACCATCTCAGAACAAATTTTAAGAGAAATTGAAAGAGAAATTAAAACCATCAAAAAAGATAAAAGGAGTGTGAATGTCAATGAAACCCATGCAACTCAGTTACCAAGAAGTACAAGGGATTTATCATCCTCAAATTCAAATATCGAAGGAGGAAAGCTACGACAAGAAGCCACTAGGGAAGTACGGACAGATGGCAATGAATTACCTGAAAGAGGAACACATCAATCGGTACAATTATCTAGTGACCGAAGGGACGTTGCTTCCACTGATGCATCAAGTGAACGAGGAAGCATGGGAGAGGATGGAGAAACTAGAGGAGCAGATGCTACAGGAAGAACCATTACAGAATCCGACCAACACCTATCAGAGTTATCGTCACAGGGAGATGATCAGAACGAGAGCGGAAGAGATCGTTCTGAAAGAAATCATCTTCAAGGAGAGATAGCAAAAGATTTAGAGCTGCCAGAGCGTAGCTCTTTTTTAATGGAGTTAACAGATGATGAACTTATTGAAAAGGTACTACTAAGAGGTTCTGGATTTGAAGGTGGGAAACAGCGGATTGTTGATTTCTTTGCTGAAGAACATACTGCAAAAGAAAAAGCAGACTTTCTAAAAAATGAATATGGAACTGGCGGTAGCTCTGTTACATTCTCTGATGATCTAAGCGGTTTTGAAAATCACGACAGTAAAGGGATTACCATTGATCTTTATAAAACCGATAAAAAAATTCATTTGTCTTGGGCTAAAGTTGCTTCCGGTATTGATGCCTTAATTGATAACGGTAAATACTTTGAACCTCGGTATAAAAATGATAATCCACCAACAAGAAAGGCAGTCTATCAACCAACATTATTTGACATCAATTACGCTGAAAATGACATTACACATGAGAATTATAAAAAGCTAATGAAGATTGCTCCTGGTATCTTAAACGGACGTTATCGTTATATGAAGCTGAAAGCACCTGGCTTTATGGATCTTGTTATTGAAAAGCTCTATGAGAATAGAATCTCTCTATCACATTATTACGAGCAAAATGGTGATTTAATGAGCGATCCGGATATGGAACTCATTGTGGACCAGAATCAGAAAACATTAACAGCAGCCACCTTTCAGCAAGATAATATGGCAATCTATCATGGAGCGTATCAGGGTGATGAATTAATTAATCCTGATTTAGAAGATGAGTTAAATGATTTTCTCAATGATTGGTTATCGAATATTGCTAGGCAAGGTCACATTGTTTATAAGGCTTATTATTCAGAAGATATAGACGAGTCAAACGTAGAACCAACATTTGATGATAAAGGTCATGAAATCATTATT
>SWCA01008404.1_pt2 | contig 122993 bp, 127 predicted proteins | sample 4692961 | NCBI WGS metagenome assembly SWCA01 (sample SAMN10267275, study PRJNA491770) | bioreactor metagenome | isolation source: DHS bioreactor inoculated with | place: Japan: off Shimokita Peninsula | reverse complement strand
GGCGTGCTCGGCAACACCGCGCCCCTGATCCTGTCGCCGCAGCACCGGGTGCTGCTGGCCGGGCCGCTGATCGAGCTGTTCACCGGCGAAAACGAGGTGCTCGTGCCCGCCAAGGCGCTTGTCGGCTATCCCGGCGTGCGGCCAGTGCCACGCGGGCAGGTGGCCTATGTGACGCTGCTCTTCGACACCCACGCGCTGGTTCTGGCCGGGGGGGCAGAGGTGGAAACGCTGTTTCTGGGCCCGGTGGCGGAGGCGGCGTTGCAGGCCGATGCCGCTGCTGGCGATGTCGCCGCGAAGCTGGCCTTGCAGCGGCTGTCGGGGCGGCACATCGCCGTGCGGCCGATCCTGTCGGCGCGCGAGGCGTTTCGGATCAGGATCGCGCTGGGCCGGGCTCCGCTGGTGGCCGGTGCTTCCGGGGCCGGTGTGCCCGGCATCGCGCGGCAGGCGGGTTAGCCGCCTCAGCCCGCGCGCGGGCGTAGGATCAGCTCGATGCGCACCTTCGCGCCGGGATCGGCCATCCGTGAGATCGGCACCCCGGTCGAGGCTGGGCCGGGCACGCTGTAGTAGCGGTTGCGGATGTCGAGGTTGCCGTGCAGCTCGGCGGCAGTATTGCCGCCGGCATAGAAGGTGGTGGATTTGACCACATCGGTGAAGTCCATGCCGTGCTCGGCCAGAACCGTGCCGAGTTCGGCCATGACCGTCTCGGTCTGGGCGTCGATCGCCACGGCGCTGCCGCCGAGATAGCGCGCGTCGAGCACCGCCAGCGCGCCGGACCGGGCAAAGTGCAGCCGCATCCTAGCACCGCGCCGTTCGGCGATCTCGACCGCACCGGCGCCGAAGCTCATGTAGAGATGCACCTGGTCGTCGATCCTGTAGCACGGCATCAGCGCCCCGGCGAAAAAGCCCGGCAATCGCGGCGCAACCTGCCCCGGCACCGCCGAGAGCATCGGCTCGGGCGCGATCCCCCAACCCGACAGGAGCTGGTCGGGCGACAAGGCGTGTTGGCTGAGCAGCCCGCCAATGGCCTGACCCAGCGAGCCGGGCGGCGCGGAGAGGTTGACCAGCACCAGATCGGCCTCGCGCTTCACCCGCGCTCGTCCGCCGCCGGGCAAGGGCTCGTCGATCACCGGCTCGGACGGCGCGCAATACACGTCGACCTCCAGCAGCACGCCGTCATAGTAGAAATGCGGCACCGGCACGGTCTCGATCAGGGTGTCTGCGCCAAAGCGGGCGGCCAGAACGGCCTCGACCCCGGTCTGATCTTCCGGGCCGTCGGCGGCGCTGTAGAGCACCAGACGCGACACGTTGCCGGGCCCGAGATCGGCCTCGGCCAGCAGCAGCGCGATATTGTCGGCAATGATCCGCGCCTGCGCGGCGATATCGCCGGGCGACCGCACCGCGCCGTCGATGTCGAGCGCCAATTGGCCCGAACTCCACGCCCGGTCGCCATCGCGCACCAGTGCCGAATAGGGCACCGGCATCCGCATCTTCCATTGTCGCCCGAAGGGCAGGTAGTGCCGGGTCATCCTGTCTCCTGCGCTCAACCCTCTGTCGGACTGTGCGGCGGCTCGGCGCAAAGGCCAAGCCCTCAAACGAAAAACGGCGGCGCCAGGGAGGAGGAGAGGCGCCGCCGTCAATTGGCAATCGGTCCCAGGGAGGAGGACGGAACCGTTGCTGGTGTCGGGGCGTCGAAGCCCCAGGTAGGCACCCATCCGGCCCAGGGAGGAGGAAAGGGCCATTTGGGCTATCGGTGCGGACCCAGGGAGGAGGACGGGTGGCACCAAATCCGTGTTCTGACCCTGCGCGGCGGCCCCAGGGAGGAGGAGCGGGGCCGCCGGCAGGTCACGGGCGCGTCAGGGAGGAGGAAGCCGCGCCCGAAGGAGTGACCATCGGCCGAACCCAGGGAGGAGGAGGGGTTCGGGTCAGGTCAGGAGCGCCCCGGGGAGGAGGAGCGGGGCGCCCCGTTGGAATTAGTTGGTCCCGTAGGCCGCTTCGCGAGCGATGAACGGGATCTGCGAGGCGGAGATGCCGAGGTCAGCCAGTTCGCGGTTGTCGAGCGAGCGCAGTTCGGTCAGCGTCCGGATGTAGACGCGGCGCTGTTGGCGGGCCAGCGAGAAGGCCTTGAAGGCGGCGTTCAGGCGGTCCAGGAGGCCGGTGTGCGAGGTGCGGATATCAGAAGCGTATGCCATCATATTCTCTTTCTTTTTCCACTTTCGGATCTTCCCGCCGGTGCGGTGGATCCAGTTACGAAGTGGCGGTTGCCTGTTCGTGTTGAGGCAAAGATGGGCCGAATGCTGCGCTTGCACAATGGCCGGTTCGGAATTGCCGCCATGCAGAGAACGCATAGGTGTTTGGTCTGGTTCCCAAAGGGCATGCGCATTGTGCATGGCCGGGCCAAAACGCCCAAACCTGCGGCAGTTTCACCATCCCCCTTGCGATCCCGACGAAAACACTCATGTAATGCAACCGACACGAGGCAAGAGGAGCGCGCGCATGGCCGTCACCAAAGATCTGATTCTTGAAACGCTGGCCAAGGTCACGCTGCCGGACGGGGGCGACCTGGTTTCGCGCGACATGATCCGGGGGCTGATGCTGTCGTCCGATGGCAAGGTGAGCTTTCTGATCGAAGCGCCGGGCGCGGACCTCGCGGGCAAGCTCGAGCCGCAGCGCGCCGCGGCGCAGGCCGCCGTTGCGGCGCTGCCCGGTGTGAGCCACGCCACCGTTATCCTGACCGCGCATAACGCGATGCCGAAGAAAGAGCCCGCCGCCGCGCCGAGTGCAGGCAAGGGCGAGCCGCCGGCGCTGAAGATCGGCCAGCACCCGAAGCCGCAGGACGGCCCCGAAGCCATTCCCGGCGTCAAGAAGGTGATCGCCATCGCTTCCGGCAAGGGCGGTGTCGGTAAATCCACCGTCTCGTCCAACCTCGCCGTGGCGCTGGCGCGGCAGGGCCGCAAGGTCGGACTGCTCGATGCCGATGTGCTCGGGCCCTCGCAGCAATTGATGATGGGCACCTCCGAGCGGCCCAAATCCGATGACGGCAAGATCATGCAGCCGGTCGAGGCGCATGGCGTCAAGCTGGTGTCGATCGGGCTGTTCGTCGATCCCGACCAGGCGGTGGTCTGGCGCGGGCCGCTGATCACCGGCACGTTGCAGCAATTCCTGTTCTCGGTGAACTGGGGCGATCTTGACGTGCTGATCATCGACCTGCCGCCGGGCACCGGCGACGTGCAGATCACCCTGGCGCAGAAGGTGCTGATGTCGGGCGCGCTGGTGGTCTCGACCCCGCAGGACGTGGCGCTGATCGACGCCCACAAGGCGATCGACATGTTCCAGAAGGTGCGCATCCCCGTGCTCGGCCTGATCGAGAACATGTCGATGTATGTCTGCCCCAACTGCGGCAACGAAGACCATATCTTCGGCGAGGGCGGCGTGCGCGCCGAGGCGGCGCGGACCAATATCCCCTTCCTTGGCGAGATCCCGCTGGCGCGCGAGGTCCGCACCGCGGGCGACGAGGGCAAGCCGATCGCGCTGGGCGAGGGCCCGGTGGCCGAGGCCTACCAGAAGCTCGCGCGCGAGCTGATTGACGGCGGTATGGGCTGAGGCGGCGCGCGGGGGCGCTGCCCCCGCACCCCCGGGATATTTAGGGCAAGATGAAGGTCAGGGTGCGCGGCGCTCTGCCCTTCGCGCGTTCTTGTATTGGCGGCGTCGTGCCCGGCGCGTGCTTACCGGGGCCCGCGCGAAAGGATACGCCATGTCGAAGATCAGCACCTGCCTCTGGTTTGACGGCACCGCCGAAGCGGCGGCCCGCTTCCATGTCGGGCTCATCCCCGGCCCGCAGATCGAGAGCGTCGCGGGTGCGACCGCCGACGGCGCGCCGCTCATGGTCAATTTCCACCTCGCCGGGCTGCCCTGCCAGGCGATGGACGGTGGGCCGCATTACCCGCTCGGCCCCGCCGCTTCGATCCGGGTCATCACCGAGGATCAGGACGAGACCGACCGGCTCTGGACCGCGCTGATCACCGGCGGTGGCGCCGATCCGGCGGGCATGGCGCGGGCGACCGAGGCGATGCTGACGATGACCCGGATCGACATTGCCAGCCTAGATGCCGCCTGTCGCGGCTGAGGCCCGAACCCTCATGGGAAATCATGGGCGCGCCTTTGGTCCGAACCACCGGGTTGCCGGCGGGCAGCGGGGATTCGCGCCGATTCAGGTTGAAAATACCGACTCAATGTGGTGATTCGGGGCCCGAGCAGACGTGACTGGCAGCGGTTCTGCGCGCCGATCCGTCCCGGATTCAGAAAAATACGGGAATTCAGGGGAAGTTTTTTCGGCTCCGCGAGGCACACTATATCTTGTGCGGCGTTTTTCCGCCTACGCTAAAATTGGTTTTTCGTTCTTGCTTTGCCCCCGCAAGACCTTGTTCTCAAACGCCCTTCTGGACAACATGTAGTGCGGTTTTCCCGCAGAAAGGTGTTGCTTCCCATGTTTTCCCATGTCATCCCTTGTTCATCGAAGAGGACGGGACATCAAAGGGCAGCAAGACCCTGAAACATCTCCCAAGTCAGGTTTCATACAGGCACCCCGCTTCTTCGGGACAACGAGATCCGACGCTGTCGCGAGCAGACATCCCCCCAGGTGGCGACGCGATCGGACGAACCCAGAGATGGGACGAGGGCGGCGGATTGGGCAGTGGCAGCAGCTCAATCCGTCGTTTTCCTATCTGGCGGACGGAAAACGAGGGACAGGTAAGGACCACGAAAAAGTGGCACGGGTATTCAGAGGTGAAGGGCTCCACAAGGTGGATGCGAAGGGCAGGGTCTCGATACCCGCCCTGTTTCGCCGTGTGCTGGAAGCCGGTGATCCCGACTGGACCGACGGGCTCGCGCCCAATCTCGTGATCGTCTATGGCGACCATCGCCGCCAATATCTCGAATGCTACACGATGGAAGCGATCGCCGAGGTCGATGCCAGGATCCTGCGGATGCAGCGTGGCTCGCATGAACGGCGGATGGTTGAAAAGCTGTTCAACGGCCAGTCGCACCCGACCAGCGTTGACGAGACCGGGCGGCTGGTGCTTCCGGCCAAACTGCGCCAGAAAATCGGGCTGGAGGGCGAGGCCTATTTCATCGCCACCGGCGACACCTTCCAGATCTGGAATCCCGAGACCTATGAAACGGTCGAGGCGGCGCGCACCGAGGCCTGGCTGGAAAACATGCCGGACGACTTCGATCCGCTGACGCTGCTGCCCGGCGACGACGGGGGCACGTGATGATGTCCGCGCGCGCCGCTGCACCGCCCGCGACTCCGCATATTCCTGTTCTGCTGCGGCCAATTCTCGCTGCCGTGGCGCCGGTATCGGGCATCTGGGTCGATGGCACTTTCGGGGCCGGGGGCTATGCCCGCGGCCTGCTCGATGCGGGCGCCGACAAGGTGATCGGCATCGACCGCGATCCGAGTGCTTTCGAGCTTGCCGCCGATTGGGCCGATACCTATGGCGACCGGCTCCAGCTTGCCCTTGGCACCTTTTCCGACCTTGACGAGATCGCCGGCGAACCCGTCGATGGCGTGGTGCTCGATCTCGGCGTATCGTCGATGCAGCTCGACCAGCCCGAGCGCGGCTTTTCGTTCATGCGCGAGGGCCCGCTCGACATGCGGATGAGCCGCACCGGCCCCAGCGCCGCCGACCTGGTCAATACTGCGTCCGAGGAGGACCTTGCCGATATCCTCTACCATTACGGCGAGGAGCGCCAGGCCCGCCGGATTGCCCGCTCGATCTGCCGGGTGCGGGCTGTCGAGCCGATCAAGTCCACGACGCAACTTGTTGAGATCGTGGAAAAACAGCTTCCCCGCCCGAAACCGGGGCAGAGCCATCCGGCGACCCGCAGTTTCCAGGCGATCCGGATCGCGGTGAACGATGAATTCGGCCAGCTCGCCTCCGGGCTGGAAGCGGCCGAGCGGGCGTTGAAGCCCGGCGGCATTCTTGCCGTGGTCACCTTCCACTCGCTCGAAGACCGGGTGGTGAAACGCTATCTCCAGCTTGCCGCCTCCGACGGTGGCGGCGGCTCGCGCTATGCGCCCGAACGCGCCGCCGAAACGCCGCGCTTCCGACTCACCCCGAAAAAGCCGTTCTCCGCCGATGCCGAGGAACTGGCGGCAAACCCGCGCGCCCGGTCCGCCCGGCTCAGGATCGCCACCCGCACCGACGCCCCGGCCGAAAAACTCGATCGCACCCGCCTTGGCCTGCCGGCCCCGGTTCTGAAAGGCTGACCCGATGCGCGCCGTTCTCTACGTCTTCACAACCCTCGCGGTGATCGCGCTCGGCTACTGGGCCTATGTCGAGAATTACCGCACCCAGGCATCGCTGAACCGGGTCGAGTCGTTGCAGCGCGAGATTGGCGCCAAGCGCGAAGAGCTGGCGGTGCTGCGCGCCGAATGGGCCTATCTCAACCGCCCCGACCGGCTGCGCGACCTTGCCGAGCTGAATTTCGACCGGCTGGGCCTGTTGCCGCTGGCGCCGGAGCAGTTTGGCCGGGTCGACCAGATCGCCTATCCCGGCCGCGACGACGATATTTCCGTGACCGGCGCCATTGATGTTGTCGGGGAGATCTATCCATGACCCGTGTGCCGCTGCGCCCGCTGGCGCGCATTCTGGCCGCCCGCGCCAAGGGCGAAAATCCCGACCTGATCGAACGCGAAAACCTGCAACAGCGCCATGAGGCGATGCGCGACAAGGCGCGGCTGCGCGCCGAGGGCCGGCTGGTGGTGCTGGCCGGGCTGTTCTTCGTCGCGTTCGCCATTGTCGGCGTGCGGATGGGGGCGATCGCCTCGACCGAGCCGAGCGAGCCGCGCGCCCAGGCCCCTGGCGCCCAGATTGCCGCCGCCCGCGCCGATATCGTCGATCGCAATGGCCGGGTGCTGGCCACCAACCTCGTCACCCACGCGCTCTATGCCCAGCCGCCGATGATGGTCGAGCCCGAACGCGCCGCGCGCGAACTGGTGAAGATCTTCCCCGACCTTGATGAAGAGCGTCTGCTGGGTTGGTTCACCGGCGACCGCAAGTTCCTGTGGATCAAGAAAAAAATCAGCCCCGAGCAGAAGCAGGCGGTGTTTGACATCGGTGAGCCGGGCTTGTTGTTCGGCCCGCGCGAGATGCGGCTCTACCCCAATGGCCCGATTGCCTCCCATGTTCTGGGTGGTGCGAGTTTTGGCCGCGAGGGGGTGAGCTCCGCCGAGGTGATCGGCGTTGCCGGCGTCGAGAAAGCCTTTGACGCGCGGCTGCGCGATCCGGGGCAGGCCGGCACCCCGTTGCGCCTGACCATCGACCTCACCATCCAGGCCGCCGTCGAGCGGGTGCTGGGCGGCGGGATGCAGATGATGAACGCCAAGGGGGCCGCGGCGGTGCTGATGGACGTGCATACCGGCGAATTGGTGGCGATGGCGAGCCTGCCCGATTTCGACCCGAACGAACGGCCGCGGCCGCTCACCAAGGGCGATGCCTCCGACAGCCCGCTGTTCAACCGCGCGGTGCAGGGGCTCTACGAGCTTGGCTCGACCTTCAAGATTTTCGCCGTTGCCCAGGCGCTGGAGCTGGGCCAGGTCTCGCCCGCGACGATGATCAACACCCGCGGGCCGCTGAGCTGGGGCAAGTTCCGCATCCGCGATTTCCACGATTACGGCGCCCAGCTTTCGGTGACGGACGTGATCGTGAAGAGCTCCAACATCGGCACCGCCCGGATCGCGATGGATATCGGCGCCGAGCGCCAGCGCGCCTTCCTGGCCTCGCTCGGCTTCACCGAGGCCACGCCGGTGGAGCTGATCGAAGCGCCCGGTGCAACGCCGCTGCTGCCGTCGAACTGGTCGGAACTGTCGACGATGACGATCTCTTACGGCCATGGCCTCTCGGCCTCGCCGCTGCACCTGGCCACTGCCTATGCCTCGCTGGTCAATGGCGGCCACCGGGTGATGCCGACGCTGGTGCGGCAGGGGCCGATCGCGCGCGGTGCGCGGGTCGTGTCGGAAGAAACCTCCGCCGCGACCCGCACCATGCTGCGCGCCGTCGTCGCGCAAGGCACCGCGAGCTTCGGTGAGGTGCCCGGCTATGCCGTCGGCGGCAAGACCGGCACCGCCGACAAGCCCAAGCCCAGCGGCGGCTATTATGAAGACAAGGTGATCGCCACCTTCGCGGGCATCTTCCCGGCGCATGATCCGCGCTACGTGCTGGTGCTCTCCCTCGATGAGCCGCAGACCTATGCGCTCGGCGAAACCCGCCGCACCGCCGGCTGGACCGCGGTGCCGGTGGCGGCCGAGGTGATCCGGCGGGTTGCGCCGCTGCTCGGCCTCAAGCCCGAGATTGAACCCCTGACCCCAACGGGTGTAACACTCACCTCGAACTGACACCGGGGGAAACCATGATCGAGCCCGCGCCCATGACATCGCTTGCCGCGCTCGGGCTGACCGCTCAGGGCGGGCGCGATGCGCAGATTTCCGGCCTCTCCGTCGACAGCCGCAAGACCCGGCCGGGCCATCTGTTCGCCGCACTTCCCGGCGCCCGCGTCCATGGCGGCGACTTCGTGCAATACGCCCTGCGCATGGGCGCGGCGGCGGTGCTGACCGACCCGGAAGGCGCCGCGCTGGCGCGCGACGTGCTCAACGACAATCCCGGCGTGGCGCTGGTGGTCACCGAAGACCCGCGCGCCGCGCTGGCCTTTGCCGCCGCGCTGTTCTACGGGCGCCAGCCGCACACCATGGTGGCGGTTACCGGCACCAACGGCAAAACCTCCGTCGCCACCTTCACCCGCCAGATCTGGCAGCTTCTGGGCTTCGAGGCGGCGAATATCGGCACCACCGGGATCGAGGGCGCCTATAGCGCGCCATCGGCCCACACGACGCCCGAACCGATCACCCTGCACGAGCTTCTGGCCGATATGGCCAGCCATGGCGTCACCCATGCGGCGATGGAGGCCAGCTCGCACGGGCTGGCGCAGCGCCGGCTCGACGGGGTCACCCTCGCCGCTGCCGGGTTTACCAATTTCACCCAGGACCATCTCGACTACCACGAGAGCTTCGAGGCCTATTTCGAAGCCAAGGCCGGGCTGTTCACCAGGGTTCTGCCTGCCGACGGGGTGGCGGTGATCAACACCGACGACCAGAAGGGCTGGGCCCTGGCGGCGGCGGCCGAAGAGCGCGGCCAGGAGGTGCTGACCGTTGGCCATGACGAAAGCTGCAATCTGCGCATCACCAATCACCGCTACGGCGCCACCGGGCAGGAGTTGCGCTTTCATTGGCAGGGCAAGCCCCAGCTCACCCGGCTCAACCTGATCGGCGGGTTTCAGGCCGAAAACGTGATGCTGGCCGCCGGGCTGGTGATCGCCTCCGGCTCCGAGCCCGAGGCGGTGTTCGACTGCCTCGAAGACCTGACCACGGTGCGCGGCCGGATGCAGATCGCCGCCAAGCGCGCCAACGGGGCGGCGGTGTTTGTCGATTACGCCCATACCCCCGATGCCCTTGCCACCGCGCTGGAGGCGCTGCGCCCCCATGTGATGGGCCGGATCGTCGTGGTCTTCGGCGCCGGCGGCGACCGCGACACCTCCAAGCGGCCGCTGATGGGCAAGGCGGCGGCGCAATTCGCCGACGTGGTGATCGTGACCGACGACAACCCGCGGTCCGAAAGCCCGGCGGCGATCCGCGCCGAGGTGTTGCGCGGCTGCCCGCAGGCCTACGAGGTCGGCGACCGGGCCGAGGCGATCCTGCGCGGCGTCGACATGCTCGAGGCGGGCGACGCGCTGCTGATTGCCGGCAAGGGCCACGAGACCGGGCAGGTGATCGGCGACGATGTGCTGCCCTTCGATGACAGCGAGCAGGCCAGCGTGGCGGTCGCGGCGCTGGAAGGGCGGCTGGCATGAGCCTGTGGACCGCCGCCGAGGCCGCCGCCGCAACCGGCGGCACCGCGCAGGGGCAGTGGCAGGTGGACGGCGTGTCGATCGACACCCGCACACTCGCGCCCGGCGATCTGTTCGTGGCGCTCACCGATACCCGCGACGGCCACGATTTCGTGGCGCAGGCGCTGGCCAGGGGCGCCGGGGCGGCCATGGTCTCGCGCCGCCCCGACGGCGTGGGCGCCGACGCCCCGCTGCTGCTGGTCGACGATGTGCTGGCCGGGCTGGCCCGGCTCGGCGCCGCCGGACGCGTCCGCACCAAAGCCCGCGTCGCCGCGATCACCGGGTCGGTCGGCAAGACCTCGGCCAAGGAGATGCTGCGCGCGGTGCTGGCCGGGCAGGGCCGGGTCCATGCCGCCGAAGCCAGCTACAACAACCATTGGGGCGTGCCGCTGACGCTGGCCCGGATGCCCGCCGACACCGACTTCGCGGTGATCGAGATCGGCATGAACCATCCCGGCGAGATCGCGCCGCTGGCCCGGCTCGCCCGCCCGCACGTGGCGATGATCACCACCGTCGCCGCCGCCCACCTCGCCGCCTTCGACAGCGTCGCCGCCATCGCCCACGAAAAGGCGGCGATCTTCGAGGGGCTGGAGCCCGAGGGCATCGCCGTCATCAACGGCGATCTGCCCACCACGCCGATTCTCGTCGCGGCGGCGAAAGCGGCGGCGGCGCGGGTGGTCACTTTCGGCGAGGGCGGCGGCAACACCCTGCGCCTTGCCGCCGTCGATCTCCTGCCCGACGCCACCGTCGCCCATGCCCATATCGGCGGCACCACCCAGCTGTTCCGGCTGGCGACACCGGGGCGCCACTTCGCCGCCAACGCGCTGGGGGTGCTCGGCGTTGCCGATGCGCTCGGCGCCGATGTCACCCTCGCCGCACGCGATCTGTCGAACTGGGCGCCGCCGGTGGGGCGCGGCACCCGCGAGCACATCCTGCTCGATCCGATCGACGAGCTGTCGCTCACCCTGATCGACGATGCCTTCAACGCCAATCCGACCTCGATGCAGGCGGCCTTCGAGGTGCTCGCCGCCTCGCTGCCCGAAGATGGCGTTGGCCGGATCACCCGGGGCCGCCGCATCGCGGTGCTGGGCGACATGCTGGAACTTGGCCCCGACGAGGGCGCGATGCACGAAGATCTGGCCATGCTGCCGACATTGGCCAAGGCCGATATGATCCACTGCGTCGGCCCGCTCATGCACCGGCTCTGGCAGGCGCTTCCCGCCGAGAAACAGGGCGACTGGACCGAGGGCGCCGACGCGATGGCCCAACGCATCCGCCATCATGTCGACGCCGGCGACGTGGTCCTGGTGAAGGGCTCGAAGGGCTCTTACGTCTCGCGCGTGGTTGACGCGATCCGAAAACTCGGCCATCCGACCGGCAACTGAACCGAAGGGCGCACCCCAATGCTGTACTGGCTCACCGAGTTTTCCGATGGCGGCGACGTCTTCAACCTGTTTCGCTATATCACCTTCCGGGCCGGCGCGGCCTTCTTCACGGCCCTGATCTTTGGCTTTCTGTTCGGTCCGCCGCTGATCAACCTGCTGAAAAATCGCCAGAAAAACGGCCAGCCGATCCGCGAAGACGGCCCCGAGGGGCATCTGCAATCCAAGGCCGGCACGCCGACGATGGGCGGCGCGCTGATCCTCGGCGCGCTCACCGTCGCCACCCTGCTCTGGGCCAGGCTCGACAATCCCTTCGTCTGGATCGTGCTCGGCGTCACCCTCACCTATGGCCTGATCGGCTTTGCCGACGATTTCCGCAAGATCACGGCGGGCAACAATTACGGCGGGTTGTCGGCCCGCACCCGGCTGATCCTCGAAGGGCTGATCGGGCTTGCCGCCGCCTGGGCCGCGGCTTCGGTCCACCCCGATGAGCTGGCGTTCCGGCTGGCGCTGCCGGTGTTCAAGGACACGCTGATCAACCTCGGGATCTTCTTCCCGATCTTCGGCGCCTTCGTAATGGTGGCCTTCGCCAACTCGGTCAACCTCACCGATGGGCTCGACGGGCTGGCGATCATGCCGGTGATGATCGCCGCTGCGACGATGGGCATCATCGCCTATGCCGTCGGCCGGGTCGACTTCACCGAATACCTCGATGTGCACTACGTGCCGGGCACCGGCGAACTCCTGATCTTCGCCGCCGCGCTGATCGGCGGCGGCCTTGGCTTTCTGTGGTATAACGCGCCGCCCGCGGCGGTGTTCATGGGCGATACCGGATCATTGGCGCTCGGCGGCGCGCTTGGCTCGATCGCGGTGGCGATGAAGCACGAGATCGTGCTGGCGGTGGTCGGCGGCCTGTTCGTGGTCGAGGCCGCCTCGGTGGTGATCCAGGTGCTCTACTTCAAACGCACCGGAAAACGGGTGTTCCTGATGGCCCCGATCCACCACCACTTCGAAAAGCGCGGCTGGGCCGAACCGCAGATCGTGATCCGGTTCTGGATCATCGCGCTGGTGCTGGCGCTGATCGGCCTGGCCACGCTGAAACTGCGCTGACCGGCCTGCTTTTTCTTGGCGAAAATACTCAAGGGCGCCCGGCTTCGGTGCGCGGCGCGCCTCTGGCAAAGCGCCGCGGCCTCGGCTACCAAGGGGGCGATACAACCGGAGCCGGCTGATGATCCCCGTTCGTGGCTATGAAGCAAAACGCGTCGCCGTTCTCGGCCTTGGCCGCTCGGGGCTGGCGACGGCCCGCGCGCTCGAGGCAGGCGGCGCGGTGGCGCTGTGCTGGGACGATGGCGCCGAGGCGCGCGCCCGGGCGGAAGGGCAGGGCCTCACCCTGCACGATCTCACCAAACGCGACGCTTTCGACGATCTGGCGGCGCTGATCGCCTCGCCCGGCATTCCGCATCTCTACCCCGAAACCAACCGCCATATCGCCCGCGCCTATGACGCGGGCGTGCCGGTCGACAATGATATCGGGCTGTTCTTTCGCTCCTTCGCCACGCCGGAATGGGACGAGTTCGAAACCACGCCGAAGGTGATCGCCGTCACCGGCTCCAACGGCAAGTCCACCACCTCGGCGCTGATCCACCACATCCTTGCCGAAGCCGGGCGCCCGGCCCAGCTTGCCGGCAATATCGGCCGTGGCGTGCTCGATCTCGACCCGGCCCGCGACGGCGAGGTGGTGGTGCTCGAACTCAGCTCCTACCAGACCGACCTTGCCCGCGCCCTCACCCCCGACATCGCGGTGTTCACCAACCTCTCGCCCGACCATCTCGACCGCCACGCCGGGATCGGCGGCTACTTCGCCGCCAAGCGCCGGCTCTTTGCCGAAGGCGGGCCGGATCGGGCGGTGATCGGGGTGGACGAGCCCGAGGGCCGGTTTCTGGCGGGCCAGATGGCGGAAGGGCCGGGCGACGACCGTGTGATCCGGATCTCGGTCGACCGCAAGCTCACCGGGCCGGGCTGGCAGGTCTTCGCCCGCAAGGGGTTCCTGTCGGAATACCGCAAGGGCCGGCAGGTGGCCTCGGTCGATCTGCGCGGGGTGACCGGCCTGCCGGGCAGCCACAACCACCAGAATGCCTGCGCCGCCTTCGCCGCCAGCCGCGCCCTTGGCCTCGGGCCGCGCCAGATCGAGGTGGCGCTGGCGAGCTTTGCCGGGCTGCCGCACCGCTCGCAGCGGGTTGGCGAGAAGGACGGGGTGATCTTCGTCAACGATTCCAAGGCGACCAATGTCGACAGCGCGGCCGCCGCGTTGCAGGCCTTCGAGCGGATACGCTGGATCGCCGGCGGGCTTGGCAAGGAAGGCGGTATCGCCGCGCTGTCGCCGCATCTGGGCCATGTCGCCAAGGCCTATCTCATCGGCCATTCCGCCCGCGAGTTCGCGCTGCAACTGGGCGACACGCCATATGAGATTTGCGAGACCATGGACCGCGCCGTCGCCCGCGCCGCCGAAGAGGCGGCGCCCGGCGAGACCGTTCTGCTCGCCCCGGCGGCGGCCAGCTTCGACCAATACCCCGATTTCGAAGCGCGCGGCGACGATTTCACCCGGCACGTGGCGGCGCTGATCGGGTAAGCGCGCCTTTACCTTTTTGTGCCAATCATCGCGCGGCGGCACCGCTAATCCGCCAAAACCCGTGCCGCGCGCTTGAAAGCCACGGCATGTATGAGCACATCAGGGGTGGCCGATCCTCGCTGCGACGATCTTCGACCCCGTGGTTCAGCAGACTGGAAAAGAGGACGCAGATGGCGCGCAGAAACAACGATGTTCCCGAGCAGGTCTATCAGGCGGCGCAAAGCGCCTGGACCAAGTGGAGCCGCAAGATCGAGGCCGAGCCACGCCCGGACAGATCGGACGGTTTCATGGCGCATCGGCTTGTCGACCCGGATGCCGGGAAGTCGCCCGAGCAGTTGATGATCGAGAAGATCAAGCGCCGGATGCGCGAATACCCCGAATGGTATGAGACCGACCCGGCAAAGCTGGCCGCGAGCGTGGCGGCGCAACTCGAACGCATCGGCGCCGTGCTTGACGAGAAATTGCCGACGGCGCCCGATCCGGTGCCGGTGTGGGAAATACCGCTCTCGGTGTTCAACTGGCTGGTTGAAGGCGAAACGGGTGAAACCTTCGTGCATGGCGCGCTAAGTGCCTGGTCGAGCGCCGAGAATTTCAACGCCGCCAATGCCCGCAGCCTGAGCGACGACCAGCGCGCGCGGCTGCGCGCGCCCTTCCTCGAATTGTCGCCGACATTGCTCACCGCGGTGCTCGAGGAGATGCTGAAAACCGATCTCTGGATCAGCTTTGCCGAAAAATTCGTGGGCCCCGAGCTGAAATACCTGGTGATGCGGGTGCAACTCGCGCCCTGATTGCAGCGGTGCGCTGCATCGTGGCGCGACAGGGAAGGTCCGGAAATTGCGAAAATTCCGGGTCAATTGAAATATGTGTGCCCGTCCGCTTGTGTCGGGACGGATCCGGCCCCATATCCCTATCATCCCCCGGACATCTTCTCGGGGTGTCATGAAAGGTGTGCCATGGCCACCCGCAAGCGCGATATTCTCTCTGCTGAACGAACGACCCCGGCGCCGCCGACCCCCGGCAAGTCCTCGCGCACGACCACTTGGTGCGATTTTTTCGACGGCCTGGCGGCCAACACCGCGCCCGACCGCCGGGGCGCCCTGGCGAAGCGCATTCAGGAATAGCCCGGCCGGGCCGCGCGCTTGAATCTGGCGGGGCAGGCAGCCTCGCGGAGCTTAGCACTGGTGCGCCGTGGCTCTCGCCAGAGCCGATATGGATGGGCCTTGCGCTGGCCCGCAGGTGCGGCACCGGGGCTGGCCGCCGATACCTGAGTTCGCTTTCGCCCCCAAATCCACCTGAAAGGACACGGTATGGGCTACTCCACGCCAAAAAAACCATTCGACCTCAAAGAGTTCCTCAGCGAAAAAGCCTCGCCGAGACGCAGCCGGTGGCACTACCGGACCGCCGCGGCGGCGCGCAAACCGGCGGCCGAGGTTGATGCCAAGCCCGTCAAGAAACCGACCAAGGCCAGCTGACCGGCCTGGCCCCCGCGCGCCATATCCGTCGCGCGCGGATTGCCGGTCCCCTTGCTCCCGCCGCGACCCCATGCTCTGACAGGGCATGAACTCGACTCTCGGCATCCTCCTCAAACTCGGCGCGGTCACCGCTTTCGTGGTGATGCAGGCGCTGATCAAATCCATCGAGGGGCGGGTGCCGCCGGGCGAAGTGGTGTTTTTCCGCTCGCTCTTCGCCTTCCCGGTGATCCTGTCCTGGCTGGCCTATTCCGGCAAGTTGCGCGTCGGGCTGACCACGCAAAATCCGATGAGCCATGTCTGGCGGGGCGTGATCGGCACCAGTGCCATGGGCCTGGGCTTTGCCGGGCTGCCGCTGCTGCCGCTGCCGGAAGTTACAGCGCTCTCCTACGCCGCCCCGATCCTCACCGTGATCTTCGCCGCGATGTTTCTCGGCGAACAGATCCGCCTGTTCCGCATGACCGCTGTCGGCCTTGGCATGTTGGGGGTGATGATCGTGCTCGCGCCGCAGCTCACGGCGGTATCGGAGGGCCATCTCGGCGCGACGCAGGCGCTGGGCGCGATGCTGGTGCTGATGTCGGCCACCTTCGCGGCGCTGGCGCAGATCTTCCTGCGCAAGATGGTGGCGACCGAGCGCGCGGCCACGGTGGTGTTCTATTTCACCCTGTCGTCGACGCTGTTTTCGTTGCTGACCATTCCCTTCGGCTGGGTGCTCCCCGTCGGCCGCGACGCCGCCATCCTGATCCTCGCCGGGCTGTTCGGCGGGGTCGGGCAGGGGATGCTCACCTCCGCCTACCGCTTCGCCCCCGCCTCGGTGGTCGCTCCGTTCGACTATGCGTCGATGCTGTTCGCCATCGCCATCGGCTATTTCATCTTCGCTGAAGTGCCGACGCAGGTGACGCTCGCGGGGGCGGCGTTGATCGTGGCCGGCGGCATCCTCATCATCTGGCGCGAACGCCAGCTTGGCCTCAACCGCGACAAACCGCGCAAGGCCAGCTCGCCGCAGGGCTAGCCGGGCCGGGAGGCCGTCATCCCCGGCCGTGTCGGCGCAGGCAACAATCTCTGGCGCTGCCGGTGCTTTGCGGTTATTCTTTCGCCAGACCCGGAAAACCGGGCGTTGGTGAGGCAGAGTTACAGGGCAGAGCCCAGGCGGTTTTCATGACCGAAATGGTGTATGGCGCGACCCCGCGTCAGGACGGCGATCCGATCCTGCCCCGCTGGTGGCGCACGATCGACAAATGGTCGGTCTCGGCGATCCTTCTTCTATTTGCCATCGGGCTTCTGCTCGGTCTGGCGGCCTCGCCGCCACTGGCCGAACGCAACGGGCTCGATCCGTTCTACTATGTCGAGCGTCAGGTGATCTTCGGGCTCATGGCCTTCGCGGTGATGTTCGTCACCACGATGATGAGCCCGCAACTGGTGCGCCGGGTTGGCGTGCTGGGCTTCTTCGTGGCCTTCGCCGCGCTGATCATGCTGCCGGTCTTCGGCACCGATTTCGGCAAGGGCGCGGTGCGGTGGTATTCGCTCGGCTTCGCCTCGCTCCAGCCTTCGGAATTTCTCAAACCCGTCTTCGTCATCACCGTGGCATGGCTGATCGCCGCCAGCCAGCAGATCGGCGGACCGCCGGGCAAGACGATGTCGCTGGCGATCACCACCATCATCGTCGGGTTCCTCGCCATGCAGCCCGATTTCGGGCAGGCGGCGCTGGTGCTGTTTGGCTGGGGCGTGATGTATTTCGTCGCCGGGGCGCCCTATATCCTGATCGTCGCGGCGGCGGCGGTGGTGGTGCTGGGGGGGATGTTTTCCTATGAGCATTCCGAGCATTTCGCCCGGCGGATCGACGGCTTCCTGTCCACCGATATCGACCCGACCACCCAGATCGGCTACGCCACCAACGCCATCCGCGAGGGCGGGATCTTCGGCGTCGGCGTTGGCGAGGGGCAGGTGAAATGGTCGCTCCCCGATGCCCATACCGACTTCATCGTCGCGGTGGCGGCGGAGGAATACGGGCTGTTCCTGGTGATGGTGATCATCGGCCTCTATGCCACCATCGTCGTGCGCAGCTTCATCCGGCTGATCCAGGAGCGCGATCCCTTCATCCGCCTCGCCGGCACCGGGCTGGCCGCGATGTTCGGGGTGCAGGCGCTGATCAACATGGGCGTGGCGGTGCGGCTCCTGCCCGCCAAGGGGATGACGCTGCCCTTCGTGAGCTATGGCGGCTCGTCGCTCATCGCCACCGGCTTTGCGGTGGGGATGCTCCTGGCCTTCACCCGGTCGCGCCCACAGGGCAAGATCGGTGACGTGCTTGGCCACGGCCGGAGCGCACGATGATGGCGCGTGCGCCGCTTCTGGTGATGGCCGCCGGCGGCACCGGCGGGCACATGTTTCCGGCGCAGGCGCTGGCCGAAGCGATGATCCGGCGCGGCTGGCGGGTGAAACTCTCGACCGATGCGCGCGGCGCCCGCTATGCCGGTGGCTTTCCGCACGTGGTCGAGGTGGCGCAGGTCTCGTCGGCCACATTCGCGCGGGGCGGGGTGCTGGCCAAGATCGCGGCACCGTTCCGGATTGCCGCCGGGATCGTCGGGGCGATCTCAGGCTTCCTGCGCGACCGCCCGACCGTGGTGATCGGCTTTGGCGGCTATCCCTCGATCCCGGCGCTCACTGCCGCCACGCTTCTGCGCCTGCCGCGGATGATCCATGAACAGAACGGCGTGCTGGGCCGGGTCAACCGGCGCTTCGCGGCGCGGGTCGATCACGTTGCCTGCGGCACCTGGCCGACCACGCCGATGCCCGCCACGGCGAAGGCCGTGCATACCGGCAACCCGGTGCGCGGGCAGGTGGCCGAACGCGCCGGCGCAGGCTACATCGCGCCGGGCGATTACCCGATGCAGATCCTGGTGATCGGCGGCAGCCAGGGTGCGCATATCCTTGCCGAGACCGTGCCCGCCGCCATCGCGATGTTGCCCGAGGCGCTGCGCGGGTTGATTTCGGTCAGCCAGCAGGCCCGCGACGAAGACGCCGAGGCCGTCGCCGCCGCCTACGCCCACCACGGCATTCGCGCCGAGGTGAAGAGCTTTTTCACCGATGTGCCGCGCCGCCTCGCCGATGCCCAACTGGTAATCAGCCGTGCCGGGGCCTCGTCGGTGGCCGATATCAGCGTCATCGGTCGGCCGTCGATCCTGATCCCGCTGCCGTCGGCGATGGACGACCACCAGACCGCAAACGCCCGTGGCCTTTCGGAAGCGGGCGGCGCGATCCTGATCCCGGAATCGCGGCTTGACGCCGCCACGCTCGCAGAGCACATCGCCCTCGTTCTCGAAGACCCGCAAGGCGCCGAGCAGATGGCCGCCGCCGCGCTCTCGCGGGGCAGACCCGACGCCACCGAGGCCCTCGTCGCTCTCGTCGAAGACCTCGCCGCCAGGACCCGGAAAGACACGCCATGAATGCCGCCGTCACCAAGTTTCCCACCGAGATGGGCCCGATCCACTTTGTCGGGATCGGCGGGATCGGGATGTCGGGGATCGCCGAGGTGCTGCTGAACCACGGCTACCGGGTGCAGGGGTCTGACCTCAAATCCTCCGCCATCACCGACCGGCTTGCCGGGCTGGGCGCCGAGATCTTCATCGGTCAGCGCGCCGAAAACCTCGAAAACGCCGAGGTGGTGGTGATTTCGTCGGCGATCAAGCCGGGCAACCCCGAGCTCGATACCGCCCGTGCACGCGGCCTGCCGGTGGTGCGCCGCGCCGAGATGCTGGCCGAGCTGATGCGGCTGAAATCCAACATCGCCATCGCCGGCACCCACGGCAAGACCACCACCACCACGCTGGTGGCCGAATTGCTGGTCAAAGGCGGGATCGACCCGACGGTGGTCAACGGCGGTATCATCCACGCCTATGGCTCCAACGCCCGGATGGGGCAGGGCGAGTGGATGGTGGTCGAGGCCGACGAGAGCGACGGCACCTTCAATCGCCTGCCCGCGACCATCGCGGTGGTTACCAATATCGACCCCGAGCACATGGACCACTGGGGCAATTTCGATGCGCTGCGCGAGGGATTTCACGATTTCGTCTCCGGCATTCCGTTCTATGGCCTCGCCGTGTGCTGCACCGATCACGCCGAAGTGCAGGCGCTGGTCGGCCGGATCACCGACCGGCGCGTCGTCACCTTCGGCTTCAACGCCCAGGCCGATGTGCGAGCGGTCAACCTGCGCTACGTCAAGGGCGTGGCGCAGTTCGATATCGAGCTGAACGCCGAGGGCACCCGGATCGAGGGCTGCACCCTGCCGATGCCGGGCGATCACAACGTCTCCAACGCGCTGGCGGCAGTGGCCGTGGCCCGCCATCTCGGCATGAAACGCGACGAGATCCGCGCCGCGCTGGCCAGTTTCGAGGGCGTCAATCGCCGCTTTACCAAGGTGGGCGAGTGGAACGGCGTGCCGATCATCGACGATTACGGCCACCACCCGGTTGAAATCGCCGCCGTGCTGCGGGCCGCCCGGCAGGCCAGCGAGGGCCGCGTGATCGCGGTGCACCAGCCGCACCGCTACACCCGGCTGCATTCGCTGTTCGAGGATTTCTGCACCTGTTTCAACGATGCCGACGTGGTCGGTATTTCCGACGTGTTCGCCGCCGGCGAAGACCCGATCGAGGGCGCCAGCCGCGATGACCTCGTGACCGGGCTCACCGCGCATGGTCACCGTCACGCACTTGCGATTGCAAGCGAAGAGGCGCTGGTGGCGCTTGTGCGCGCAGAGGCCAGACCGGGCGATATCGTCGTCTGCCTCGGCGCCGGCACGATCAGCGGCTGGGCGCGGGGGTTGGAAGCCAAGCTCGGCGCGGAGCCGGGAGCATGAGCGCCTCGCTCGTCGCCGCCTGCCTCTGGCTGATCGCCGCGACCAGCCTCGCGGTGCTGCCGGTGCGCCGCCAGATGGTGCCGGGGATCGCGCTGGGTGTGGCCGGGCTGGGCCTGATCGTCTGGATCGGGGTGGAAAACGGCTGGGGCTGGAGCCTTGCGCTGCTGCTCGCCGCCGCCTCGCTCGGGCGCAACGGCATTCGTGCGCTCGTCGCTCATCTGCGCGGCGAAAAATTCGAGGTGCCCGAGCCATGAGCCCGTCGCTCACAGCCGCCGCCCTCTGGGTGCTGGTCGGTGCCGTCACCGCCTTCTTCCCGATCCGCTACCAGATGGTGCCGGGCTCGGTCCTGCTGCTGACGGCGGTGCCGCTGATGATCTGGGTCGGGGCCGAAAATGGCTGGATATGGACGGTTCTGGCCCTTGTCGCCTTCCTGTCGATGTTCCGCCGCCCGTTGCTCTACCTGCTCGCCAAGGCGCGCGGCCAGAACCCGGAGATGCCGAGATGACCGGGTCGCTCATCGCCGCCTGTGTCTGGGCCATTCTCGCCAACCTGATCGCGCTCACCCCGTCGCGCCGGGGCCACTGGCCCGCGGCCTGGGGGCTGATCGCGGTCGGCATCCCGCTGCTGGGCTGGGTGACCTGGCAGAACGGGCCGCTGATCGGGCTGGTGGTGCTGGCCGCCGGAGCCTCGATGCTGCGCTGGCCGGTGGTCTATCTGTGGCGCTGGGCCAGGACCCTCACCGGCAGGCTGACCTGACGCTCTTGCTCCGGCGCGCGCCAGAGGCTACCCAAACCGCATGAGCACCGATCTTCCCCCCGTGCGCGGCACCCTGACCGCCAACAAGCCGCTCGCCGATCTCACCTGGATGCGGGTCGGTGGCCCGGCGGACTGGCTGTTTCTGCCCGCCGATGAAGACGACCTTGCCGATTTCCTCGCCGCCCTCGACCCGGCGGTGCCGGTCTTTGCGATGGGGGTGGGCTCCAACCTGATCGTGCGCGACGGTGGCATTCGCGGCGTGGTGATCCGGCTCGGACGCGGCTTCAACGGCATCGAGATCGACGGCACCACCGTCACCGCGGGGGCGGCGGCGCTCGATGCCCATGTCGCCCGCAAGGCGGCGGAGGCGGGGCTGGACCTGACCTTTCTGCGCACGATTCCCGGCGCCATCGGCGGCGCGGTGCGGATGAACGCGGGCTGCTACGGCACCTATACGGCGGATGTGCTGCGCGCGGCGACGGCGATCACCCGCACCGGCCAGCGCGTCACCCTCGGGCCGGACGCGCTTGACTTCGGCTATCGCCAGTCTTCGCTGCCCGAGGGCTGGGTGCTGACCTCGGCCAGCTTCGACGCCCCTTCGGGCGACCCGGCGGACCTTCAGGCCCGGATGGAGGCCCAGCTTGCCAAGCGCGACGCCACCCAGCCGACGCGCGACCGCACCGCCGGCTCGACCTTCCGCAACCCGGCGGGCTTTTCCTCGACCGGGCAGGCCGACGACGTGCACGATCTCAAGGCCTGGAAGCTGATCGACGATGCCGGGCTGCGCGGGGCGACGCTGGGGGCGGCGCAGATGAACCCCAAACACGCGAATTTCCTCACCAATACCGGTGGCGCAACTGCGGCGGATCTGGAAAACCTTGGCGAAAAGGTGCGAAAAACAGTTTACGCGAAGACCGGCATCACGCTAGAATGGGAAATCATGCGCGTGGGCGAACCCGCGCCGAAATAACAAGTAATAATCGGCTGTTAAACAAGGCCGGATTTAGAGGCAGACAGTGGGCGAACCGAGCAGGACAGCCCTCAAGGTCGCGGTACTTATGGGTGGGCCTTCCGCTGAGCGGGAGGTGTCGCTTTCGACGGGGCACGAATGCGCCACCGCACTGCGCGAAGAGGGATATGATGTGATCGAGGTCGATGCGGGCCCCGATCTCTGCGCGCGTCTCGACGCGATCAGGCCCGATGTCGCCTTCAATGCCCTGCATGGCCGCTGGGGTGAGGATGGCTGCGTGCAGGGCATGCTCGAATGGCTGCGCATTCCCTACACCCATTCCGGTGTGCTGGCCTCGGCGCTGGCGATGGACAAGGAGCGCGCCAAGGCCGCCTTCCGCGCCGTCGGTCTGCCGGTGGCTGAAAGCGGGCTCTGGCCGAGCGAGGCGATCCGCCGCCGCCACGTGATGGCGCCGCCCTATGTGGTGAAACCGTATAATGAGGGCTCGTCGGTCGGGGTCTATATCGTCGCCGAGGGTGCCAACACGCCGCCGAAACTGGCCGAGGACAGCCCCGAGGTGATGATGGTCGAGCAATATGTGCCCGGCCGCGAGCTGACCACCACGGTGATCGGCGACCGCGCGATCGGCGTGACCGAGATCATCGCCGAAGGCTGGTATGATTATCACGCCAAATATGCCGAAGGCGGCTCGCGCCATGTCGTGCCCGCCGATATCCCGACCGAGATCGAGGTCTATTGCCTCGACTACGCCCTGACCGCGCATGAGGCGCTGGGCTGCAAGGGTGTGAGCCGCACCGATTTTCGCTGGGACGACAGCCGTGGCCTCGACGGGCTCTACCTGCTCGAGATCAACACCCAGCCGGGCATGACCCCGACCTCGCTCTCGCCCGAACAGGCGGCGATCGCGGGTCTGAGCTTCGGCCAGTTCTGCGCCTGGATGGTGGAGGATGCATCGTGCAACCGCTGATGCCGTCCAAGTCAGAGATCGCCGCGCACCGGGCGCCGAAACCGCCGCGCCGCGATCCGGCGCCGTCGCGGCTGACCTACAAGGTGCAGCGGATGTGGCTCACGCCGCTTTACCGCTCGCTGATGCGGGTGGGGCTGCCGACCTTCCTGATCCTCACCGCGCTGGGCTGGTATTTCGCCAACCCGACGAACCGCTATGCCATCGTCGAAAAGGTCGAGGAGGTGCGCCGCTCGATCGAGACCCGGCCGGAATTCATGGTCCGGCTGATGGCGGTCGAGGGCGCCACTCCGATCGTCGACACCGCGATCCGCGAGATCGTGCCGGTGAGCTTTCCGGTGTCGTCCTTCGATCTCGACCTCGTGGTGATCCAGAGCCAGATCGCCGCGCTGGACGTGATCGAGCGCGCCGATGTGCGCATCCGCCCCGGCGGGGTGCTGGAGATCGCCGTGGTCGAGCGCCAGCCGGCGGTGGTCTGGCGCGGGCCGGGCTCGATCGAGCTGCTCGACGCCAGCGGCCACCGCGTGGCCACCGTCACCGAGCGCCGCGCCCGCGCCGACCTGCCGCTGGTGGCGGGGCCGGGGGCCGACCAGGCGGTGCCCGAGGCGCTGGCGCTGATCCGCGCCGCCGCGCCGCTGGCCGACAATCTGCGCGGCCTGGTGCGGGTGGGTGAGCGGCGCTGGGATATCTGGCTGTCGGGCGCGCAGGTGATCCAGCTTCCCGAACAGAACCCGGTCTCCGCGCTCGAACAGGTGCTGGCGCTCGACCAGGCCCAGGACCTGCTCGCCCGCGACGTCAGCCACATAGATTTGCGTAACCCGCAACGCCCCACGCTCCGGCTCATGCCGCGAGCGGTGGAGGAGTTGCGCCATATCCGAAGCCTTTCGCTGGAGTAAGACCCGATGACCGAGCTTTACCAACAGCAACGCGCCATGCGTGCCATGCGTTCCGCCGCGATGCAGAGGGGCGTGATCGCCATCCTCGATATCGGAACCTCGAAGATCGGCTGCCTCGTGCTGCGATTCGACGGCCCCGAACAGTTCCGCGACAGCGACGGCGTCGGCTCGCTTGCCGGGCAATCGGCGTTCCGGGTGATCGGCGCCGCCACCACCCGCTCGCGCGGGGTGAAGTTCGGCGAGATCGACGCGATGCAGGAAACCGAGCGCGCGATCCGCACCGCGGTTCAGGCCGCGCAGAAAATGGCCAATACCCGCGTCGACCACGTTATCGCCACCTTCTCCGGGGCCAATCCGCGCAGCTACGGGCTGGCCGGCAGCGTCGAGCTCAGCGGTGGCGCGGTGGGTGAAGACGATATCGCCCGGGTGCTGGCGGCCTGCGAATTGCCGCCCATCGGCGAGGGCCGCGAAGTGCTGCACGCCCAGCCGATCAACTTCGCCCTCGATCATCGCACCGGCATGGCCGACCCGCGCGGCCAGATCGGCAACCGGCTCTCGGTCGACATGCATGTGCTCACGGTCGATTCGAACGTGGTGCGCAACGCGCTCTACTGCATCAAGCGCTGCGATCTCGAAGTCGCCGGGATGGCTAGTTCGGCCTACGCGGCGGGGATATCCTCGCTGGTCGAGGACGAGCAGGAGCTGGGTGCCGCCTGCATCGACATGGGCGGCGGCGCCACCGGCATTTCGATCTTCATGAAAAAGCACATGATCTTTGCCGATTCCGTGCGCCTCGGCGGCGATCACGTCACCCTCGACATTTCCAAGGGCCTGCACGTGCCTGCCGCCACCGCCGAGCGGATCAAGACCTTCTATGGCGGCGTCTACGCCACCGGGATGGATGATCGCGAGCAGATCGAGATCGGCGGCACCTCGGGCGACTGGGAGAAAGACCGGCGCACCGTCAGCCGCTCGGAACTGATCGGCATCATGCGCCCGCGGGTCGAGGAGATTCTCGAAGAGGTCCGCGACCGGCTCGACGCCGCCGGGTTCTCGCATCTGCCAAGCCAGCAGATCGTGCTGACCGGCGGCGCGAGCCAGATCCCCGGCCTTGACGGGCTGGCGCCCAAGATCCTCGGCCAGCAGGTGCGCATCGGCCGCCCGCTTCGGGTGCAGGGTCTGCCGCAGGCCGCCACCGGCGCCGCCTTCGCCTCGGCCGTCGGCCTGTGTCTCTTCGCCGCGCACCCGCAGGACGAATGGTGGGACTTCGAAATCCCCGCCGACAATTACCCCGCGCGCAGCCTGCGATGGGCGATGAAATGGTTCAAAGACAACTGGTAATCACGACCGTCCGAACCGCAATATCTCGTAGCTCCGGCGAAATACCGCTGAAAACCTTTGGAAATGCTCCACATTTGGGGGCATTCCCCTTGTTTTTTGCGTGACGTCTCGGCAAAACGCCGCTAACTTTGGCCCAGCAGGCAACCCTCTCGTGAGTGGTGGGACAGGACAGCTATAAACAAAACGCACCAGACTCATTCGCACGTGGTGCGCAGCAAAGGACAGGCGGAAAGATCATGACATTGAACCTCACCATGCCCGGTCAGGACGATTTGAAACCTCGCATTACCGTGTTTGGCGTCGGTGGGGCCGGCGGCAATGCTGTCAACAACATGATCGACAAGGCGCTTGACGGCGTTGAGTTCGTTGTTGCCAACACCGATGCGCAGGCGCTCCAGCAGTCGAAAGCGGCAAACCGCATCCAGATGGGTATCAAGGTAACCGAAGGCCTTGGCGCCGGCGCGCGGGCCACGGTGGGCGCTGCCGCCGCCGAAGAGAGCATCGAACAGATCGTCGATCACCTCGCCGGCGCGCATATGTGCTTCATCACCGCCGGCATGGGTGGCGGCACCGGCACCGGGGCCGCCCCGATCATCGCCCAGGCGGCGCGCGAGCTTGGCGTGCTGACCGTTGGCGTGGTGACCAAGCCGTTCCAGTTTGAAGGCCAGAAGCGGATGCGCCAGGCCGAGGACGGCGTGGAAGCGCTGCAAAAGATGGTCGACACCCTGATCATCATCCCCAACCAGAACCTGTTCCGCCTCGCCAACGAAAAGACCACCTTCACCGAAGCCTTCTCGATGGCCGACGATGTGCTCTACCAGGGCGTCAAGGGCGTGACCGACCTGATGGTGCGCCCCGGCCTGATCAACCTCGACTTCGCCGACGTGCGCGCGGTGATGGACGAGATGGGCAAGGCGATGATGGGCACCGGCGAGGGCGAGGGCGAGGATCGCGCGATCCAGGCCGCCGAAAAGGCGATTGCCAACCCGCTGCTCGACGAGATTTCGCTGAAAGGCGCGCGCGGCGTGCTGATCAACATCACCGGCGGCTACGATCTGACCCTGTTCGAGCTGGACGAGGCCGCCAACCGCATCCGTGAGGAAGTGGACCCGGAAGCCAATATCATTGTCGGCTCGACGCTCGACACCGACATGGAAGGCATGATGCGGGTGTCTGTCGTCGCCACCGGCATCGACGCGGTGGACATGACGCAGGAAATCCCGGTGCCGCGCCGCCGCATGGCCGAGCCGCTGCACGCGCCGCAGGAAGTCGAGCAGAAGCTCGAATCCGAAGCGCCGGCCGCCATCGCCGCCGCTGCCGCGATCGAAACCGGGTCCCACGCCGATGCGAGGCCGCAATCGTCGTTCTTCGATGACGAGATCGACGCCACCGCCGCCGCCGAAGAAGAGCAGGCCGAGAACATCTTCCCGGCCGAGACCGCGGGCTCGGATCTGCCGCCGCCGGCCTACCAGCACCGCCCCGAGCCTGCGCCGCAGGCCGAGGCACCGGTGACCAACTTCGTGGCCCCCAAGGCGCCGCAGCCGGGCACCCCGTCGCCGGAAGCCGTCGCGCGTCTGCGCAACGCGGTGGACCGCAGCCAGCAGGGCGGCCACCACGCCGCCGCCGACCAGGGCCAGCCCGGCGGCGACAACAAGCCGCGCTTCGGGATCAATTCGCTGATCAACCGGATGACCGGCCACGCCGAAGCCGCTCCGACCCCGGCGCCGCGTCAGCAGCCGCCGGTGCAGGCGCGCGGTTACGAAGAGCCGCAGCCCGACCCGGAGCAGGAGCGGGTTGAAATCCCCGCCTTCCTGCGCCGCCAGGCCAACTGACGAAAACGCGACCCATGCCAGAAGGGCCGGCCGTGCGCCGGCCCTTTTTCTTTTCCGGTCAGCTTGTTAGAGGCTTTTGTTCGACGGTCTCGCAGATCGTGGCCGCGGCGCAATTTCCGCCCCGAAACCATTTTGCCTGCCGGTTTTATGTGCTAGGGATGGGCAAAGCTCGAACCCGCACCACGAGGTGTGGGGGGATTAACGGATACGGGGTGGGCGCGGAACATGCACGACATGCGGCGCGACAGGGCACATCAGAACGTTCACGCAGGCCGCAAGCGGCTGATTTCGGCTGCCGCGGCGCTGCTGCTGGCAACAAGTCTCGCGGGATGCTCCGGCACGGGCGGTGGCGGCGGCGGTTGGTTCTCCAACCTGTTCGCGCCGAACACGGTCGAGAAAAAGCCGATCGAGGAGTATTCCGCCGAAGAGATCTTCAAGCGCGGCGAATATGACCTCGAGAACGGCGATCTCGAACAGGCCGCCACCTGGTTTGGCGAGGTCGAGCGGCTCTATCCCTATTCGACCTGGGCCAAGCGTGCCCTGATCATGCAGGCCTATACCTTCCACAAGGACAAGGAATATGACGAGGCCCGCGCCGCCGCGCAGCGCTTCCTCGATTTCTATCCGGGCGACGAAGATGCGGCCTATGCGCAATTCCTGCTGGCGCTGTCCTATTACGACCAGATCGACGATATCGGCCGCGATCAGGGCCAGACCTTCCAGGCGCTCCAGGCTTTGCGTGAGGTGATCGAGAAATACCCCGACACCGAATATGCCCGCTCGGCGATCCTGAAATTCGACCTTGCCTTCGACCATCTCGGCGGCAAGGAAATGGAGATCGGCCGCTACTACCTCAAGCGCAAGCATTACCCGGCGGCGATCAACCGCTTCCGGGTGGTGGTCGAACAATTCCAGACCACCTCGCACACCCCCGAGGCGCTGCACCGGCTGGTCGAGGCCTATCTTTCGCTCGGCCTGACCGACGAGGCGCAGGCGGCGGGCGCGATTCTGGGCCACAACTTCAAAGGCACCGAGTGGTATGAAGACAGCTACCGGCTGCTCACCGCGCGCGGGCTGACGCTTGAGGCCAAGGGCGACAACTGGCTCTCGGCGCTCTACCGTCAGCTCATCAAGGGGGAATGGCTCTAAGCCAGGCCCCCGATGCTGCACAGCCTCGATATCCGGGACATGCTGATCATCGACCGGCTGGAACTCAGTTTCCAGCCCGGTCTGAACGTGCTCACCGGCGAGACCGGCGCCGGCAAGTCGATCCTGCTCGACAGTCTCGGATTCGTGCTCGGCTGGCGTGGCCGGGCCGATCTGGTGCGCGCCGGGGCCGAGGAGGGCGAGGTGACGGCGGTGTTCGAGCTTGCCCGCGATCATCCGGCGCAGGCGGTGCTCGCCGAGGCCGGGATTCCGGCGGGCGACGAGCTGATCCTGCGCCGGGTCAACCGCGCCGATGGCCGCAAGACCGCCTGGGTGAACGACCGGCGCGCCTCCGGCGAGGTGCTGCGGGCGCTGTCGGAGGCGCTGGTGGAACTGCATGGCCAGCAGGACGATCGCGGGCTTCTGAATCCGCGCAGCCACCGCGCCATGCTCGATACCTTCGGCAGCCACGACGCCGCGCTTTCAGCGGTGCGCAACGCCTGGGGCGCCTTGCGCGCGGCCGAAACGGCACTGGCCGAGGCCGAGACCCGGCTGGAGGCGGCGCGGGCCGAAGAGGATTTCTTGCGCCACGCCGGCGACGAATTGGCCAAGCTGGCGCCGGAGCCGGGCGAGGATGCCACCCTCGACGAACGCCGCCGGATGATGCAGGCGGGCCAGCGCATTGGCGAAGACGTGGCCAAGGCGGCGCAGGCGCTGGGGCCGGGCGAGGGCGCGGAAGGCCGGATGGGCGATGCGCTGCGCTGGCTCGAAGGCGTGGCCGACAAGGCCGGCGAGGCGCTGGAAGCCCCGATCGAGGCGCTGGGGCGCGCGCTGGCCGAGCTGGGCGACGCCGCGCAGGGCGTCGAGCTGGCGCTGGAGGCGCTGGCGTTCGATCCCGGCGAGCTGGAGCGGGTGGAGGAGCGGCTGTTCGCAATCCGCGCGGCGGCGCGCAAGCATGGCGTGGCCCCGGACGATCTGGGCGCCTTCGCCGATGATATTGCCGCCAAGCTCACGGCCCTCGATGCCGGGGCGGATGATATCGCCGCGCTCGCCAAGGCACGCGATAACGCGCGCGCGGCTTACGATACGGCGGCGGCGGCGCTGAGCAAGGCGCGGGCCAAGGCGGCGACGGCGCTCGATGCGGCGATGGGCAGCGAACTTGCCCCGCTGAAGATGGAGCGCGCGGTGTTCACCACCGAAATCGCACCGGCCGAGCCCGGTCCGCAGGGCCGCGATGCGGTGACCTTCACCGTCGCCACCAATCCCGGCGCGCCCGCCGGTGCGCTCAACAAGATCGCCTCGGGCGGCGAGCTCAGCCGCTTTTTGCTGGCGCTCAAGGTCTGCCTCACCCGCGACGCCCATGGGCTGACGATGATCTTTGACGAGATCGACCGGGGCGTGGGCGGGGCCACGGCGGATGCGGTCGGACGGCGGCTGAAAACGCTGGCCGATGAAGGCGGGCAGGTGTTGGTGGTGACCCATAGCCCGCAGGTGGCCGCGCTTGGCGCCCATCACTGGCAGGTGGCGAAGTCGGTCAGCGACGGGGCGACGCTCACGAAGGTCACCCCGCTCGGCGCCGAAGCGCGGGTGGACGAGGTGGCGCGGATGCTGTCGGGCGAGAACATCACCGACGAAGCGCGCGCGGCGGCGCGCGCCCTTCTTGCCGGATAAGTTGATAAAGTGAAAGTTCCATCGCTACCCGATCGGCGGTTTCCAACAAATATATTCGAAAAATATAAGCCAGCCCGTCCTTGAGCTATCGCCGGCCGAACAAGCGGCGCCACAGCGGCCTGACGTCCAATGCCGCGATGGCCAGTCCGAGCGGGACCATCCAGAAGCCAAGAACCGGCAGGAATCCAAGGACCCCACCGGCAATCAACACCAGCCCCAGAACCAGCCGAAGCCCCGGCGGCACGTGGTCGCGCACCCAGGCGCGGCTGCGCTCGTAGGTATCGCGCCAGCCGCCGCTCATGGCTGCGGCACCAGCTTGCCGGGGTTGAGTATGCTTTTCGGGTCGAGCGCGCGTTTGATCTCGCCCATCACCGCCCAGGCATCACCGTGTTCGGCCTGCATGTAGGCCAGCTTGCCAAGGCCGATCCCGTGCTCGCCGGTAATGGTGCCGCCCATCCGCAAGGCGCGTTCGGCCATGCGTCCGGCAAGCCGTTTGGCCTCGGCCAGATCGTCGGCATTGCCGGTTTCGACCAGCAGGATCGCGTGAAAATTGCCGTCGCCGACATGGCCGAGAATCGGGCCGGGGATCGTTGAGGCGGCAATGTCGGCGCGGGTTTCCTCGACCGCTTCCGACAGCCGCGAGATCGGCACGCAGACATCGGTGACCACCGCCGTCGCCCCCGGCTTCAGCCCGAGACAGGCCCAGTAGGCATGGTGGCGCGCGGTCCAGAGCGCGCTGCGCTCCTCGGTCCGGGTGGCGAGGCGCACATCCTGCGCACCGAACTCGGCCACCAGTTCGCCGAACCGCGCCGCATCCTCCGCCACCGCCGCGTCGCTGCCGTGAAACTCGACGAACAGGTGCGGTTGCGCCGGCAGATCGGTGCCGGAATAGGCGTTCACCGCGCGCACCGTCTCGGCATCGACGAACTCGATCCGGGCCATCGGGATGCCGGTCTGGATCACCGCCACGACCGCCTCGACGGCATCCGCCATCGCCTCGAAGGCACACACCCCCGCCGCGATCGCCTCGGGCTGGCCGCGCAGCTTCACCGTCAGCTCGGTGATGATCCCGAGCGTGCCCTCCGAGCCAAGGAACAACCCGGTAAGATCGTAGCCTGATGACGATTTCTTCGCCCGGCTGCCGGTTCGGATCACCCGGCCATCGGCCAGCACCACTTCGAGGGCGAGGATATTTTCGCGGATCGTGCCATAGCGCACCGCCGTGGTGCCCGAGGCGCGGGTGGCCGCCATCCCGCCGAGCGAGGCGTTGGCGCCGGGATCGACCGAGAAAAACAGCCCGGTAGTGCGCAGTTCGCGGTTCAGATCTTCGCGGGTCAGGCCGGGCTGCACCACCGCTTCCATGTCGCCCTGATGGATCGTCAACACCTTGTTCATCCGCGCGAAATCTATCGTCACCCCACCCGCGACGGCGTTGGTATGGCCCTCCAGTGCGGTCCCGGCGCCAAAGGCGATCACCGGGCAGTCATGGGCGTGGCAGATGGCGACGATCCGCGCCACCTCGGCGGTGCTCTCGGGGAAGGCGACCGCATCGGGGGGCGCGGGGGTAAACCAGGTCTCGCTGGCGCCATGGCTATCGAGATCGGGCTTGGACCGGCTCAGCCGATCGCCTAGAAATGCCGAAAGCTCGAAAATTGCCGTGTCGATGGTCATCCCATCCTCCCCTCGTGCAATCCGGGCCAATCTAGGCCAGCCCACCGGCCGATGCAAAGCCCGAGACCGACGCCCTGATGCAGAAACGGTTCACCCTCTACCTGAAGGAGCAGATCCTGGCGCTGCGCGACGACGTTGCGCGCGCCTGGCACGTGCTGCGCGACAAGGGGCCGGGGCATGTGCAATTCTGGTTCATCGCGCTGCTGATCGGCATTGCCGCGGGCTTCGCCGCGCTGCTGTTTCGGCTCGGGATCGAGACTTTGCAGGCGAGCCTCTACAATACCGAGAATGTCGCGCTGCTGCATAGCCATGCCCGCACCCTGCCGTGGTATTGGCTGCTGCTGATCCCGATGATCGGCGGGCTGGTGGTCGGCGTGGTGCTGAACTGGTTCACCCCCGACGGCCGGGTGCGTGCCGTCGCCGACGTGATCGAGGGCGCGGCACTGCATGACGGGCGGGTGGAAAAGCGCGCCGGTCTCGGCTCGGCGCTGGCTTCGCTGATCACCCTGTCCACCGGCGGCTCGTCGGGGCGGGAGGGGCCGGTCGTTCACCTCGCGGCGGTGATCTCGACATGGGTCTCGGCCCGGATCAACGCCAACGGCATCACCGCCCGCGACCTGATGGGCTGCGCCGTGGCGGGCGCGGTCTCGGCCAGCTTCAATGCGCCGATCGCCGGGGCGCTGTTCGCCCTCGAGGTGGTGCTGCGCCACTTCGCCGTTCATGCCTTCGCCCCGATCGCCATCGCCTCGGTCGCGGGCACGGTGATCAACCGGCTCGAATTCGGCGACGTGACCGAGTTTGCCCTGCCCGCCGCCGGGGGGGTGGCGTTCTATGTCGAGCTGCCGGCCTTCCTCATCCTCGGCCTTGTCTCCGGGCTGGTGGCCGGGGTGCTGATGCGCGGGATCTTCTTTGCCGAAGATATCGCCAGCGAGTTGCAGCGCCGCACCCACCTGCCGCGGGTGCTGCGCCCGGCGCTGGCGGGGCTGCTGCTGGGCGTGCTCGCGATCTTCTTTCCGCATATCATCGGCGTCGGCTACGAGACCACCTCTGCGGCGCTGACCGGCGAGCTTTTGCTGCACGAGGCCATCGTGTTCGCCGCGCTCAAGATCGTCGCGGTGGCGATCACAATGGCCGGGCGTATGGGGGGCGGGGTGTTTTCACCGGCGCTGATGGTCGGCGCGCTCACCGGGCTGGCGTTCGGCATCGTCGCCACCGCGATCCTGCCCGAAGTCTCGGGCTCGCAAACGCTCTATGCGCTGGCCGGGATGGGGGCGGTGGCCGCCGCCGTGCTCGGCGCGCCGATCTCGACCACGCTGATCGTGTTTGAACTCACCGGCGACTGGCAGACCGGGCTGGCGGTGATGGCCTCGGTGTCGCTGTCATCGGCGCTGGCCTCGCGGCTGGTGGAGCGCAGCTTCTTCCTCACGCAGCTCGAACGGCGCGGCATCCACCTCGCCGCCGGACCGCAGGCTTATCTGCTGTCGACCGTCCGCGTCGCCGCGGCGATGCGCAAACTTGGCGAGGCCGGCGCGGCGCCGGAAGAAAGCTGCTGGCCGCTGATCGAGGATGGCGTCTATCTCGACGGCAACGCCACGCTCGATGCGGCGATGGCGATCTTCGAGCAGAACCCGGTGGGCTTCATCCCGGTGGTGACGATTCCGGGCGAGGGCGAGCCGCCGGAGCTGTGGGGCTCGCTGCACCATGTCGACGCGCTCAAGGCCTTCAACCGCGCCTTGGCCGAGACCGCCGCCGAAGAGCATTCCTGACGCGGCAACGCCCCGGCGCGACCCGGCTCAGATTTCCTCGACGGTCACCTTGTCGGGATAGAAGGCGATGTGGTCGGCGATCTCGGCGGCGCCCGGCAGCGGCGCCTCGTAGGACCAGCCGGCATCCTCGATCACCGTCGATTTGGTGTGGATCGAATAATAGCTGGCCACGCCCTTCTTCGGGCAGGTGGTCCGGGTGTCGGTCTTTTCAAGCAAGGCCATCGCGATCCCGGAGCGCGGAAAATAGAGCACGTCGGGCAGCCCGGCCTCGGACAGTTCCAGCACCTGCGCACTTTCGCCCAGCACGGCCCCCCCGGCACGAATACACCATTTGCCCGGCTTGCGGCGGATACGGATATCGTCGCTCATATGTCCATCCCTTTTGAAAGCAGCGCGACCATAGCAGGTTCTGCCCGGCGCACACGTGTCAAATTGGCGCGCAGGCCGCCACCAGCCATTCGCGCGCCGCGCTCGATACCCGTGGGGCCAGCTTTTCGAGCACCTGCGCATGATAGGCGTTGAGCCAGTCGCGCTCATCGGTCGAGAGCCGGTCGACCAGCACCAGCCGGGTGTCGATCGGCACGAAGGTGAGGGTCTCGAACCCATACATCTCGCGCTCGCTGTCGCCGCCCTCGGGCACCGGCTCGGCCCGCACCGCGATCAGGTTTTCGATGCGGATGCCGAAGGCGCCGTCGCGGTAATAGCCCGGCTCGTTCGACAGGATCATCCCCGGTTCCAGCGCCACCTCAGAAATCCGGCTGATCCGCTGCGGTCCTTCATGCACGCTGAGATAGCTGCCGACGCCGTGGCCGGTGCCATGGTTGAAATCCTGCCCGGCAAGCCAGAGCGGATAGCGCGCCAGCGCATCGAGATCGCGCCCGGCCAGCCCCTTGGGAAACCGCGCCCGGCTGATCGCGATCATCCCCTGCAACACCCTTGTGAACGCGGCGCGTTCCTCGGCGCCGACCTTGCCCACCGGCAGGGTGCGGGTGATATCGGTGGTGCCGTCGTCATATTGCCCGCCGGAATCGAGCACCACCAACTCGCCGCGCTTCAGCGTGCGGTTGGTCTCGCGCGTCACCCGGTAATGCATGATCGCCCCGTTCGGCCCGGCGCCCGCGATTGTCTCGAAGCTGATATCGCGCAAGGCGTTGGTGCTGCGCCGCTGGCTTTCCAGCTCGACCACGAGGTCGATCTCGGTGATCCCGCCGCGCCGCGCGGTGGCATCGAACCAGGTGAGAAACTCGACCAGCGCCACCCCGTCGCGCAGATGCGCCGCGCGCGCCCCCGCCAGTTCGGTGGCGTTCTTGCAGGCCTTCGGCATCACGCAAGGATCTTGTCCCCACGACACCGGGGTGCCCGCCACGTCGAGGATCGCGCTCACCGCGAAGGGGGCGCTCGCCTTGTCGACGCGCACTGGCCCCTCCAGCGCAACGAGGGCATCCTCGAACACCGCTTCGGGATAGAGCGAGACCTCGGGGCCGAAATGCTCGCCGATCCCCACCGGCCGCGCCGGGTGGGTGTAGAAATCGACCCGGCCATCGTCATGCAGCAGCGCGAAGCCCTGCACCACCGGGATATGCGGAATATCGTCGCCCCGGATGTTGAGCAGCCAGGCGATCGAATCCGACAGCGTCAGCACCGCCGCTTTCTCGCCCGCCTTGCGCAGGGTTTCGGCCAGGGCGGCGCGCTTTTCGCCATGGCTCTGCCCGGCGAACTCGATGGGCTGGACCCGCACCACGCCCTGCGGTGCGGCCGGGCGGTCGTCCCAGAGCGCATCGACGAGGTTGTCGACCGGCACCAGTGTGATCGCGCTGCCCTTCAGATCCTCCTCGATCTTTTCGATCTCGCTGCGGCTGTGCAGCCACGGATCGAATCCGATCCGCCCGCCTTCGGGCAGGTGCTCGGCCAGCCACGGCCCCGGCCGGGTCTCGGGCCAGTGCACCGGCGTGAAGGCCGACAGATCGACCTGCGCGCGCACCTGTGCCCGGTAGCGGCCGTCGATGAACACGCCAGCGACCCTGGCGAGCGCGATGCAGAACCCTGCCGAGCCGGTGAACCCGGTGAGCCATTGCAGCCGCTTGTCGGCATCGGCCACGTATTCGCCCTGATGGGCGTCGGCGCGCGGCACGAAAAACCCGTCGAGATCGGTTTGCGCCATCGCGGCGCGCAGGGCCGCGAGCCGGGCCGGACCTTTCGATGGGTCCACAATGGTCTCGAATTCCTGGAACATCGTCCCCTCCGTCCTGATCCGCCCCGCCGCCACGTTGCCCCGGCACGTGCCGCCTTTGGGGGGTGGGGGCAGGGCCCCCAACATACGTCTATCGCGCCCGGCCGATGCCAGCGACCCGCGCCCGCGCCCGCGGGTCTGGGTCGAACAGCACCGCGAGCTGTTCGGTCACCGCGCCGGCAAGCTGGTCGGCGTCGGTGATCGTCACCGCCCGGTTGTAGTAGCGCGTCACGTCATGGCCGATGCCGATGGCGAGCAGTTCCACCTGCCGGCGCCGCTCGACCATGGCGATCACGTCGCGCAGGTGCTTCTCGAGAAAATTCGCCGGGTTCACGCTGAGGGTGCTGTCATCCACCGGCGCGCCGTCGCTGATCACCATCAGGATCTTGCGCGCCTCGGGCCGGGCGACAAGGCGGCGATGCGCCCATTCCAGCGCCTCGCCGTCGATGTTTTCCTTCAGCAAGCCCTCTTTCATCATCAGGCCGAGATTGGCCCTTGTGCGCCGCATCGGCGCGTCGGCGGACTTGTAGATGATGTGGCGCAGATCGTTGAGCCGGCCGGGGCTCTGCGGGCGGTTGTCGGCCAGCCATTTCTCGCGCGCCAGCCCGCCCTTCCACGCCCTCGTGGTAAAGCCCAGAATCTCGGCCTTCACATCCACCCGTTCGAGGGTGCGCGCCAGCACGTCGGCGGTGATCGCGGCGATCGAGATCGGGCGGCCCCGCATCGAGCCGGAATTGTCGATCAGCAGCGTCACCACGGTATCGCGAAACTCGGTGTCCTTCTCGACCTTGAAGCTCAGCGGCGTGGTCGGGTTGGCCACCACCCGCGCCAGCCGCCCGGCATCGAGCGTGCCTTCCTCGAGGTCGAACTCCCAGCTTCGGTTCTGCTGCGCCTGCAACCGGCGCTGGAGCTTGTTGGCCAGCCGCGATACCGCGCCCTTGAGCGGCTCGAGCTGCTGGTCGAGATAGGCGCGCAGGCGCTCCAGCTCGGCCGGTTCGGCCAGGTCTTCGGCCTTGATCTCTTCGTCATGGGCGCTGTCGTAAACGGTGTAATTCGGATCGGCCTCCGACGGCGGCGCCGGGGCCGGGGGCTCTGGCGGGGCCTCGGCCTCGGGCATCTCGGCCTCTTCGCCCATCTCGCTCTCGGCCTGGTCGTCCATCGAGACCTGCGCCTCGCTGTCGTCGAACTGCTGTTCCTGGTCGCGCTCGGCCTCGGCGTCGCTCTCGCTGTCGTCCGAACTGTCGTCGCCCTGGCTGTCCTGGTCGTCGTCTTCGGCCTCGGCCTGCTCGTCCTCGTCGTCATTCTCGGAGTCGGGATCGTCGCCAAGCTGGTCGCCGTAGCCGAGATCGTCGATCACCTGCCGCGCCAGCCGGGCAAAGGCGGCCTGGTCGGCGAGGGCTTCGTCGAGCCCCTCGAAGGTGTCGCCGGCCTCGCCCTCGATGAAGCCGCGCCACAGCTCGAGCACGTTGTCGGCGCCCTTCGGCAGCGGCCTGCCGGTGGCGAGCTGGCGCACGAAATAGCCCGCCGCCTCGGCCAGCGGCGCCTCGCTCGTCGTGGTCATGTTGCCATAGCCGCGCCGGGCGGCCTCGTCGGCGATCTTGTGGTCGATATTGGACGCGGTGCCGGGCATCACCCGCGCGCCCATCGCCTCGCAGCGCGCCCCCTCCATCGCCTCGTAGAGCGCGCGCGCCATCTCGCCCGGCGGCGCGTAGCGGGCATGGGTGGCGTCATCGTGGAACCTGTGGCGCAGCGCCAGCGCATCGGCAACGCCGCGCGCCAGCAACACCTCCTCGCGCGCCATGCGCCGGGTGACCTGCGGCAGCCGCATGGTCTCGCCCGACACGCCGGACGGGTCGACGGTGTAGGTCACGGTCAATTCGGCGTCGTCGGCCATCACCTTGGTGGCCTCGGCCAGCGCCTTCTTGAACGGATCGGCGGGGTTGTCGGTGAGCTTGGTCATGTCAGACAGACCCCTGCGCGCAGCGACATCTCAGATCGAGCCCCCATCGCGCATCTCCTTCTTTGGTCCCAAAATACCTCGGGGGTCCGGGGGCAGCGCCCCCGGTCCGGGCCTCACCCCAGGCTCGCGCTCGCCGCAGATTCCGGCAGTTCCTCGTCGAAACAGCGCTGGTAGAACTCGGCCACCGTCTGGCGTTCCAGCTCGTCGCACTTGTTGAGGAAGGTCAGCCGGAAGGCGTAGCCGACATTGCGGAAGATCTCGGCGTTGGCGGCCCAGTTGATCACCGTGCGCGGGCTCATCACCGTCGACAGGTCACCGGCCATGAAGGCGGTGCGGGTGAGGTCGGCCACGGTGACCATCTGGCTCACCGTCTTGCGGCCCTTCTCGGTGTTGTAATGCGGCGACTTGGCCAGCACGATCGCGGTTTCGGCGTCGTGGTTGAGGTAGTTCAGCGTTGCCACCAGGCTCCAGCGGTCCATCTGCGCCTGGTTGATCTGCTGCACCCCGTGATAAAGCCCGGTCGTGTCGCCGAGGCCCACGGTGTTGGCGGTGGCGAACAGGCGGAAATACTTGTGCGGGGTGATGATCTCGTTCTGGTCGAGCAGGGTCAGCTTGCCGTCATGTTCCAGAACCCGCTGGATCACGAACATCACGTCGGCCCGCCCGGCATCGTATTCGTCGAAGACGATGGCCACCGGGTTGCGCAGCGCCCAGGGCAGGATGCCCTCGTGGAACTCGGTGACCTGCTTGCCGTCGCGCAGCTTGATCGCATCCTTGCCGATCAGGTCGATCCGGCTGATGTGGCTGTCGAGGTTGACCCGCACGGTGGGCCAGTTCAGCCGCGCCGCGACCTGCTCGATATGGGTCGATTTGCCGGTGCCGTGGTAGCCCTGGATCATCACCCTGCGGTTATGGGAAAAGCCCGCGAGAATCGCCAGCGTGGTGTCGGGGTCGAACTTGTAGGTCGGATCGAAGTCCGGCACCCGGGCGCTGCCCGCTTCGAATCCCTTCACGATCATGTCGGTGTCGATCCCGAACACCTCGCGCACGGAGACGTCCTCGGTTGGTTTGGCTTTCATGTCCATGGTGCCGTCGGCCATCTGCGCGCCCTCGTCGTCTCGCTTCAATTCGGGGGCACAATAGCCGATCCGGCGGCGAGCGAAAGGGGGCGCGGCGCATTGTTGGGTGCTGGACAGCCGCGCTGGCTGCGCTAGGCTGGCGGGGCGAAGGATCAGCATGGCAACGCGCGACGACATCGAAGACTGGCTGGCCCGCACGGCGCTTGGCGACCGCGCGGCCTTCGACGCGTTGTATGACGCCACATCGGCGAAACTTTTCGGCCTGACCTTGCGTGTCTTGAACGATCGCGCCGAGGCCGAGGACGCATTGCAGGAAATCTACGTCAAGGTCTGGCATGGCGCCAGGGGCTACAAGGTGAACGGCTATTCGCCGATGACCTGGCTGATCGCGGTGGCGCGCAACCATGCCATCGACCGGCTGCGCCGGCGGGTGGCGGGCGCGCAGACCGACGACGACGCGGCGGCGCGGGTGGCCGATCCCCGGCCGGGGGCCGAGGCGCGGATGGTGGCGCTGGGCGAGCGCGACCGGATCAACCGCTGTTTCGACGAGCTCGAGCCCGACCGCGCCGAAGCCGTGCGCCGCGCCTATCTCGACGGCGCCAGCTACGCGGCACTGGCCACGCATTTCGCGGTGCCGCTGAACACGATGCGCACCTGGCTGCGCCGCAGCCTGGTGAAACTGAGGGAGTGCCTTGAGGAATGACCGGCGCCGACCACGATATCCCCGACGCCGACCGCGCGCTGGCGGCTGAATACGTGCTTGGCCTGCTTCCCCCGGCCGAGGCGGCGGCCTTTGCCGACCGGCTCGACCGCGAGCCCGCGCTGATGGCCGAGGTGGTGCGCTGGAACGAGCATTTCGCCCCGCTGGCGGGCGAGGTCGCCCCGGTCGTGCCCCCGGCGCGGCTGCGCCGGGCGCTGGAGGCGCGGCTGTTCGGGGCCGCCCGCCCGCGCCGGCGCTGGTTCGCCTGGGCCGTGCCGCTTGGGGCCGCGGCCCTGGTGGCGCTGGTGCTGGTCCTGTCGCCGGGCGTGTTCACACGCGGGCCGCAGCCGCCCGCCGATCCGACGCTGCACGCCGATCTCGCCACTACCGAGGCGGCGCGCGCGGATGGCAGCTTCGTGATGGCGGCGGGCTACGACGCCGTGGCCGACGAGCTTTATGTCGAGCCGCGCGGGGCGGCGCCGCTGCCCGGCCGGGTGCTCGAATTGTGGCTGATCGCGGGCGACGATGCCCCGGTGTCGCTCGGGGTGCTGCCCGATGGCCCGGTGCGCCTCGCGATCGCGCCCGACCTTCGGCCCCGGCTCGCCGGGGCGACGCTGGCGATCTCGGACGAACCGCCCGGCGGCTCGCCCACCGGCCAGCCCAGCGGCGCGGTGCTGGCGACGGGGCCGCTCACCGAGCTGTGACCATGCTGTGATCGGGGCGGCGAAACTTAACCCCTCCCTCTGCGTGACTTCTGGCAATCCCGGGCCGATCCGGCGCGGGACGACAACCAGATCAAGGGAGACACCTATGCTACGTTCCACCATTCTCGCCGCCACCACGAGCCTTGCCCTCGCCACCACGGCGGGTCTCGCCCAAAGCGCCGGGGCCGAAAACCCGATGGTCGGCGGCGCGGCGATGTTCGCCGACAAGACCATTGTCGAAAACGCGCTGAACTCGGCCGACCACACCACGCTGGTGGCCGCCGTCCAGGCCGCCGGGCTGGTCGAGACCCTCTCGGGCGATGGCCCCTTCACCGTGTTCGCCCCCACCAACGCCGCCTTCGATGCGCTTCAGGGCGGCACCGTCGAAAACCTGCTGAAACCCGAAAACAAGGACATGCTGGTCAAGGTGCTCACCTGCCACGTCGTTGGCGCCGATGTGATGTCGGACGCGCTGATGGGCATGATCGAAGACGATGGCGGCACCCATGACGTGCCCACCCTCGGCGGCTGCACCCTGAAGGCCAGCTACGACATGGGCACCATCACCCTCGAAGACGAGCGCGGCCGCTCCGCGACGGTGACGATTGCCGACGTCAAGCAATCGAACGGCGTGATCCACGTGATCGACGGCGTGCTGCTGCCGGCGATGTAACCGGCGGGCGCGACGGCGGCGGAGTGTCCTCCCCGCCGCCAACCCGGTCGCGCAAACGCCGGAAGGCCAGGGGTGGAAGCCTCTGGCCTTTCGCCCCTCGATTTGGTCATATCGGCCCGGAAACGGGGACGGAATGCTCAACACACTCGATCAGCTCTACAATGGCCACAGCGCCCGCGCGCATCGGTTCCGCTACGCGATCCTTGCCTTCGATCTGGTCACCATCGCCTTCGTGATCGTGACCTCGTTTTTCGATCACACCCCGACGATCGAGATCATCGACGTGGTGTTCGGCGTGGTGATCCTGGCCGATTTCATCCTGCGCTTGCTGATCGAGCGGCAGAAACACCGCTACTTCCTGCGCTTCGCCACCTGGACCGACATGATCGCCATCGTCTCGTTCCTCGCCCCGATCGCCGGTGAGGGCTTTGGCTTTCTCAGGGTGCTGCGCACGCTCAGGCTGCTGCACACCTACCAGCTCAGCTACCGGCTCCGGCAGGACTTCAAGTATTTCCGCGAACATGAAGACGTGATCCTCGCCACCGTCAACCTCGCGGTGTTTCTGTTCGTGATGACCGGGCTGATCTACGCGCTGCAATACGGCCGCAACCCGCAGATCCTGAACTATGCCGATGCGCTGTATTTTACCGTCACCACCCTGACCACCACCGGCTTTGGCGATATCACCCTCGACGGCACCTCCGGGCACCTGCTGTCGGTGGCGGTGATGATCGTCGGCATCACCCTGTTCCTGCGGCTGGCAACGGCGTTGTTTCGCCCTCCCAAGGTGCGCCATACCTGCCCGACCTGCGGGCTGAAGCTGCATGACCCCGACGCGGTGCATTGCAAGCATTGCGGCGAGACCATCCGGATCGAGACCGAGGGGCTGTGAGCGCTTCACGCTGGCGTGCATTGCCGCCCCCGGAGCCGCGTGCTAGCGCGGGGGTCATGATCCGCTCCCTCATGTTTTTCCTGGCCGTCCTGACCGGCCCGGCCATCGGGCAGGACGCCGAGGCGCCACGCCCTCTGCGCGACCCGGCCAGCGTGCCGCTCCCGGCCGACACCGCGGCGCTGCTGCGCCTTGGCTCGTCGCTGCCGCTGGAGCGCTTCGGCGAAAGCTATGACCGGCTGGCGGTGACCGGCGCGATCCCGGTCGTCGGCCCCGGCGTGACGCTCGACATCCGCGCCGCCGCCGACCGTGCCAGGGTGTTTCTCGCCTATACCCAGTATGACCTCGACGGCGACGGGCAGGTGGCCCGCGACGAGTTTGACCTGCACGCCCGCATGAGCTGGGGCGACGAGCTCGGCGAGCGCGAATACGCCATCCTCGACGCCGAATGGGCCGCCGCCGACAGCGATGCCAGCGGCGCGATCTCGCTCGACGAGATCCACGCGCTCGCCCGCGAGATGCATCCGGTGCCCGATGCCGGCCCGCTCGGCGCGGAAGGCGAGGCGATGCTGCTGATGGACCTCGACAACGATGGTTTTGTCGTCTGGGACGAGGTCGAGGCGGTGTTGCGGGCGCGGATGCCGTAAGGCTCGCGCGGTTGTGTATGCGCCGCAGAGACGTGCCGTGCCAGGTTGGCGCGATGACATCAGGGGAGAATACCGTGGCTCAATTCGGCCTTTCAATTCGTGCGCTGTTGCTGGCGGCGGCGCTTGCTGCCCCGGCGCTTGCCGAAACCGCCAATGCCCAGACGCTGCCTGGCGGCCATATGCATGGCGCTGACGGCACCGGGCACGACATGGCAACCATGCCCGGCCTGCGCGGCCTCGATGCGAGTCCGCAGGAAAGCGCCGAGCTTCAGGTCATGTTCATGCGTTTCCCCGGCTTGTCGCGCGAGGTGGAGCTGCTCGACGATGGCATCCGCACCTATACCTGGTCGGACGACCCGATGCTGGCGACGGTGCTGATCAGCCACGTTGCCGGTATGATCGGCCGCGTCGAGGAGGGACGCGATCCGAAGGTCTTTATCCAGTCGCCCACGCTCGACATCCTGTTCGAGCGGCGCGAAACCATCAACACCGAGATCGAGACCACCGAAAACGGCATCTGGGTCACTCAAACCTCGGCGGACCCCGAGGTGGTGGCGGCGCTCCAGACCCATGCCGGCGAAGTCTCCGACATGGCCGCGCGCGGCATGGACGCGGTGCATGAAATGATGATGAACCGCGCGGCGGCAGGGCAATAGGCCGGGGCCGCCCACCTGCTGTCTGCTACCGCCCGCCGGGCTCGGGCGCTGCGATCTGACGCAAGGCCGGGGCGTTGCGTCCGGCCCAGTCGCCCAGCGTTTCCAGCGGCCGGCCGAGCACCGCCTCGGCCTCGCCCGGCGTGAAGCTCTGGCGCGAGAGCCGTGGCAGCGTGTGGAGCAACAGCATCACCCCGATCATGCCCCAGCCCAGCCCCTGCGCGCGGGCATGACGCAGGTAGGCCGGCAGCGCTGCCGGCTCATAGCGAAACGCCGTGCCGGCGGCAGCGTTCACGATCTCCAGCGCCTCGGCGAAACCCAATCCGCGCCCGCTGGCAATGGTGACCGCGGGCAGGGCGGTCTGGCCGGTGAGGGCCTTGGCCGCCACCTCGGCAATGTCGCGCGCCGAAACCCAGTCGAGCCGCAACCGGCCGGCGGGCAGGTAGATCCGCCCGGTCCGGCGCAGCTCGGGGGCGAGGGTGGTGATGAGGTTTTCCATGAAATAGGCGGGGCGCAGGAAGCAGCGATCGAACCCCATTTCGGCGATCACCGCCTCGATCTTCGCGTGCGGCAGGTAGCCGCGCGCCTCCGCCCCCTGCACCGAGAGAAAAACGATCCGGGTGGTGCGGTCATGGGCGGCGAGAAACGCCTGAAACGGCGCCGGGTCGGCAATCTGCGGCGGGCGCATCAGGAAGATCGCGTCGAAGCGCCGGGCCGGGCCGGTGCCGGTGGCGAGGTCTACGGCGCAGGGCGTGACACCTGCGGGCAGCGCCGCACGGGCCGGGTCGCGGACCCCGGCAAACAGCCGGTGGCCGCCTGACCCGAGCGCGCGCAGCACCTCGCCGCCGATATTGCCCGTGGCCCCGGTGACGAGGATGTCCATCCGCTGCGCCTCACTTGAAGTTGCGGCTGTCCTTGATCTGGTCCCAGGCCCAGACGACCTCTTGCAGCTGCTCTTCCTGGCTGCGGTCGCCGCCGTTCATGTCGGGGTGCAGCACCTTGATCAGCGCCTTGTAGGCCTTGCGCACCTCGGCCTTGGTCCAGTCGTCCTTGGCTTCGAGAATGTCGATCGCCTTGCGCTCGGTGGGCGGCAGCTTGCGGGTGCCGGTGACCGCCCGGCCGGGGTTGCGGGTGGCGTTCTCGCCCAGAACCTGGTGCGGATCGTCCACCCCCAGCCGGCTCCACGCCCGCTCCTCGGCGCTGCGCTTGAACGACTTGGTTTCGCGTTCCCAGACCCGGTCGCGCTGGGCCTGCGCCTCAAGCTCTTCCTCGGTCGCGCCGTTGAAGAAGTTCCACTTGAGATTGTATTCGCGCACGTGGTCCTTGCAGAACCACTTATACTCGTCGAGCTCGTCGGGGCTTCTGGGCGCACGATACTGGCCGAGCTCTTCACAGCCCGGATGCTCGCAGACCCGCTGCGAGGTTTCGAAGGCGCCAGACATCCCGCGTTTGCCGCGCGTCTTTTTTTTCTTCGCGGCCGACACCGAGATGTCGAAACCGAAGGGATCGAACTTGTCCATCTCAACCACCTTTGCTCGTCGGAGCAGCGAGTTTAGGCATAGCGACGGCGAACCGCAAGCCATGAGAGAGGTCGGCGCCGGGGCCGGTGGCGCCGCTTGCAAATCGCGGGGGGCGTGGCTAGACCGGAGCCATCGACACAACCCGTCAGGTATGCCATGGCCCGCGAAGACCAGATCCGCCAAGCATTGCAGGCCGCGTTCAGCCCGCGCCGGCTCGAGATCATCAATGAAAGCGGCAACCATGCCCATCACGCCGGCGACGATGGCAGCGGCGAAAGCCATTTCCGGGTGATCATCGCCGCCGATGCCTTCGGCGGGATGTCGCGCGTGGCGCGCCACCGGGCGGTGCACGCCGCCCTCGGCAATGACCTGCTGGGCGCGATCCACGCGCTTGCGCTTGAGATTTCAGACTAGGGCACGGCGGTCGGGGCGAGGCGAGGGCGAATGGCCGACACACCACGGATCATCCTGCATATCGGCACCCACAAGACCGGAACATCGTCGTTCCAGCAAAGCCTGCGCGCCAATGCCCGCAGGCTCAAGCGCCGTGGAACCGCGCCGTTCAGCCTGCCGCTCGCCAGGGCCCGGCGCTTCGGCTTTCGCAAGACCACCTATAATTGCACCAACCTGGCCCAGGCCTTTCTGCGGCCCGGCTGCGCAACGATCGCGCGCATTCGCGCCAAGGCGCTTCGCCCCAAACCCGCAAAACAGGCGGCGACCCGGAGCCGGATGCTCGACTTGATCGCCAGGCACCGCGAGCCTGCCCTGATCGTCTCGGCAGAGGCGTTCTGCTTCCTGCGCACGCCGGACGAAAAGGCGCTGCTGCGCGCGTTTCTGGATGCGACCGGGCGCGAGGTGCAGATCGTGCTTACCCTGCGCGACGAGGCCGATTGGCGCGCCTCGTGGAACAACCAGTTGCGCAAGAAACCGGAGGTCTGGAAGCGCATGACCGCCCTTCCGGAAGAGCAGCGCACCGATGCCGCCTGGTATTTCGACCGCGCCGCGATCATCGACTTCTGGTCTGATCTCGGCGACCTCACCATCGTCGATTACGACGAGGCGCTGGCCCGTGACGGCAATGTGATTCCCGCCCTCTACCGCGCGATGGGGGTCGACCCGGCAGGCCTCAAGGCCGATTTCGAGAAGAACACCCGCGCCGAACTTGCGGATTAGGTGCGCGTGGCGCGCCACCGGGCGGTGCGCATGGCCCGTATCTCATGCGCCGTCGTTTGCGCTCAGCGACTGGCCTCCCCGCCACCGGCGGCGGTGTCTTCGCTTTGCCACTGCGCCGCTTCCGCCTCGGTCAGAAGCTGAACCGGGTCAGCCAGGAGCGCCTTGAGGTCGCGCATCAGCATCCCGCCGGTGTAGCCATCGATGATCCGGTGGTCGGTGGTGCAGCATATCCGCAGAACCGGCCGTGGCTCGACGGTGTCTCCCACCACACAAGGCATGGTCTGCACCGGCATGATCGCGACGATCACTGCCGTTTGGGCGAAGGGAACAAGCGCGGGAAAGGCGGTGTCGATGCCGAAGCGGGCGAGCGAGGTGATGATCGCGCCGCCAAAGGCATCGGGTTTCGGGCCAAGTGGCGAGAGATCGAGCCCGAACCTGTGGTTGAGCCCCGTCATCACCCGCGCGGCGGGGCGGGCGAGCCAGAGCGGCAGCCGGCGGAGGTTGTCGTGGCTCTTGCCGAACGCCTTGTCATGCCCGGCGCGGATGTCGCGGGCGGTCTGGCCGAGCTCCCGCGCGATCTCGGCGAGTGTTTGTGTATCGACGCCTTCGATCTTGTGGCCCGTCAGATTCCGGCCATTCCCGTTCTCGATCATGAAAAACACGTCCGCGCCCTGGCGCTGCTTGATCCCCGACCAGCCCACGATGGCGTTCGCCTCAGGGTAACGAGGCATCAGCAGACCGGCCGCCCGCCCGACCAGATGTGTCGGGGTGACGGCGGCATCGAAGCTGCGGTTGTAGCGCTCAAGAAAGGCCGCGACCGCCGTATATTCGACGTCGAACATGCTCAGCACGGTCGGGTCGCGCGGCGCCTGCCAGGATGAGGCGGCGAGCAGCCGGAACGCTGAAGGCCGCCGGACAGGGAGAAAACGAGGCATGAGTTTGTCTTTCTGAAACGGGGCCGGCCCGATGGCGGAACCGGCAACAGGCGGCATTTCAGATCACAGTAGGCGAATCACAGGGCGTGGATCATGCGGCATAAGGTCGGGCAGGGGCGGGCGCTACTCCGCGGCCACATCTTTCTTCGGCCCGTCGGGTATTGCCGCCGGCAGCGGCGCCACCGGCGCGGGCCGATCCTCGCGCCGCACCCCGGCGAGCTTTTGGGCCCGCGGCTCGGCGGTCTCGGCCGTGTCGCTCACCGCTGAACCCGCCTCGGGCTTTGCCGCGTCACGATCAACGTCCGCGGCACGGCGGAACACCAGCATGTTCTGAAACACCGTTGTGCGCCCGGTCAGGCCCTGGCGCTCTTCGGAGGGCAGCGTATCGGTGCGCAGGTATTCCCAGCCTTCGGCGGCCTCGGTGTTGATCGCTTCGGCCAGAGCCTTGGCGAAGCGGTCGGCGGCGGTCTTCACGCCCCTGGCTTTCTTGCCGCGCGTCGGCGCGGGCACAACCTTGTATTCGAACGTCATCTGCCAGTCCCTCGATTGGATGAAGGCCAACCTAGCAAAAGCGGTTGGATAAGTCCAAGCCCCTGAGCGGAGGCCCGCCGGTGTCTGTGGCGCAAAAACAAGCCCGATCAATCCCTTGCGGGGCCGCGCTAGGCCTGCGCAAAATCTGGGTCAGCGGCGCGGGATGCCAATGGCGCGCCCGGCGCCTTCCGGCCTGTCGGGCCGGCCATGCGCCGTGGCGAATTCGTCCATCCGTGCGGCGATATCGGCGGGGAAGGGGGCAACGCGCGGCCCCGACATGTCGATATGCAGCGCCAGCGTTTCGCCGGTGGCGGCAATCCAGCCATCCACGTGGTGAAGCTCCTGCCAGGTATGAAAGCGCTTGTCGTCATGGTCGAGCAGCCAGGACTGCACCTGCACCCGCTGGCCCAGATGCAGCTCGCGCAGGTAGCGGATGTGGAACTCGGCGGTATAGGTGGTGAAGCCGCGCGCCACGTAGGGCGCACCGAGTCCGATCTGCTGGTAGAATTCATCCGACGCCCGGTCGAACAGAACGTTGTAGAACGCCATGTTCATGTGGCCGTTGAAGTCGATCCATTCCGGGGCGACCTCCATCACGCTGGAAACATGCGGTTTGGTCATGCGCGGCTCCCTTGCCGTGTCGCCGGGATGGGCCTAGATGCTGCCCCCGCGCCGCCTCGCCGGTCCCGGGCCGTCACAGCCCGAGCCTGGCCGCCACGATCTCGTTCACCGCCTTGGGATTGGCCTTGCCGCCGGTGGCCTTCATCACCTGGCCGACGAACCAGCCCGCGAGCTTGGGGTTGGCCTTGGCCTTCTCGACCTGCGCCGGGTTGTCGGCGATCACCGCATCCACCGCCGCCTCGATCGCGCCGGTATCGGTGACTTGCGTCATGCCGCGCGTCTCGACGATCTCCGCCGGCACACCGCCCTCGGTATAGACGATCTCGAACAGGTCCTTGGCGATCTTGCCCGAGATATCGCCCCTGGTGATCAGCGCGATGATCCCGCCAAGCTGCTCGGGGCTCACCGGGCTGTCGGTGATGTCGCAATCGTCTTTCTTCAGACGGCCGAACAATTCGTTGATCACCCAGTTGGCGGCGAGCTTGCCGTCGCGCCCTTCGGCGACCGCTTCGAAGTAATGCGCCGCCTCGACATCGGCGGTCAGCACCCCGGCATCGTATTCCGACAGCCCGAAATTCTTGACGAAGCGCGCCTTCTTGGCGTCCGGAAGCTCCGGCAGGCCGGCGGCGATGTCGTCGACCCAGGCCTGTTCGATCTCCAGCGGCAGCAGGTCGGGGCAGGGGAAGTAGCGGTAATCATGCGCCTCTTCCTTCGAGCGCATCGAGCGGGTCTCGTTGCGGTCGGGGTCGTAGAGCCGGGTCTCCTGCACCACCTCGCCGCCATCTTCGAGAATGGCGATCTGGCGCCGGGCCTCGACGTCGATCGCGGCCTGGATGAAGCGCATCGAGTTCATGTTCTTGATCTCGCAGCGGGTGCCGAGATGGCCGAAATCCTGGGTTTCCTGGTAGCGCTCGTAATCGCCGGGACGGCAAACGCTCACGTTGACATCGGCGCGCAGGTTGCCGTTCTGCATGTTGCCATCGCAGGTGCCGAGATAGCGCAGGATCTGGCGCATCTTCGCCACATAGGCGGCAGCCTCCTCGGGGCCGCGGATATCGGGGCGGCTGACGATTTCCATCAGCGCCACCCCGGTGCGGTTGAGATCGACGAACGACATGTTCGGGTCCATGTCGTGGATGCTCTTGCCGGCGTCCTGCTCAAGATGGATGCGCTCGATCCGCACCCGGCGCGCCACGCCCGGCCCCATATCGACGATCACCTCGCCCTCGCCGACGATCGGGTGGTAAAGCTGGCTGATCTGGTAGCCCTGCGGCAGGTCGGGGTAGAAGTAGTTCTTGCGGTCGAAGGCGCTTACCAGGTTGATCTCGGCCTTCAGCCCCAGCCCGGTGCGCACCGCCTGCGCGACGCAGTATTCGTTGATCACCGGCAGCATCCCCGGCATCGCCGCATCGACGAAGGCGACGTTGGAATTGGGTTCCGCGCCGAAGGTGGTCGAGGCGCCCGAAAACAGCTTGGCGTTGGAGGCCACCTGCGCGTGCACCTCCATGCCGATCACCAGTTCCCAATCCTCTTTCGCGCCGCTGATGCGGGCGGGTTTGGGGTTTTCAAAGGCTAGATGGTCGAGCATGGCCGGTCCTCGTCTGTGCTGTCTGGCGTTCTAGGGCAGGCCTGCGCAGGGAGCAAGGGGGGCGGATGGGCAGAGAATCGCCGAAAATGCCCGCCTGCGGCCGTGCGTCTTGCCAAGCAGGCAGGCTGTGGGGTTACGACAGCGCACCGGAACCACCTGGGATACACTCATGACGATCAAAAACGGCCTCCTTGCGACGGCGCTTCTTGGCCTTGCCGGATGTGCGGGAAGCGATTTCAACATCGACACGTTGTACTCGACCAAGAACCGGCCGGCAGACGAACAGATCATGCGCTGGGATTTCCACCCGCAGGCCGAGACCTGGACCGCCAGCACCGTGGCCGCGCTCGATACCCACGGAACCCATCTTGTCAGCACCATGCCCGCCGATATCGACACCTGGTGCCCGGCCTACAAATCCGCCGACACCGAAGGCCGCAAGGCGTTCTGGACCGGGCTGCTCTCGACGCTGGCCAAGCATGAAAGCACCTGGAACCCCGGCGCCGTCGGCGGTGGCGGGCGCTGGTTCGGGCTGGTGCAGATCGCCCCGGCCACTGCGCGCCACTACGGCTGCCAGGCGCAGTCGGGCGAGGCGCTCAAGGATGGCGAGAAAAACCTCTCCTGCGCGGTGCGCATCCTCGACGTGACGGTGCCGCGCGATGGCGTGATCTCCTCCGGCATGCGCGGCGTGGCCGCCGATTGGGGCCCCTTCCACAATGCCGCCAAGCGCGACGACATGCTCAACTGGATGCGCGCCCAGCCCTATTGCGCGGGCTGACCGCTCGGGCCTTTTTCTTGGCAAAAATACTCACGGCGCGCCGCTTCGTGCGGGCGCGCCGTTTTCGTATCGGGTTCAGCCGCCGAGAATCCGCCCCACCATCTCGCCGGTGTCGCGGCTGAGCCCCCCGGTGGCCGCGATCTTCTCCAGCGCGGCGCGCATCATCTCCTGCCGGTCGGCGTCGTAACGGCGGAGCGTCTCGAAGGCGCCCGACATCCGCGCGGCGATCTGCGGGTTCAGCGGATCGAGCCGGATGATCCAGTCCGCCAGCAACCGGTAGCCGGCGCCGGAGGCGTGGTGGAAGCCCGCCGGATGCATCGCCAGCGCGCCGAAGACGGCGCGGAAGCGGTTGGGGTTCTTCATGTTGAACGCCGGGTGATCGGTGAGCGCGGCGGCCACCTCGGCGGCCTTGTCGGGGGCGGCATGGGCCACCTGCATGGCGAACCACTTGTCCATCACCAGCGCGTCGTCTTGCCACCGCGCCTCGAAATCGGCCAGCGCGCCCGCGCCGGTCTCGGCGTCGAGCAGACAGCCGAGCGCGCCGAGGCTCAGCGTCATGTTGTCGGCGCTGTCATAGAGCGCCTGCGCCGCCTTGCCGCCATCGAGCCGGGTGGTGAGCTTGAGCAGCGCCAGCGCCAGCGCCCGCTTGCCCGCCTGTTCCGCGTCCGGGGCGAAGGGGGCATCGACCACCATCTCGGCGGCGAGCCGGGGCAGGCTGTCTTGCAGATGCTCGGCGACCTCCTGCAGCAATGTCTCGCGGGCGTCGTGGATGCGGGCGGGATCGGGCGTGATCCCGGCGTCGAACAGGGTTTGCGCCATGTCGTCCTCGCCCGGCAGATGCAGGGCGAGGGCGCGGAAGGCGGGCTCCAGCGTGTCGTCGCGCAGCATCGTGGCCAGCGCGTCGAGATAATCGGCAAGCGGCGGCTCCTGGCCGACGACCATCGCGGTCAGGACTTCCTTGGCGAGCATCCGGCCCGCTTCCCAGCGGTTGAACGGGTCGGTGTCATGCGCGAACAGGAAGGCGCGTTCGCGCGCGCTGGTCTCGCGCTTGACGATCACCGGGGCGGAGAAGCCGCGCAGGATCGACGGCACCGGCCGCGCCGCCAGCCCGTCGAAGCGGAAGCTCTGGCTGCGCTCGGTCATTTCCAGCACCTGGCTCGGCACCACCTCGTCGCCGTTCGGGCCGATCAGCCCGGCGACGATGGGGATCAGCAGCGGCGCCTTGTCGTCCTGGCCCGGCGTCGGAGGTGTGTCCTGGGTGAAGGTCAGCGTATAGGTGCCATCCTCCCACGCCTCGGTGACCGTCAGCCGTGGCGTGCCGGCCTGCTTGTACCACAGCCTGAACTGGGCCAGATCGCGCCCGGTGGCGTCTTCGAACACCTTGAGCCAGTCGTCGATGGTGGCCGCCTCGCCATCGTGCCGCTCGAAATACAGGTCGAGCGCCTTGCGGTAATGCTCGGGGCCCACCAGCGTGTGCAGCATCCGGATCACCTCGGCGCCTTTCTCATAGATCGTCGCGGTGTAGAAATTGTTGATCTCGACGAAGCTGTCGGGCTGGACCTGGTGCGCCAATGGCCCGTTGTCTTCGCGGAATTGCCGCCCGCGCAGGGCCAGAACGTCTTCGATCCGCTGCACCGCCGCCGAGCGCATATCGGCCGAGAAGCATTGGTCGCGGAACACCGTGAGCCCTTCCTTGAGCGAGAGCTGAAACCAGTCGCGGCAGGTGATGCGGTTGCCGGTCCAGTTGTGGAAATATTCATGCGCCACGATGCCCTCGATCCGGGCGAAATTGGCATCGGTCGAGGTGTCGGGGCTGGCGAGCACGGCGGAGGTGTTGAAGATGTTGAGCCCCTTGTTCTCCATCGCGCCCATGTTGAAGTCCGACACCGCGACGATCTGGAAGATGTCGAGGTCGTATTCGCGCCCGTAGGTCTCTTCGTCCCAACGCATCGAGGCCTTGAGGCTTTCCATCGCCCATTCGGTCTTGTGCTCGTCGCCGCGGCGGGTCCAGAGCTTCAGCGCTACCTCGCGGCCCGACATCGTGGTGAAACTGTCGTCCCGTGCCACGAGATCTCCGGCGACAAGGGCAAAGAGGTAGGCGGGCTTGGGCCAGGGATCGGTCCATTCCGCCCAGCCGGGGCCCCGCGCCGTGGGGTTGCCGTTGGACAGCAGCACCGGCTCCTCGCCCTCGATGCGCACGGTGAAAGGCGCCATCACGTCCGGCCGGTCGGGATAATAGGTGATGCGGCGAAAGCCCTCGGCCTCGCATTGGGTGCAATACATGCCGTTGGACAGGTAGAGGCCTTCGAGCCGCGTATTGGCGGCGGGGTCGATCTCCACCTCCGCCTCCCAGGTGAACGGCGCGTCGGGCACCTCCGCCGTCAACCCGGCCTCGGTGAGCGCGGGTGTCACTGCCGCGCCGTCGATCTTCGCCCCGATCAGGGTCAGATCCTCGCCATGCAGAAAGAAGGCGCGCGACCTGGCCGCCGGGTTCGGCACGAAGCGGATGCGGCTGATCACCCGGGTGGCATCGGGTGCGAGCCGGAAGGTCAGGTGCACATCTTCGACGAGGTAGGCGGGGGGCGTGTAGTCGGCGAGGTGGATCGCCTGCGGGCTTGCGTCTTTCATCGCGCGTCCTTTCGGGAGCTGTTTGCGGGCAAGCTAAGCGCGCGACGCGGGCGCTGCAACGGGTCCCCCCGGCTTTCTCGCCACGCGCGCTGGCCTGTGCTGGACTTGACCGGTCAAAATGGGAGACAGGATCGTGTTCGTGCCCGACGAACAGGAACGGGCGGCCACCGTCGCGCGCATCGAGGCGCGGGTGCTGGCGTCGGCGGCCTCGGGTGACCTCGCCGCCGCTTGTGCCCGCGTTTCGGCCCGGTTTTCGGCCGATCTCGATGACCTGCGCGATGTTCTGTTGAGCCGGGGCGGGGCGTTGATGCTGCTCCAGGAGCTCTTGGGGCAGGCCGGACAGGCGCAGGCCAGCCCCCCTTTCCCTTTGCCGGAGGCGCCGCTACTCTCGCCGCCACCCCGGATCATGGAGGATGAGCGGTGACGAAGAAGCGGCCGGTGATCGGCATCATTGGCAATCAGGCGCTGATCGGCGGCGACTACCCGGCCCATACCGCCGGCACGATGAACTCGGCCGCCATCGCCGATGTGGCGGGCGCGATGCCGCTTCTGATCCCGACCGATCCGCATTACGTGAGCGTCGAGGAATTGCTTGAGGTCTGCGACGGTTTCCTGCTCACCGGCGGGCGGCCCAACGTCCACCCCGAGGAATACGGCGAGGCGCCGACCGAGGCGCACGGCGATTTCGACCGCTGCCGCGACAAGATCACCCTGCCGCTGGTGCGGGCCTGCGTCGAACGCGGCCAGCCGTTTCTGGGCATCTGCCGGGGGTTTCAGGAGGTCAACGTCGCAATGGGCGGCACGCTCTGGCCGGAGATCCGCGAATTGCCGGGCCGGATGAACCACCGGATGCCGCCCGACGGCACGCTGGACGAAAAGTTCGCCATCCGCCACGCGGTGCATTTTGCCCCCGGCGGGGTATTCGAGCGGCTGATCGGGGCGCGCGAGGTGATGACCAACACCTTGCACGGGCAGGGGATCAAGGCCCCCGGCGCGCGCATCGTGATCGACGGCACCGCCGATGACGGCACCCCCGAGGCGATCTATATCGAAGATGCGCCGGGCTTTGCCGTGGCGGTGCAATGGCACCCCGAATACAACGCCGCGCGCGATCCGGTGTCGCGGCCGCTGTTCGAGGCCTTCGGCGCGGCGGCGCAGGCATGGAGCACGCGCCGTGCGGGCGCGCCGCTGCTCAAGGCAGTGTGATCGAACGCGGCTTGACCTTCCCGTTACTGGAACCGCCATCCTGCCTGCGCTGACGCGAACAGGGAGGCGACATGAAACACATCAAGATTGCAGCTGTGGCGGGCGTTCTGGCGCTTGCGGGCGCGGCGTATCTGGCCCGGCCCGTGACCGCGCCGCAGGCGGGCGCTCCGGCGCCGGTTGCCGCGGGCGATGCGATCGTCGCGGTGTCGATGCCGGCATTGGAGGGCGACGCCGCGATTGGCCAGAAGGTGTTTGCCGCGCGCTGTGCCGAATGCCATGGCACCGATGCGGGCGGGGTCGAAGGCGCGGGGCCGCCGCTGATCCACAATTACTACGAGCCGAACCACCACGGCGATGCCGCCTTCTTCATCGCCGCCGAGCAGGGCGTTCGCGCCCATCACTGGCGTTTTGGCGACATGCCGCCGGTCGAGGGGATTTCACGCGCCGAGGTGGCGGCGGTGGTGGCCTTCGTGCGCAAGGTCCAGCGCGAAAACGGGATCTACTGAAGCCGCCTCACATCAGCAGCCGCGCTTCGTAGCCGCGCAGCACGGTGCGCGCGGTGCGGCCGTAGCGGTTGGGATCGGCGCGCAGCTCGGGGAAGATCGCAAACAGCTCTTCGCGAGTTCGCTCGTCGATCGCGCCCATCCCTTCGGCGCCGGGATGGAAGCTTTCGGACGCCGCGCCATTGGCCCAGATCACCTCGTGATTGTCGAACAACAGGTGGATGTAGCGCACCCGGTCGCGCTCGACCTGCCGGATCGTGCTGCCGTTGACGAGGTGCTTGGCGGGCACCATCACCTCGGGGGTGTCGAAATACAGCGTGGCAAGCCCGCCTTCGTAAAGCATCCGGTGCTGCGGCGAGACCAGCAGCGGGCGGTCATTGCCGAATGCGCCTGTATCAAACGCGATCGGGGCGAACTGCCCGCTGCCCTGAACCCCGCTGGCGCCGATCCAGCGCAGAACCTGCGGCCCGTGATCGCGGGTCAGCACCACGTCGCCGGGGCGCAGATGCTCGATCAGCCGGTCGCCGTGCGGGGTGCGGATGCGCGTGCCCTCGGTGAAACAGATGATGATGTTCTCGATATTGGAAAACGCCACCGTGGTGCCGTCGCTGAGCGTGGCGGTGCCGCTTTCGGCGTCGGTATAGCTGATCGTGCCCCAGTCGATGAGACCGGCGAAATCGAGCGTATCGCCACCGGTCTCGCCATCTTCGCCGCCGGTGATGGTGATCGTCGAGCCCGGCCCGCCAAGCGCGGTGGCGGCATCGAGGATGAAGGTATCGTCACCGGCATCACCGCTGGCAGTATCTCCGGCGCCAAGGCTGATCGTGTCGTCGCCTTCGCCGCCATATACGTCGTCGGCCCCGGCGCCGCCGCTGATCACGTCGTCGCCGAACTGGCCATAGATCACGTCGTCGCCGGCGCCGCCGTCGATGGTATCTCCGGAGCCGGTGGTGATCTCGTCGGGGATCGTGGTGAACTGCACATCGGTGAGGTAGATCGCCTGGGTGTTTACGCTGCCGTTGGAATAAGACACCACGATCTGGCTCACCGGCCCGGCGATCTCGACCAGCGTCGAGGCTTCCAGCTGGCTCTCGGATTCGTTGCCGACGCCGGCGGTGATGGTCTGGCCCACCAGCGTGTCGGTGCCGGCCACGGTGATCGTCACCGGCACCTCGTTGCCATCGGCGTCATAGGCAATGATCGAGATCGTATCTATGTGGTTGCCGGCGAGCATGTCGACGTCGTTGATGCGGAACGCCACGTTTTCGACGTTGTCGGTCATCCCCGACCCGGAGGCGGCGGCAAAATCGAGCGTCACGTCGGCGGTGTTGCCATCGCCCTGACCGTAGACCCAGCCGGCCGAATGGGCGCTGAAGGTTTCGCCGCTGCCGACATACTGGGTCTCGACCGTCTGCACCGTGAGTGTCGGGTTGTTGTTGCCGGTCGAGGTCATCGACACCGACACGTTCATGGTGCCGGTGTTCTGGGTGAAGCCGCTGCCGAGCGAGGTGTTGTCGCCGCCCTGCAGCGACCAGTTCAGGTCTTCGTTGGTCGGGGCGACGAAGCCGTCGCCAAAGATCGTGTCGGCGCCATCGCCCGCGTCGATGGTGTCCGCGCCGCTGCCACCGGCGATCCAGTCATCGCCGCCGCCGGTATCGACGCTGACGCCTTCGCTGTCGGCGGTGGCGTTGAAGGTGTCGTCGGTGCCGGAATCGAAAATGAAGGTTTCGATATCGGTGAAGTCGAGCGTATCGGCGCCGATATCGGTGCTGCCGGTGCCATCGCCGGTGAAGGTGGTATCGGTGCTGTTGCCGGTCGCGGTGATGTCGAGCGTATCGCCATCGGTCTCGCCCGCGCCGCCGCCGTCGATCGTGTCGGAGCCGTCGCCGGCGTCCCACAGGATGGTGTCGTCGCCGTCGCCGGCAAAGATGTTGTCGTTGCCGCCGCCCGCGTCGATCGTGTCGTCGCCGCCATAGCCATAGATCGTATCGCTGGCCGCGCTGATCACATCGCCGTCGGGATCGGTCAGGTAGCTGGCATCGAGCAGGTCGTCGCCGCCGGTGCCCTCGACGATCCCGTCGGAGCTGACCGGCACGCCGCCCGAGAAAGTGAAGCCGGTGGTGCCGTTGGGGTCGGCGGTGCCGAAATCGTAGGTCTCGTAGCCTGCCATCGTGGCGGCGTTGCCCGAACCCGGCAGGATGATGTCGTTCGCCCCGCCATCGGTGATCCCGGCATGGGCGACCTGACTGTAGCCGGTGGTCCACTGGATGTCTTCGTAGATGAACTCGACGTTGAAATCGCCGCTGCCGGTCGAGGTCAGGACAACCTGGAAGGAGTTGGCGCCAGACCCGGTATAGGGCGCCACGCCATCCCAGGTGATGGTGATCGTGCCCGCGGACGGATCGAGATCCCAGTAGATCTCGCCGCCCGAATTGAGGTTCACGTCGCCCCAGAACGGCGCGATGGTGGGCACCGTCTCGGCGCCGAGATTGCTGGTCTGGTAATCGGTATTGGCAGACCCGAACGAGATGTTGCCGTTCGAGTTGATGTAGAGCGACGAATAGGTGGTGCCGAAAAAGTCGATCCCGTCGACGCCGAAAACCGAGCCGACGTTGACCTGGACCGAGCCGTCGTCATTGTTGCCCGCCGCCTTCGTGGCGCTGGAAAACACGTTCTCGCCGTAGCCTGCGGGGCCTCCAAGACCGGAATTCATCACCGCCATCGTGCCATCCCCCCGAAGGGGCCGGGCATCCGTCCGGCGATGTCGTCAGTGCAAGGCAGGAGGGACAGGCACCATGCCTGTCGGCACCGGATCACATCCGGTAACGCGCATCCGCTTGATCTGGTCAAGGACACCGCTGCCAAAACATTCTGCCTCGTTTGCCGCCGATATTTTCCGACGTGCACCACAACCGTTATCACGTAAAACGGTCGAGCGCCAATTCATTGCCCGAATTAACCGGGGGAAAATGGCGACATTACGGTGGTTTGAGGGGAAGTGTGTGGTCTTAGCACCATCCGCCGCGATGCAACGGCGGCTCAGGTCACATCGGCGCGGGCGCGGTAGGCGTCGGTGTCCCACAGCCGGTCTCGCATCACCTCGCCGATGGTCGCCGCCGCGCGGTCCATGTCGTCCTCGTCGAGATAGAGCGGGGCAATGCCGAAGCGCATGATGTCGGGGCTGCGGAAATCGCCGATCACGCCGCGCGCGATCAGCGCCTGGATTGCCTCGTAGCCGTGATCGAAGCGAAACGAGACCTGGCTGCCGCGCCGTTCGGGATCGCGCGGCGAGGCGAGGCTGAGCATCGGCGCGGCGGCCTCGACGGCGGCGATGAAGCGCGCGCTGAGCGCGACCGAGCGGGCGCGCAGGGCGGCCATGTCAACGCCGTCCCAGATATCGAGCGCGGCGTCGAGCGCGGCCATCTGGATCACCGGCGGGGTGCCCACGCGCATCCGCGCCACACCTGCGCCGGGCCGGTAGCCTGGATCGAAGGCAAAGGGGGCCTCGTGCCCGAGCCAGCCCGCCAGCGCCGGGCGCACCGCCTCTTCATGGCGCGGGGCGACGTAGATGAAGGCAGGCGCGCCCGGCCCGGCATTGAGATACTTGTAGCTGCAACCGGCGGCGAAATCGGCGCCGCCACCGGCCAGGTCGACCTCCAGCGCCCCGGCGGAATGGGCCAGATCCCAGATCACCAGCGCGCCCGCCTCATGGGCGGCACGGGTGAGCGCGGCCATGTCGTGCCGCCGCCCGGTGCGGTAATCGACCTCCGTCAGCATCAGCACCGCCACGCTGTCGTCGATATGATCGGCCACATCTTCAGGCGGCGGAATGCGCAGCTCATGGCCGCGCCCGAGCGTGGCGATCAATCCTTCGGCCATGTAAAGATCGGTGGGGAAGTTACCGGAATCGCTCAGGATTACCTTTCTGTCGGGTCGCATCTCCAGCGCCGCCGCCAGCGCCTGGTAGATCTTGACCGAGAGCGTATCGCCAACCACGACGCTGCCCGGCTCTGCCCCGATCAGCCGCCCGATCCGGTCTCCGAGCGCACGCGGCTGCGCCATCCAGCCCGCCTTGTTCCAGGCGGTGATGAGCATTTCGCCCCATTCGTTGCTGACGGTATGTGCAACCCGTGCGGCCGTCGCGCGTGGCAATGGACCGAGCGAATTGCCGTCGAGGTAGATCACGCCGTCGGGCAGGGCGAACAGAGCTTTGGTTGCGGCGAAATCCATCAGCGGCCTCGTATCTGGCTTGCAGGCGAGCCTAGCGCGCCGCGCGTCCGGTGCAAGCGCTTGCCTTCCCGCCTGTGCTCGCCGATGATCCGCCCGATGCTGAAATGGATCGACATTCCGCCGACTTGGCTGATCGCCGCGCTCGCCGCCACCTTCGCGATCGACCGGATCGCGCCGGGGCTGGCGACGGGGATCGGCTGGATCAGGTGGGCGGGCGACGCGCTGCTGCTTGCCGGGCTCGGCGCGATGGCGCTGGGGGCATGGGAACTCGTGCGCCACCACACCACCTTCGTGCCGCGCCGGGTGCCGACGAACTTCGTCCGCCAGGGCATCTACCGGCTCAGCCGCAACCCGATCTACCTTGGCGATGCGCTGGTGCTCACCGGGGCGGCGCTGCGCTGGGATGTGCTGCCGGCGCTGGTTCTGGTGCCCGCCTTCGCCGGGCTGATCACGCGGCGGTTCATTCTGGGCGAAGAACACGGCCTGCGCGCGCGGTTCGGCGACGAGGTCGAGGCCTGGTTTGCCCGTGTGCGGCGCTGGATCTGAACCGATCCCGGTGGCCGTCGGGGAAAAATGGTCGCAAAGGCGCGGTTTCGGTCGAAATCGCCAAACCTTTCGCGTAAAGACACGAGCGAACCGCGCCGGAGCGAGTCAACCGCGTGGACATAGAGGAAGGAGAACATCGTGAAAATCGGGGTTCCGAAGGAAACAATCGCCGGTGAGAACCGGGTTGCGATGACGCCCGAAAGCGCGGGCCAGTTGCAGAAACTGGGATATGAGTGCCTGATCCAGTCCGGCGCGGGCGAGGCTGCGGGCTTTGCCGATGCGGTCTACGAAGCGGCCGGCGTGACGGTGATCAAGACCGCCGCGAGCCTGTGGAAAGAGGCCGACATCATCGCCAAGGTGCGGGAACCTTCCGAGGCGGAGCTCAAGCGTCTGACCAAGGACAAGACGCTGATTTCGTTCTTCAATCCGGGCGGAAATGCCGACGGCCTCGCGCTTGCGAAAGACAAGGGCGCCAACGTCATCGCGATGGAGATGGTGCCGCGCATCAGCCGCGCCCAGAAGATGGACGCGCTGAGCTCGATGGCCAACATCGCCGGTTACCGCGCGGTGATCGAGGCCGGCAACAACTTCGGCCGGTTCTTCACCGGGCAGGTGACGGCTGCCGGCAAGGTGCCGCCCGCCAAGGTGCTCGTCGTCGGGGCCGGCGTCGCCGGGCTTGCCGCGATCGGCACCTCGACCGCGCTCGGCGCGATCACCTACGCCTTCGACGTGCGGCCCGAAGTGGCCGAACAGGTCGAATCGATGGGTGCCGAATTCGTCTATCTCGACTTCGACGAGGAACAGCAGGACGGCTCGGCCACCGGCGGCTACGCCGCGGTTTCCAGCCCCGAGTTCCACGCCGCCCAGCTCGCCAAGTTCCGCGAGCTTGCGCCCGAGATCGACATCGTCATCACCACCGCGCTGATCCCCAACCGCGAAGCGCCGGAGCTGTGGACCGAAGACATGGTCGCGGCGATGAAGCCGGGATCGGTGATCGTCGACCTCGCCGCCGAGAAGGGCGGCAACTGCAAGCTGACCAAGGCGGGCGAAAAGATCGTCACCAAGAACGGTGTGACGATCATCGGCTATACCGACTTCCCGAGCCGGATGGCCACCCAGGCCTCGACGCTCTACGCCAACAACATCCGTCACATGATGACCGATCTGACCCCCGGCAAGGACGGCCAGATCAATCACGACATGGAAGATGACGTGATCCGCGGCGCGACGGTGACCTACCAGGGCGAGATCACCTTCCCGCCGCCGCCGCCGAAAGTGCAGGCGATCGCCGCCAAGCCGAAACCGACGGCGGTGCAGAAGACGCCCGAGGAAATCAAGGCCGAAGAAGCCGCCGCTGCCCGCAAGGCCGGGCGGCAGCAGATCACGCTGCTGGTGGTCGGCGGGTTGCTGATGGCGCTGATCGGTGCCTATGCGCCCTCGGCTTTCATGGGGCACTTCATCGTCTTCGTGCTGGCGGTCTTCGTCGGCTTCCAGGTGATCTGGGGTGTCAGCCACGCGCTGCACACGCCGCTGATGGCGGTGACCAACGCGATCTCGGGGATCATCATCCTCGGCGCGCTACTCCAGCTCGGCTCGGGGATCGGGCTGGTCACGGTGCTGGCCGCCATTTCCGTGCTGATCGCCACGATCAACATCGTCGGCGGCTTCATGGTCACGCGGCGTATGCTGCAGATGTTCCAGAAATCCTGATAGGCGGAGAGAAAAATGAACGCTTCTGATCTGTTCAGTGCAGAAATTCAGACCGCCGCCTATATCGCGGCGACGGTTCTTTTCATCCTCTCGCTGGGAGGGTTGAAGGACCAGGAAAGCGCCAAGCGCGGCGTGTGGTTCGGCATTGTCGGCATGGGGATCGCCGTGCTGGCGACGATCTTCGGCCCCGGCGTTGCCATCGACGCGGTGTTGCTGATCTCGATCGCCATCGGCGCGATCATCGGCGTGATCGTGGCGCAGCGCGTCGAGATGACCGGGATGCCGCAGCTTGTGGCCTTGCTGCACAGCTTCGTCGGCCTCGCGGCGGTGTTTATCGGCCTCAACTCCGATATCATTCCGCACGAGTTTCACGGTGCCGATGCCGGCGCCGAGAAGGTGATCCACGAGATCGAGATCTTCCTCGGCGTGTTCATCGGCGCGATCACCTTCACCGGCTCGCTGATCGCTTACGGCAAGCTTGACGGCAAGATCAACGGCAAGGCGCTGATCCTGCCCGGCCGCCACGTCTGGAACGTGGCGATGGTGGTCGCGGCGCTGGTGCTGATGGTGCTCTACATGCAGGGCGCCGGCGAATGGACGCTCTACGTGATGACGCTGATCGCCTTCGTGATCGGCGCGCACCTGGTCATGGCCATCGGCGGCGCCGACATGCCGGTGGTGGTGTCGATGCTCAACTCGTATTCGGGCTGGGCGGCGGCGGCCACGGGCTTCCTGCTCGGCAACGACCTCCTGATCGTCACCGGCGCGCTGGTCGGCTCGTCGGGTGCGATCCTGTCCTACATCATGTGCGTGGCGATGAACCGCAAGTTCCTCGCGGTGATCCTCGGCGGCTTCGGCGGGCCCTCCGGCCCGGCGATGGAGATCGAGGGCGAGATGGTCGCCATCGACGCCGATGGCGTGGCCGCGTCGCTGAACGACGCCCACGAGATCATCATCGTGCCGGGTTACGGCATGGCGGTGGCGCAGGCGCAGCAATCGGTGGCCGAGCTGACCCGCAAGCTGCGCGCCAAGGGCAAGAACGTGCGCTTTGGCATTCACCCCGTCGCGGGCCGTCTGCCGGGGCACATGAACGTGCTGCTGGCCGAGGCCAAGGTGCCCTATGACATCGTGCTGGAGATGGACGAGCTCAACGACGACTTCCCCAAAACCGATGTGGTGATCGTGATCGGCTCGAACGACATCGTGAACCCGGCGGCGCAGGAAGATCCGAACTCGCCGATCGCCGGGATGCCGGTGCTGGAAGTGTGGAAAGCCAAGCAGGTGTTCGTGTCCAAGCGCGGCCAGGGCACCGGGTATTCCGGCATCGAGAACCCGCTGTTCTACAAGGACAACACGCGGATGTTCTACGGTGACGCGAAAGCCTCGATGGACAGCCTGCTGCCACTGATCGACTGATCGCGCCGGAGCGAAGACGACAAGGCCCCGCCGGAAACGGCGGGGCCTTTGGTTTTGTGCGGTGCTGTTCGTGCGCGCGCCTCAACTCAAGAGGCTGCGCAACCAGCTGAAAAAGGCAGCCCATGGGCTCGAAGTCTCGTCGCCGCCGCCCGGTCCGCCACTGCTGCCCGATCCGGCGTTCTGGGGGGCTGCGCTGACCTCCGACGCGACGCTGACCTCTGAGGGTGTGCCATCGTCTGCCGCGCTGTCACCGGTATCGCTGCTGGTCGCACCCGTGGCCTGCACGTTGTCCACCGTCACCGCGTCGTCGGTCGCGGCATCAGTATCGGCGCTGGAAAATCCTGCATCGCCGGAGCCCTGATCGTCGGTGGCCCCGGTGTCCATCGCGTCCTCGACCAGGCTTTCGTCGCTCGCGGCCTCGTCTTCGGTTTCCTCCTCGGCCGTCTCGTCGCCCGAGGCGTCTTCGGCGTCGTGGATGTCATAGGTGGCATCGTCGGAAATATAGGCGCTGGTCGCCCCCGCGAAGCTCTCCATCTGGAGGCCGAGATTGGTGATGACCGAGAGCGTGACGGTAATGACCGTCGCCGTCAGCACGACGAAATCGACGGTGACGGCGCCATCTTCCTTCCGAATGAATCTGGGTCTTCGCATGGGCGAGATCCTGTGAAATTGCGGGAGCCACGTCTCCAATTTGATCAACACGCGGAACGAATACCCTTGTGGTTGTAGGCAAAAACTGCGGCCATCGCGTGGCGAAAGCCGACCGGCGAGGGGGCAATTCAGGTGAAGATCGGGTTAATTCCCTTCCGAACCATCACGAATGGGGCCGAATTGAGATTGTTGTCGCCCGGAGCGAAACGGAAATTATGCCGATTCCGGGTCCGCGTCGCGCCAGTCTCCCGGTGCGAGGCCGTCGAGGGTCCAATCGCCCACCTGCCAGCGCACCAGCCTGAGGGTGGGAAAGCCCGCCGCCGCCGTCATCCGCCGCACCTGCCGGTTGCGGCCCTCGGTGATCGTCAGCTCGATCCAGCGGTCGGGCACGGATTTGCGATAGCGCACCGGCGGGTCGCGGTCCCAGAGCGCGGGCGGGGCGATCAGCCGGGCGCGGGCGGGGCGGGTGATCCCGTCCTTGAGCCGCACGCCCCGGCGCAGCGGATCCAGATCGGCCTCGCCGGGGGCGCCCTCGACCTGCACCAGATAGGTCTTTTCGGTCTTGTGGCTTGGGTTGGAGATCCGCGCCTGCAAGCGTCCGTCATCGGTGAGCAGCACCAGCCCCTCGCTGTCGCGGTCGAGCCGCCCGGCGGGGTAGACCCCCGGCACGGGTATGAAATCCGAGAGCGTCGGGCGCGGGCTCGGGCTTTTTTCGTCGGTGAACTGGGTGAGCACGCCGAAAGGTTTGTTGAACAGGATCAGCCGGGTCATGCGCCTGCCATACCGCGCCGGACAAAAAAAATCATCCCCGCCCAAAAAACCACTTGTGTGAATCAGGGTTCGGCCGCATATGCGCCTCACAGACGCCAACGCACGCGCCTCTGGCCACGCTCCGGCACGCGTTTATGCAGCGACGGTAACGTCTTCATTGGAACCTTGGGGCCTCGCCCCTGTCTCGTGGAGATCGCCATGACCTATGCTGCACAGGGCGCGTTTGCGCCCGTTTCCCGCATCGATTCCTTCGCCGCCACCGCTCTGGTGGACCGCCCGACGCTGGTGCTCGACATCGACCGCGTCGAAGCCCAATACCACGCGCTGAAAGTGGGCCTTGGCTTTGCCCATATCCACTACGCGGTGAAGGCCAACCCGACCCGCGAGATCATCGAGCGCCTCGTTGCCATCGGCTCGCATTTCGATGCTGCCTCGCGCGGCGAGATCGAGCTTTGTCTGAGCCAGGGCGCCGAGCCCGGCCATATCTCCTTCGGCAACACCATCAAGAAGCCGGGCGACATCGCCTTTGCGCATCATGCCGGGATCACGCTGTTTGCCGCCGATGCCGAGGAAGAGCTGGAAAAGATCGCCGCCCACGCGCCGGGGGCCGAGGTTTATATCCGCGTGCTGGTCGAAAACAGCCAGGCCGACTGGCCGCTCAGCCGCAAGTTCGGCTGCCGCGCGGCGATGGTGCCAGATCTGTTCGCCCGCGCCACGGCGCTCGGCCTCGCGCCGGTGGGCCTGTCGTTCCACGTTGGCAGCCAGACCCGCCGCGCCGAGATGTGGGCGCCGGTGCTCGATGATGTGGCGGCGATCTGGCGCGACCTTCAGGATCGCGGCTACGCCCCGACGCTGCTCAATATCGGCGGCGGCTTTCCGGCCTTCTACGGCGATCATATCGACAACCCCACCAGCTATGCCGGACAGGTGATGGCGCTGGTCACCGAGCGCTTCGGCGCGGTGGCGCGGGTGATGGCGGAGCCGGGCCGGGGCATGGTGGCCGAGGCCGGGGCGATCATCGCCGAGGTGGTGCTGGTCTCCAAAAAGTCCGACGACGACACCCATCGCTGGGTCTACCTCGACATCGGCCGGTTCTCGGGCCTTGCCGAAACCGAGGGCGAAGCGATCCGCTACCAGTTCGCCACCCCGCGCGACTTCGACGCGCACGGCCCCTGCATCCTTGCCGGGCCGTCCTGCGACAGCGCCGACGTGCTCTATGAAAAGCGCCCGGTGATGCTGCCGCTCAGCCTGCGCGCCGGTGACCGGGTGGTGATCCGCAATGCCGGGGCCTACACCTCGTCCTATTCGTCGGTCGGTTTCAACGGCTTCCCGCCGCTCGACGTGATCGTGCTCTAAGTCGCACCCCGTGCCTCTGGTCCGGCCCCGGAAAATCCCGTATCCCGTCAGGGACGGGACCGACCGGGGACGGCAGATGGCGACGATACAGGACCACGAGCTGCGCTATGCGCTGGCCAACGAGCTTCATGCCAGGCCCTTTCCGGCGCTGACCGCGCCCTGCTTCGCCGCCTACCTCGCGATCAAGCGCCCGTCCGATGCGGCCGGGCGCGACCGCGCGGCGGACGTGGCGCATCTGCATGCGCTGCTCGACCGCTTCGGCGCCCCGCACCCGGCGGCGGGCGACAACCATTTCTCCGGCCAGATCGGCAAATACACCCTGAAATGGGAGCAGCACACCGAGTTCGTCACCTATACGATCTTCGGCGACGGCAACGCCGAAAAGCCGTTCGACCCGCAGGTGTTCGACGTCTTCCCCGCCGACTGGCTGGCAGAAGCGCCGGGGGTGCGGATCACCTCGGCGCTGATCCGGGTCGAACCGATGTCGGCCGCCGACGAGATGCGCCGCAAGATCGACGCCTGGTTCGTGGCCGAAAGCGTGGCCTCGGCCTCGGTGCTTGACGAGGCGGCGATCATCGCCGGAGATTTCCGCATCGATCCGGGCGGGCATATGCGCTTTGCGGTGTTTACCGGCGCGGGCATCACCGAGCGCCGGATCGGCCGCATCGTTCAGCGCCTGACCGAGATCGAGACCTACAAGACGATGTCGATGCTCGGCCTCGTGCGCGCGCGCAAGGTGCAGGGCCGGCTGGGCGATCTGGAAGATGAATTGTCGGAAATGGTGCGCGATCTGGGCAAGGCCGGCACCAGCCACGAGGCGGAGCTGGGCGAGCTGTTGCAGATCGCCGCCGAGCTGGAAAGCCTCCATGCCCAGACCTCGTTCCGCTTCGGGGCCACAAAGGCCTACGAGGCGATCGTGACCGACCGGATCCGGGTGCTGCGCGAAGAGCGCTGGGACGGGCGCCAAACCCTGGGCGAGTTCATGATGCGTCGTTTCGATCCGGCGATGCGCACGGTCAAGTCCGTCGAACGGCAATTGGGCGACATGGCCGAACGCGCCGAGCGGGCGGGGGATCTGCTGCGCACGCAGGTGGACGTGGAACGCTCGGCGCAGAACCAGAAGCTGCTCGAAAGCATGGACCGGCGCGCCGATCTGCAATTGCGCTTGCAGGAAACCGTCGAGGGCCTCTCGGTGGTGGCGATCAGCTACTATGCCGTGTCGCTGCTGGCCTACGTGGTCGAGCCGCTGGCCTACCGCTTCGGCATCGACAAGGCCTGGGCCAAGGCGGCGCTGGTGCTGCCGGTGGTGCTGGTGGTCTGGCTCCTTGGCCGCGCGGTAAAAAAACGGCTGATCCACAAGTAGGGCGGGCGCGAAATCCGTCACGGATTTCGGTCCGGTTTCCGGGGCGGAAACCGGCACGTTTTCCGGGCGGAAAACGCCGCGCGGGCCTTGACCGGCTGTTGGCGCGAAGGCAGGCTCGCCGGGCCAAAGGAGCCCTCCATGCATGATCTGACCGCCCGCGACATCCTCGACAAGCTGGTCTCGTTTCCGACCGTATCGAGCGAGTCGAATCTCGCTCTTGTCGACTGGGTCGAGGATTACCTCGCCGCCCACGGTGTGCGGGCGACCCGCGTTTACAACGACGCGGGCACCAAGGCAAATCTCTACGCCAATATCGGCCCGGAGCTGGAAGGCGGCGTGGTGCTGTCGGGCCATACCGACGTTGTGCCGGTCGAGGGCCAGGCCTGGGACAGCGATCCGTTCACCGTGGTCGAGAAAGACGGCCGCCTCTATGGCCGGGGCACCTGCGACATGAAGGGGTTCGACGCCATCGCGCTCGCCGCCGTGCCCAGGGCGCTGAAGGCCGGGTTGAAACGCCCGCTCCAGATCGCCCTGAGCTATGACGAAGAAGTGGGCTGCCTCGGCGCACCCCGGATGATCGCTGAAATGGCCCGCGCATTGCCGCGGGCGGCGGCGGCGATCATCGGCGAGCCTTCCGGGATGAAGGTGGTCAACGGCCACAAGGGCGGCATCGGGATCGAGACCCATCTGCGTGGCCACGAGGTGCACAGCTCGCTGATGCATACCGGCGTGAGCGCGGTGATGGAGGCAGCGAAGCTGGTCGACTGGGCCAACCGGATGAATGCCGAGAACATGGCGAGCGAGCGCGACCCGATCGACGCGCTGTTCGATCCGCCGTGGACGACCTGCCATGTCGGCACCATCCACGGCGGCAGCGCCGACAACATCACCGCCCGGGATTGCCGCTTCGTGATGGGCTTTCGCTGCATCCCCGGCGAGAGCGTCGAGGGCTGGCGGCAGCGCTACCTCGCCGAAGTGGCGCGGCTGGAGGCGGAGATGCAGGCGGTTCACCCCGACGCCCGGATTGATACCGCGATCCGGTTCCACGTGCCGGGGCTGAAACCGGAACTGGATGGCGCTGCCGAAGAGCTGGCCCGCCGCCTCTCGGGCGACAACGCCACCCACGTGGTCAGCTACGCCACCGAGGCCGGCCAGTTTCAGGAGGGCGGCTATTCGGCGGTGATCATCGGGCCGGGCAACATCGCCCAGGCCCATCAGCCCAACGAATGGCTGAGCCTGCGCCAGTTCGAGGCGGGCATCGGTTTCGTCGACAAGCTGATCGACCATTTGAGCCGGGAGCAGATGTGATGCACGTTCGGGCCAGCGGCGCCTGGGCGGGCGACCGGCGCGCCGTGGCAGACCCTCGCGGTGGGGCGGGCCGCAAGACCGGAATCTGGCCGTGTTGAAGCCGTTCCCGATTTCCGAGGCCAACCCGCCTGAGCATGTCGGCGATCTGCCCGGGCAGGCCGACGTGGTGGTGATCGGCGGCGGGGTGATCGGGGTCAGCACCGCGTTGTTTCTCGCCCGTGCCGGGGTGTCGGTGCTGCTGCTGGAAAAAGGCCGCATCGCCGCCGAGCAATCGAGCCGCAACTGGGGCTGGATCCGGGTGCAGGGCCGCGATCCGGCCGAGATTCCGATCGCACAGGAGGCGCAGGCGCTCTGGCCCGCCCTGGCCGCCGAGGTCGATACCGATATCCACCTCACCCAGGGCGGGGTTGCCTATCTGGCGCGCGATGACGCGGAGCGGGACCGCTTCGCCGCCTGGATGCGGCTGGCCGAGCCCTTTGGCGTGTCGACGCAACTGCTCGATGCCGATGGCGTCGCCCGGCTCCTGCCCGACGCCGCGCGGCGCTGGCCCGGCGCGATATGGACGCCGACCGACATGCGCGCCGAGCCCTTCGTGACGGTGCCCGCGCTGGCGCGGCTGGCGGCGAAAGAAGGCGCGGTGATCCGCGAAGGCATCGCTGCGCGGCTGATCGAGACCGAGGCGGGCCGGGTGGCCGGGGTGCATACTGAACGCGGGCTTGTCCGGGCGCAGGCGGTGGTGGTGGCGGGCGGGGCGTGGTCGTCGTTGCTGCTGCGCCGCCACGGCATCGCCATTCCGCAACTTTCGGTGCGGGCCACGGCGATGCGCACCGCGCCGCTGGCGGATGTGTTTCAGGGCGGTGCGGTGGATGATCGGCTGGCGTTCCGCCGCCGCGCCGATGGCGGCTACAGCCTTGCGCCGGAAGGGTTTCACGAGCTCTATGTCGGCCCCGACGCCTTTCGCGCCGCGCTGCGCTTCCTGCCGCAGCTTGCAAAAGACCCGATGGGCACCGCGCTGCGCCCCGCCGCCCCGCGCGGCTTTCCCGACGCCTGGGGCACCGCCCGGCGCTGGCGGGCCGATCAGCCTTCGCCATTCGAGAAGATGCGGGTGCTGAATCCGGCGCCCAACATGGCCAGGGTGCGCGCCACCGCGCGGGCCTTTGGCGAGACCTTTCCGGGCCTTGGACCGGTCGAAATCGAAAGCGCCTGGGCCGGGATGATCGACACGCTTCCGGACGTGGTGCCGGTGGTCGACCACGCGGCGCAACTTCCGGGGCTGACGATTGCCACCGGCATGTGCGGCCATGGCTTCGGTATCGGCCTGGCCTTCGGCCGCATCGCCGCCGATCTGGTGCAGGGCAACGCCCCCGGTCACGATCTGAGCCGGTTCCGGCTGTCGCGGTTCAGCGACGGAAGCCGGCTGGAGCTTGGTCCGACGCTTTAGGCCGGGCCGGGGCGGGTCAGCCCTTGGCCTTGCCCTTGGCGGGCGCCGCCTTTTTGGCCGGGGCCTTCTTTGCCGCAGCAGGCTTGGCCGCCGCCTTGCTGGCGGCTGGTTTCTTTGCCGCCGCCTTTTTTGCGGGCGCCTTTTTCGGTGTGGCGCGGGCCAGGTCCTGCTCGGCCTTGAACCAGTATTCCTGATCCTTTCCGGCAGGGGCGCCGTCTTCTATCCACTTGTGATAGGCGGCTTCGCGAATCTGGTCTTCAGTCAACTTGGGCTTCGGCATGGGAGATCCTCTGCGCTTGACGGGTTTCGCCTGGGATCAGTATGCGCATCGCAGGGAGGTGACGCAAGGTAACGCCGCGCCGCAGCGGCGCGCAGCCGTGCAATGCAGGAAATCAGCCGCCGGTATGGCTCATGTGCCGCGACATCTGGCCATCCGCGCGCTGGCGCGAATAGTCGAAGTCATGGCCCTTGGGCTTGTGGCTGATCGCCGTGCGAATCGCCGCGAGGAGCGGCGCGTCGTCGTCCGGATGGGCGCGCAGCGGCGCGCGCAGATCGGCCATGTCTTCCTGGCCGAGACAGGTAAAAATCTCACCGGTGCAGGTCATCCGCACCCGGTTGCAGCTCTCGCAGAAATTATGGGTGAGCGGGGTGATGAAGCCGATCTTCTGCCCGGTCTCTTCCAGCCGCACATAGCGCGCAGGCCCGCCGCTGCGCTCGGCGAGCGGCGTGATCGTGTAGCGCCGCGCCAGCGCCGCTTGCAGATCGGTGAGCGGCCAGTATTGATCGAGCCTGGTCTCGGCCTCCATCTCGCCCATCGGCATGACCTCGATCCAGGTCAGGTCCATATCGCGCGCGGCGCAGAACTCGGTGAGGGCAAACAGCTCGTTCTCGTTGAAATTCTTCAGCGCCACCGCGTTGAGCTTCACCCGCAGGCCGGCGGCCTGCGCGGCGTCGATCCCGGCGAGCACCTTGGCCAGATCGCCGCGCCGGGTGATCTCGCGGAACTTCTCCGCGTCCAGCGTATCGAGCGAGACATTGACCCGCCGCACGCCCGCTTCTGCCAGATCCTTTGCGAACCGCGACAACTGCGAGCCATTGGTGGTGAGCGTCAGCTCGTCCAGCGCGCCGCTGTCGAGATGGCGCGACATCGCCCGGAAGAAGGTGAGGATATCCTTGCGCACGAGCGGCTCGCCGCCGGTGATGCGCAGCTTGCGCACCCCCAGCGAGATGAAGGCGGTTGCCATCCGGTCAAGCTCTTCGAGGCTGAGCAGGTCCTTCTTCGGCAGGAAGGTCATCTCTTCCGCCATGCAATAGGAACAGCGGAAATCGCACCGGTCGGTGACCGACAGGCGCAGATAGGTGATGGGCCGCTGAAACGGGTCGATGAGGGGGTGCGCTTCCATGGACCGAACCTAAAGATGCCGACGCGGCGGGGCAAGCGTTAGACCCATTGGCGTCACGCGGAATTGAGCCTAAACTCCGGCCATGAAATACGCCCTGATCCTTGCCCTGCTGATCCTGCCCGCCGCCTGCGGACGCTTTGGCCCCTCCGACGCCGATCTCGCGCCGCCGCCGGGCATGACCCGGCCCGAGCCGCGCCCCGGCGCCGGGGCGGCGCCCGCCGGGGCCAACACCGTGGATGCGCTCGACACCACCACCGAGGCCGAGCGCGCCGCCGCACAGGCCGCGCCGCAACCGGCCGAAGCCGCGCGTCTCGGGCGCACGGTGGCGACCTTGGGCAGCCCGACCGATCCGGGCTTCTGGATCGAGACCCCGCTGGCCAAGGCGGCCGGGCCGGGCCGGGTCGTCTCGGTGGCCACGGGCAAGGCGGTGGCGGTGGAGCTGCGCCCCATCGACGCGCCGGACAGTGCTGGCAGCCGGATCTCGCTCCCGGCCCTGCGGTTGCTCGGGCTGGCCCTGACCGGGCTGCACGAGCTCGACGTGTTCACCCGGTAAGGGCTGCGGGCATAAGTTTTCGTGCCTGCGGCGCGAGTATTTTTACCAAGAAAAAGGCGCTAAGTCAGGTATTTGCCCGCTTCCTTGCGGGCGAAGGGCTTCATCCTGCCGCCATGCTCGGCGAGGAAAGCGCGCACCCGTGGCGCATCGTGTTTCGACAGCTCGCGCAGCCACCAGGCCACCGCCTTCTGGATGAACCATTCCGGATCGTCGACATAGCCCGCCGCCCAGCCCAGCACCCGCTCGCGGATCGCAAGATCGGCAGGCGTGGGGTGGTTCTGCTTGGTCCAGGGCAGGGTGATGACAAGGGCGGCGCGCCGGGTCCAGAGATGGTCGGAGCCGGTCCAGGGCGCGACCGCGTCGAGCCGGGCAGGGTCGGCGACAAGCCGTTTCTGGCCCGCCATGCAGGCGTGATCGGCGATCGCCCAGGCGTCGAAATCCGGCACCCATGACTGGATCAGCGCCCAGGCGGCATCGTCGGGGCGCAGCCGCGCCTGCGTCAGCAGCTTGGCGGCGGCGATCCGGGCCTCGTGGATATTCGTGGCCCAGAGCGCCTCGGCCAGCGCCACCCGCGCCTCGACGCTGAGCGTCTGCCGCCAGGCCTTGGTCAGATCGTTGATCGCGGGAAGCGGCACCCCGAGATAGGGGCGGTCGACCTTCATGTAGGCGGCCACCTGTTCGGCCCGCCCCGGCTCGGCATGGGCGGTGAGGGCTGCGAGCGCCGCTTGCGGCGTCATTCCACCGTGACCGATTTGGCGAGGTTGCGCGGCTGGTCGACATCGGTGCCCTTGGCGATGGCGGCGTGGTAGGCGAGCAGCTGGGCCGGGACCGCGTAGAGGATCGGCTGCACGAATTCCGGTGCGTCGGGCATGGTGATGTGCTTCCAGACGCCGCTGCCGGCCTGCGTCCGGGCTTGCGCATCGGCGATCAGCAGCACCCGGCCGCCGCGCGCCATCACCTCCTGCATGTTCGAGACGGTCTTGTCGAACAGCCCGTCATGCGGGGCCAGCACTACCGTTGGCGTGGCCTTGTCGACCAGCGCGATGGGGCCGTGCTTGAGCTCGCCGGAGGGGTAGCCCTCGGCGTGCAGATAGCTGATTTCCTTCAGTTTCAAGGCGCCCTCGAGGGCGAGGGGGAACATCTGGCCACGGCCGAGAAAAAGCACGTCGCGGGCTTCGGCGATCTCTTCGGCGGCTGCCTTCACCAGCGCGTCGGTGGTCAGGGCGTGGCTCATCAGGCCGGGCAGGCGGCGCAGGTCGGCCAGCATGGCGGCCATCCCGGCATCGTCGATCTCGCCGCGCGCCCGGGCGGCCTTGACCACCAGCACCGCGAAGGTGGCGAGCTGGCAGGTGAACGCCTTGGTCGAGGCCACGGCGATCTCGGGCCCGGCATGGATCGCCACCGCCACGTCGGCCTCGCGCGCGATCGAGCTTTCGGCGACGTTCACCAGGGCGAGGGTTTTCTCGGCCTTGCCCTGGCTGAACCGCAATGCGGCGAGGGTGTCGGCGGTTTCGCCCGACTGGCTGACGAATATGCTCAGCGTGCGCGGCGCGAAGGGGGGCTCGCGGTAGCGGAACTCGGAGGCGACGTCGATATCGACCGGCAGCCGCGCATAGTGCTCGAACCAGTATTTCGCCACCAGCCCGGCGTAGTAGGCGGTGCCGCAGGCGACGATGGAGAGCCGGTCGATCTCGGCGAAGTCGATGCCCTCCAGATCCATCGTCACCGCATCGGTGCCGGGGGAGACATAGGCGTCGAGCACCTTTCCGATCACTGTCGGCTGCTCGGCGATCTCCTTCATCATGAAGTGCCGGTGACCGCCTTTTTCGATCCGGGCGGCGTCCATCTGAACCTGCCGCACCGGGCGGTTGGCGAGGTTGCCCGCAGCGTCGCGGATCGTGGCCCCGGCGCGGGTGATGACCGCCCAGTCGCCCTCTTCGAGATAGGTGATCCGGTCGGTAAACGGCGCCAGCGCGATGGCGTCGGAGCCGACGAACATCTCGCCGTCGCCGTGGCCGATGGCGAGCGGGCTGCCCCTGCGGGCGGCGATCATCAGGTCGCCCTCACCGCTGAACAGGAACAGCAGCGCAAAGGCGCCCTCGAGCCGGGCCAGCGTGGCGCGCACCGCCTCGACCGGGCCAAGCCCCTCGTTCATATGGGCCGAAACCAGCATCGCCACGGTCTCGGTATCGGTTTCGGATTCGTGCGGGATGCCCTTGGCGGCCAGCTCGGCACGCAGCTCGTGGAAGTTTTCGATGATGCCGTTATGGACCACGGCCACCGCGCCGGAGCGATGTGGGTGGGCGTTGGTCTCGTTCGGAGCGCCGTGGGTGGCCCAGCGGGTGTGGCCGATCCCGGCGCGGCCGGGCAGGGGATCGTGCACCAGCAGGTCGGAGAGGTTGACGAGCTTGCCGACGGCGCGGCGGCGGTCGAGCACGCCCGCTTCGTTGACGGTGGCGATCCCGGCGCTGTCATAGCCGCGATATTCGAGCCGTTTCAGCCCCTCGACGATGATCGGCGCCACCTCGTGTTGCCCCAGAACGCCCACAATCCCACACATACGACCGGTCCTTTCGAGGTCCGAAACGTGGCAAAATTTCACATTTCGAACATTTCTGTTCTATTTCTGCTGCTTGGCTTTCTTTGCCTTCAACTTTTCAAACATCTTGCGCCAGAAGCCTTCCTTGATCTCCATCCGCGCCCGGCCCACGGCCATGGCGCCGGCGGGCACATCGCGGGTGACGACCGTGCCGGTCGCCGTCATCGCGTCGTCGCCGATGGTGACCGGCGCCACCAGCATCGTGTCGGAGCCGATGAAGCTGCGCGCGCCGATATGGGTGCGGTGCTTGAAGACGCCATCGTAGTTGCAGGTGATCGTGCCCGCGCCGATATTGGCGTCTTCGCCGACAAAGGCGTCGCCGATATAGGTCAGGTGGTTGACCTTGGCGCCGGCGGCGATCTCGGCGTTCTTGATCTCGACGAAATTGCCCACCTTGGCCCCCTCGGCCAGTTCCGCGCCGGGGCGCAGCCGCGCGAAGGGGCCGACCACCGCGCCGCGGCTCACATGGCAGCCTTCGAGGTGGCTGAAAGCCCGGATCCGGGCGCCGTTCTCGATCGTCACGCCGGGGCCGAAGACCACGTTCGGCTCGATCACCGCATCGGGTCCGATCCAGGTGTCGAAGGCGAAGAACGCCGTGTCCGGGGCCACCAGCGTGACGCCGTTTTCGATTGCCGCGGCCCGTTTCGCCGCCTGAAACTGCGCCTCGGCGGTGGCCAGTTCGGCGCGGGTGTTGATCCCCAGGGTCTCGGCCTCGGGGCATTGCACCACCACGGCTGTCAGCCCGCGCGCGCGGGCGACGGCGACGATATCGGTGAGGTAATATTCGCCGCTGGCATTGTCGTTGCCGACCGCGTCGATGAGCTCGAACAGCAGCGCGGCATCGGCGGCGACCACGCCGGAATTGCACAAGGTGATCGCGCGCTCGGCCTCGGTCGCATCCTTGAACTCGACGATGCGGGTGAGCGCGCCATCCTCGACCACGAGCCGCCCGTAGCGCCCCGGAACGGCGGCCTTGAAGCCCAGCACCACCACGTCGGCGCCCTCGGCGCGGGCGGCCTGCATCGCCTCCAGTGTGTCGCCGCTGATGAAGGGCGTATCGCCGTAGAGCACCACGGCATCGCCGGTTGCCCCCGCAAGCGCCGACCTGGCCTGTGCGACGGCATGGGCGGTGCCCAGTTGCTCGGCCTGTTCGACCACCACGATCTCGTCATCGAAGGCTTTCGCAGCCCTGGTGACCTGCGCCGCGCCGTGGCCCGCCACCAGCACCACGCGCTCGGGTTCCAGGGACCGGCCCGCCGCCAGGGCATGGGCAAAAAGCGGAACACCGCCAAGCTCGTGCAGCACCTTCGGCCGGTCCGACATCATCCGGGTGCCCTGACCGGCGGCGAGAACAATGAGGCTTGTGGGCATGATCGGCTCTTTCCAATTGCTTTCGACCGTTTTACCCCGGCACTGTCAGGCTGCAAGCGAAATGCCCCGCGCCTGCCAAAACGGCGGAGAGGCTCATGCGCACGGTGATTTTCGATTTCGACGGCACGCTGGCCGATACCTCCGCCGACATGATCGCCGCCGCCAATGCCTGCTTTCGGGCGCGCGGGGCGGGCGATCTGCTCGATCCGGTGGCCGATGCGGCCATCGCCTTCCATGGCGGGCGGGCGATGCTCAGGCTTGGGTTCGAGCGGCTGGGGCAGGGTGATGCGGCAGAGGTCGAGGCGTGTTTTCCCCGGTTTCTGGGTTATTACGAGGCCGATCTCTATGGCCGCACCCGGCTCTACCCCGGCGCGGTCGCGGCCGTCGAGCGGCTGAAAGCGGCCGGTGACCGGGTGGCGATCTGCACCAACAAGCCCGAGGCGCTGGCGCTTGGCGTGTTGCGCGGGCTTGGGATCGACCGGATGTTCGATGCGGTGATCGGCGCCGATACGCTGCCGACCCGCAAGCCCGATCCGGCGCCCTACCGCGCTGCCGTGGCGCGCGCGGGCGGGACGGTTGCGCGCTCGATGATGCTGGGCGACACCGCGACCGACCTTGCCACCGCCCGCGCCGTCGGCGTGCCTTGCGCGCTGGTCACTTTCGGGCCGGGGGCGGCGGATGTGGCGGCGCTGGAGCCGGAGGCGCGGCTTGGCTCTTTCGAGGCGCTGGACGGGATCGTCGCGCGCCTCGTCGGTTGACCTGCCGCGAGCCGCACAGCACTCTGACGCCATGAAAAAGGACGTGTTCACCGGCAATTTCACCCAGACCGAACCGCTGCCGCCAGCGGCCGAGGCGGCGGCGTTGCGGGTGATGCGATCGGGCCGGTTGCATCGCTATACCAGCGTTGCAGGCGAAGTGCCGGAGGTGGCGGCGCTGGAGGCCGAGTTCGCCGCCTGGAGCGGGGCGCGCTTTGCGCTCGCGGTGGCGTCGGGCGGCTATGCGCTGGCCACGGCGCTGCGTGCGCTCGGGGTGCAGCCTGGCGAGCCGGTGCTGACCAACGCATTCACCCTCGCGCCGGTGCCGGGGGCGATCGCCGGGCTGGGGGCGGTGCCGGTTTTCGTCGGCGTGACCGAGGCGCTGGTGATCGACCTTGACGATCTGGCGGCCAAGGCCGGGCAGGCGCGGGTGCTGCTGCTCAGCCACATGCGCGGGCATATCGCCGACATGGACCGGCTGATGCAGATCGCCGATGCCGCCGGGCTGATCGTGGTCGAGGATTGCGCCCATACGCTGGGCGCGCGCTGGAACGGGGTGTTGTCGGGCCGTCATGGCCGGATCGCGGCCTATTCGACCCAGACCTACAAGCACCTCAATTCCGGCGAAGGCGGCCTCTTGATTACCGACGATGCAGGGCTGGCGGCGAAAATGACCCTGCTCTCAGGCAGTTACATGCTCTATGACCGCCACGGCGCGGGGCCGGACACTGCCGCCTTCGAGGCGGTGAAATACCACACGCCCAACATCTCGGGCCGGATGGACAACCTGCGCGCGGCGGTGCTGCGCCCGCAACTGGCCGATCTCGACCGGCAATGCGCGCGCTGGAATGCCCGTTACCGAGCGGTCGAGGCGGGGCTTGCCGGCACGCCGGGGCTTACCCTGATCACCCGGCCGGAGGCGGAAGCCTACGTGATGTCGTCGTTCCAGTTCCTCGCGCTCGACTGGTCGGCGGCACAGGTGGCCGAGTTGGTGGCGCGCACCAGGGCGCGCGGCGTGGCGCTCAAGTGGTTCGGGGCGGCCGAGCCGGAGGGCTTCACCTCGCGCTACGATTCGTGGCGTTATGCCGAGAGCGCGCCGATGCCGCGCACCGACCGGGTGCTGGCCGGGCTGCTCGATTTGCGCCTGCCGCTCGGTTTCAGCCTCGACGATTGCGCCCTGATCGCCCGGATCATCCGCGAAGAGGCGGGCGCGGTCTACCAGGCCGGGTAGCGGGCTTCGCCCCTTCGACCGGGAGCAGGGCCAGCCGCCAGCAAGGCACAAAAAGGCCGGGGCGCGAGCGCCCCGGCCAGGTGGAAGCGCCAAGGCGCTTGGAGTTTATTTTTTCTTCGCGGCTTCGGCGAGGGCGACGTTTTCTTTCACGTCGAGGAAGCTGTCGGGCGTGACCGAGATCGTGTCGATGCCGGCCTGCACGAGGAATTGTGCGAAGGTCGGGTCATTCGACGGCGCCTGACCGCAGAGGCCGACATAGGAGTTGGTCTTGTGGGCTTTCTCGATCACCGTCGAGATCATCCACTTCACCGCCTCGTTCGATTCGTCGAACAGGTCTGCGAGCCCGCCCGAGTCGCGGTCGACGCCCAGGGTCAGCTGGGTGAGGTCGTTCGACCCGATCGAGAAGCCGTCGAACCGGTCGGCGAACTGCTCGGCGAGGATGACGTTGGCCGGGATCTCGCACATCACGTAGATCTCGAGCCCGCCTTCGCCGCGCACCAGGCCGTATTCGCCCAGCACTTCGAGCACCTTGTCGGCCTCATCGAGCGACCGGCAGAACGGGATCATGATGACCACGTTGGTGAAGCCCATATCCTCGCGCAGCTTCTTGATCGCCTTGCACTCGAGCCCGAAGGCTTCCTTGTAGCTCTCCGAGTAATAGCGCGAGGCGCCGCGGAAGCCGATCATCGGGTTTTCTTCGTTGGGTTCGAACTGCTTGCCGCCCACGAGGCCGGCATATTCGTTCGTCTTGAAGTCCGACATGCGCACGATGGTCTTGTTCGGCCAGGCCAGCGCCGCGATCCGGCTCAGCCCGCGCGCGAGCGTGTCGACAAAGAACTGGCCCTTGTCTTCATAGCCCTTGGTCAATTCCTCGATGAACTCGCGGTCCTTCTTCTTCTTGACCTCGTCGAAGCGCAAGAGAGCCAGCGGGTGGGCGATGATCGAGTTGTCGATCACGAATTCCATCCGCGCCAGGCCGACGCCGTCGACCGGCAGCCGCCACCAGCGGGCCGCGGTGGTCGGGTTGGCGAGGTTGAGCATGATCTTGGTCTCGGTCTCCGGCACATGGGTCAGATCGAGCTCTTCCACGACATAGTCGGCAAAGCCCTCGTAGACCAACCCGTCATCGCCCTTCGAGCAGTCCACGGTCACGTCCTGCATGTCGTGCAGCACATGGGTGGCGTTGCCGCTGCCGACGATCGCCGGCACGCCGAGCTCGCGGCTGATGATGGCGGCGTGGCTGGTGCGCCCGCCGGCGTCGGTGATGATCGCCTTGGCCTTCTTCATGATCGGCACCCAGTCCGGGTCGGTCATGGTTGTGACCAGGATCGAGCCTTCGACGAAGCGGTCGATGTCTTTCACGTCTTCGATCAGGCAGATCGTGCCGGTTGCCACAGCGGCGCCAACCGAGATGCCGCGCATGATTTCAGGGCCGTGCGACTTCACGGTGAAGCGCTTCATCGCGCCGGCTTGTGCCCGGCTCTGCACGGTTTCCGGCCGCGCCTGAACGATGAAGATGCCACCGACCACGCCGTCACGCGCCCATTCCATGTCCATCGGGCACTTGTAGTGATCTTCGATGGTCTTGGCGTAGCGGGCCAGCTCGACGATCTCTTCGTTCGACAGAACGAAGCTTTCCTTTTCCTTCTTCGAGGTCGGCACGTTCTTGATATTGCCGCCTTCGAGATCGGCGTAGATCATCTTTTTCTCTTTCGCGCCGAGGCGCTTTTCGATGATCGGGCTGAGTTTCGGGTCGTCGAGGAACGGCTTGAAGACCTGGTATTCATCCGGCGTCACGGCGCCCTGCACCACGTTCTCGCCGAGGCCCCAGGCCGCGTTGATCAGCACCGCGCCGGGGAAGCCGGTTTCGGTGTCGATCGAGAACATCACGCCCGAGCCGCCGATATCGGAGCGCACCATCATCTGCACACCGATCGAGAGCGCCACGTCGAGGTGGTCGAACCCCTGGGTGTTGCGATAGCTGATCGCGCGGTCGGTAAACAGCGAGGCGTAGCAGCGCCGGCAGGTATCGAGCAGCGCTTCTTCACCGACGACGTTGAGGAAGGTTTCCTGCTGGCCGGCGAAGGAGGCGTCGGGCAGGTCTTCGGCGGTGGCCGACGAACGCACGGCGACGGAAGGTTTGTCGGAGCCGACGCGCTTGCCGAGCTCGTAATAGGCCTCGATGATCGCGGCCTTTGTGTCTTCGGGGAATTCGCCGGTCAGGATCGCACCGCGCACGGCTTTGCCAGCCTGCGAGAGCGTGATCTTGCCCGCGTCGAGATCGGCCATCGTATCCTTGACGATATCGCCCAGGTTGTTGGCCACGATATAGGCGCGGAACGCGTCGGACGTGGTCGCATACCCCGGCGGCACCTTGATGCCGAGCGGTTCAAGCTGCGACACCATCTCGCCCAGCGAGGAGTTCTTGCCGCCTACGAGAGCGACATCTTCGCGCCGCAGGTCCTCGAACCAGATGAGGTGACGCATGTCAGCGGTGTCTTTGGCCATGGTGAGAGTCCTTTCTCCGAAAGTTGTCTCGTGCCTAGCCGACTTCGCAAAGTCGATCTTTGACCCGTGTCAATGATAGCGCAAACATCCGCATACTATCGCATACGGGCCGAGTCAGGTGGAGGCGTTGTCGGGGCTCTCGACGCGGGCCGCGATCTCGGCCTCGGCGTCTTTCAGCGCGCGGCGAAAGTGCCGGGCCTTGCCGCGCTTGCCCAGAACGTGACGGCAGAGCCGCGCCACCCTGTGCGGATCGCCCGCGGCGGTGGTTGCCGCCAGCAATTGCCGCAGCCAGGCCACCGAGCCGCGCCGGGCGCGCAGGGCAGCGTAGAGCCGGGTCTCGGTCAGGCTGCCGTCGCTCGCCATGTCGAGGATATTGCCAAGCGCGCCGGTTTGTTCGAGCAGGGCCATCAGTTTGGCGCCGAAATGGCGCGCGCGGATGGCGACCGCGCCCCGGCCTGCAAACAGCGCGGCATGGATCGCGTCTTCGGTGATGGCGGGATCATGGATCACGAAGGCCTGGTCGGCGGCCTCGGCCATGGCCGGGGCAAAGCCGTAGCGCGAGGTGAAATCGAGCCGCCGTGTTCCGGCAAAGCGCCGGTCCCAGCGGGCGAGGCCGGGGGTAAGCGTGGCCTGCGGCGCGATCGCGATCAGCGTCGCACCGGGTGCGGTGACCGAATAGGCGGCGGCGGCATAGCCACCGGGGCCGCTGCCCAGAAAGATCACACTGGCGAACTCGTCAAAGAAGCCGTCATCCACCAGCCGGTCGAAATAGGCGTAGACCTGCGGATCGCGAAACCAGCTCGGGCGCTGTGACAGCAGCACCAGGCTTGACCAGCCCCGCGCCTCGGCCAGATCCCAGCCAAGCGGCTGGCGATCGGCGCGCGCCCGCGCGGCGGCCTCGTCCTCGAAGCTGACAAGCAACACCTCGCCCGCCTCGGTGAAGAGCGCGGCATGGGAGTCGCCGAGCGCGTCGTAATAGCCGCGTTCCTCGGCGATGTCCTCGACAACGATGCGCCAGGTCGCAACATCCTCCGCGCCCGACAATTCGGTGATGATGTCTTGCGTGTCTTTCATCGTGAGCCCCATTCCTCACCAAACTATATCGCGCGGGTCATCCAAGGGCCAGTGGTGCGGGCGTCAACAGGTTGTGCATGCGGTGCGAACGCTATCAGAGCGGTTCCGGCGGGCGGGTGAAGCGCATCAGCACCTCGGCCTCGCGCGGCTGGACCACCCGCGCCGGGGGAGAAAGCAGCAACCGGCCATAAAGCGCGCGGTTGGCCTCGTCCTGCATCAGCTCGGCAAAGCGCGCCCGGCGCCAGGCCACGCCCGCGTCGTGCAACCGGGCCAGCACCGGGTCGGCGCGCAGCCGGGCAAGGTGCGGATTGCGCAGCGCATCGCTTTGGCGAATCGTGGTGTCTTCAACGGTGCACCAGTTGCGCTCGGTCCAGTAGTCGAGCCCCAGCGCCTGGTCGCCATGCACCGCACGGCCGCGGTCGCGCTTGACGATGTAGCTCTCCATCGCGCCGAGCGGGTAGTGGTTGATCTGGGCCAGTGTGTAATTCGCGCGGCCATGCGGCGAGAAGATCCCGCGCTTGCGATAGCGTGGCTCCAACTCGCGCCCGGCGCCATCGAACCAGCGCGCGCTGTCGGCGGCCGCGCTGCGCCCGCGCGGGCGATGGACCCCGAGTTTGCGATAGGCGCCGCTGTTGCGGTAGAGCGTTTTGAACATGAACACCCGCCACGGCCAGATCATCGCGTCGGGCGCGGCGCGGGTGAAGGTCTCGGTGACCGGCGTATCGGTGTAGTCGCGCATCCCGCAATTGCCGAACACCCGCCAGGTCAGGGCAATCGCGTCGGCCTCGGGCAGAGCGGCGCCGAGGGCGCCGAGCGTGTGGTCTCCGGCATGGATATTGACGAATTCATCCACGTCCAGCGCCATCAGCCACTCGGCCTCGCGCACCAGCGGATGGGCATCGGCGCGCTTCATCGCGCTGAACTGCACCCCGCCCTCGTGCGGGCCGGGATTGGGCAGGTGAGTGATCTCGCCCAAGGCTGCCAGCCGGTCAAGCATCGCGTCGGTGCCATCGTCGCAATCGTTCGACAGCACCAGGAAATCGCTGAACCCGACGCCCTTGTGATGGGCCAGCCATTCAAGCAGAAACGCCGCCTCGTTCCGCACCGTCAGAACCGCCGTCGCGCGCATCTCACCAGCCTTTCAGAAAGGTGACGACCTTCTTGTCGGAGGTCTTCGGGTAGTAGGTCAGCCCGGCCTTGTGGAAGGCATCGAACACCGCCTGCACCCCCGCCTGTCCGATCCATTGCGGGTGCAGCTCGACCACGGCGAGCCTCAGCCCCGACGATCGGCCAGTGGCAACAGCCCGGCCTCGGCGCCCTCGATATCGCAGACCAGCGCGGTAGGCTTGATCCGGACGATCTCGGCGTTGACGTTGCGCATCTCGACCTCGTGCTCGCGCAGCACCGGGCCGGCCGGCTCCGGCGGGTCGGGCGCCAGCGACGAGGCGAGGAAATCCTCGCGCTCGTAGAAGGTGGCCCTGCCTTTGCGCGCGCCAAGCACCGCATTCGTGACCGTGGCGGTGGTGACGGCATTGGCGGCATAGACCCGCTCGATATAGGGAATGAGCGCCGGGTTGGCCTCGAAGCTGTGCACCGCGCGGGCCTTGCAACTGCGTGCCATCAGCGTCGCCAGAAAGCCGATGCCGCCGCCCAGTTCGAGCACCACGTCCTCGGAACCGACGAGCTTGCGCACCGCGTTGGCCTCGCGCGCCTCGTATTGCCGGTTGCGCAGCCTGCGCCGCACCCGCCAGTGCAACACATCGGGATCGTCGGGAAACCTGAGCCCCCGCGAGCGGATGAAGCCAGGGCCATCGGCCGGGCTATCTGCCTGTCTGCGCTGTGCGTCGGCCATCGCCCTAGCTCTCCATGTCGAGTGCGAGCGAGAAGGCGACGCGCTCCAGTTCCGTGAGGTCGGTGGTGATCGCCTGCTGATACAGTTCTTCGAATTCCGGCGTTTCGTGCAATTCCGCCGCCTTGGCGCGGTGCCACGTCACGCCCGCCTCGTGCAGCGCGCGCAGCGTGTCGTCCTGCATCAGCCGCGCCATCTCGGCGCGCAGGCGTGGGATGTTGCGCTGGATCGTCACGTCCTTGTTGCCGCCCCAATCCATCCGGATCCAGTAGTTCAGCCCGATCGAGCGGTCGACATGCAGCGCCCGCCCGCGCTGACGCTTGACCAGGAAGCTCTCGGCCGAGCGCAGCGCGTAGTGGTTGAGCTGGATCATGTCATAGCCGATGGTCTTGAGATCGGAGCGCCAGCCCTTGGTGTGGTAGTTTTCCGTCATCTCGCGGCCAGACCCGTTGACCCATTTGACCTTCGGCTTGTGGGCCTCGGCAAGATGGTTGGGCCGGTGGCACGACAGCTTGGCATAGGCGCCGATGTTTTTCGTCATCGTCTTGAAGCCCCAGGTGGTGTGGGGCTTGGGGCAGTATTTTGGTGCGGCGGAGGTGAATTGCTCGATCACCAGCTTGTCGTCGTAACGCTCGACGCCATTGTGCCCGAACAGCCGCCAGGTCATCGCCACATTGGTGGCGTCGGGCACGCGGGCGAGAAAATCGTCGAGCATCCCGTTGCCCACCCGCACGTTGATGAACTCGTCGACGTCGATATGGATCACCCAATCGGCGTTTTCGATCAGGTCTTCCTTCAGCGACTTGTTGAGCGCGTGCTGTTGCGGGGATTTGCCCTTCCAGTCGTTGTTGTAACGGTGCTGGACCAGCCCGAGCGCCTGCAACCGGTCGAGCAGCTCGTGGGTGCCGTCGGTGCAGTCGTTGGTGTAGATCAGGAAATTGTCGATCCCGATCATCCGGTGATAGGCGATCCATTCGAGAATATAAGGTGCCTCGTTCTTCATGCAGCCGACGATCACGTTGCCGCTGCGGCCTGCGGGCAAGCTGCGGGGCGGCACTTCGGTGAAGGCGGCGGCCAGGTCTTCCTCGTTGACCTGGCCAAGCCGGTTATGTGGTGCGAAGCGCCCGCCGCGCAGGTGGTGGAAGTTCTCCTTCGCCCGGTCCGAGAGCAGCTTGTGCGCGGTCTCGGTCATCTCGTCGCCGCCGGACTTTGCCTTGTCGGGCTTGGTGGCGGCGTCGCGGACGGCCTTGCGCGCCTCCTCGGTGGCCTTGTCGATGCGCGGCAGGAAGGCGGCGGCGTATTGCGTGGCGCGAAAGCCGAAGCCGGGATCGGCCTCGACCCAGGCCGCCTTGGCGCGAGGGCGCTTGAGGTGTTCGGCGGCGAGGGCAGGGTGGGCCGTGATGAGCGCGGCGTTGCCCGCCTCGAAGCGTTTGGACAGGGCAGATAGCGAGGCCGGGTCGATCGGGTCGCCGGGCACGCCGACCTCCTGCAACAGCTTCATCCAGAGCTGGCGCGGGATCACCCGGCCGGTGCCGAGCAGCTTGATGAAGACGGCGTTGAGCGCGCGCCAGCGGGTAAGGGTGGCGGCGGGCCGCCGGGCAGCGGGCTTGGGCGCGGTGGCCTTGCCGATCGTGCCCTCGATCCCCAGCATCTCGCGCAGCTCGTCGACGATTTCGCCCGAGCCGAAGCGCGCCGGGTCATAGCCGCGCAGCACCACCTTGTCGGCACCGAAGACCTCGCCCCAGCGTTCGGCCAGCCGGGCATAGTCAAGCCAGTGCGGCGCGGCCTGCAATTCGGGAAAGTCATGGGTGGCGGGGTCGATCCGCGCCCAGTCGGCCAGCGCCGCCTTGCGCCAGTCGCCCGCCCCGGCCAGCGCCAGTTCCTGGTCGAGCCCGGCGATGCGGCCCTCGACCACGGCCTGCGCATAGTGGCGGGTGAGCACGCGGGCCTGTTCGTCGAGATGGGCGAGGACGGTGATATCATCCGAATGCGGGCGGAGCAGATCGCGCAGCCGCTCCAGCTCGCTGCGGTTGGGCAGAGTGACGAGCTGGTGGGCTGAAATCACGTAGAGCTCAGGCCCGTGCTTGGCGATCTCGGCGGCGATGTCGTCGGCCACCATCCGTTGCAACCGCGCCTGCGCCTCGGGTGCGGCAAAGCCGCGGGCATGGCGCAGCGGATCGACATGGCCGGGATCGGACACCGCCATGTAGGCGCGGGTATGGTTGCGCCGCCCGAGCGCCCCGGAATAGAGCACGCCCTGTTGCAGCAATTGCCCGCGCTTGTCCTCCATCACGGCCTGTAACTCGTCTGCGCCGCACCACGGCAAACCGATATGAACGATGATCCGCATCAGGCCTCGCTTGTTTCAGAGGGCGCCGCCGGAGCGGCCTTGCCCGGTCCGGCCGGGTTGGTGTTGGCCTTGCCCCACCACGGCAGGGCGACGCCCAGAAACCGCGACAGCCGCGCCTTCGCCTTCGGGTCGGCGATGTCGTATTCCAGAAAGTCGTCGGCCCCGGCAAAGACATGGCGGCAAAAGGCGGTGTGGCCCTCGATCCAGCGCTCCAATTCGCCGGGCTTGGCGCCGATGCCCATCGGCAGGCCGGGCACGGCGCTTCTGGGCAGCCGCGCGGTGCCCAGATCGGACCAGCGCCGCATCGACGCGGCCTGCGCCTCGGGATCGCGTGTCGACAGCACGAAACGGGCGCCGGGATGCAGCATCCGGATCGCCTCGATCAGCCCCCAGTCGGTCTGCGGCCAGGCGTTGCGCCGTTTGCGCAGCACGTTGATCTCGGTCAGCGCGTTGTATTCGGTCAGAAATTGCAGTGGATCGCCGCTGTCGTAATAGCCGCGATAGAGCGCCAGGCCGACGAAATCGCGCCGCTTGTCGCGCGCCGCGCGCAGCCGGTAATCGGCCACCCGGAACCCGGCCTTGCCAAGTGCGCGGCCGAGCGTGGTGGTGCCCGACTTGGGCAGGCCGAGATTGATCACCCTGAGCCCGTCCGGGATCATGCCGTGCCCCCGTCGATGAGCTCGATCAGCGCCAGCTCTGCGGGGCTTTCGGTGGGCAGCGCCAGCAGCCGGGCGCGCAGGGTGGCATAGCCCTCGTCCTGCACCAGCCGGTCGCGGGTAGCGCGATGGGCGGCGACCGCCTCGGCATGCAGCGCCGCCAGCTCAGCATCGGCCATCAACGCCGCCATTTCCCTGCGCAGACCGGGCAGGTAGCGGTGGATCGAGGTATCCTGCCAAGCCGGATCGTTGCGTTCGCGCCAATATGTATCGTCGAAATCGCGGTTCTCGCGGTTCACGTCGCCGCGGTCGTTCTTCACCAGGTAGCTGTCGAGCGAGCGCAGGGCGTAGTGATTGAGCGTGGCCAGAGCGCGCGCCCCGCCGGCCGGAAACTTGCGAATGCGCCGCTTGTTGGCGGCGGCGCGAAACTTCCACGGCACGTCGCGCCCCGAGCCGTCTTTCCACGCCGGGCGCTCGTGGCGCTTGAGCCCTTCCTTCATGAAGGGCCGGTGCGCGCCGTAATACTTCACCGGAAAATCCTTGCGGATCAGGGTCTTGACCTCCTGCGCCGTCTCAGCGCACCAGATGTCGGGGTTGTGCGAGCGGGTGAACTGCTCGATCACCGGCCGGTCTTCAAACGCCTCGATCCCGTCATTGGCGAAGAACTGGAAGTTGACGCTGATCGCGTGGGGGTTGCCGCAGGCGTCGATCAATTCGGGGATCGTGCCCTCGCCGACGCGGATATTCAGAAACTCGTCGACATCCGCGATCCAGACCCAATCGGCCCCGGTCACCAACGGCTGGCGCTTGGCGTCTTTCAGCGCCTCCATCTGGTAGTTGCGCCCCTTGGCCGGGTTGGGCAGGTGCCGCACCATGCCAAGCGCTTCCAGCCGGTCGAGAATCCGGTCGGTCGCGTCGGTGCAATCGTTTGAATAGAATAGAAAATCGGTGACGCCGATGAGGCGGTTGAAGGCGACCCATTCGAGCAGAAAGGGGCCTTCGTTCTTCACGCAGGTGACAGCGGTTATGCGCATGGTGCCGCCCCCGCGCCGTGGGATATGCCGTGAGGTATCATGCCGCCTGTATCCGTCCCGCCGATGATCTGCCCGGTCCATCCGGTCTAGCGCCGGATTGTTGAGATATTCTGTCGCAAAAAGCGCAAAGAAAATCAATCTTTTCCCAAATGAATACAATCACCGCGCGGTGCGACCAATGGTGCCGACGACGGCACAGCGCGCTTGCGCGAGACCAAAGACCGGTGGCACCATTCGCCGGACGGAGGCCGCCATGACCGGACGTTTCGACGATATCCCCGAGACCGCGCTTGCCTGGCACCGGGCCGGTAAAGGCGCTGTGCTCGCCACCGTGGTGCAAACCTGGGGATCGGCGCCGCGCCCGGTGGGCAGCCAGTTGGCTATCTCGGGTGACGGCGAGATCGAGGGCTCGGTCTCGGGCGGCTGCGTCGAGGGCGCGGTGGTAACCGAGGCGCTTGAGGCGCTGGCGGCGGGCGAGGCGCGGCTGCTGAGCTACGGCGTGACGGACGAAACCGCGTTTTCGGTGGGGCTCGCCTGCGGCGGAACGATCCGGGTTCTGGTCGAGCCGGTGGGGGCGCAACTGCCCGAGTCACTATTGGCCGATATCGTCGCCCATCGCGCCGCGCGCGTGCCCGTGGCCTATGTGGTCGACACCGCAAACTGGCAGCGCCGCCGTGCCACCCCGCCCGATTTCGCCGACCGGTTCCGCACCGACCGCTCCGGCATCGAAGACGACGGCAGCACCTTCGTGGCGGTCCACAACCCGCCGTTGCGGATGGTGATCGTCGGCGCCGTCCATATCGCGCAGGCGCTGGTGCCGATGGCGCGGCTTGCAGGCTACGACCCGGTGATCGTTGACCCGCGCGGCGCTTTCGCCGCCGAGCATCGCTTTCCCGGCGAGGATATCCGCATCGACTTTCCCGACGAGGTGCTGGCGCAGATCGGGCTCGATGCGCGCACCGCTGTTGTCACCCTCAGCCACGATCCCAAGATCGACGATCCCGCCATCGAGGCCGCGCTGGGGCAGGACGTGTTCTATCTCGGCAGCCTTGGCTCAACCCGCAGCCATGCCAAGCGGGTGACGCGGCTGGAGGCGAAGGGCTACGGCGCCGACCAGATCGCCCGCATCCACGCCCCCGTCGGCCTCGATATCGGCGCGCGCAGCCCGGCCGAGATCGCGGTGTCGATCATCGCCGAGATCACCCAAAGACTGCGGCAAGGCTAAGTCACCGGAAAAAAAGAGGTTTGCGCGAATCCGGCCGACAATGCTTAACTCGCCGCATTGCCGGACACACCGTTCGTCTTACTTTTTTAACGCCGACAGCGGTGCCGGAGGGCAGGATGTCGGAAAGGAGGCCGTATGATACGCGCATTGGTTATTGGATTTGCTCTTTTCGCATCGCCCGCCGCGGCGGAGGGCTGGTCGATCTTCAAGCTCGGCAGCTTCGACAGCGCCGATACCTGCATGCAGAAGGCGCGCGAAGTGGTGTCGGCCTACATGTTCGACCATGGCGGCGCCGAGACCGGGGCCGATTCATGGTCGGTCTACGGCTACGATCTGGAGCCGGGGGGGCAGGATGCGGTGATCATGTGCCCGGTCGGCGCCGGCGAGATGGTGAACGCGATGCTGGTGGTGCAGAGCGAATCCGAGAGCGATGACCGCATCCAGGTGGCCGAAGAGCTTGTGCGGATGTGGGACGGCAACTGACACTCGCGGCACGGCGCGGGCAGCCGGACCGCTGACCGGGTGCGCCGCCCGCTGCCCGCGCATGGCGGCCATGCGGGCTGCAACCCTTGCACATTCACCGGCCCACAGGCAGGGTCGCGCCAACCGCGTTGGAAAGCCCGCCCATGCCGTTTCTTGGCCTGTCCGATATTGCCCTGACCCTGATCGCGCTCGCCGTGGCGGGCAGCCTTGGCCTGCTGCTGGGCCGGGTGCAGATCGCGCGGGTAGGCCTTGGCATCGGCGGGGTGCTGTTCTCGGGCATCGCGGTGGGCCATTTCGCCGCTGGATGGGGCATTAACTTCGACACGCACATGCTTCATTTCGTGCGGGAATTCGGGCTGATCCTGTTCGTCTACACAATCGGCATCCAGGTCGGCCCGAGCTTTTTCAAAAGCTTCGGGCGCGACGGCTTGCGGTTCAACCTTGCTGCCCTCGCCATTGTCGGACTCGGGGTGGCGATGACCGTGGCGGTGTTCGTGCTGTTCGGCCTCGAGGTGCCGGTGCTGGTGGGGGTGATGTCGGGCGCGGTGACCAACACCCCCGGCCTTGGCGCGGCCACCCAGATCCTCGCCGACAGCGGCTATGCCGACGGTGCGCTGGCGCTGGCCGGGCTTGGCTACGCGGTGGCCTATCCATTCGGCATCGTCGGCATCCTGCTCACCATGCTGGCGATCCGGGCGCTGTTTCGCGTCGATGTCGCCGCCGAGGCGGCGGCCTGGGCGCGTGAGACCGGGGCGGGCGAGGCGGCGCTGCCCAGCATCGACGTGGTGGTGACGAATCCCGATATCGTCGGCGTCGCGCTGGGCGATGTGCCGGGTCTGTTCGGCGGCGAAGTGGTGGCGAGCCGGATGATGGCGGACGGCGAGATCGCGGTACCGACGCGCCAGTCACGGCTGCGGGCCGGGGATTCGCTCCACATCGTCGGTCCGGCCGCGGCGCTGGCGGCGATGAAGCTCCTGCTTGGCCCCGAGGCGGCGCAACCGATCTCGACCAGAGGCACGCGGATGACATGGGCGCGGCTGGTGGTGACCGAGCGCAAGGCGCTGGGCGTGCGGTTGCGCGATCTGGCGCTGCTCGAAACCTACCGGGTGACGATCAGCCGGATCAACCGCGCCGGGATCGAGCTGCCGCCGCGCGCCGACAGCAAGCTGGCCTTTGGCGATATCGTCACCGTGGTCGGCCAGCCCGACGATATCGAGGCGGTCAAGATGGTGCTCGGCGACGAGCGCGCCCGGCTCGACCAGGTGCAGTTCGAGGCGCTGTTTGTCGGCGTTGCGCTGGGCATCCTGCTGGGCGCGGTGCCGCTGGCGCTGCCGGGACTGCCGGCGCCACTGAAACTGGGGCTGGCCGGTGGCCCGCTGGTTGTGGCGATCCTGCTCGGGCGGCTCGGCCAGTGGGGGCCGTTCGTCTGGTTCATGCCGCCGGTGGCCAATACCGCGCTGCGCGAGATCGGCATCGTGCTGTTTCTGGCCGTGGTCGGGATCACCGCCGGTGACCGCTTCGTCGAAACGCTGGTGCAGGGGCCGGGCTTGCGCTGGATGGGCTACGGCGTGCTGATCACGCTGGTGCCGCTGGTCAGCGTTGGCCTGGTCGCGCGGCTGCTGTTCCGGTTCAACTATCTCAGCCTCGCAGGCGTGCTCGCAGGCTCGATGACCGACCCGCCCGCACTGGCCTTCGCGGCAGCGATGCACCCGTCGCCCGCGGCCTCGGTGGCCTATGTGTCGGTCTATCCGCTGGTGATGTTCCTGCGCATCCTCGCGCCGCAATTGATGGTGCTGTTGCTTCTGGCGGCGGGCGGTTAGCGCCGGCGCGGGCCGACGCCGCCGCCCCACGAAAAAGGGGCGCGACCGCCCCTTTGCCTGTGCCCGGAACGCGACCGCCTCAGTCGACGAAGGCTTTCTCGACCACGTATTCCGCCGGGTCCGAGTTCGCCCCCTCGGTCAGCCCGAAGCCTTCCAGCAGATCCTTCATGTCGAGGTTGAAGGCGAGCGAGCCGCAGACCATGCCGCGGTCGGTGGCCGGGTCGAGCCGGTCGGTCCCGAAGCCGAGATCGGCGAACACCTTGCCGGACTTGAGATTGTCGGTGATCCGGCCCTTCTGGTGGAAGTCGTCCTGGGTCGTGGTCGGGTAGTAGATCAGCTTGCCGTCGACCATCTCGCCGATCAGCGGATCGTGTTCGAGGTCTTCCACCAGCTTGCGGCCATATTCCAGTTCGGCGGCGGTGCGGCAGGTATGCATCATGATGACCTGCTCGTAGCGCTCATAGGTGTCGGGATCGCGCATCAGCGAGGCGAAGGGCGCGATGCCGGTGCCGGTGGCGAAGAACCACAGCCGCTTGCCGGGCAGGAGCGCATCGAGCACCAGCGTGCCCACCGGTTTGGGCCGCAGGATGATCTCGTCGCCGGTCTTGATGTGCTGGAGCCGCGAGGTGAGCGGCCCGTCGGGCACCTTGATCGAGTAGAATTCCAGCTCTTCGTCCCATGACGGCGAGGCGATCGAGTAGGCGCGCAGCAGCGGCTTGCCGTTGTCGTCCAGCAACCCGATCATCACGAACTCGCCCGAGCGGAAGCGCAGCGATTGTGGCCGCGTGCAGCGGAACCGGAACAGCCGGTCGGTGTAATGCTCGACCTCGGTCACGGTCTGGGCATCGGGCAGGGTGGGCACGGGTCTGGTCTTTGTCTCGGTCACGGTCACGGTCTCACGTCCATAAGGGTGGCGGGGCCGCCTGGCCCCGCCCGTTCCGGATTTCCTATATATGAAATGCGGGATTGAGGTCTAGCCGCGCAACCGCGACTGATGGTCATAGCGTTGCCAATCCGCGCGAAACAGCCATTGCGCCTCGGGCTGACGTTCGGCCAGCGCCTCGGAGATCTCGACCTCGTCGAATCCTGCGCGCCGGGCCATGGCGTATTGGTCGGCGATCAGCCCCGGTCCGGCGCGCAACCGGGCGCCGACCCCCATCAGCCTGAGCGACCGCGCCACGGTGAACCCGCGCCCATCGGCGAAACTGGAAAACGCGATGCGGATCAACGGCGCCGCGCCCAGCACGGCGCGATGTTCGGACACATCCTGTTCGGGGTCGAGGTCGAGAGCGCACTCCGCGCAGCCCGCCCCGGCACAGGCCCCGGCGAGGGTGTGAAACCCGCCGGTCCAATATTCCGGGCCAAAGCCCTGATCGGTGACGATGATGCTCATGCCCGCACCGCCTTTCCGTTGATGAAATGAATGCCGCATTCGGTCTTGTCGGCGCCGCGCCAGCGGCCGGCGCGCAAGGCCTCGCCGGGCCGTGTCGGCGAGGTGCAGGGCGCGCAGCCGATCGAGCTGAAGCCTCTGGCCGCGAGCGGATGGCGCGGCAGTTCGTGGGCGTCGATATAGGCGGCGATCTCGCGCGCCGACCAATGTGCCAGCGGGTTGAGTTTGAGCCGCGTGCCATCGGCCTCGGCCAGATCCAGCGCCACCCGCTGGCCGCCATGGATGCGTTTGCGCCCGCTGATCCAGCCGTCGAACGGCGCCAGCGCGCGCGCCAGCGGCTCGGTCTTGCGCAGCGAGCAGCAACCCTCGGTATCGGCGAGGTGCAACAGCCCGTCGGTATCGCGGGTGAGCAGCGCCACCGGGTCGGGCCGGATGGTCTGGACATTGGTCAGCCCCAGCCCTGCCACCACCCTGGCCCGGTAGCCCGGCGTTTCGGCCATCAGCATCCCGGTGTCGACGAACAGCACCGGCACAGCGCGGTCGACACTGGCGGCCATGTGCAACAGCACCACCGACTCCGCCCCGAACGACGAGACCAGCGCGATCCGGCCGTGCCGGGTCAGCGCATGGGCGATCACCCCGCAGGCGTCCCTGGGCGCGAAGCGGGCGTTGATCTCGGCCGCCGCAAGATCGGCAGCGGTGTCGGCGGGGGCTTCAAACGGCATCGTCAGTCTCCTCGTAGAGCGCGGCAATGAAGGGCGCGGGCCCGGTGCGGGCGAAAGTGTCGGCAAAGCGCTCGCCGGGGTGGCGCAGGGCAAGACAGGCGCGCACCGCCCGTTCGATCGCGGGCACGATCTCGTCGGCGCCAAAGCCCGGCCCGGCGCGGCTGCCGATCGCCATATCGGCACCCGGCCGCCCACCGAACGTGACCTGGTAGCTCTCGGCCCCGGCCTTTTCGAGCCCGAGTATCCCGATATCGCCAAGGTGGTGGTGGCCGCAGGCGTTGATGCAGCCGGAAATGCGGATGTTGAGTGGCCCGGCCTCGGCTGCGATGGCGTCGAGCCGCCGGGCGATGTCCTGCGCGACCGGGATCGAGCGGGCGGTGGCCAGCGTGCAATAGTCGAGGCCGGGGCAGGCGACGATGTCGGTGGCCAGCCCGGCATTGGCATTAGCCAGACCGGCCTGCCGCAAGCCCGCATGGAGGGCGGGCAGGTCGGCCCGGTGCACATGTGGCAGGATCAGGTTCTGGTCGAGGCCGACCCGGATATCGCCGTGGCCGAACCGCTCGGCAAGATCGGCCACCGCGCGCATCTGCGCCGCGCTGGCATCGCCCGGCACGCCGCCCACCGGCTTCAGCGAGACGATGGCGATGGCATGATCGGCGCGGCGATGCGGGCGCAGGTTGGTATCGGCCCAGGCGCGAAAGACCGGGTCATTGGAACCGGCGCCGGTCGCCTCGGCGCGGCGGATCGCGGCCGGCGCGGCAAAGCGGGCACGCAGATCGGCGAGCACCGCGGCGTCAGCGCCGGTGAAGCTGGGGAGCAGCGCCGCGAAACGCCGCTCCACCTCGGCGCGGAACGCCGCAAGCCCCTGTTCCTGAACGGTGATCTTGATTCGCGCTTTATACTTGTTGTCGCGCCGTCCAGCGAGGTTATAGGCCCCGAGCACGGCCTCCAGATAAGGCAGCAGATCGGCTTCGGGGAGAAAATCGCGCAGCACCTGGCCGACCACCGGGGTGCGGCCAAGCCCGCCGCCGACCAGCACCCGGACACCGCGCACGCCCGCCCGATCAACAATCCGGATGCCGATATCGTTGGCGGCGGTGATCGCCCGATCCTCGGGGTTGCCGGTGACCGCGATCTTGAACTTGCGCGGCAGGAACTGGAACTCGGGGTGATCGGTCGACCACAGCCGGATCAGCTCGGCCACCGGGCGTGGATCGGCGATCTCGCCGGCACCGGCCCCGGCAAAGGGGTCGGCGGTGACGTTGCGGATGGTGTTGCCGGAGGTCTGGATCGCGTGCAGGCCGACCTCGGCGAGCCGCGCCAGCATGTCGGGAACATCGGTCAGGCGCGGCCAGTTGAACTGGATGTTCTGGCGGGTGGTGAAATGGCCGTAGCCGCGATCCCAGCGCTCGGAAATCTCGGCCAGCGCGCGCAATTGGCCCGGATTGAGCGTGCCGTAGGGCAGCGCCACCCGCAGCATGTAGGCGTGCAGTTGCAGATAGAGCCCGTTCATCAACCTGAGCGGCCGGAATTCGTCTTCGGTCAGCGCCCCGTCGATCCGCCGCGCCACCTGCGCGCGAAATTCATCGACCCTGCGGGCGAGGTAATCGCGGTCGTCAAGCATGTCCCGCCCCCCAGCTTGCCCGCGCCGCGGCCGAAGGGCCGCTGGCACGCAAAAGCTCGCGGATATGGGCGGGCCGTGGGCCGCGCTCGCCCGGTTCGGCCGGCGCGATATAGACCCCGACGGCGCGCCCGGGCCCGGCCACGGCGCGCGCCAGCGCATCCGTCGCGCCGGCCTCGTCGGCGATGAGGTCGGCCTGTTCGGGCCGGGTCACCCAGCGTCCGTCGGCGGCAAGGTAGATCACCGCGCCGGTGATCAGGTCGTTGGCGCTGACGAGGCCGGGGCGAAATCCTTTGGCCATGTTCTGTCTCCTGTTCGCGTTGCGGCTTGCCTTGCCTGCCAAAATAGAACAATGTTCCAAAAATACGCCAGTAGCTCCGATGAATAAGAACGTTTGTTCTGATCTGACGCGCCTGCTAAACCACCACCCTGCGAAACGGGAGAATTCAGGAATGGATCTGCGCCTCGATGCGATCGACCGGAAAATCCTCGCCGAGCTTCAGGCCGATGCCAGCCAGTCGCTCGACACCATCGCCGCAAAGGTCGGCTCGTCGAAAACCCCGGTCTGGAACCGGATTCGCAAGATGCGCGAAGCCGGGGTGATCGGGCCGCAAACCGTGATCGTCGATGCCGAGAAGCTGGGGATCGAGGCGTGTTTTTTCGTGCTGGTGCGCACCTCGGAACACGAGGCGGAGTGGCAGGAAACCTTCCTGCGCGTGCTCAAGGCCCGCCCCGAAGTGATGGAGGCGCATCGGCTGGCGGGCGAGATCGACTATATTCTCAAGGTTCGGGTGAAGAACGCCCGCGCCTACGACGTGTTTTACCAGGCGCTGATCTCGGAGGTGAAGATCTTCAACGTCACCGCGCTGCTGTCGATGCAAGAAATCAAGTTCACCACCGCGCTGCCATTGTGAGCCGCGCGCCCGGCCGCCGCTGCTGCGCCGGTGAGTATTTGCACCAAGGTAAAGGGGTTAGCGCCGCGCGCTGACCGGCGGTCGGTCCGAGGCCGCGAGCATCGTGCCCCCGGCGAGCTGGAGCGCATGGCGGGCATCGTCGAAGACAAGCTGGAACAGCCGGGTCGGCGCGGTGCCGGTGAGCCGCGTCATATAGGTGCCATCGACGAGCCGCCCGGCCTCGACGAGACCCGCGCGTTTGCCAAGCAAAGCCATGGCGCGCCAGTCGGTGAGCAGGATCTTCTGCCGCGCCGATACCAGAAAATCGCGCGCTCCGGCCGCGGGATCGAGCACCGGGGGGCGGACCTGCACCATGGTGTTGGCCGCGACAATGCGCTGGATCACGCGGGCAAGCCGCACCGCGCCCCGGTCATAGGTGACGATCCGGTCGCCGGGTTCGAGGAACTCCACCGGCAATTCGCCGTCGGTGGTGAGGATGCCGGTGCCGAGGCCGAAGCCTGACCGGTTCAGGGGCAGGCCCACGCGAATGCTGCGTGCGCCCCCAGTCTCGATCTGGGTCATGGGTTACCTGCTCAATCTGCCTGTTCTTTTTTTCACAGGCTAACGCAAGAAAGGGTAAACGCGAAACGGTTTCTGCCCGAGCTTTTCCGCTGGCGGCGGCGCTTTTCCCCTCTCGCGCCCGGCGGCCCGGGGTGCTAGAAGGCGCTCCGTGCGGGTGTGGCGGAACTGGTAGACGCACCAGATTTAGGTTCTGGCGCCGCGAGGCGTGGGGGTTCGAGTCCCTTCACCCGCACCAGGTTGCAGCAAGCTAGAATGCGGCGCCGAGGATCGAGGATTCCCAGCCCTTGAGCATCGGCCGCGCCGGCGCGATCCCAAGATCGAGGTCGGGGAAGAGCGCGCGCAATTCGCGCTGCGAGCCCGAGGGCAGGGCCGGCAGGGTCATCGGACCGGGGCGGAAGCTTTCTGCGGCGACGCCGTCGGCAAAGACGATCTCGTGCCGGTCGAACATGAAGTGGATATAGGTGATCTCGGTCACATCGGTGGCGACATGGATCGCCTTGCCGTCTACCAGATGCGCAGCCGCGGCCAGCATCTCGCCGAGCCCGTAGAGAAGCTCGGTGCGCCAGCCCGACACCAGCACCCGGTGCTGCGGTGAGATCAGCATGTCGCGGCGCGGCGTATTGTTGCCGAGCGCCCCGGCGGTGATGCGGATCGGCCTGAGCTCCGGCGCGGCGGCAAGTTCGGCCGGCCCGAGCGAAACCTGCCCGATCCAGCGCAGCGGGCGAATGCCGTTATCGCTGGTGTGAACGAGGTCGCCGACCTTGAGCCGTTCGACCGCGACGCCGCCGTGCGGGGTGCGGATCCGCGTGCCGGGCGTAAAGCAGGGGACCACCAGATCGCCGACGTCGATCGCCGCCTGCCCGGTGCTGCCCGGCCCTTCGAAGGCCTGTATCACGGTGAGCGCCTCGCCGATCGGGGGCCAGCCCTGCGGCGGGCCGACGAAACTCAGGCCCTCGATCGTGGCATAGGACGGGTTTGAATCCTGGACGTTGTAGGCGAGCGCCTCGTAGCGGTTGCCATCGCTGTCTTGAAGGATGATGCGGTATTCGGCCTCGACAACGCTGTTGTTTCGGTAGCGGACGCCGTTGATGGTCTGACGCCCGTCGAGGGTCTGGCCGCTGTCGTTGTCGTCGAAGGCGGTGTCGCTGCCGGGATCGTTGATAAAGGTTTCAAGCCAGTTGCCGTTGAGCAGCGTGATGGTTTCGCCCACCAGGTGGCTGCCGTCGCCTTGCGTGACGCCATCGAGCGTCTTGCCGCCACTGACGGAGATATTGGCTTCTTCAAGAAGCCAGACCGAATAACTGGCCATTCTGTTCGTCCGAATCTGCTCGTGTCGGGGTGGCTGCGTCTGGGTGCGCGCCTGACCCGCTCGCCGGTCATTCTAGTCGTTTTTCGGGGGTCTGCAAAGCCCCATGCGATCACCCCGCCGCTGCGGCGGGCCGGGGGCGGCGCGCTGCCGGATGAGCGCCGCCCGCGCGGCAAACACCCCTTGCGCCGCGCGCCCGTGCCCCATAGAAGGGCGTGAATTTTACCGCGCGCCGCAGCGGCGGCGTGCCTGTCGAGATGAAGGACAACACCATGGCTGTCACCGAGACGCTGAACGAGGGCCTCAAGCGCGCCTACCAGCTCATCATCACCGCCCAGGAACTGGATGCGAAAGTCACTGAAAAGCTGACCGAGGCCCAGCCCGAGATCGAGATGAAGGGCTTTCGCAAGGGCAAGGTGCCGCTGCCGCTGCTGAAGAAGCAGTATGGCCAGCGCCTGCTCGGCGAGGCGATGCAGGAAAGCATCGACACGGTGATGAACGCCCATTTCGAAGCATCCGGCGATCGCCCGGCGATGCAGCCCGAGGTCAAGATGACCAACGAGGACTGGAAAGAAGGCGACGACGTGCATGTCGAGATGTCCTACGAGAAGCTGCCGGCGATCCCGGAGGTGGATTTCAGCAAGGTCAAGCTCGAGCGTCTGGTGGCCAAGGCCGGGGATGCCGAGATCGACGAGGCGCTGGCCTCGCTGGCCGAGAACGCCCAGAATTTCGAAGACCGCAAGAAGGGCTCGAAGGCCAAGGACGGCGACCAGGTGGTGCTCGATTTCGTCGGCCGCGTCGATGGCGAGGAATTCCAGGGTGGGGCGGCGGACGATTTTCCGCTGGTGATCGGCTCCGGACAGTTCATCCCCGGCTTTGAAGAGCAGCTTGTCGGCGTCAAGGTCGACGAGCAGAAGGACGTTAGCGTAACCTTCCCCGGCGACTATGGCGCCGCCGAGCTTGCCGGCAAGGAAGCGGTATTTTCCTGCACCATCAAGGCGGTGAAAGAGCCCAAGCCGGCCAAGCTCGATGACGAGCTGGCCAAGCGCTACGGCGCCGAAGACCTGGCCCAGCTCAAGGCGCAGGTCGCCGAGCGGCTGGAATCCGAATACAGCGGCGCCGCCCGCGCGGTGATCAAGCGCGCGCTGCTCGACCAGCTTGACGAGATGGTGAGCTTCGAGTTGCCGGCAACGCTGGTCACCGCCGAGGCCAACCAGATCGCCCACCAGCTCTGGCACGAGGAACATCCCGAGGAGCATGGCCATGACCATGCCCATGTCGAGCCCAGCGACGAGCACACCAAGCTCGCCGAGCGCCGGGTGAAGCTGGGCCTGCTGCTGGCCGAGGTCGGCCGCAACGCCGAGGTCGAGGTGACCGATGCCGAGATGACGCAGGCGATCATGAACCAGGCCCGGCAATATCCGGGGCAGGAGCGCGCCTTCTTCGATTTCGTCAACCAGAACGCCGAAGTGCGCCAGCAGATCCAGGCGCCGATCTTCGAAGACAAGGTGGTTGACCATATCTTCGAGGCCGCCAAGGTGACTGACAAGGAGGTCTCCAAGGAAGAGCTGGAAAAAGCCGTCGAGGCGCTCGACGACGAGTGAGCTCAGGCCCTCGTTTCGAATACCAAGGGCCGTCCCGCCGGGGCGGCCCTTTCTGTGACGATGGCGGGTCCAACGGAGAGATGAGATGGCGCGCGGGGTGATGTGGTCGCGGCTGGCGGCGGCGGGTCTCGCCGCACTAGCGATGCCGGGTCCGGCGATGGCGCAGGCCAGCGCCGATGCCTGGCGCGCAGAAAAATGCCGGCTCTACACCCGCGCCTGGGAGATGACCGCGCCGGGGGTGGCGCTCTCGGAGAGTTTCGTGTCAGCGCATGATGCCTTCCTGGCCTCTGGCTGCACCATCCGGGGCGATGTCTGCCCGCGGAGCGACGCCGAACAGGGCCTGGCCGATCTGCTGACGCTGATGATCGTCACCGAGGGCGCGACGGGCTCGTTCCTGCCGTTTCACTGCCCCAAGGGGGACTAGCTGCGCAGCCCGGTTTCTTCCAGCAGGCCCAACCGCTTGGCCTCGTAGTAGTAGCCGCGGGCATACCAGCCCATGGCCTCGGTCTTGTCGCCGTCGGCGACGAGATAGGCGCCGCGCAGGTATTTCACGCCGTAGCGCAGGTTCACGTCCGGGTCGAGCAGCTCTTCGGCCGGGCCGCGATGGCCCATCGTGCGCGCGGTCTGCGGCAGGATCTGCATCAGCCCGTAATAGGGCCCGTTACGCGCCTCGGGGCGGTATCCGCTCTCGCGCTGCACCTGTGCGTGGACGAGATCGCGCGGCACCTCGTAATGGTCGGCCCATTTGTCGATCAGCGCGCGCACCGCGGGCGTTCCGTCGGGATGAAGCCCGGCACTGGCGGTGGCTTCGTTCTTGCCGGAAAACGGCAGCCCGCCCGAACAGCCGGAAAGGACAAGCCCGGCAAGGGCGAGGGTGGCGGCGCGGCGGGAGACGGAATCCATCGGTCACATCCTTTGTTATCATCGCGATCCTGCTATGGATTCGGGGCAGGAGGAAAGTCCGAAACGTCGCACGGGCGGAAGCTCGCTCAGGCCGTGGCGATGACAGGCCGAAGCCGGGGACCGGCCGGGGATGTCTGCGCCATGGACCGCTGCCGGGCGCTCTGATAGCCTCGCAAAAAATCGTGGGAGGCATGGTGTGGCAGAGTTCGATAGTCCGGTTGCGTATCTGGTGGCCTTGGCCATGCGCGAGAGTTGCGAAGCGTTCAAGGACCACATGGAACAGGCGATGCTGTTCCGAAAAAAGGACCAGAACCGCGCCTATTCCATCCGGCGCGCCTTGAAGAACGATCTGCCCGGCGGCTTGTATATCGAGCTGGGCGTGGCGGGCGGCGCCGGGTGCCGGTTTTTCGGCAAGGCGTTGGCCCAGGCGGGCAAGACCATGACCGGGTTCGACAGTTTCGAAGGCCTCGAAGAGGACTGGACGGGCATCCAGACCGGTCGCGCCGCCGGGGCGTTCACGCAAGGCGGCAAGCTGCCGGACGTGCCCGACAATGTGACCCTGGTCAAAGGCTGGGTGCAGGACACCCTGCCGCCCTTTCTCGAAGCCACCGGCGACGCGCCGTTTTCCTTTGTGCACCTCGACATGGACACCTATACGCCGACGCGGTTCGCGCTTGAGGCTCTCAAGCCACGGCTGGTCGCGGGCAGTATCATCCTGTTCGATGAACTCTACGGCTACCCCGGCTGGCGGCATCACGAATACAAGGCGCTGATGGAAGTGCTCGCGCCGGACAGCTTCAAATACGTGTCTTTCGCCAATGACAACGTGGGCATCGAAATGCTGCGCGCGCCCGACTGATCGCCGGATCGCGACGCGATCGGTCATTTGCATCGTCGAAACAACTTCGGTGCGTTTAGTGGGTCGACTGCGCCTTATCGAGTTAAGCCGACTTGTGCCTTTACCAGAGCACGTCGATGACGCGGCCGTCACTATGCTGGCAGACACCAACACCACCAGCGGTAGTAAAACCACTTGAGTCTGCATATTGAAGTTGGCATCGCATCGTAGACCCGCGGTTTCCGAAAAGTGTGGCGGCAACCCGACCGGAATAACTCGAACCAATTACGGTGCCCGAAGTGAAACCGACGCCGCCCGACCCATAGGTGTTGCCATAGACGTTTCCGACCGTCGTTCTTGCGTCAGTCATTACCGCCTTTCCCTGAAAAGTCTCGCCGTCCACGACTGCAGTCAACGTGTCAGAACTCATTCCCTGTTCATACGAAAACTGTATGGGCGTCCCTGAATCTCGGATCACACCCTGCATTGTGCCGCCGCAAGCCGTAGCTATGACGCCAACCACGGCCAACAAGAAAAATTTAGGAAACCGCATCCCTATACTCCGTTCTTTTCCTTCCGATCCGAAGCTACAATGACCAAGCTCTTCTAGTCCAGTTTCAAGAGATACGGATTTACTCGCGAATTTTTGGCAATAGATTTCCGTCCGCGGGCATCTAGAAACAACTCAATGCCAAGAAGCATCCGCCCCCCGTTACCCCGAAAACGAATTGAACTTCGGGGCCAATTCAGCCCTCAGCAGAACGGGATATGTCTTGGATGATGCGAGTTGGCGTCGTTTTCCGGCGGCACGGGGTTGGTGTCTTGGCCTCCGAACCGCGTTTTGGGACAATGATCGTTCAAGCCGATGGAGCTAATCGCCTTGGTGGGGACGAAAAAACATCCAATTCGCAGGGAAAAAAGAAATTGATCTCTATTGGATGCGTTAGGCCCAACTTCAGACGCGAGTTGACAAAAATCTGGTGCGTCTATCAGTTCCACCACACCCGTAGGCGATGCGGCCCGCGATCCGGCCCCGGCCGACACAAAAAGGCCGCGCTCGATGGCGCGGCCTTTCGTATTGTCGAACGAGAGAAGATCACTCCTCTTTCGCGTGCGCCTCGGCTTCTTCCTCGACGGCTTCGGCGAGCGTCTCGTCCTCTTCGGTCGCAGCGCCGATATCGTCGAACAGTTCGGCGATCTCGAAATCGGCCTCGGCCTCTTCCTCGGCGGCGAGTTCCTGGATCGACTTGCCGGTGGCTTGCAGCTCGGCTTCTTCCGGCGAGCGGGCCACGTTCAGCGTGATCTCGACCTCGACTTCGGGGTGCAGGCGCACCTCGACGACGTGCAGGCCAAGCTCCTTGATCGGGCTGCGCACCACGACCTGTTTCTTGTCGACGCTGAAGCCTTCGGCGGTGGCGGCTTCGGCGGCGTCACGCGGGGTGACCGAGCCGTAGAGCGACCCCGAATCCGAGGCCGAGCGAATCACCACGAATTGCTGGCCCGCGAGCTTTTCGGCCAGCGCGTCGGCTTCTTTCTTGGTTTCCAGGTTGCGCGCTTCAAGCTGCGCTTTCTGGCTTTCGAACTGGGCGATGTTGGCCTGCGAGGCCGTCAGCGCCTTGCCCTGCGGCAGCAGGAAGTTGCGGGCGTAGCCGGACTTGACGTCGACGACGTCGCCCATCTGGCCAAGCTTGGCCACACGTTCGAGCAGGATGACTTGCATGATGTCTCTCCTTACTTCACGGCATAGGGCAGCAGGGCGAGGAAGCGGGCGCGCTTGATCGCACGGGCCAGCTCACGCTGCTTCTTCGCCGAGACGGCGGTGATCCGGCTCGGCACAATCTTGCCGCGCTCAGAGATGTAGCGCTGCAGCAGCCGGGTATCTTTGTAGTCGATCTTGGGCGCGTTCTCACCGGAGAACGGGCAGACCTTGCGACGGCGGAAAAACGGTTTCGCGGCCATGGGTTAGTTCTCCTTCTATCAACGATCGCGGCGTTCGCGGCGGTCGCCACGTTCGTCGCGTTTCTGCATCTGCACCGAGGGGCCTTCTTCGTGGCCGTCGACCTTGATCGTGAGCACACGCATCACGTCGTCGTGCAGCCGCATCAGGCGCTCCATTTCCTGAACCGCAGCGGCGGGCGCGTCGGTCTTCAGGAAGGCGTAGTGGCCCTTGCGGTTCTTGTTGATCTTGTAGGCCATCGTCTTGACGCCCCAGTACTCGCTTTCAACGACGTTGCCGCCATTGTCCTTGAGGACGGTGCTGAAATGTTCGACGAGACCTTCGGCCTGCGTGTTCGACAGATCCTGTCGCGCAATCATCACATGCTCATAAAACGGCATGTTTTCTCCTGTTTTCAGGCGGGCTTCAAAGGGCGGGACAAATCCTTCCGCTCCCACCCACGAGAGGCCACGCGGTTCGCAAACTTGCGGAAGGACGGGGCCTTATACACCCTTGGGGCGATGATGCAAGCGCGGCGGGCCGATAGCCGGGGCAGGACGCGGCGCGGGGTGCGACACAATGCCCTTCGGTTGAAACAATTTTCAGAAAATCGCCTGCCACTCGCCCCATTTCTGCCACCTTGCAGCGCCACCAAGTGATAAGGAAAGAACAAACCCGAGGGATGTCCGATGTCTGTCACGGCCACCGAGTTTGAGCTCCAGCGCCGGGCCGCGTCGGGTGCGGAAGCGGGCACCGGTCCAATCGTGGAGGCCACGCATTGGGGCTACGAGATTCGTGACCGGGTGCCCTACAAGGCGCTCGAGATCATCGGCGCTTCGGCGGCCCGTTTTGCCGGAACCCTTTTGCTGATCGCCGCTGCCGGGCTGCTGGTTCTGCCCGATGGCAGCGAGACCGGCGGCCTCGTGTCGATGAAACTGGCCGCGCTGGTCGTGTTCACCGCGTTCGGGCTGTTCCTGCTCCTTGCCGGCCAGGTCGAAAACCACCCCGAGTTGCAGGTTGACATCACCCGCGCCGAGGTGCGCATCGGCCGCCGCCGTCGCGGCGTGTTCCAGCCCTGGATGCTGCTCAACTTCTCCAGCGTGTCGTCGGTCTACCTGCTGCGCTCGAAGGATCGCAGCCGCCCGGCGCGCCTGTTCTTGCGCATCAACGGCAGCGATGAGGCCATCGAGGTTGCCAGCGGTCCGCAATTCGCGCTCGAGGGTCTGCGCGAGCGGCTCGCCACCGACCTTGCCCATGATCCGCGCCAGCCTGCGGCGCCAACCCGCAAGACCAGGCCGCACATCCCGGCCTGATCGGGGCATCCCCACCTGACCGGTCCGGCGCCGCGCCCCACGCGCGGCGCTTTTCTTTTGCCCCGCCCCGCGCTATCTCCGGCAGGGACAGATGAGAGGGAGGGGCCATGACCCGTGCATTCGTATTTCCCGGTCAGGGGGCGCAGACCATCGGGATGGGCAAGGCGCTGGCCGAGGCCTACCCGGCGGCGAAAGCGGTGTTCGACGAGGTTGACGAAGCCCTGGGCGAAAGCCTGAGCGCGCTGATCTGGGAGGGCGAGCAGGAGGCGCTGACCCTCACCCAGAACGCCCAGCCTGCGTTGATGGCCACCTCGCTCTCCGTGATGCGCGCGCTCGAGGCCGAGGGCGTGACGATTTCCGCCGCCGCCTGTGTGGCGGGGCATTCTCTGGGAGAGTATTCCGCGCTGGCCGCTGCCGGTGCGCTCAGCATTGCCGATACCGCCCGGTTGTTGCGCATCCGTGGTGAAGCGATGCAGAAGGCGGTGCCGGTGGGCGTGGGGGCAATGGCGGCGCTGCTCGGGCTCGACTTCGAAACCGCGATTGCCGTGGCACGAGAGGCGGCCCAGGGCGAGGTCTGCCAGGCCGCGAACGACAACGATCCGGGGCAGGTGGTGGTTTCGGGCCACAAGGCGGCGGTGGAACGCGCGGTCGAGATCGCCAAGGGCAGGGGCGCCAAGCGTGCGGTCTTGCTGCCGGTGTCGGCACCGTTCCACTGCAAGCTGATGCAGCCCGCCGCCGAGGTGATGGCCGAGGCGCTGAGCCATGTGAACATCGAGCGCCCGGCGGTTCCGCTGGTCAGCAACGTGCGCGCCGCCGGGATCTCCGACCCGACAACGATCCGCTCGCTTCTGGTCGAGCAGATCACCGGATCGGTGCGCTGGCGCGAAAGCGTGCTGTGGATGAGCACCGAGGGCGTAACCGACATCTGGGAAATCGGCGCGGGCAAGGCGCTGTCGGGCATGGTGCGCCGCATCGACCGCGAGATCGCCACCCGCAGCATTGGCACGCCCGACGAGGTGACAGCCGCCGTCGAAAGCCTCGCCGTCTGAGCGGCGCGAAACGGAAGGACACGACATGTTTGATCTGACAGGAAAAACCGCCCTCGTCACCGGCGCCTCCGGCGGCATCGGTGGGGCCATCGCCAAGGCGCTGCACGGGGCCGGGGCCACGGTGGGTCTTTCGGGCACACGGGTGGAGCCGCTGAATGCGCTCGCCGTCGAGCTTGGCGACCGGGTCCACGTGCTGCCGTGCGACCTGTCCGACCCGGAGGCGGTGGATGCGCTGCCCAAGGTGGCCGCGGCGGCGATGGGGGGGCTCGACATTCTCGTCAACAATGCCGGGATCACCCGCGACCAGGTGTTCATGCGGATGTCGGACGAAGACTGGCAATCGGTGCTGGACGTGAACCTGACCTCGACCATGCGCCTCTGCCGGGGCGCGATCCGGGGAATGATGAAGGCGCGCTGGGGCCGGATCGTCAATATTTCGTCGATCGTCGGCGCCACCGGCAATCCGGGGCAGGCCAACTACGCCGCTTCGAAGGCGGGTATGGTGGGGATGACCAAGAGCATCGCCTACGAGGTCGCCTCGCGCGGGATCACCGCCAATTGCGTCGCCCCCGGTTTCATCGCCACGGCGATGACCGACAAGCTCGGCGACGACCAGAAAGCCAAGATCAACGCCCAGATCCCGGCCGCCCGGATGGGCACGCCGGAGGAAATCGCGGCGGCGGTGCTCTACCTTGCCAGCGCCGAAGCGGCCTACGTGACCGGGGCCACGCTGCACGTAAACGGCGGCATGGCGATGCTGTGACGCCGGCGTGGCCGGGCGGCGAATCCTGCCATCGTGCTGACCGGACGGACAAATCATTTGCCCTTGGGGCACATTGTGCTAAAGGAGGCGCAGATTTTGAGCCTCCGAGTGGGGCGGCTCCGGGCGACCGGGGGATGTGAGTGGCTCTCCGGGGCCGGACAAAAATAGGCCAAGTGCCTGAATAACTGTGAGGATCTAACATGAGCGACGTCGCAGATCGCGTGAAGAAAATCGTTGTCGAGCACCTCGGCGTGGAAGAAGACAAGGTCACGGAATCGGCCTCGTTCATCGACGATCTCGGCGCTGACAGCCTCGATACGGTCGAGCTGGTCATGGCCTTCGAGGAAGAGTTCGGCATCGAGATCCCGGACGACGCGGCGGAAGGCATCCAGACCTTTGGCGACGCGGTGAAGTTCATCTCCGAAGCTGCCTGATTCAATACCAGCCAAGCGGCTGCAAGAACGGCGTCCCGCGGGGCGCCGTTTTTTTGTGCCTGACGGCGTGGGATTCGCGGCCCTGTTCGCCCGGATCGGAACAGCGTTCCGGTTTCGCGTCCTGCGCTGAACCACCATCACGGCCCTTGCGACAGCTTCGGGCGGACATTTTCCCGCCGCGCAGGCTATCACCGTCCTGACCCGAACAGGAGGCAGACATGGCCGAAACACATCCCGATCCCGTTGCCGTCACCGCCCAGACCGTCGCCGATTGGCTCGAGGCGGGCGAGGTGGTGCTGGTCGATGTGCGCGAGACCAAGGAATACGATCTCGAACATATTGCGGGTGCTCTGCTGATGCCGCTCTCGGAGCTTGATGCCGATGTTTTTCCGGTGCTGACCGACAAGAAACTCGTGCTGCATTGCGCCATCGGCAAGCGCTCGGCCGCCGCTGGCCGGATGCTGATCAAGGCCGGCCATGGCCGGGTGCTGCACATGGAGGGCGGGCTGACCGCGTGGAAAGCCGCCGGGCTGCCGGTGGAAGAGGCGATCGTCGATCACGACGCGCAATCGAAGGTCGCGCCGCTGTTTCTCTGCCCGACGCCGGGCACGGTGCTGCGCGAGGAATACCTTGCGCCGGGCGGCCTCAGCGTCGAGGCGCTGTCGGCGAAGATCGGCGTGGCGGTCTCGACGCTCACCCGCCTGATCGCCGGTGAGCGGGCGGTGGATGCCGAATTGTCGCTGCGGCTCGCGCGCTACTTCTCGACGGCGGCGGATTTCTGGCTCCAGCTCCAGATCGAGCACGACATCGAGCGCACCCGCCACGCCCTTGGCGAGACCATTCGCGGCGCGATCAGGCCGCGCGCCGCCTGAGGCGGTGGCGGGCCGAGGCGCGACCGCCTGCCGCTTTCCTTCGCCCGCGAACCGGGTTACCAACGCGGCCATGCAAGTGGTCGAGATCACATATGACAACGCCAAGCCGGTCGACGGCTATGGCCCCGGATTCTTCCGCGTCGGCGGGCAGGTGATCGAGGGCGCGGTGGTGGTCACCTCTGTCTCGGCGAAAAGCTGGGGCGGGATCGGCGATTCCGACGCTTTGATTGCGCTGGCGGGTTCGGTCGACGTGATTCTGTTCGGCACCGGGCCGGAGATGACCGCCGTGCCGCCGGCGCTGACCCAGGCCGTGGAAGCTGCCGGGATCGGGCTGGAGCCGATGGCTTCGCCCACCGCCTGCCGCACCTATAACGTGCTTCTGGCCGAGGGCCGCCGCGTCGCGCTCGCGGCGCTGCCGGTATGAACGGAGCCGCGCCGGGCGGGCGCAAGGCAACGCCGCAAGCGGTTGAGTCGGCTGCGCTCGTCGCCAGTGACCTGACCGTGTCGCGCGGTGGCGTGCCGGTTCTCGAAGGGCTGTCATTCCGCCTTGATCCGGGGCAGGTGCTGGTGCTGCGCGGCCCCAACGGGTCAGGCAAGACCACGCTTCTGCGCACCCTCGCCGGGCTGCAACCGCCGATGGCGGGCAGCGTCAGCCTGCCGCCCGAGGCGATCACCTACGGCGCCCATGCCGACGGGCTGAAAGGCACCCTCACCGTGGCCGAGAACCTGCGGTTCTGGGCCCGTGTCCACGGCAGCCACGATATCGAGGCGGCGCTGACGCGGTTCAACCTCTCGGGCCTGCGCAACCGCGCCGCGCAGAACCTCTCGGCCGGGCAGAAGCGGCGGCTGGGGCTGGCGCGGCTGCTGGTCACGGGCTGGCCGATCTGGCTGCTCGACGAGCCCACCGTGTCGCTCGATACCGCCTCTGTCGGGCTCTTCGCCGACGCGGTGCGCGCCCATGTGGCGGATGGCGGCGCGGCGCTGATCGCCACCCATATCGACCTTGGGCTCGACGCCGACATCTTCGACGTCGCCCCGTTCAAGGCCGATCCCGACGGCACCAGCCGCACCCCAACGCCGTTTGACGAGGCCTTCACATGATCGCGCTCCTTGCCCGGGATCTGGCGCTGGCGATCCGTGCCGGTGGCGGCTTCGGCCTCGGGCTGGCCTTTTTCCTGATCGTCTCGACGCTGGTGCCCTTCGGCGTCGGCCCCGAGGCGGCCATTCTCGCCCGCATTGCCCCCGGCATTCTCTGGGTGGGCGCGCTGCTCGCCTGCCTGCTGTCGCTTGACCGGATCTTCCAGCTCGATTTCGAGGATGGCAGCCTCGATCTGCTCGCCACCGCGCCGATCCCGATGGAGGGCACCGTGGCGATCAAGGCGCTGGCGCACTGGATCACCACCGGGTTGCCGCTGGTCATTGCCGCGCCGATTTTCGGGGCGCTGATGAACCTGCCCGAACCGGGCTACTGGTGGATCTTCGTCACCCTGCTGATCGGCACCCCGGCGCTCAGCATGATCGGCGCGTTCGGCGCCGCGCTCACCGTCGGTCTCAAGCGCGGCGGGCTGCTTCTGAGCCTGCTGGTGCTGCCGCTCTACATCCCGACGCTGATCTTCGGCGCCGAGGCGGCAACGCGCGGGATCGGTGGCTATGACAACACCACGCCGATGCTTATGTTGGCGGGCATCACCGCCGCCTCGGTGGCGCTGCTTCCCTTCGCCGCCTCTGCGGCGATACGTATCAACCTGCGTTGATTCCGATCAACCTGCGCAAACGTGATCCCCGCTACCTTGCGCCAACCCGAAACCGGACATAGAGAAACGCCATGGCAGACATGCACCGCACAAGACAGGCTCGCGACCGGTTCAACTTCCTGTGGGAATGGGCGAACCCGGTCAAGTTCATGTGGTTTTCCGGCAAGGCCTTGCCGTGGCTCATCGGGCTGACGCTGATCTCGATGCTCGTGTCGCTTGTCTGGGGCTTCTTCTTCACCCCCGAGGCGATCAACTTCGGCTCGTCGGTGAAGATCATCTATGTGCACGTGCCGACCGCCACGGTGGCGATCTCGGCATGGTTCATGATGCTGGCGGCCTCGCTGATCTGGCTGATCCGCCGCCACCATGTCTCGGCGCTGGCCGCCAAGGCTGCCGCCCCGGTGGGGATGGTGATGACGCTGGCGGCGCTGGCGACGGGGGCGATCTGGGGCGAGCCGATGTGGGGCACCTACTGGGCGTGGGACCCGCGGCTGACCTCGTTTCTGATCCTGTTTCTGTTCTACCTTGGCTACATGGCGCTGTGGTCGGCGATCGACAATCCCGACACCGCGGCCGATCTTACCTCGGTGCTCGCCGTCGTCGGTTCGGTCTTCGCCTTCATGAGCCGCTATGCCGTCAACTTCTGGAACCAGGGGCTGCACCAGGGCGCGACGCTGAGCCTCGACAAGGAAGAGAACATCGCCGACAGCTACTGGATTCCGCTGGTGATCGGCATTGTCGGCTTCATGCTGTTCTTCGTGACGCTGGTGTTTATCCGCACCCGCACCGAGATCCGCCTGCGCCGCGTTCACGCGCTCGAACTTCGCGAAAGGATGAAAGATGCCTGAGCTGGGAAAATATGCCGGCGCCGTTCTGGGCTCCTGGGCGGTCACGCTCGGGCTCATTGCCGCCCTGCTGCTGCTGACATGGATGCAATCGCGCAAGGCCAAGGCCGCGCTTGACGAAATCGAGGCCCGCCGCGCGGGCGATGGAGGGCGCTGAGATGAAGCTGTTATATGCGGTTCCGCTCATCATCGTCGCGTTGCTGTTCACCGGGGCCTATTTCGGCCTGAAGAACAAGGATGATTCGCTGCCGTCGGCGCGCGAGGGCGGCAGCGTGCCCGCGCTCACCCTGACCGCGTTCGGCGCCGCCGAGCCGTTCACCGTGGACGAGCTTGCCGATGGCGAGGTGGTGCTGGTGAATTTCTGGGCAAGCTGGTGCGGCCCCTGCCGCGCCGAACATCCGCAATTGCTGGCGATGGCCGAAGAAGGCATCGAGATCTATGGCGTCAACTACAAGGACACGCCGGCAAATGCGCAGGGCTTTCTCGACGAATTGGGCGATCCGTATGACCGCCTCGCCGCCGATCCGACCGGGCGCACCGGGTTGGACTGGGGCCTTTACGGCGTGCCCGAAACCTTCATCATCGACGGCAACGGAACGGTGGTGAAGCGCTTTGCCGGGCCGATCACCAAAGACATCCTCGAAACCACGATCCGCCCGGCGATCGAACAGGCCCGCGCGCAATCCGAGTAAGCGCCGGTGCCGGTCCAGGGCGGCCTTGCCCGAGGCCTGTGCTTGGCGAAGGCCGGATAGCGGGGCGTATTGTGGCCAGACCGGAGCGATGATCGTGTCGGTCGATCCCTTGCGCGGGCCGGTTGCGACCAACGCCGATACCTGCGCCGAAAGCGATACCGAGGTGCTCGGCGTGCCGGAGGACAGCGCGATCTCGACTGTGGCGCCGACATGGGACGACCGCGCGGTGCTTGCGGTGGTCACGGCGTTCGGACTGCCGGCGGTGGTGTCATCCGGCGCGGTAGTGGCGGCGCAGTTCGCCGATCCCGGCTGCGATCCCGCGCTGATCACGCCGCGCGACCGGGCCGATTCAGTCGTCGCGGCGCTCGTCGAAGCTCTGGGCGATAAAGCCGGGCAGGTGATCGCCCATCCCGACGGTCTTGTCGTCGCGACCGCGCCCGCTGCTGCGCCCGGAGCGTGACCGGGAGCTGCTGCTCTTGTCCGCTGTCTCATCGGCCGGGCGGGTATCGTCGCTCCGGGGGCGTTCTGATTTCGGTGCTTCGTCGCTCTTGCGGGGCGATGCGCGCCGGTCGTCGCGCCGTTCGGGCTTGTCGCTACGCTCGGGCTTATCCCCGCGCTCGGATCTGTCGCTGCGGGCCGGGCGCTCGGCGCGGTCCTTGGCTTCGGGCTTGTCGCTGCGCTCCTGGCGCGCGGGGCGCGTCGCCGCCTCGGTGCTGCCGCCTTGAAGTGGATTGTCGGCGCGGGGGATGGCCTTTTCGATCAGCCGCTCCACCGCGTCGAGGTTTTTCTCGTCGCGCGGCTCGCAGATCATGAAGGCCTTGCCCGAGCGACCGGCGCGGCCGGTGCGGCCGATCCGGTGAATGTAGTCCTCGGCATGGCCCGGCACGTCAAAGTTGAACACGTGGCTCACATTGGGAATGTCGAGCCCGCGCGCAGCCACGTCGGAGGCGCAGAGAAAGCGGATCGTGCCGTCGCGGAAGCCCTGAAGCACCTCCATGCGCCGCGATTGCTCAAGATCGCCATGAATCGGCTCGGCATTGTAGCCATGCTTTTTCAGGCTCTTGGCGACGATATCGACATCCGTCTTGCGGTTGCAGAAGATGATCGCGTTGGTGCAGGCCTCGCCCTCGGAATCGATGAGGGCGCGCAGCACGTCGCGCTTTTCGGTGGCCGCGCGGTCGCGGCGCGAGGGTTTGAACATCACCAGCGCCTGCTCGATCATCTCCGACGCGGTGGCCTGCCGCGACACTTCGATCCGCGCCGGGTTCGACAGGAAGGTATTGGTGATCCGCTCGATCTCGGGCGCCATGGTGGCGGAGAAGAACAGGGTTTGGCGGGTGAACGGCACAAGCCCGAAGATCCGCTCGATATCGGGGATGAAGCCCATGTCGAGCATCCGGTCGGCCTCGTCGACGACCATGATCTGCACGCCGGTGAGCAACAGCTTGCCGCGCTCGAAATGGTCGAGCAGCCGGCCCGGTGTGGCGATCAGCACGTCAACGCCGCGGTCGATGAGCTGATCCTGTTCCTTGAAGCTGACGCCGCCGATCAGCAGCGCCTTGGTCAGCTTCACATGCTTGGCGTAGGCGTCAAAGTTTTCGGCCACCTGGGCGGCGAGTTCGCGGGTGGGGCACAGCACCAGGCTGCGCGGCATCCGCGCGCGGGCGCGGCCACGGGCGAGCAGGGTGATCATCGGCAGAACGAAGCCGGCGGTCTTGCCGGTGCCGGTCTGGGCGATGCCGAGCACGTCGCGGCCTTCGAGCGCGGGTGGAATCGCGCCTTGCTGAATCGGGGTCGGGGTCTCGTAGCCCGCCTCTTCGACGGCTTTGAGGACTTTGGGGCTCAGGTTGAGTTCAGAGAATTTCGTCAAGGGATGCCTTTCGTGCAGGAAGCGGCTGGTGTCTGGCCGCAAACCTTACGCGGCCCGCCCGGCCGGATTGCCGGGGCGTCTTGATTGATTGAGGCATTACTGTGCAGGCGGAGAAAGGTCAAGGAACTCGGTGTGCGGCCACCGGGGTTGACTCAGGGGCCGTCTGGGCCTCGGATCGAGAGATAGCGAACAGGAGGACGAGATGATCCGGAAATATGGAAGCGCAATCTGGGAAGGCACGTTGAAAGAGGGGCAGGGGAAGGTGTCGTCGCAAAGCGGCGCGCTGAGCGGGCTGGCCTACGATTTCGCCGAGCGGTTCGAGGACAAGCCCGGCACCAATCCCGAAGAACTCATCGGCGCGGCCCATGCCGCCTGCTTTTCGATGGCGTTGTCGAATATCCTTGCCGAACAGGGCGTTACGGTAACTCGCATCGAGACGCGTTCGACAATCTCGCTGGATTTGAAGGCGGGCCCAAAAATCGTGAACGCGCATCTCGACGTGACGATCTCGGGTCCGGCCGACGAGGCGGTGTTGCTTGACGCGGCCAGGCAGGCCGAGACCGGCTGCCCGGTCTCGCAACTGCTCGACTGCGAGATCACGATGGACGCGAAGGTGGTCTAGGGCGCCGCGCGGGCCAGAATGCAAGACGCACAGGGCGCCTTGTTTTTTCGCGCCGACGGGCGGGCGCTCAGGCCAGCCCGCCGGCGGACGGCAGCGCATCGCCTGCGTCGATCTGCGGACCGGTGTCGGCCAGGGCTTTGAGCCGCGCCCAGAGCATCGGCTGGCCCTGCTCCGGCGGCCAGACCCCGGTGAGGGCATAGGCGAAGCGCGGGGCGCGGGCGGCGAGGGCTTCGACCTCACCGATCAGCGTCGTGCCATGGGCTCGCAACAGGTCTTCCAGCGGCCCGGCGGCGATCAGGGCGACCTGCTCGGGGCTGTCCGCCGCCGCAAGGCTGGCGCGGATCGCGGCAAGGCAGAGCGCCGGGTGGTCGGCCGCCAGCGCCTCGAACAGCGCGTAGGTCCAGAAATCCGGGTGCGCGTCGGGGCTGTCACTGGCATCGGTGGCGGCGAGGAAGGCGAGAAATCGCGCGGCGAACCGATCCAGCGGCAGATCGCCGGGCGGCAGGCCTGCCGGGTCCACCCCGAGGGCCTCGGCAACAAGGGCGCGGGGGATGGTGGCGGTTATGTCTCGACCCATTCCAACTTCCCCGGCAGTCGCGCGACCAAGGCATCAAGAGCCGCAGTGACCGGAACATGGCGATCAGGCGGCGCGGCCAGTTGCAGAAGTATGTTTGGCGAGCTGCGTCCCCGCAGAATTGATAGCGGCGCATCCTCAGGAAAGACCATGCGATGTCGCGCTAGCATTTCGCTTGCGACGTCGGCGATTGGTCGCCGGGGTGCGAACTGGATCGTCACGACCGCCTGGCCGAGTCTTCGGTAGGCGTTCGCCTCTTCGAACAGCGCATATTTAGGGCTGCGTTTCCGGGTCATGGAGAGCACTTGGAAACCGTTGTCAGGGTCCAGGAAAACCGCGCTGCATGGGGCGAGATGCTCGAGTGCCATTTCATGCCATTTGGTCCGCTCCGGTCCAGTTGGGGGGACGGGATCGGACACATATCGCGTATCAGGCGGGAGAACCCCGCTTGCTTCGAACACTTCTATTGATCGGTGGGTGGGATCGGCGAACTGCGCCATTGCGTTGATGAGGACCGGGTCGCACTCATACCAGACGCTCTGTGTCAGATGGTGGCGCTTCTCGCCATCGTTTTTCAACGGATGATCCACCGCGTCGGGGTGTGTGAGATACCAATTGAGGCCAACCGGGCCGCCCAATGCATGGTGAAGTGCATTGAGGACGGCATACTTGATGAAGTCGTGGCTGTCCCCAAGATAGCGCTCTTGCATCGCCTCACTCCCCGTGCATCTCCTTGGTGGCGCTGAGCGTCAGCTCCGGATAGTCGCGTTCGGCCCGGTCGATGTCCCATTGCAGCCGGGTCAGGTAGACCGGATCGCCGTCATGGTCATGGGCGATATGCTGCATGTTGGCCTTGATGAAGCGGTCCATCTCCGGCTTCGGTCCCGAAATCCAGCGCGCGGAGGTGAATTGCGAGGGCTCGAAGCGCACGGGCAGGCCGTATTCCAGCTCGATCCGGCTCGCCAGCACCTCGAATTGCAGCGCGCCGACGACGCCAACGATGAAGCCCGCGCCGATATCGGGCTTGAACACCTTGGCCGCACCCTCTTCGGCGAATTGCATCAGCGCCTTTTCAAGGTGCTTGGCCTTCATCGGATCGCCCGCGCGCACGCCTTGCAGCAGTTCGGGGGCGAAGCTCGGGATGCCGGTCACCCGCAGCGCCTCGCCCTCGGTCAGCGTATCGCCGATGCGCAACTGGCCGTGGTTGGGAATGCCGATGATGTCGCCGGCCCAGGCCTCTTCGGCCAGTTCGCGGTCGGAGGCGAGGAACATCACCGGGTTGGAGATCGCCATCGGCTTTTTCGAGCGGACATGGGTGAGTTTCATCCCGCGCTTGAAGTGCCCCGAGGCCATCCGCACGAAGGCCACGCGGTCGCGGTGCTTGGCGTCCATGTTCGCCTGAACCTTGAAGACGAAGCCGGAAACCTTTGTTTCTTCAGGCATGATCTGGCGCGGTTCGGCGTTTTGCGGCTGCGGTTCGGGGCCGTATCTGGCGATCCCGTCCATCAACTCCTTGACCCCGAAGGAGTTGATCGCCGAGCCGAACCAGATCGGCGTCATCATCCCCGCCGCCACTTCGTCGGCGTCGATCGCAGGCAGCAATTCGCGCGCCATCTCGACCTCTTCGCGCAGCTTTTCGAGCAGGTGTGCGGGCACGTGTTCGGCCAGTTTCGGGTCGTCCAGCCCCTCGATCTTGATGCTTTCGGCCACCTTGTTGCGGTCGGCCCGGTCCATCAGTTCAAGCCGGTCGCCCAGCAGGTCGTAACAGCCGAGGAACTCGCGGCCCATGCCGATCGGCCAGCTTGCCGGGGTGACGTGGATCGCCAGCATCTCCTGGATCTCGTCGATGATCTCGAAGGTGTCGCGGGCCTCGCGGTCCATCTTGTTGCAGAAGGTCAGGATCGGCAGATCCCGCATCCGGCAGACCTCGAACAGCTTTTGGGTCTGGCTTTCGACGCCCTTGGCGCCGTCGATCACCATGATCGCCGCGTCCACCGCGGTGAGGGTGCGGTAGGTGTCTTCGGAAAAGTCCGAGTGGCCGGGGGTGTCGACGAGGTTGTAGCGATAGCGGCCGAAGTCGAAAGACATCGCCGAGGCGCTGACGGAAATGCCCCGGTCCTGTTCCATCTTCATGAAGTCCGAACGGGTGCGCCGGGCCTCGCCCTTGGCGCGCACCTGTCCCGCCATCTGGATCGCGCCACCATAGAGCAGGAACTTCTCGGTCAGCGTGGTCTTGCCGGCATCGGGGTGCGAGATGATGGCAAAGGTCCGCCGGCGGGCGATTTCCGGCGGCAGGGCGGGGCGATTGTGGTGAGCTGCGTCCAACATGGGCGCGATATAGGCGAGGGCGCCGGGCGCGGCAAGCGGCGACGCGCTGACGCCAGGCGCACGCGCAGCGCCTTTGGCACTGCGCGCACGGGCGGCGGGTCAGTTCGCCGGCGAAATCGAATTGGCGTCATGCCCCGTGCCGTTGGTGACCCAGTTGATGATCACCATGTCGCCGGGCTTGAAGTTGTCGAGCCGGTCGGCAGCGGCTTCGGTATCGGGGAAGAGATACTCGGTGCCATCGGCGAGCGTCACGCTCGGGCGCACGAGGTTGATCGAGTCGACCGTGCCGGTCGTCGTGGTGGCGAAGGCAGCGCCGGCAGTGCCGAGCGAGGCTGCGAGAATGAGCGGAACAAACAGTTTACGCATTGTCTCACTCCTTGGTTTGCTCCCGATCGGGAGCGGTCCGTTGGCCGATGCGTGGCGCCGCCGGAGCGGCCCGACGACTGCGGCATCGGTAGCCAGAGAGGTGGTCATGTTTCGGACGATCGCCAGAGGTGGCGCGGTCACGTCTGCACGATCCGATGTGAGGGGCGCGTGTGTGCGGCTCAGAGCGCCGATATGCGCTTGAGCAGGGCGGCCGTATCCCGGCGCGCGGCGATATCGGCCTCGCGCAATTCGTGGCCGGGCAGCCGGGCAGGCGCGGGCGTGTTCGCCAGCCGGCGCGCCACCTCGACGGGCAGCACCGGGCGGGTATTGGTATCGACAAACAGGCTCTCGGCGGCGATGCCCTCGGCGTAGATGATCTCGTGCTTGTCGAAAAGCACCTGGTAGTAGTCGACAAAGCCGCCCGGTTCCTGCGTCACGCTGGTGCCGTTGACCAGAAGCCCGGCCTTGACGAGGATTTCCTTGCGGCCCGCCTTCAGCGCATCGACGCGCTGGTAGATGAACAGCCGGTGGTTCGGGCTGACCACCAGGTCGGCGGTGTTGTTGAGTGTGCCCGCCGCGATGGTGATCGGGGCGAAGGCGCCGGTGGCGCGCAGGGTCTGCATCCCCGTCCAGCGCACCTCCTGCGGGCCGTTGTCGCGGGTGAGCACCCGGTCGCCGGGCGCAAGCGTTTCGATCGCCACCTGCCGCCCGTCGGCCATGGTGATGCGGGTGCCGCGGGTGAAGGCGATGGTGGCGGAGGCGGCCAGCCGGTCGGCGGCGCCGTCGCGGTCGATGGTGACGAGGGTGTAGCCGGTCTTTTCCGCAAGTGTTGCAAGCGGATGGAAATAGACCTGCGCGATCGTGCCCTCCCGGTCGTCCACTTCAACAAAAACAAGCACTTCCCTGGTCTCACCGGCGGCGTCCATGAAGGTGAGCAGGCTGTCGAGGTAGAGCGGCGCACCGGCCCGGCCAATGGCGCTGTCGGCCCCGACACGGAAGGCCCCGGCCTCGTCGGCGGGGGCAAGGGCGAGGCGCACCGGGCGGGCGTCTTCGCCGAGCATGTAGATATCTTCGTGGACAAGTTCGGAAGCGTCGGCCAGCGGATCGCCATCGTTCACGCCATGGGCAACCCGGAACACATCTGCACAAAACACAGAAAGGTGCCGAACCGGCACCTCGATACTGGAACGATGAAACGACATGGCAGCTCCGACACACTGCCCCCAACCCGCAGCCAGATGAGGGTAGGCCGCCATCACACAAGCGTCAATATTTTCTAGTTCCAGATGCGTCGGGCCGGGCTTTTGTGCCCGCCATTGTCGCTGGATCGCGAACATTGGCGCGCCGGGGCCGTGATTATTGCCGCAGCGCCTGCGCCATGGGCGAATCACACCCGCTTTGCTATCGGGCGCAAGGATGTGGCGAAGAGGAGACGGCAATGGACTTTGGCATTACCGGCAAGCGGGCGCTGGTCTGCGCGTCATCGAAGGGGCTCGGGCGCGGCGTGGCCGAGGCTCTGGCGGGCGAGGGCGTGGCCCTCGTGCTCAATGCCCGCGGAGCCGAGGCACTGGAGGCGACGGCGGCCGAGATCCGCGCGCGCTACGGCGTGCCGGTCGAGACCGCCGCGGGCGACATCGCCACCGAGGCGGGCCGCGCGGCGGTGCTCGCTGTGGCGGGCGAGGTCGATATCCTGATCACCAATGCCGGCGGGCCGCCGCCGGGCACCTGGACCGAGTGGAGCCGCGACGACTTCATCGCCGCGCTGGATGCCAACATGCTCTCGGCGATTGCGCTGATGCAGGCTCTGGTGCCGGGGATGATGGCGCGCGGCTGGGGCCGGGTGGTCAATATCACCAGCCGGGCGGTGAAGGCGCCACTGCCCGCGCTGGGGCTGTCGAACACCGCGCGAACCGGGCTGACCGGCTTCGTCGCCGGGATGGCGCGGCAGGTGGCGGGATCGGGCGTGACGGTCAACAATATCCTGCCCGGCAGCCACGATACCGACCGGGTGCGCGGGGCGGATGCGCGCAACGCCAAGCTGAAGGGCATCAGCGTCGGAGACCAGCGGGCCGGGCGGGTTGCGGCGATCCCGGCGGGGCGCGATGGCACCGCCGAGGAATTCGGCGCGGTCTGCGCCTTTCTCTGCGCCCGGCAGGCGAGCTACATCGTTGGCCAGAACCTGCTCGTCGACGGCGGCTCGGTCAACGCGACGATCTGAGCGGCGCTCCCGTCAGGGATGCGCCAGCAGCAGGTCGGTTGGCGGATCGCGCAGCAGATCGGCCGCGAAGCTGCCCAGCGTAAAGTGAGCAAGCGGACCACGGGTATGGGCGCCAAGCGCGACCAACTCAGGCTTGGCGGCGTTCAACTGGCGTTGGAACACTTCCCGCAACCCGCCGGTAATGAAACTGACCCTGCCCTCCGGCCCGGTCAGCCCGTTGGCCTTGCGCCAGGCGTCACAGACCGCCTTCGCCTCGCCGGTCAGTTCGCGATCCATAGCGCCGCCGGGGCCTTCGCCGGTAAGCCCGGAAAACGGCAGGTAAACGGCATGAAACGCCGAAATCGTGGCATCGGGGGCAAGCGTATGAGCTGCCTTCAGCGCGGCGGTGCAGGCGGGCGAAAAGCTTACCGGCACCAGCACCCGCGAATAATCGTGATCGGCGGTATTGCGCACCAGCAGCACCGGCTGGGTCAACAGCCGCGCCAGCCGTTCCATCGTGGTTTCGCGCAGCCGGTCGAGAAAGGCGCGCGGGCGGTGCAGCCCGAGCACGACCAGATCGGCCTCCAGAGCGCGCGCTTCGGAGGGCAAGACGACCAATGGGTCGCCGCAGACGGCGCGGGCATAAGCGTCGGCCCCGCCCCGGTTATGCTCGACAAAGCGGCGCAACCGGATCTCGGCCTCGACCCGCAACGGCTCGCTCAGATCCCCCGGCAGACTGTCATCGACAACGTGCACCACGTGGCAGCTCGCGCCGAAGGCTTCCGCCAGCCGCAACGCGCGGCGGACGGCACGGTCGGACCGTTCCGACAGATCGGTGGCGACAAGAATTGTTTTCATGGCGGCGCTCCCTCGCTTTTAATACACATAATCAGGGTTTCGGGCCAGACAAGCCGCGCGAAGTGCCGCAGGCTTGCCCGCGCGCGCACCGCCTGTTATCTGCGGCGGAAGGAAAATTTCCGAGCAGTTTGATCGGGTATCTTGGAGCAGGTTGGCGTGGGCATGGAACCTCGTCTGGAAGTGCGAAACATCACCCGCGCCTTCGGCGGGCGGGCGGTGGTGCGCGACGTGTCGCTCACGGTGATGCCGGGGCAGGTGACCTGCCTCCTGGGCCCGTCTGGGTGCGGCAAATCCACCACGCTCAGGATCATCGCCGGGGTCGACCGGCCCGATACCGGCGAGATTCGCATTGACGGCAAGGTGATCTCGAACCCGGCCATCTTCGTGCCGCCGGAGAAGCGCGGCACCGGGCTGATGTTTCAGGATTTCGCGCTGTTTCCGCATCTGAGCGTGTTTGACAACGTCGCTTTCGGGCTGACCGGCAGCCGCACCGAAAAGCGCCTGCGGGTGCGTGAGCTCCTCGAGAAGGTCGGCCTCGTGCGCTACGTCGACAGCTTCCCGCACGAGCTTTCGGGGGGCGAACAGCAGCGGGTGGCGCTGGCGCGCGCGCTCGCGCCCCGGCCGCAGATCATGCTGATGGACGAGCCGTTTTCCGGCCTCGACAACCGGCTGCGCGACGGTATCCGCGACGAGACCCTGTCGATCCTGAAAGACGAAGGCACGGCGGTGCTTCTGGTCACCCACGAGCCGGAAGAGGCGATGCGCATGGCCGACGACATCGCCCTGATGCGCCGCGGCGAGATCGTGCAGCAAGGCGCGCCCTACAACGTCTACAACGCGCCGGTTGACCGCGAAGCGGCAGCTTTTTTCAGCGATATCAACGTGATTACCGGCAAGGTGCAGGGGCTGCTGACCGAAACGCCGTTTGGCAAGTTCATGGCGCCGGGGCAGCCCGATGGCGCCGACGTGGAGATCGTGATCCGGCCCCAGCACCTCAAGATCGATTTCGACCGCGGCGGGCAGGGACCGGCCCCCACTCCCGAGCATGGCGTCTGGGCGCGCGGCATCGTCGAGCGGGCGCGCTTCATCGGCAAGGAAAGCATCGTCGAGTTCCGCATGGAGATGGATGGCGCGCGCCTGACCGCCACCGTGCCGAGCGTGTTCCTGCCCAAGCCCGGCACGCCGCTCTGGATCGCGATCCGGCGCGATCGCTGTTTCGTGTTTCCGGTGACTCCCAAAAAAGACTGGCGCCGCCGCGAAGACTGACGTCGGGCGGCACTTTATTGCGCAGCTACGTGTATTCGGGGTTTGATCTTCCGCCGCGAGGCAATAGATACGAGCCGGAAGTTTTCAAAACCATTCCGCGAAAGGAAGCGATATGTCTATGGGGCCGTGGCAAGTCTTGCTGATTGCAGTCGTCGTTCTGGTGCTCTTCGGGCGTGGCAAGATCGCCTCGTTGATGGGCGAAGTCGGCAAGGGCATCACGTCGTTCAAGAAGGGTGTCGAGGAGGGCAAGCGCGAGGTCGAGGATCACGCCGCCGAGGTGGCCAAGGATGTCACCCCGGAGAAGGAAAAGGAAAAGGACGACGCCTGATCTAGTCGGGGGGTCTTCCCATGTTTGATATCGGGTTCACCGAGCTTCTGGTTATCGGCGTCGTGGCGCTGATCGTCGTCGGGCCGAAAGACCTGCCGGCGATGTTCCGCACGTTGGGCCGGTTCACCGCTCGGGCGCGGGCGCTTGGGCGCGAGTTTACCTCCGCGATGAACGCCGCCGCCGACGAAAGCGGAATGCGCGATGCGGCGAAAGACCTCAAGAGCATGACTTCGCCGCGCACCTATGGGCTCGACAAGCTCAACGAGGCCGCCGACCGGTTCGACAAATGGGATCCGACCAAGCCGAGTGCCAAGGATGGCGCCAAGGCCGAGGACGGCAAGACGCCGGCCAAGCCGGTCGACCCTGAGCGGCAGGCCGATATCGACAAGATCCGCGCCGCCACCGAGAAAGCCGGGCAGGCCAGGCTTGACCGCGAAGCGGCGGCCAGGGCAGAGGCCGAAGCCGGGGGAGAACCGGCACAGCCCGCCGCCGGGGCCACCGCCGCGAAACCGGCCGCCAAGGCCACGACGCCGAAGAAGGCCCCGGCCAAGGCGCAAGCCGCGAAACCGACGGCGCCGAAAAAGGCTGCACCGAAAAAGGCTGCGCCAAAGAAGCCCGCGGCCGGGAAAACCGTCAAATCCGCCGCCAAGACTGACAAGGCCAACGACGCATGAGCCGCACCGACGACCAGATCGAAGACAGCTCCGCGCCGCTGATCGAACACCTCGCCGAGCTGCGCACCCGGCTGATCCGGGCGGTGCTCTACTTCGTCGTCGGCTTCATCATCGCCTTCGTCTTTGCCGGAACCCTGCTCGACTGGCTGCTGATCCCGATCGAGGCCAGCATGAGGTCTCTGGGCAATCCCAACCCGGTGATGCAATACACCGCGCCGCAGGAATACTTTTTCACGCTGGTGCGCATCGCGATGGTGGCGGGGCTGGTGATTTCCTTCCCCTTCGTCGCCAACCAGCTCTGGCGCTTCGTCGCCCCCGGCCTCTACAAGTCTGAAAAGGCGGCGTTTCTGCCCTTCCTGATCGCCTCGCCGGCGATGTTCCTGGCGGGCGGCGCCTTTGCCCATTTCGTCGTCACCCCGCTGGCGATGCAGTTCTTCCTCGGCTTCGCCGATGCCTCCTCGATCGTCTCGGTCTTTCTCGAAGAAGGCGCGGTCGACCTCGCCGAGCCGGTGGCCAAGGACGGGATCGAGATCGTCTTCCAGGGCAAGGTGAACGAGACCCTCGACATCACCCTGAAGCTGATCGTCGCCTTCGGGTTGTCGTTCCAACTGCCGGTGCTGCTCACCCTGATGGGCCGGGCCGGGCTCGCCACCTCCGCCGGTCTGGCCGGGGTGCGCAAATACGCCGTGGTCGGGATCCTGACGCTCGCCGCCGTGGTCACCCCGCCGGATGTCATCACCCAGGTGATCCTGTTTACCGTGGTCTATGGCCTCTACGAAATCTCGATCCACCTCGTGCGGCGCTTCGAGAAGCAGCGCGAAGCCCAACTGAAGGCCGAGGGGCTCTGGGTCGATCCCGATGCCGACGCGGCGGAAGCCGAAGCCGAGGCCGAGGCCGCCGCCAGGGCGGCGGAAGAAGACCCGATCTTCAAGGAGTTCGACGACGACGAAGAAGCCGCCGACGAAGCCGAACACGGCGAGGACAAGCCGGTCTGGGACATTGCCGACGATGAAGACGGCAAGGACGGCGACGGCGGAGACAAGCGCTGATGACCGACCCGGTGCTGACACGGATCGCCGAGGCGCTGGAACGGATGAGCCCCGCGCCGCTCGCCGCCCCCGATTTCGATTCCGCCGATGCCTTTGTCTGGCATGTTGCGCCGGATCGGCTGGAGCCGGTGGTCAGGGTCAACCGGGTCGATATCTCCTTGCTCGTGGGCGTTGACCGCGTGCGCGACATCCTGCGCGAAAATACCCGCCAGTTCGCGCGCGGCCTGCCCGCCAACAACGCCCTGCTCTGGGGCGCGCGCGGGATGGGTAAATCCTCGCTGGTCAAGGCGGTGCACGCGGCGGTGGCCGCCGAGGACCGGCCGCTCAAGATCGTCGAATTGCAGCGCGAGGACCTGCCCAGTGTCGGGCGGCTGCTGACCCATCTGCGCGGCAGCGACCATCGCTTCGTGCTGTTCTGCGACGACCTGTCGTTCAGTCACGACGACCAGCATTACAAGAGCCTCAAGGCGGTGCTCGATGGCGGTATCGAGGGGCGGCCCGACAACGTGGTGTTTTACGCCACCTCCAACCGCCGCCACCTGATGCCGCGCGACATGATCGAGAACGAACGCTCGTCGGCGATCAACCCGAGCGAGGCGGTGGAGGAAAAGGTCTCGCTCTCCGACCGGTTCGGTCTCTGGCTTGGCTTCCACCCGTGCAGCCAGGATGATTACCTCGCCATGATCCGTGGCTATTGCAACGCCTTCGGGATCGAGATCGACGAGGCGACGCTGCGCGCCGAGGCGATCGAATGGCAGGCCACCCGCGGTGCGCGCTCTGGCCGGGTGGCGTGGCAATACGTGACCGATCTTGCCGGGCGGCGCGGCGTGGCGATCGCGCCCTGAGGCTCAGGCCGCTTGCCGTTGAGCGGCGCTGCTGACGCTGAGGGCAGTGCCGAGCGCCATCGACAATTCACCGGGTGTCAGGCTGTAGACCATGTAGCGCCCCTTTCGGCGGCGCGACAGCACCCCGCAACGTTCCATCTCGCGCAGGTGGTGGACAGCGGACGACCAGGGCAGGCCACTGGCGGCAACCAGCGTCTCAAGGCTGGCGCCAGTTTCGGGCCGCAGAACGAGCAGGCGAAAGAACATCGCGCGCCGTGGATGTGCGAGCGCCTTGAAGGTGCGGGCGAGGGCGGCATCGGTGAGCATTGGGGCCTCCACGAGCAAATGCTGATCCTTTGTTTCCGAAGCGACCCTAGCGCATAAGTGTTGTCAAAAGGTTGACGCATCTGGTCGACCTTGGGAGCCTGGACCTCTTGACAACATTATGAGTTTGCTCTGATTTTCTCTGGAAATCTGGAAATCTGGAAATCTGGAAATCTGGAAATCTGGAA